>FWPV01009670.1_pt1 | contig 16196 bp, 14 predicted proteins | sample 2228371 | NCBI WGS metagenome assembly FWPV01 (sample SAMEA103939776, study PRJEB20133) | metagenome | reverse complement strand
GTGTGGACGCCTTCGACCTCAGCGGGGCTCTCACCCAGGCCACGGCCTCGCCGGTGCCGGTCCGCTACGAAGAGACGAGCAGCAAGATCGCCTACTCCGGCACCTGGCTCAACTTCCTGACCAGTGGGGCTTCCGGGGGTAGTTACAAGTACGCCGACTCCCCCGCCAGTGCCACCCTTACCTTCACCGGTACTCGCATCGACTGGATCGCCACCAAGGGTTACACTCAAGGCAAGGCCAAGCTCATTCTGGACGGGGGTGCTCCCGTGACCGTCGACCTCTATAACTCCACCACCCTAAGACAGGTAAAGGTGTGGTCGAGCGGCACCCTCTCCGAGGGCACCCACACCCTCCGCCTCGAATGGACGGGGCAGCGCTCGGTGGCGAGCGGGGGCACCCGGGTGAACGTGGATGCTTTCGAGGTGTGGGAGAGCACGAGATAGAGCAGTGAGCCCTCCGAGAGCGCGGTCCGCCCTTCTGCTGGGGCCGGGCCCGAGGCGGCGATTAGCTCGCGCAGCTGGGAAGGAGGCAGCGACCGGTCGTTGAAAGAGGATATCCTGGGCGTCTTTGCGGAGGAATCGACCAGTGCACTTGAATAGACGATACACATACCCTCTTGTCGGGCTACTCGCTTGCGTTCTTGCCGTCCTACTCCTGGCTGGAGTGGCGCTGGCTGCTCCCACTCTCAGCTCCCCCATCAACAACTCCAGCCAAGTCGACAATGCTATCGCGCTATCAGTCAAGGCCTTCCCCAGCGGAGCACCAGCGGCCGTCGTCACGGCCGTCGACGGCTACGCGGACACCCTGGCAGCCCCCGTGCTCGCCAGTGTCCAGGGGGGTCCCTTGCTGCTCAGCTCGTCTACAAGTCTGAGCGCAAGCGTCGCGTCCGAACTGGGCAGGTTGAAGCCACAGAAGGTGTTCCTGGTGGGACTACCCTCCACGTTCGTCGCCGCAGTCCAGGCTGCCGTTCCCGGTCTCACCGACCCGGAGCAGATCGTCCTGATAAAGGGCTCCGACCGTTACGAGACCGCCGCCTTGGTGGCCCGTGAGATCGCCGCAAAACAAGGTTCAGTGTCCCGGGCGGTCATAGTGCCCGGCGACAACTACTACGCTGCGGTGGCCGCCTCTGCGCTCGCCGCCAACCGAGGTTGGCCCCTCCTTCTCACCCCCGCTGCAGGTCCCTTCCCCCAAGCCTCGGCCGACGCTCTGGTCGAGCTGGGGATAAGTTCCGGTCTGGTGGTCGGAACCAACCTCACGCCTCCTGACTTCACCGTCATCAAGCGCATCACCGGTACGCCCATGAGCAGCGACCCCGACGGCCGCTACGACCTCTGCGCCAAGCTGGCCGACTATGCCGCCAGTCAGGGGTGGCTGAGCTTTGCCACTGTCGGCCTGGTCCCGGGTGACAAATACTCCGACGGCCAGATCGCCGCGGTCTATCTGGCCAAAGACAAGGGGGTGCTCCTTTTCAGCAAGGCTTCCGCCTTGGGAGAGGCCACGGCGACCGCACTCAAGGCCCAGGCCACCCAGATAAAGAAGATAGACTTCATCGGCTTGGGCTGGCCGGTTTACCGAGAGGTCAAGAGCCTCAACAGTCCCCGCGTCACCGCGCTCAGCGCCACCAGCGGGCCGGTCGCTGGCGGCAACAAGGTAGTGGTCACCGGCAGCGCCCTGAACGGCGTCACTAGAGTCCGGGTAGGCAAGGTCGACGTGCCCAGCAGCGACTGGAAGGTAGACTCGGCCACGCAGCTCACCATCCTCTCCATGCCGCCTGCTTTCGGCCCGGGTCCTGCTGAAGTGACGGTCTACAACTTCTGGGGAGCCAGCCCCGCCAATGTCAAAGACATATACCTCTACCGCTACGACGGACCGGTGCCCAACGGATACAAGATCGTAGAGGAAGCCATCAAGTACGTGGGGATCCCCTACTTGTGGGCCGGCGAAAGTCCGAGCACCGGGTTCGACTGTTCCGGCCTGGTGAAATACGTGTATGGCAAGTTCGGGATCAGCCTGCCGCATTACTCGCGCTCGCAGGCTACCTACGGCACCGCCGTGACCAAGGAAGACCTTCTCCCCGGGGACTTGATCTTCTTCTATTCCCCCATCAGCCACGTGGGCATCTATGTGGGCGGGGGTCTGATGATCAACGCCCCCCGCAGCGGCGACCTGGTCACCATCGAAGACGCCTTCCGGTCCAGCTACAACTGTGCCCGCCGGCTCATCTCGCCGTATTTCCGCCATGAACAGACCGACGCCAATCTGGCCTACACCGGCACCTGGAGCACCGGCTCGAGCTCCTCGTACTCAGGAGGCAACTTCCGCTACACCAAGTCGGCCGGCGCTTCCGTGACCATCTCCTTCAGCGGCACCTCTCTGTGCTGGATCGCCAAGAAGAGCCCTGTGTATGGCAAGGCCAAGGTGACGCTCGATGGGCAAGCTCCAGTCACCATCGACCTCTATAGCGCTTCCACCCTCTACCAGCAGAAAGTCTGGGAAACCGGGAAGTTGGCTTCGGGCACGCACACGGTCAAGATCGAGTGGACCGGACTCAGGAACTCGGCGGCAAGCGACACTTACATCAACGTCGATGCTCTCGATGTCCTCGGCACTCTCACTCAGGCCTCAGTCGCTCCCCCCAGCTCAGGGCCCGTCGTCACCCGCTATGAGCAGGACCACAGCAAGATCGCCTACACCGGCACCTGGCTCACCTATGTCGCCTCAGGCTCCTCCGGCGGTAGCTACAAGTATGCTGACTCTGCTGCAACCGCTACCATCACCTTCACGGGCACCCGGCTCGACTGGATCGCCACCAAGGGTTACACGATGGGGAAGGCGGCCGTCAGCCTCGATGGAGGAGCTCCGGTCACGGTGGACCTCTACAACCCCACCACTCTGCGGCAACAGAAGGTCTGGTCCACTGGGAACCTTGCCGATGGCTCTCACACTGTTGTGATCTCCTGGTTGGGGCAACGCAGCCAAGCCTCGGGCGGCACCCGGGTCAGCCTGGATGCAGTTGACATAGTGGGCACCCTGACCCAGGCCTCGGCTACGCCGGCCGCCGCCCCTTCCTCGCCCCCCACCCGCTATGAGCAGAAGGACAGCCGCTTTGCGTATGCTGGGGGCTGGACTGCCGTTTCGGCCGCCGATGCTTCAGCGGGTAGCTATCGGCGGGCTGACGTCGCCGGCGCTGCAGTCACCATCACTTTCGACGGTACCTACCTAGCCTGGATCGCTGCCGTCGGTCCCCGGTGCGGCAAAGCCAAGGTGAGCGTTGACAACGGCGCGCCGGTGACCGTCGACCTCTACCACGCTTCCGTGGCTTACCAGAAGAAGGTCTGGGATACCGGGACTCTGGCCTCTGGCCCGCACACGGTCCGGATCGAGTGGACCGGCACCAAGAACGCCGGGGCGACCGAGTCCGCCATCACCGTGGATGCTTTCGACATAGTGGGGACAGTGACCCAAGCCCCGCTGCCCGCCCCAGTGCGCTACGAGCAGACCGAACCTTGGCTCGTCTACACAGGCACCTGGAAGACCAGCTCCACCGCTTCCGCCTCTGGAGGCAGCTTCCGCTACGCGAACTCAAAGGGAGCAAGCGTCACCGTCACCTTCGTAGGCTCTTCGCTCACCTGGATAGCCAAGACCAGCCCGGTCTACGGCAAGGCCCGCGTCATCGTGGACGGCAAGACCGTGACGACCGTCGACCTCTACAGCCCTACCGTTCTCTGGAAGCAGAAGGTATGGGATACCGGGAGCCTGACGCCCTACCTGCACACGGTCCGGATCGAATGGACGGGTACGAAGAACAGCCGCGCCACCGACACCAACATCGGGCTGGATGCCCTCGATATGGTGGGCAGCCCTAAGTAGCCCCTACCGGTGCGCGCCGGATGTAAGCCCGTGCTGGATCCCGGGCGCCTATAGCTCCTAGGCCAGCTCGGTTTCTTTCACCACCTCAGTCTTGATGAGCCGCACGAGGTCCTGCAAGGCCCCGATCACATGCTCACGGATGTCACCAGCGACCACCACCAGCATGATGTCATCACCCACCTCCAGACGGCCCTCGTTGACCCAAGCCCGTAGAGCGACTATACCTGGGCGTGACCCGATCTCGGCAAGCGCAGTACTCAGCCGGTCACGATCATAAGTCAGCTGCATGGCCGACACCGGAGAGCCGTCCCGGGACGTCCCCCGGACCACTCCGTTGTGTATCAAGTACATGCCGATGCGGGCTGAGTCAGGGCTCTGTTTGATGTCGGCCAGCCACTCTTCGAGAGAAGGCCGACTCTCAGCTATGGAAATATCGGTCATTTCATCACCCGTCTTGCGCCAAGAGCTGGGCCAACGAGGCCAGGATGCCAGCGGTGGCGCCCCAGATCCTTCTCCCCTCGTACACAAGCTCGTAGTACGTACGCCGAACCCCGTTCCTCACCACGCTCCCGAGCCCGTAGTTGGCGGGATCAAGGAGGAAACCCAGGGGAACCAGGAATACCTCGGCTACTTCCTTCGGATCAGGCCGCAGCGACACCGGGGGCTCTACCCAACCCACCACCGGGTGCACAAAGTAGTCAGTGACCGTCCGATACGTGGGAAGACAACCAAGTACCCTCACCTGGTCCGGCGGCAGGCCTACCTCTTCGTGGGCCTCGCGGAGCGCCGCTGCCTCCGGCCCCGCATCCTCGGGCTCGAGACGACCTCCAGGCAGACTGACCTCTCCAGGATGGTCGGACAACTGCGGTGTCCGACGGGTGAGAATAACCTGCGTCTCGCCGCCCAGCTCGAGCAAGCCCACCAATACAGCGGCCGGCGTGACCGGTGTGGCGGACGATGTGCCCGCGAGGACCGCTGCCGCCTCCCAGCCCGAATCCGGCCCGGCCGGGGGCGACCACTCCGCCAAGCCCTTATTGGAGCAAGCGCGTAGACGCCGCTCAAGCAAGTCTGGATCCACCCGTCCGACCCCGTTCACGACCAAGAAACCTCAAACCTGGGTCTGCCCGCTCGCCATGGCCAGCGAGCCGCCTCTGGCCCGGACCAGAGACTGGGTGAAGCGAGTGTGGAGAGAGCTCCGCGGGTCCGCAGCCCATTGGCAGAGCCGCTCCAGCATCGGCTTGGTGACCGTGAAGGCCAGAAGCCAAGGCTCCAGGTAGCTGCGCGCAGCGTGGTCGGTCGCTCCTATCAGCGCTTGCGGTATGTCCAGGCTGTCGAACAGGCAGGAGAGCTGCATGCAACCAGACCCGAACCGGCTGACCAAAGGTGGCGGATCCACAGGACGGTGGTAGTAGCTGGCACCTACGGCCAGAACCGCCAGTTGGTCAGGGTTCACGTAGAAAGTGGCCGTGCGCAGATAGGGGTACTGCTCAGGCCGGAGGGGTCCGATCAGAAGGTGCTCGTGCGTCGGCCGATAACGCGGCGCCGAATCAAGCCATTCGCCCATCAATTCAGCGGTGGCCCTCAGGCCTTCCTCGCCCCACAGGAACTCGATCATCGCCTCGCGCGACCTGTCGTCGAGACCCAAGAGGTGACGGGCTCCACAGCCATGTTTCTCCTTGGTGATGTGGAGGGTCTTGCCTTCCCGCCAGGCGCCGACGGACCTGAAGACACATTCTCGGCCCTGCGGTACCACCAGCGGCGCAAAGGGAGCGGGATCGGGAGCGTCATAGAACCCGATGACCGGCCCCCGGATGTCAAGAGCCTCGACAAGCGGTGATAGGTCGGGCTGCGTGTCAGACGGCATATCCATTCCTCCCTAAGCCGTATCCTTCACGTGGTGTCGTCACCCTGACGAATGCACACCGGCACAATACCACTACGGAGCCGGGGCCGACGCCGCGGTAGCGCGACGGGAGCGCCGGGAGGCCGCCCTCGCGCGGTCACGGGATGCACAGTTCCGGACTCTGCCCAGCTCCCTGTGGCACAATGCATTCTGACCGGACAAAGCAGACTCAAGCAGAGGGATTCTTTGAAACCGTCAGCGCAGGTAGGAATGAGAACCGCCGCCATCCACGCCGGCAATCCCCCCAACCCGTTCACGCGGGCTTCTGCCCCCGACCTGGTGATGTCCACGACCTTCGTGATCGAGCCCGGCATCTCCTTCTCGGCCGACGACATCACCGAGGACACGCCGTGGGTCTACACTCGCTGGGGCAACCCGACTGTCTCCCAACTCGAGCACAAGCTGGCCGCGCTGGAGGGCACCGAGGATTGCGTGGCTTTTGCCAGTGGCATGGCCGCCATCACCGCCCTCTTTCTGCACGTACTGAAACCGGGTGACCACCTGGTCATGAGTGACGTGACCTACGCCGCCGCGTCGGAGCTGGCCAATGACGAGCTGCCTCGGCTGGGCATCGAGGTCACTCGCGTGGACACTTCCCAGGTTTCGAACGTGGAGGCCGCCCTCCGTCCCCACACCCGCCTCGTCTACCTGGAGACACCGGCCAACCCGTTGCTTCGCCTGACCGACGTGGAAGCGGTGACCCAGCTCGCCCACCAGGCCGGAGCGGCGGTGGCTGTCGACTCCACGTTCGCCACCCCAGTGGGTATGCGCCCGGCTGAACTGGGGGCCGACTATGTGGTCCATTCTCTCACCAAGTATATATGCGGCCACGGGGACGCCATCGGGGGAGCAGTGGCAGGGCGTCGCAGTGACCTCGCCGGCCTACGGTCGCTGGCCATCCACATGGGTGGGGTCCTCAGCCCGTTCAACGCCTGGCTCATCATCCGCGGGACAGCCACCCTGCCCTTGCGGATGGCCGCTCATCAGGAAGGGGCGTTGGCGGTGGCTCGCTACCTGCAGTCTCATCCCCTGGTCACCAAGGTGGTCTACCCCGGCCTCGAGTCACATCCCCAGCACGAGCTGGCCAGACGCCAGCTCAGGAACTTCTCGGGCATGTTGACCTTCCAGGTCGCAGACGGACCGCGTGCCGCTCAGCTTTTCTCGGAACGCCTTGAAATCATCCACTACGCGGTCTCATTGGGGCATCCGCGCAGCCTCATCATCTATCTGCCCACGGACGACCTGTTACGCTCCTCGTTCAGACTCACGCCCGAGCAGGAGGCCTCCTACCGGGCTTACGCAGGCGAGGGCATCTTCCGGCTCTCGGTGGGACTGGAGGATCCCGCGGACCTCATAGCCGACCTGGAACAGGCCCTGGCCCCCCTAGGTTAGCGAGCCGTCATTCGCCCTTCTCGGCGGCCTCTCTCTCCTCCTTGCTGATCTGCCAGCAGGAGTTCGAGCTCGTGCCCGTCGGAGTGGACGTCGGCGTGTGCTCCGCGAGCCACTTGTCGGGCTGTTCGATGATGGTGCGCACCGTCTGGCGCACCTTTGCCAAGTCGAGGATGGGATAGCGCTCCGCGGTGCGACCCGAGATGTAGTCGGGGGGCACGAAGCCCACCGAGATCATCTCCGTGGTGTTCAGTTTGCTGCGCAGTTTGATGAGGGTGGGCAGGGCATCTATGGGGAGGTTGGTCATGAGGTTCTTCTTGATAGCCGAAGCTATCTTCGGAAAACGCAGAGTCAGCTCCGCCACCCCATTCTGGGCCAGGAGCGCCATGAGGATGCAGCGCTGGCGGGCCATGCGAGCGTAGTCGTCGCTGTCAGAGCGGTTCCGGGCCACCGCCAAAGCTTCTAGACCGTTAAGGTGCTGTACCCCGGCCGGGAAATGGTAGCTGACCTTCTCTCCGCCCTCTTCCAGTGGGGCGTAGGTGATGTTCATGGGGTTGGCGAGACGGATGGTGACCCCGCCCAAGGCATCGACCATGTCCACCAGACCCATCATGTCCACCACGGCGTAATAGTCAATGGGTATGCCGAGGATCAGGCTGGCCGTCTCCCGGACTGCTTCCGCACCAGGATCACCACCCTCCGGAGCCAACTCCGGGTGTTGCCAACCCGCCGTGTACAGACTATTGATGATGTCGGGATAGACGGTCTTCCCCAAGGCCTTAGCGGTCTTGGGACCCAGCGGGGTCTGGGCCACGTTGCGAGGGATACCGAACAAAGCCACCTGGCCGGTTTTAAGATCGACAGTAGCTACGTTGATGGAGTCCGCCCGGGCCCCTTTGCGTCCGTAACCGCGGTCAGACCCGATGAGCAAGACGGTCATGCGCTCGTCGGCGCCGAAGTCCAAGGTGGCCTCGGTAGTGGTGGAGCCGCTGGTCACCGAGGAACTCGACCCCGGCACGCTCCGCGCCGTGGTGGTGCTCCCGCCCTGACCGTCGTCTCCGGCAAAGACCGAGGTCACCAGATTGTGCGAGATGGCCGCGTAGTAGCCCGCCACGGCATGGGGGACCACCGTGACCACCAGAAGCAAGGCTAGGGCCACTCCCACCAGGCCCAGGCGCAGGCCCCGCGGACGAGGAGGCAAGAAAGCGCCGGAGCGCTCGGTGAGATAGGCGTCGATCATGGCATAGACGCGGAACAAGAGGAGAAGCACGTTGAAGCCCATAAGCCCCAGAAGCACCTTGGGCTGCACGAGATAGGAAAGGATGGTGTCGACGCCCAGACTGACCACGATCAGGGCGGCCACCAGGACCATCCCCACTATGACCAACATGACCGCGCCCCGTCTACGAGCTCCAGCAGCCAGCTGACCCAGGCCAGGCACCAGCAAGGAGAGGAGTGCGCGCAGCAGCCGGCGGGGGTAGGTGTCGTGGGGCCGGGTGTAGTAGTAGGAGCGCTTCATCAGCCACCGTTCGCCGTGTTTGCCCGGAACGACAGGCGACCCTGCCCGGCACCTAGCCTCCGCAGGGCCTGCGCCTGTCGCCTACCTATTCTAGTCCTTAAGCGGCCGACGGTGTCACGAACGCGTAACATGTTCATCAAAACCGGTAAGGAGGGGCCATGACGTTTGCCGGCAAGGTAGTACTAGTGACCGGAGGCGGGACCGGCATTGGAGCAGCCTGCGCCCGCCGCTTTGCCAGGGAGGGGGCGCAGGTAGCAGTGGTGGGTCGGAGACCGGAACCTCTCGAACAACTGGCTCGCGAGATCGGAGGGCTGGCCCTGGCGGGGGACGCCGCTGACTCCCAGTTCATGAAGAAAGCCCTGGCCGCCGTGCAGACCCAGTGGGGTGGACTGGACACTTTGATAGCGGCTGCCGGGGCTACAGCCGCGGGTTCGGCCTTGGATACAACCGACGAAGCCTGGGCCCAGGGTCTGCGGGCCAACCTGGACACCGCTTTTGTCTCGGCCCGCGAGTGCCTCCCCTACTTGGTCGAGCGGCGGGGATGCATCGTCATCATCTCCTCCATCGCGGGTCTTGCCGCCGGCACAGATGTGTGCGGCTATACCACCGCCAAACACGCGCTCATCGGCCTGGCCCGTTCGCTGGCTCGCGACTACGGCCCCCGGGGAGTGCGGGTGAACGTGGTGTGCCCAGGCTGGGTCAAGACCCCTATGGCCGACACAGAGCTCGAGGAGCTCGCTAGAGTCAAGGGCCTCACTCTGGAGGAGACTTATGCTCTTGTCACCCGGGATGTTCCCCTCCGCCGCCCTGCGGAGCCCGAAGAGATAGCCAGCATCTGTCGCTTTCTTGCCTCAGAAGAAGCCTCCATCGTCACCGGCGCGGTCATAACCGCCGACGGAGGGGCGACCGTCGTGGACGTGCCCACCCTTGCCTTCGGCGAGCTGGGGGAGTAAGGACTGAACAGGCCCGACTGGAACCCGCTCGCCCGCCCGGTCGTCGCAGAACCGTACGGGGTCAAGCATCCAAGGAGGGGCTTATGAAAGGCCTAGGCTCGCAAAAGACTCGGGTCGGAGCGAGACCCACCCGTCTTCTCGCCGTCGTTCTTCTCTCTGTCGCTGTGGTGATCGGGCTCACAGTCGCGGTCGCAGGATGCGGCTCTTCCTCATCGCAAGGAACCAGTGGTCCCACCAGTACCTCGATCTCTTCGGAGGGGGTCATGCTTGCCGCCTCTGACCTGGCCCGCGTCGCGCCGTCGAGCCCGCGGTCCGACGTGCTCTCCGCGGCCAAGACGTTTGAGACCTTCGGGGCCGATCTCTATCGGGAGCTGGCCAAGCAAGCCGAGGGCGGCAACCTGGTCTTCTCGCCCGCGAGCATCGTCACTGCGCTGGTGATGACCTATGCCGGTGCTGCCGGTACCACGGCCGAGGAGATGGCGTCCACCCTGCACCTCGGCCTGCAGGGCGAGGCTCTTCATCAAGCCTTCAACGCTCTTGACCAACTGCTCGAGTCACGCAGTTGGCAAGGCAAAGACGCCGAGGGCAAGGACGTGGGCGTGCTGGTTCGCACTGCCAACAGCCTGTGGGCTCAGAAGGATCTGCCCTTCGCCCAGGCTTTCCTGGACACCCTTGCTGTCAACTACGGAGCCGGCGTGCGTCTCGTAGACTACAAGACCGAGGCGGAGAAAGCCCGCAGGGCCATAAACTCCTGGGTGGCTGAGCAGACGGAGGGAAAGATCCCCGAGCTGATCCCGGAGGGCGCGCTCGACACCCTGACCCGGCTGGTTCTGGTCAACGCGGTGTACCTGGATGCCACCTGGGCCTATCAGTTCGACAAGGCCCTCACTGCTCCCGGCAAGTTCACCACGCTTGCGGGCACCACAGTCGACACCCCCATGATGAGGCAGTCCGCCGGCTTCCCTTACGCGCAGGGGCCGGGTTGGCAGGCTGTCGAGCTCCCATATCTCCGCGAAGAGCTGTCCCTGCTCCTGGTGGTGCCTGACTCAGGGAAGTTCGCTGAGACCGAGCAGCTGCTGGCCCAAGGACTGCTCAGCCAGGCAGCAGCGAACTTGTCCGCGGAAAAGGAGGTGGACCTTACTCTGCCCAAGTTCGAGTTTCGCACCCAGGCGGGGCTGAAAGAGGCTCTCGAGGCCTTGGGGATGAAGACGGCTTTCCTTCCCGAGTCGGCGGATTTCTCTGCGATGACCACCGCCGAGAAACTCTTCATAGACGAGGTCATCCACGAAGCCTATATCGCCGTGGACGAGGAAGGCACCGAGGCGGCTGCAGCCACAGCAGTGGTCATGCGAGCCACCGCCGCACCGGTCGAACAGATCACTCTGGTGATCGATCGGCCGTTCTTGTTCGCGCTACGCGACCGTGACACGGGTGCGATCCTTTTCTTGGGGCGGGTGGTCGATCCCACTGCCTGACCCGGCTGCTCCCCACCCTGCTGCTATCCCAGGCGAGCGGTAGCGGCCACCCTGCCGCTACCCCAGACGAGCGGTAGCGTAGTAGATTAGTGCTTGGTGGTGGACTGGGCAGCGAGTAAGCAGAAAGGAGGTCACCCAGCATGAAGTTCAAGAACGCACGCGGCCTCAACATGCCTGTGCTCAAGCGGCTACCTGCCGGCACCTATTACTGGTGCCAATGCGGAGAGACCAAGAACGTCCCTTTCTGCGACGGATCCCACGAGGGTACCGACATCAGACCTCTCGCGTTCGAGGTGGACGGACTGGGGACGGTCTCTCTGTGCAGCTGTGGCCTCACCGCCAAAGCGCCCCATTGCGACGGCAAGCATCAGGACTACTATTGATGGGGCGGCGGCTACGCGCCGCGCAGGTCGAGGGCTGCGCGGGCGGCGCTCACCGGCCCCCGCTGGCGGGGCCGGTGAGCGCCGCAAACCGCCGTCTAGGTCGCCCTGAGCAGAAAGGTCCTCGGCCATGAGCGTCTATGAAGACATCCAATTAGAAGGCCACATCATCGACTCCCTGCTTCTACCGCGCGTGCTTGACGACATCTTGGAGCGAGGCGGGGATTACCACATCCTTCACTTCCAGGTGGGTCGGAACAAAGACGACCCCTCTTCGGCTCTGATCCGGGTCACCGCCAGAGACGACGAGCATCTGGCCGCCATCCTCCGGGGACTGCGCAAGCACGGAGCCCAGGTAGTAGACCAACAGGATGCCCGGCTGGAGCCCGCCCCTGCCAGCGGAGTCTTCCCCGAGGATTTCTATTCCACCACCAATCTTGAGACCTACGTGCGCCTCGCCGGTCACTGGATACCCGTGGAATGGCCGGAGATGGATTGCGGCATCGCCGTGGACCCTGAGGCCCGCAGAGCTTGGACCGTGCCCATCGCCCAGGTGCGGGCCGGCGACCTCATCGTAGTGGGGGACCGCGGCCTGCGCGTCATCCCCCTGGAACGTGACCAGGCCAGCCGGGTCTTTGGGTTCATGGGCTCGGCCGTATCCTCCGAGAAACCCAAACACTCGGTGGTGGCCAAGGTGGCTCGCTTGATGCGCCAGAACCGGGCTGAGGGCAAGAGGATCGTGGCCGTGCTGGGACCAGCGGTGATACACACTGGCGCGGCCCCTGCCTTCGCCCGCCTGGTGGCCGGCGGTTGGGTGGACGTCATACTGGGTGGAAACGCCGTGGCCGTGCACGACATCGAGTCCGCCTTCTACAACACTTCGCTGGGCATCAACTTGGCTGAAGGCGAATCGGTGGAGGGCGGCCATGAGCATCATCTGCGGGCCATCAACCGCATCCGCGCCTGCGGAGGTATCCATCAGGCCGTCGAACAAGGCGTGCTCCGGAAAGGCTTGTTCTATGAACTTGTGCGTCACCGCGTGCCCTTCGTCCTTGCCGGTTCCATCCGCGATGACGGACCGCTTCCCGACGTCATCACCGACTCGGTGCAGGCCCAGCAGGCCATGCGGGAAGCCGTGCGTGGTGCCGGGCTCTGTCTCATGCTCTGCAGCATGCTGCATTCCATCGCCACAGGCAATCTCTTGCCTGCTGCTGTGCACACCGTATGCGTCGACATCAACCCCGCTGTCGCCACCAAGCTCTCCGACCGCGGAAGCTTCCAGACCATCGGCGTAGTGACCGACGTGGGCCTGTTCTTGGACCGGCTGGTGGCAGAGCTGCAAGTCTAGGCGGGCAGCGCGGGGGGCCGCAGGCCCCTCCGCGAGCCACCCAGCCGGGTGCTGACGCTTTGACTCGGACTGTGCGAACATAGTCCGGACACGTGTCTTCGAGCCGGCATCCGGGAAGCAGCGGTAGCCGAGCCGGAAAGGTAGGCGACAATGGCAAAGCAAGCACATCCGCGCGTGGCTCTGGTGACGGATAGAGGAGACATCGTGGTCGAGCTTGACCCGGTGAAGGCCCCCGTCTCCACCGCCAACTTCCTCAAGTATGTGGCGGCTGGGCATTACGACGGTACTATCTTCCATCGGGTGATCGCCGATTTCGTTATCCAAGGTGGGGGCTTCACAGCCGACATGAAGCAGAAGCCCACCGCCCCGCCTATAGTCAATGAAGCCGATAACGGTCTCAGCAACAAGCGGGGGACCATCGCCATGGCCCGGACACCCGACCCCCACAGCGCCAGCAGTCAGTTCTTCATCAACCTGGCCGACAACGACTTCCTGGATCACACCGCCAAGACCCCCAGGGGCTGGGGTTATGCCGTCTTCGGCCGGGTGGTAGAGGGCATGGATGTGGTGGATGCCATCGCCCAGGTCGAAACCGGCTCTCATGGTCCCCATCGCGACGTGCCGGTCAAACCCGTGGTAGTGAAGAAGGCGGTGCTCAAGTAGCGAGGTCTCGCAGGGCATGACGTCTCCCCAGTAGGAAGGTCTCCTCAAGGAACGAGGTCTCCCGAAGAAGTGCGGTGACTGGCGAGCTACGGAGATACCGGCTATCACCATCAAGGCCATGGTTCTGGCTCATAGCCGCCTTGGTGGCTTTCGCCTTGCTCGGCCTTTGGCCCCCCGGAGCCCAGGCCTGGCCGCCGCGAGCGAAGCCGGCTCTGGAGATCACCCCGGCCTTCCCCCAGGGCGAACCTGCCCTGCCCCGCCTGACGGCTCAGGGCGCCATTCTGATGGATCTGGACACCGGCTTTGCCCTTTACGCGCGCAATCCCGACGAGAAGCTCCCCATGGCTTCTACCACCAAGATCATGACCGCTCTGCTTGTTCGCGAGTCGCTGGATCTGGACCGGACGGTCAAAGTGCCGGCCGCGGCCATCGGCCTGCCGGGGTCTGTGGCCGGTCTCCGTCGCGGTGAGAGCCTCACTGTACGCCAGCTCCTCTATGCCCTTTTGGTGGCGAGTGGCAATGACGCGGCAGTCACCCTCGCCATTGCGACCAAGGGCAGCGTGGAGGCGTTCGTAGCGGCCATGAACCAGAGAGCCAAGGAACTGGGCCTCCTCCATACCCACTTCGTCAATCCGAGCGGACTCCACCACGAGCAGCACTACTCTTCCGCCCGCGATCTGGCCCAGTTGGCCCGGGTGGCCATGGCCGACCCTGTATTCCGAGAGATCGTCTCCACTCAGGAATACGATCTGGGAGGAGGGCGCCTGCTCAAGAGCAGCAATCATCTGCTGGGCCAGGAACCCTGGGTCAATGGGGTCAAGACCGGGTCCACCCCCTACGCCGGCTACTGCCTGGTAGCCTCCGGGACCAGGGACGGCCTCACCCTGATCAGCGTGATCCTGGGAGTCGCCGATGATGAGACACGCACCGCGGAGACTTTGGCCTTGCTGGACTACGGCTTTGCCATGACCCCTCTGACGAATCTGGTGGACCAAGGGGCGGTGATTAGCGAGCTTGCGGTGCCCGATCCCCTGGACCGTAGGGTGCGACTGGTCACCGATGCCCCCTTCACCCGCCGCGTCCTGGGTCCGCAGACCGTGACCGCCACCGTGAAGCTGGACAGGCAGGTCACCCTGCCCGTGCAGGCCGGCGAGGTCTTGGGTGAGCTGGAGTTCAAGCAGGGTGACCTGGACCTGGGCGGAGTCAGACTCATCGCGGCCCAATCGTTGGCCAAGGCCGACATACCCGCCATCCTCGCCCACTGGAGGGCGATGTGGCCGCCTGGGCTGGACCTCGCCCGCTGGCAGCCTGGTGTTCAACGAGCCTCCCGCTGAGGGAGAGGAGGCGCCGCATGCGAAGCCCTCACCCCTGCAGCCACCGACTCTAAGGCCGACGGACACGAAGCCGTCCCCTGTGAAGGCGCCGGACACGAAGCCGTCGACTGTGAAGCCGCCACTCTTGATAGTGAACCCGACCTCTGGAGCCCGCCACCGCCCCCGCGCTCTCGATGCCATCTTGGCCCGGGCCCGCAGGGTCCTACCCGGGGCTGAGGTCTTATACACCGCCTATCCGGGGCATGCCCGGGAGCTCGCCCGGCAGGGTGCGAAGGAGGGGTACCCCCTGCTCGTGGCCGTGGGGGGTGACGGCACCTTCAGCGAGGTGGCCAACGGGGTCTTGGAAGTGGACACATCTCCGGTGATCGGAGGGCCGGCGGTAGGCCTCATCGACCTTGGCACCGGAGGAGACTTCCGACGTAGCCTGGGCTTGGAGGCGGGTCCGGAACCGTGCCTGGAAGCTCTGGCCAGAGGCCGGGAAAGACTGGTGGACGTCGGCCTTGCTCACTTCGTGGACAGAAACGGCCAGCCCGCACTGCACTACTTCGTCAACGTCCTTTCCGCAGGTCTGGGCGGTCTGGTCGACCGGTATGTGGAAGCCATGCCCTCCTTTCTGGGCGGCCGTGTCGGTTACTATCTAGCGGCGTTGCTGGCCGTCGCGGTGAGTAAGGAACGACCACTCCGAGCCCAGGTCACGTGGCAGGGCCAGACCCGGGAGGAGGTCATCCCCGCGTATTTGGTGGCCATCTGTAACGGCCGTTGGTTCGGCGGAGGTATGGACGTGGCCCCCATGGCCCGACTGGATGACGGCAGGCTGGAGGTGGTCACCGTCACTTCTCCCACCAAGCCGTATCTGGCCAAGCAGGTCCGGACCGTCTACAGCGGCCGGCACCTGGATGAGCCCACCGTCCATCACTTTCCCTGCGAGCGGATCGAGCTCGCCATCGCCGACCCCGAAGTCGAGCGCCGCTTCTTTCTCGATGTCGACGGCGAAGCCCTCGGCACACTGCCCTTGCGAGTGCAAGTCCTGCCCCGGCGGCTTCGCCTTCGCTGCTGAGGACGTGGTGCTGCGGTCCTGTTGCCGAGGTGTCGGTTGCAGACATCGGCCCTGTCGTTCCTGCGCTGTCCTTTGTGCCGAGAGAGCTTCCGAGAAGCCCACGGGGTGCTTCGCTGCGCCCGGGGACACTCTTTCGACATAGCTCGCCAAGGTTACGTGGACCTGGTGCCGGGCGGAGTCCCCCGTCCCCGGGCCGACACCGCCGCCATGGTGGCGGCCCGGGAAGCCTTCCTGGCTGCTGGTCACTTCGGCCGGTTGCGAGAGAGGGTGGCCGAGGCCGCCGCCCGCGCGCTAAGCGCGGCGGC
>FWPV01009668.1_pt1 | contig 16199 bp, 15 predicted proteins | sample 2228371 | NCBI WGS metagenome assembly FWPV01 (sample SAMEA103939776, study PRJEB20133) | metagenome | reverse complement strand
AAAAGGTGGCGCGAAGGCGCGCGAGGTCTTGTGGCGGAATCAGTACACGGGGCCGGCTCCCGTTCCGCTGGCGGAATACCGCAGAGCCGTGCGCGCTCAAGGGGTGCCGCAGGCCCGCGCCGACCGCGCAGCGCTCCAGGCGACGCTCGGTGATTTGGTGCTCGGCGACAGCGTGTTGGAACAGTTGGGGCCGGCGTTGGTGGGCAGGCACTCGCTGTTGGTGCGGGGGGCTTCGGGGAACGGCAAGACGGCCGTGGCGCGCGCCATAGCGGAGTTGCTGGCTACGGGCACGGTGTACGTGCCGTATGCAGTGGACGCGCAGGGTGAGATGGTGGTCGTGTACGACAGCGCCCTGCATGGCCCCCCTGCGGCGGCGGATTCCGCATCTCAGGGGCATGCAGGGGCACGGCCGGACGGCCGATGGGTGAGGATTCGTCGGCCTGTCGTCCTGCTGGGAGCCGAATTGCATCCCGATGCCCTAGATCCGTCGCTGGACGAGGTAACGCGCTGCTACAGTGCGCCGCCGCAGATGAAAGCCAACAACGGCGTGCTCGTCCTGGACGATTTGGGCAGGCAGACTTCGCCGCCTGTGGTATTCTTGAGTCGCCTGGTGCATCTGCTGGAAGCCCGCACGGACCGCCTGTCGTTCCGAAGCGGCCAGCATGTGGACGTGCCGTTTGAGGGCGTGGTGATTGTAACGACGCACCTAGACCTTCGCGAGGTGGGGGACGGGGCAGTGTTGCGACGGATCCGCCACAAGGTGAGTCTGCGCCCACCCACCTTTGACGAGTACCGCGAGATCTTCCGTCGGGCCTGCGAGCGACGCGGGCTGGCCTACAATGAGAATGCGCTGGCCTATCTTCTCCAGCGTTACTACGTACAGCCCAAAGTTTCCTTGCGTGCGGCCGATCCAGATGAGATCCTGGACAGGCTGTTGGATGTGGCGGCGTTTCGGCAGGTGCGGCCGATGCTTTCCACGGAACTGCTGGACCAAGCCTGTCGCGCCTATTTTGGCGACACCGGTGACGGCGGCCGCTCGTCTTGATGGGCTGGGCGTCAGGGGGAGTCGCGCGATGGTTTTGCGCGTGCGGCTCCCCTGTGTTATGATTGGACACGACCGGCAATCCGCGGGAGCGGAGTAGGTGATGGCTAATTCTCGACAAGTCCCATCCAGATCCGAGAGAGACGTTTCGCCTCGCAGTTGGGATACCGACGGGTACACGCTGCTGCGGGAAACCAGCCGCTTGATCAGTTCTGTCCCTGACGTCTCCGTGCTTCTGGAATTGTTGTACGAGGAGATCCGAAAACTGGTCGCGGCCGACACGTATTACGTTACCCTCTACGATGCACGCACGGACGAGGTGAGCGTAGAGGTTTTGATCGACGAGGGGCAGCGGTTCCCGCCCACGCGACGGAAGATTACCACGGGCCTCACGCGCTGGATCATAGACCACCACAAGCCGCTCCTTGTGCGCGATATGGAACGAGATCCACTGCCATGCGCCCCTATCTTTATGGGAAAGCCGCGAATGTCGCGTTCATGGCTTGGTGTGCCCATGTTGCTGGGCGAGCGCGTCGTGGGCGTGTTGGTGGCGGCCAGTTATCAGCCGGACGTCTACACCGAAGAGCATCAGGAGATTCTGCTCCATGTCGCCAGTCAGGCGGCCGTGGCGATTGAGAACGCACGGCTCTACCAGGAGACGCAGCGGCGCGTGCGCGAACTGGACGCACTCCAGAGGGTAAGCCTGGAACTTGTTTCGTCGCTGGACATGTCCGCGGTGCTAAGGTTGGTCGTGCGGACGGCACTGGAACTGACAGATGCCAATGACGCACATGTTTTCTTGTACGATGAGGCTACCGGTCGCCTGTCCTTTGGCGCGGCGTTGTGGGCGACGGGCGAGACCGACCTGCGGCCTGAAACCACGCCGCGGCCCAATGGGATCACGATGACCTGCGTGCGTTCCGGCGAGGCGGTGGTGGTCAACGACTGTGCGTCGCATCCGCTGTACCTTGACCCTGCGTCCAGAACCGGCGGCCTGGAATCCATTGCCAGTTTCCCACTGCGGCGGGCCAATCATGTGCTGGGGGCGCTAAACGTCGCCTTTGTCAAGCCTCATGTGTTCTGCGACGACGAGATGAGGTTACTGGGTCTTCTGGCCGACCAGGCGGCTATCGCGATTGACAATGCGCGATTGTTCCAGGCAGCGCGGGAAAGGGCTGAGCGCTTGGCTGCCGTCGGCGAAATCGCAAAGGCCATCACGGCGTCCTTTGACCTGGCTGAGATTATAGCCGCTGTATCGCAGTCGCTGATGCCGCTTCTGCCCCATGCGCACATGGCCCTGTGGCAGCGGGATGCTCGTGACTGGACATGGGCGGTGGTCAGCGTAAGCGGCAGGGATGTTCCCGGCCTCGGCGCGGCGTTGGGGGCTATGGCCTGCCCCGATGCGTCTGAGGTTCCCATGGTTTGGACGGCTGGCGGCGAGCCGGGCCAGCGAGATACTGACCAGATGCTTGAATCCGCGGGACTGGGCTCGCTCGCTGTGGTGCCGGTCGTGGCAGATAGGGAGTGCGTGGGGCTGTGGACGGTGGGCACTTGTGAGGGCGGTGCCTTTGGCCCCGATCGGCTGGAGTTGCTGGGTCAAGTGTCCGGCCACCTGGCGATTGCCATCCAGAACGCGCAGTTGTACTCGGAGATGGAGAGCGTGCTGGAGCGTCTGCGCCAAAGCCAGACGCAGTTGGTACGGTCCGAGCGAATGCGGGCGCTGGCCGAACTTTCGGCAGGCGTGGCGCACGATTTCAACAACGTGCTCACGAGCATCCTGGGGCGCGTGCAGTTGCTGTTGACCCATGTACAAGACCCCTCCATTCGCGAGTCGCTGCATGTCATCGAGCGAGCGGCCCGCAATGGAGCGCAGACGGTGCGGCGCATCATGGGATTTGCCCGGCACCGCGAAGGTGAGGAGTTCACGCCGCTGGATGTGAACCGTCTCGTGGAGGATGCGATTCTGCTCACGGAGCCACGCTGGCGCGATCCCGTGTCCGATCGCCCGCCGATAGACGTGAAATTCCGGCGAGGCAAGCCGATGACGGTAATGGGATCCGCCGCAGAACTGAGCGAGGTGCTCACGAACCTGATCTTCAATGCCGTGGATGCGATGCCCGATGGGGGGCGGCTGTTGCTGGAAACGCGGCGGGAGGGGGATCAGGCCGTCATTCGGGTGCAGGACACGGGCATCGGCATCCCTCCCGAACTGATGAACCGCTTGTTTACGCCGTTTTTCACCACGAAGGGTAGTGGGAATGCGGGCATGGGATTGAGCGTGGCCCGTGAAATCGTGGCGCGGCATTGCGGCGCTATCCGGGTGGAAAGCACGGTGGGCAAGGGTAGTACGTTCGCCGTGTGCCTTCCCCTTGCGTCTCATGTTCCGCCACACGAATTCAAGGAAGAGTTGCGTATGACACAACGATCAGGAGTTCAGAGAAGCCTTAGCATTTTGGTTGTTGAGGACGAAGAGAGTATCCGCAGATTGCTGTCCAGCATCCTTGGGCTGGAGGGGCATGAGGTGCGCACGTTCCGCACCGCTTCGGAGGGGATTGCTGCCTTCCAGGAAGGCGGCGCCGACTTGGTGATCACCGACCTGGGGCTTCCCGACCAGTCCGGCTGGGAGGTGGCGCGCCGAGTCAAGGCAATATCGCCGAAAACACCCGTCATCCTGATTACAGGCTGGGGAGTTAGCGCGGAAGTTACCGAGGCAAAGCGCAGGGGGGTGGATTACGTCCTGCCGAAGCCTTTTGAGTTTGAGGAACTGAGCGAACTCATTTCCAAAGCCCTAAGCGACCTGGGGCAACGATGAGGGGGCAGTATGTCCGGTACTCTTGAAAGCGAGATTCGCGCAAACCTGCGAGATGGCAAATTGCCGTGTGCCGTGGCGTGGCGTGTCGCAGAGCGCACGGGTGTAGGGCGGCTAGCCGTCGGCGAGATGGCGGATCGGCTGGACATCCGCATCAGCCACTGCCAGTTGGGGCTGTTTGGGTATGGCGAGAAACGTCTGGGCCAGCACAAGATTGTGAAACAGCCGACGAGTTTGGAGCCAACGCTGGCCGATGCTATACGCGCGGCGGCGCATGACGGCAAGGTTACCTGCGCGCAGTTGTTTGAGATCGCGGAACGGCTGGGGCGTCCGGCGATGGACGTCAGCGGCCACGCGGAGGCTATGGGCATCAAGATCGTCCAGTGTCAGTTGGGGTGTTTCTGATGGGCGAGGGCAAGCGGCTGTCGCATCTGGACGATTTAGGCAAGGCGCGCATGGTGGACGTGGGCGCGAAAGCCGACTCGGAGCGCGTTGCCGTTGCCCGCGGGGTTGTGCGGATGAACGCGGAGACGCTGGCCCTGATTCGCGAGGGCGGCATCGCCAAAGGGGATGTGCGTGCGGCGGCGGAATTGGCAGGAGTCATGGGCGCCAAGCAGACGGCCAATTTGATTCCACTGTGTCATCCGCTGGCCCTGACGCAGGTAGTGGTGGCTGTGGATATTGAGGGCGCGACCGTTGGCGCCGACGGAACCGCCGAGGTGCCCATCACGGCGACAGCCAAGACGGTCGGCAAGACCGGCGTGGAGATGGAGGCGCTCACGGCGGTGTGTGTGGCCGCGCTCACCGTGTACGACATGTGTAAGGCCGTGGACCGCGGTATGCGGATCGCCGACGTGCGGCTGGTGCACAAGAGCGGCGGACGCAGCGGGGTCTGGGACGCACGCGATACGTAGCGGGACGTGTTGGCTCGGCAAGAGAGCCAAGCGGGCCGACTTGTGCGGGGCCTGCTTTTGAGTAACGTATGTGCGAGGGGAACATGCAGGGACGCATCGTCGCGGTTTGTACCAGCACGAAGAAGGGCGTTGCCAAGAAAGACGTAGGACAAGCCGAGGCCCGCGTGAACTGGGGGCTAGTAGGGGATGCCCATGCTGCGGATTGGCATCGGCAGGTGAGCCTGCTGGCGATAGAAAGCATTGACAAGATGCGGGCGCTGGGCTTGAAGGTTCGGCCGGGCAGTTTCGCCGAAAACCTGACGACGGAGGGAATTGACCTCTTGTCGCTGCCTATCGGAAGTCGGGTGCGGGTTGGCGAGAACGTGGTGCTGGAGATCACCCAACATGGCAAGATCTGCCACGAAAAGTGCGCTATCTACCGCGCGGCCGGGGATTGCGTCATGCCGCGCGAGGGGATTTTCGCGCGTGTGATTGTGGGCGGAGTAATTCGTACAGGCGACACAATCGTGCCGATCGCCGAAAGCGAGTAGGGCCATGGGTTGCCTGGATTCGTTCAACCGTTCCATCAGTTACCTGCGCGTGTCGGTAACGGACCGCTGCAACTTGCGATGCGTGTACTGCATGCCGCCGGAGGGCGTGCCCTGGATTCCGCACGAGAACATCCTGCGATACGAAGAGATCGCGCGGGTGGTGCGGATTGGCGCGGAGATGGGCATTACCAAGGTGCGCCTTACGGGAGGGGAGCCCCTGGTGCGCGCAGGGATCGTGTCCCTGGTGGCCATGCTTGCGACGATTCCGGGCGTGGACGATCTGGCCATGACCACGAACGGTATCCTCCTGGCGCAGTACGCAGGCGAGTTGGCGAAGGCCGGGCTCCACCGCGTGAACGTAAGCCTGGACACGCTGCGGCCCGAACGCTTCCGGGCGATTACGCGATTGGGCGACTTGTCTGATGTGGAGCGCGGACTCGCTGTCGCCAGGGAGGCAGGGCTGGAGCCCGTCAAGGTCAACACTGTACTGATGCGTGGCGTGAATGATGATGAGATTGTGGACTTCGCGCGCAGGACGCTGCGCGAACCGTTCCACGTGCGCTTCATTGAGGAGATGCCGGTAGGGGCTGGGAGTGAAGTGCGCTTTCTGTCCGTGGGTGAGGCAAGGGAGCGAATAGAGGCTGCCTTAGGCCCGCTAGAGGCGGCCCATCATCGCGTGGGCAACGGGCCTGCCTCATACTACCGAATCCCAGGCGCTTGTGGCACCATTGGGTTCATTAGCGCGATCAGCGAGCACTTTTGCCACCAATGCAACCGACTGCGGCTGACGGCGGATGGGCGGCTACGGCCATGCCTGCTGTCGGACGCCGAGATTCCATTGCGGGAGGCTCTGCGGGGCGGAGTCAGCGACGAGGAATTGAGGCAGATTATCCTCACAGCGGTGGCGGCCAAACCCGACGGACACCATCTGGATGAGGGGGTCGGCGTTTCGGGCCGCGGGATGTCGCAGATCGGGGGCTAACCGCATCCTGGCCTGTGCGGGAGGCCGAACGACCGTTTGCAGGGGAAACGCGATACAACTGATTAGGCTTTTGACAGCAATACCTATGGAGCATGCGACGCTTTCTGAGAAAGGTTTGATGCTGCGGCGAAAGATGATCCGTGGCTTCACCCGCCCTATCATGGACCTGCTGTTCAAAGTGCGGGTGTACGGCAAGGAGCATTTCCCCCCAGGCGGGCCTTTGCTCGTGGTGGGCAATCACTTCCACTGGGCCGAACCGCCGCTTCTGGCTCTGTTTAGCCCGTGGGACATAGAGTTCCTGGGCGCAAAGGCTGCCATGATGCACAAGTGGGTGGGATGGTTTATCCGCTTGTACCGCGCGATCCCTGTGGAGAAGTTGGGGGTCAACGTGGAAGCGGTCAGGGAAGCCGTGAACCTCCTGCGCGCGGGCAAGGTTGTGGGCATCTTCCCCGAAGGGCGCACGCATCTGGGCCATCTGAGCAGCCCGTGGCCGGGGGCCGCGTTCATTGCGCTCAAGGCAAGCGTACCGGTGCTGCCCGTGGGCATTGTGGGCACCTTTGAGGCTCCGCAGTATTGGCGGTCATTCCGCCGTGCGCCGGTAGAGATACGCGTTGGTGAAGTGTTCGGGCCGCTGGAACCGTTGGAGTCCGTGGATCGGAAGGCAGCGTTGGAGTGGGCCAGCCGCGAGATCATGCGGCGGATCGCATCGCTGTTGCCGGAGCGAATGCGTGGCCCGTTTGGCTAATTGTAACGCCTGCGCCGGGCTTAGGTCCCCCGGCGCCTGTTGACGAGGCTGTGAGGCAAGAGGAGGTCGTGTTGCGTAAGGGGTGGTACCTGGCGCTGGGCGCGGCACTCGCCACGCTTGTGGCCGTGGCGTTGGCGACACACCCATCCAGCGCCCAGTCGCCGGATGGGACGCCATGCGGCGCATGTCACTTGGCTCAACAGGAGGGCTACGCGCTGTCGGCGCATGCATTGGCCGCGCAGTCGGAGGTGTTCCAGGTGCTGGCACGCGAGGCCTCGGCGATGCCCAACTGGGGCACCGATGGCTGCTATCGCTGCCACGGACCCGTGGACGGAGCGGCGACGGGCGTGTCATGCGAGGCGTGCCACGCGATGGATAACCCAGGCCGGTTGGGATACGGGGATTTCCGCCTCGCAACCGACGGCGCAATGCGGAGCACGAAGCCTGGGGCGGCCCCGCATGCCACCGCTGTTTCCCCCCTTTTCGGCGATTCGTTGTTCTGCGCGGCTTGCCATGAGCAGTATCACCCGCAGAGCGGGGTAGTGCTCCAGGGCACGTACACGGAATGGCTCAACAGCGGCGCGGCACGCGAGGGAAAGACATGCCAGGCGTGCCACATGGGGGAGACATGGCCCAACCATGCGTTTGGTCCGGGCGCACGAGATGATGCCGCGAAGGGCAAGGCCCTTGCGCAGGCGATTGCGCTGGAGGTGAAGTGGCCGGAGACGGCGCAGGCGGGCAGTCCTCTCACCGTTGACGTGCGTTTGGAGAACACGGGAGCCGGCCACGCTCTGCCTACCGGCAAGGTGGAAGGGTCGGAGATGTGGCTGGAGATGGCGGCCACGGTGGGCGGACGGGTGGTTTTCACGGAGACGCTGTCCTACGGCGTAACCTATGCGGACGAAAAGGGCAATACCACGCCGCCATTAACGTCGGTTGACGCGGCGGGCTTGTTCAGAGATTATCGATTGTTGCCGGGCCGTGCTGTGCAGGAGCGGTTCGTTTTTGTGGTGCCCTCGGACGTGCGCGGGCAGGTGGATGTGGAAGTGCGGCTGATGTACCGGCGGACGCCGCTTTGGCTCTCCGAGCGGCTGGCGCTTCCGGCGGCGTCGGCAGTGGTGGTGCGCCGCGCCGCGGCCTCGCTGGCGGTGGTAGAGCCGCCCCCGCGCCCGACGTATGTCGCGCCCACGCCAACCGCGACGCTTGTTCCGACGCCCACACCATCGGCCTGGCAGGCCGCGACAGGTGGGAAGGCCGAGGGACAGGGATGGTTGGGGCCATTCTTTGTGGTGAGCGTTCTTCTGCTGATTGCGGTAACTGCCTGGGCGCTGAGGGAGCGCGCCGTGTAGCCCATGGCCCGCTACAACCTGCGGGTAACCCCCAAGACCGTCGCTTGCCGACTGAGGAGATCTCCGTACAGGGCCACAATCTGATCGGCGACGTTCGGCCATGCGAATCGCTGGGCCCATTGCCGCGCGTTTTCTCCCATTTTGTTGCGCACGTCGGGCTCATCCAGGAGCAAGCAGAGTTTCTCGGCCAGGGCAGTGGGGGAGTTGGCCGGAAATAGGAGTCCGGTGAGGCCGTCTTGTATCGTGTACATGAGGCCCCCCGCTTTGGATGCGATGACCGGCACGCCGCACGCCATGGCTTCCACGGCAACCATGCCGAAGGACTCGTAGTAGGAGGGGACGACCACGACATAGGCGGCCGAGTAGTAGTAGGGCAACGTATCCTGGTCCTTGGAGCCCAGGAAGGTAACCAAATCGCGCAGTTCCAGTTGCTCCCGCAGTTCGCGCAGTCTCTCCTCTTCCGCCGAACGTGCGGCGTCGGTGTCTTCCCCTTCGCCTCCGATGATGGAGACGCAGATGTTGTCGCAGAGGCAGGGCGTCTCTTTGGCCAGTATGGCGATGGCGCGGAACAAGGTTTCAATGCCCTTGAGCGGCTCAATGCGCCCGACGTAGAGGATGAGTTTACGCTCCTGGGGTATGCCGATTTGAGCCTTGGCGATGTCAACGGGGATGGGGCGGAAGCGCTCGGTGTCCACGCCCGCCGGGATGACCCGAATCTTGGCGGGATCCGCCCCGTAAAGCCACGCCATTTGCGCCTTCTCCAACGGGCTGGCGGCCACCAAGCAGTCGGCCCACTGCATGACTTGACCCTCAACCTGAATGCGCAGTTCGGTCTCTAGTTCCTGCGGCGAGGTTGCGACGGCGTTCTTCATGTGCCCCAGTGTGTGGAACATGTGGACGACAGGGGTGCCCCAGACGCGCTGAAGTTCGTGCGCGACCCAGCCCGAAAGCCAGTAGTGGCTGTGGATGAGGTTATAGGAAATGTGCTCCTGCTCGGCGAATTGGAGAAGGGCTTGGACGAACTCCGGCAGGTGCGGGAAGATCTTGTTCTTGTCATAATGAGACGGAGGGCCGGCGGGAAGATGCACGACGCGTGCATTCGGGGCAAACGAGCGAACCTGCCGGGCATCCGGCGATTGCCGGCGGGTGAACACATCCACGGCGAGCCCGCGGGAGCCGAGTTCGCGGGCCAGGTCGCGGACGTAGACGTTCATGCCGCCTGCCTCTTTGCCACCAAGCATGGCCAGCGGCGATGTGTGGACGCTGATCATGGCGACACGAAGGGACACCGGATAACCTCTGCTAGGAATCTAAAGGCTCGGGGCTAATCAATACGTTGTGTACAGTGGTGCGTGTGGCCCCGAAGCGGAATTTGTACTCCTCGTCGCCGCGCAGAAAGTCAAATTGGCGCTTGCCCGTCTCAATGGCGTGGCGGATGCAGTAGGACAGCAGGACGATGCCAGGACTCAACGCCGCGTATTGGTCGGGGTCGTAGCCGGAGTTGTACACCAGAATGCAGTTGTCGTAGTCAAAGTTCAACATGGTTGCGGCGACATCGCCGTTGACGTGGATGAAGGCCAGGCTGAGCCAGCCGCGGTGGAAGAAGGCGCGGCATGCGTCCTGGAAAAAAGCCACCATCTGCGCGTCCATGAACGCATCCTTTTCGGGATTGCTCTTGCGGTGCAGGCGGATGAACTCGGCAATGTCTTGGTCCAGTGTGGCCGCGTCATTGGCGATGCGCCAGTGGGTATCGGCAGTGGATTCAATACGGCGGATCTTGCGGCGGATTTCATGGCGCTGTTTCTTGTCCAGGCTGTTCAGATACTCGTCCCAAGTCGCCGGTAGCGGGATGACCGGACAGACCTCCTGCACACTGGTACGGGCGTAAAGGCCGCGCTCCTGTGCCAGGCGTGCGATGGAATCGTAGGTGGGGGAAGCCTGCCTGATGTTGCAGAGGTCTACATAATGCCAGGCGGGCGCGTCGGCGCTGGTTAGGTACTCCATCATCGCGGTATAGAGTGCCATTTCATACCCGGGCGCGGCAATCACGTCCAGGTAGTCAGAAACGTCCACGCATCCGACCCAGCGGAAGGTGTGGCGGCCGGCCGGACTGGCGACCCGGCAGAGCGGGGCGATGCCCACCAGCGTTCCGTCGTCCGCGCGCAGGGTGAGCAGGTGCAGGTCGCCCTCCCCCAGATGCCGCCACCACGTGGCCTGCCATTCCCACGTGAGAAATGCCGTGCGGAGGGGACTGCTTTCCACCAGGGCATTCCATTCGGCCCGCAGATGCTCAAAGCTGTTTGCGTCGTGCAAGACTTCTGTTCTCATAGACGCGAAGCGGCAACCATCCGTGCGATTGGGTAGCCCCCGTCTGGATCGCGTGGAACGTGAGGGCTTTCACATGGGGATTATACACGACAAGGGGGCGAGGAACAAACCGCGTGGCCGGGGAGCGAACGGCGCGGATTGCGGCATGGTGCGAGCCTATGTCGGCCGCATGATCATGGGAATGCCCCGCGCGGACGAGCATCGGTGCGGGGCATTCGCCGTTTAGGCCGATATCTGCTTCTGCGACTCGGGCACCGGGCAGACCAGCTCGCAGTGGGCGATGATCTGTTCAGCTTCGTCGGGCGCGAACAGTTCGGTAACCGTGAGGCCTTCGTCGCAGCACGTGATTTCGCGGGCCAGTTCGCAGACCAGGTTGTCCGGCTTGCCCCTTTCGCGGAGCAGTTTTCGGATGCGGTTCCGAGCGAGCATCAAACCATCCGTTCCTTTTGTGAACATGGGCAGACCTCCCGAGGTTGCGACGGGCATCTTGCACCCGTGCAAGGTGTACAGGTTTCAGCAACATTATTATATCACAGCATTATTGAAATGTCAAGATGTGATAAAAAGAACTTATACTTGTGTCGGGTTTCACAGAGTTGTGGCGAAACGCACAGATGCGCGCTGCTGGGCGATTTGCCGCTTGGCCGAATATGTGCTAGTATATTGTCCCATGAGCGAGACGAGAAACGCTCATGGGCAGTGTGGCCCGCGGCCTCTGGTCGGCGGGCTTTTCTATTTGGAACGGGAATCCGCTTCTATATCTGAGAGGAGGCACGGAGATGACAGAGAACAGCGAGCGCAAGAGCAAGCATTTGACACGGGAGGAAGTACTGCAGCAAGTAGAGCAGGCTCATGTCCGGTTTGTGCACCTGCAGTTCACCGACGTGGTGGGCATTGTCAAGGGCGTTACCCTGCCCGTGGATCAATTGGAAGGCGCGATGGCCCATGGTGTCTGGTTTGACGGATCGTCCATTGCCGGGTTTGCCCGCATTGCCGAGAGCGACATGTATTTGGTGCCCGATCCGTCCACCTTTGCGCTGGTGCCGTGGGAAAGCGGCGACGAGGTGCGGACGGCCCGCATGTTGTGCGATGTGTACACGCCCCAGGGCGAGCCATTTGCAGGCGACCCGCGCAACGTGCTGCGTCGCATGATGAACGAGGCCGCCAAAATGGGGTTCGTGTACAATACGGGGCCGGAACTGGAATTCTTTCTGTTTCGTCGGGACCAGAACGGCTACGGGACTCCGTTGCTCCACGATCAGGGCGGCTACTTTGACCAATCTACGGACAGGGCTGTGGATGTCCGCAAATTCATGGTCAACACGCTCAAGGCGTTCGGCATCCGAGTGGAGGCAAGCCACCACGAATGCGCGCCCGGACAGCACGAGATTGATTTTGAGTATGCCGATGCGCTCCATGCCGCGGATAATGCCGTAACGTTCAAGTATGCGCTGAAAGCCGTGGCGGGGGCATTCGGTTTGCACGCCACCTTTATGCCGAAACCCATCGCGGGCATCAACGGCTCTGGGATGCACGTGCATCAGAGCCTGGCGTATCTGGATTCGGGCAAGAATGCCTTTGCGGATCCGAACGACCGCTACGGGCTTTCGGATGTGGCACGGCATTTCATCGCGGGGCAGATGGCACACGCCCGCGGCATGTGTGCCGTGCTTTCGCCGCTGGTGAACTCGTACAAGCGACTGGTGCCCGGATACGAGGCTCCGGTGTACATCAGTTGGGCGCGCATCAACCGTTCGGCCCTGCTGCGTGTGCCGCAGGTTAGCCCGGCGAAGATAGAGCACACGCGCGTGGAACTGCGGTGTCCCGATCCGTCGTGCAACCCGTATCTGGCGTTTGCCGTGATGCTGGCGGCGGGGTTGGATGGGATTCGCCGCAAACTGGAGCCGCCAGAGCCAGCCGAGGAAGATCTGTACCACTTGCCGGCCGAGAAGCGCCAGAAGCACAAGACGCTGCCCGGCTCGCTCGCGGAGGCACTGCAGGAGTTGCAGCGCGACGAGGTGATTCGCGCAGCGCTGGGTCCCCACGTGTTTGAGAAGTTCCTGGAGGCGAAAACACAGGAATGGGACGAGTACCGCATGTGCGTCCACCAATGGGAGTTGGATCGCTACCTCAACATCTATTAACCTGACTCGGAGTGGGTTTTGCGGAGCGCATGACTCGCCCCCGCGTCTCCCGCGTCTGCGTCGGGGGTGGGCCCCTTGACGTTTGAGCGTGTCTCTGCTACGCTGTTGGCACACTTGGAGCGGCCGTGTTCCACAAATCACATCATCAGGGGAGGGACAGAATGAAAGATAAGGGCTTGGCGTTGATTCTCAGAGCGATTGACGTATCGTTGGACGTGCAAAAGCTTGGGGTCGCGGCGGTTGGGCTGGCGGCAACTCTGGGGGCCGCTGCCTTTCTGACATTCCTCGGGAGCCGTACCGGGGCTGCCGGATTGGTCTTGTTCGGTTTGCTGGCGGCCGTTGCGATTTGGGTCGGAGTATCTCTGGTGTACGGCACGATCACTCGGCTCTGTTTTCTTCATCTCACGCAAGGCGATCCAGGCTCGTGGCGAGATGCGCTCGGCTACGCATTGAGCCATCTTACGGGTCTGATGTTCACAGGCCTGGTGCTCGCCCTCGCCGTGCTAGGGGTATTCCTGGTAGAGGTCATCGTGCTGCTGCTGGGCCGCATTCCGTACCTAGGGGAACTTCTGGCCTCGGTTGCGTTCTTGCCCTTGACCCTGCTCAACGCCTTCGTGCTCTTGGTCATCACCGTCGGGTCGTGGCTGATCTACCCCATCATTGCGGCAGAGGGAACCGGGGTGGTTGCCACCATCCAGCGCGTCGTGAACCTGCTGCGGCGATCCCCTGGGCAAGTGGTGGCGTACATCGCCATCGCGATTATCGCCGTTGGATTTGCGTCGTGGATCATTTTGGGACTCGGCTACGGCGGGGCGGTGTTTACCATGTTCGCTACCCTGATCGGCGCAGGCTCGCGAATCGGCCGGGCTTTTGGTGCTTGGCCGGGGATGGGCTTCTATTCGCCCCCCTATGGCATGGGGTGGACGCCGTACCGCGCGGTGAGCCTGCCCTTCACGATGTACCTTGCCCAACTCATTTACGCGATCGGCATCGCAGGGCTGGTGGCGATTGTGGCCGCATTTCCGGTGGTGTTCCTCATGTCCGCGGCTACCGCCACGTACCTAAACGTCGCCGAGCCCAAGCCGCCCGTGGCCGCGCAGGGCGAAGAAGCCTAGGTGCGTGGTCCGATAAGGCTGTGGCACGGAGGGAACAGAGGCATTGCCGCAAAGCGGCGCTGCTGTGTGGCAGGCTGTGCCGTAGCAGTGTGCGGCGGCTCAATTTGACAGAAAGCGGCCTTCCCAATAGAATGGCCGTGTGTGGCGCATTCGTCTAGCGGCCTAGGACACCTCCCTCTCAAGGAGGAGATCGGGGGTTCGAATCCCCCATGCGCTACCAGAAAGCCCCGCACGGACGGGGCTTTTGCTTATTTGTAGCCTAGACGGGGCGGGGGGAAGATGCGACCCAAGTTGCGCCAAATCCAGCCGCAGTGGACACAGCAGGATGGTCGTCCCGTGCTCGTGTTGCGCGATCCGCTGGCGCTGAGCGGCAAAGTATTGGCGTTTCCCCAGCCGCTCGCGCCGCTGTTGGCGCTCTGCGATGGGACGCGGGACGAAACCGCTTTGCGCGCGGCGATGGAGATTCGGGCCGGAGTGCGGCTGTCGCCCGAGGTGCTCGCAGATATTCTTCGGCAACTGGACGAGGCTCTGCTATTGGAGAACGACCGATCCGCACAGGCCCTCCGCGCCGCGTTGGACGCCTATCGTTCAGCCCCGTTTCGTCCCCCGACATCTGCGGGGAGCGGGTATCCTGACGATGTGGCCGCGCTGCGGCAAATGCTGCAGGGCTATATGCAACACGCCCAGGATGTGCCCCGCATCCCGAACGCCAGGGGACTCATTTCCCCACACATTGACTACATGCGGGGCGGCGCGGTGTACGCGAGGGTGTGGGGCGCGGCGGCGGATGCCGCGCGTGCGGCGGAGATTGCGGTGATATTCGGCACCGATCACATGGGAGACTTCTCGCCGCTCACGCTGACGCGGCAGAACTACGCGACGCCTTTTGGCCTTCTGCCAACCGCGACGGATGTGGTGGACGCAGTGGCCGACGCGATAGGAGAGACGTGGGCCTTTCGCGATGAGATTCACCATCGGAACGAACACTCGGTTGAACTGGCGGCCATCTGGCTCCACTATGTGAGGGGCGGGGAAGCGTGCCCCATTGTGCCCATCCTGAGCGGTTCGTTTGAGCGGTTTGTGGCAGGGAATGCGATCGCAAGGGACGATGGGGTGATTGCAGAAGGAATCCAGGCGCTGCGGGCCGCGCTAGAGGGTCGGCGGGTGCTGGTGATCGCGGCCGCAGATTTGGCCCACACGGGCCCCGCTTTTGGAGACAGCCTGCCTGCGGGTTTGGTGCAGCGGGCCATGGGGAAGAAGGCCGATCAGATGCTGATGGAGCGGATGTGCCAGGGCGATGCGGATGGGTTTCTGGCACTCATCCGCGAGGAAGGCGACCGTCGACATATCTGCGGGCTTCCGCCCATCTATTTGGCGCTGCGCTTGCTGGAACCGGCGCAGGGCCATGTAATTGCTTACGACCACGCGCCCGCCGATCCACAGGGCGCATCGTTCGTTTCGTTCTGCGGCATCGTGTGGGAGTAGGGCATGGGACAGCCTGACCTGTGGCCGACGCCCGAAGAACTGCGCCGCGCGCTGCAGGGACCCTTGCCGGGCCGTCCCGCCCAACTGTGGATGGCACCCCAACCGCGGCCGATGGACGCGGACCATGAGCCCAATCTGGCCGCTGTGCTGTTGCTGTTGTACCCCGGCGAACTGGGGTGGCATTTCCCTCTGACACTGCGTACCAGCACTGTGGCAAATCACCAGGGGCAAGTATCACTCCCGGGCGGCGCGAGGCACGGGCGGGAGCCCCTGGAGAGCACGGCTTTGCGTGAGACTGCTGAGGAACTGGGGATTTCCGTGCGTGGTGTGGAAGTTCTGGGGCGTCTCACACCCTTGTATGTGGCGGTGAGCGATTTTCAGGTGTTCCCATTTGTCGGGTGGATGCCAGCCCGCCCCGAATTCCACCCAAGCCCCAGCGAGGTGGCGCAAGTGCTGGAGACACCGGTGCAGGTGTTGCTGGACGAGCAAATTCGGTTTGAGGAGGACTGGGACTTGCCTGATGGGCGACACCTGCATGTGCCCTACTTCCTCATCCACGGGCACAAGGTCTGGGGGGCTACGGCGGTCATCCTGGGCGAACTGGTTTGGCTTCTACGGGGAATGGAGAGGCCAAAAAGATGACCCGGCGCGGGCCGGGCCATAGGAGGCACATGCTCTGTTTGTCCAGCCGGTTGGATAGGGCTATTTCCCGCCCTTGATGGGTTTGCCAAACAGGGGGGCTAGCAGGCACAGGTT
>FWPV01007450.1_pt1 | contig 16201 bp, 12 predicted proteins | sample 2228371 | NCBI WGS metagenome assembly FWPV01 (sample SAMEA103939776, study PRJEB20133) | metagenome | reverse complement strand
GCTTACCTACCCCCGCTTGCCTTGCGGCCGCCACCAGCGCCGCCGCCTTGGCGCGCACCCCAGCCCCCGCCTCTGCTTCCAAACGCCACTACCGCCGCGGCGAACACGACGTTGCGCGAAAACGCGTAGGTCGCTTGCGCTTGCGCGCGGCGAAACTCCGCGTCGTAATGCGCATACAGCTCCTGCGCGGAGCGGCCAAACGCCATCTGCTTCGGGTTGATGCGTTGCAACAAAATGAGGTTCGCATCGTAAAAACGTTCTTCGAGCAACGCGGTCAGCGCAGGCCGAAAGCCATCGTCCAGCAGAGGTCGGCGCTGCTCGCCTAGCGCCGCGATCAGCCGCGACTCGTTCTCCTCATGCACTTCGCGTTCACTGAACTCCCTCCAGATCGCCTCGGCACGCTCCATGCGGCGCACGATGTCGTCGGTGTGCTTGCTCGTGGGGTGATCGTGCAGCGCCAGAAAAGGACGATCAGGGGGCGTGCTGCAGCGCCAGCAGCACCTGCGTGCGAATTTCCCCGTACTGCTGGATCAGTTCTGCGAGCTGCGCTTCGGGAACAACGATCTGGTGAAACGTCGCTTCGCTCTGGCGCACCGTCGCTTGCAGACTGCTCAGCCCGATATACGCGATCACCAGCATCAATACGGTCACCCCCGTCAGCAATACCGACAGACGAACGCCGACGCGCATGTGGTTCAGAAATTTCATGGTTCCTCCCTCATGCCTTTGCCTGCCGGCAACGTGAGCCACTTTCCCGCCGCTAGTGCGACGACCTCCTGCTCTTTCAAAAGAGCGACTCAGGTCGTGCCCATTGCAGCACAAAGCTCGCCGCGACATTCACTACGCCGATACCCCCTGCCCCACTTGCGTCAGCAGCGCCATTTCCTCCACCGACAGCACCCGCTCGATGTTGAGCAAAATCACGAACTGACCGTTGAGCTTACCCATGCCGGCGATGAAGTCGGTGCGGATCTGCGCCCCAAATGCCGGTGGCGGCTCGATGTCGCTGGGCGGGATCTCCACCACTTCCGAAACGGCATCGACGACGATGCCAATGTCGGTTTTGCTCGTCTCGTCTTGCGCCACCTCGACGATGACGATGCACGTGCGGCGCTTTACCTCGGTGGGCGGACGACCGAAGCGCACCGCCAGGTCGATCACCGGCACCACCGCGCCGCGCAGGTTGATCACCCCGCGAATGAACGCCGGGACCATCGGAATTTCGGTCACATTGCCGTATTCGATGATCTCTTTGACGTTGAGGATCCCCACCGCAAAGTCTTCGCCCGCCAGGCGAAACACCAAGTACTGTTGCGCTTCGCCGCCGGCATGCTGAGCGACAGCCGGCGTTGCGCCGACACTGACCAGTTGTCCCATCGCGCCTTGCTCCTTGTCCTACTCATGCTTTGCGCCCACCGCATTGCAACGAGAGCGCCGCGCCCTAAAACCCCTTCAAAACCGCACGAATTCTTCGTCGCTGGTTTCGCTCGCGGCGCTGCCGCGCTCGGGCTTGGCCACCGGCCGCGCCGAACCCCCGGCAGCGCGCTTACCTACCCCCGCTTGCCTTGCGGCCGCCACCAGCGCCGCCGCCTTGGCGCGCACCCCAGCCCCCGCCTCTGCTTCCTCCAGCTTGAAGAAACTCACCAGCTCTTCCAGCCGCTGTGCTTGCCCCGTGAGCTCTTCGGCCGTGGCCGCCAGCTCTTCCGAGGCCGAGGCATTTTGCTGCGTGGCTTTGCTGATTTGCCCCATCGCCGCGTTGATCTGCGCTATGCCCTGCGACTGCTCGCCACTGGCCGCCGCAATCTCCTGCACCAAGTCCGAGGTCTTCTTGATCGACGGCACCATCTCGTCCAACAGCCCCCCAGCGCGCTCGGCCAGCTTGACCGAAGAGCCCGCCACCTGACCAATCTCTTGCGCTGCTTTCTGCGAGCGCTCCGCTAGCTTTCTGACCTCCGCCGCCACCACCGCAAAGCCCTTGCCGTGCTCGCCGGCGCGCGCCGCCTCGATCGCCGCATTCAGCGCCAACAGATTGGTCTGGTACGCAATGTCGTCGATGATCCCAATCTTCTCGGCAATCTGCTGCATCGCCGCCACCGTCTCCTTGACCGCCGCTCCGCCTTCTTCCGCCTGCCGCGCCGCCTGCGTGGCCATCGCGTCGGTGACCTTGGCGTTTTCGCTGTTCTGCGCAATCGATGCGCTCATCTGCTCGATCGACGCGGTGGTCTCCTCAACCGACGCCGCTTGCTCGGAACTGGATTGACTCAGCGTCTGCGCCGTGGCCGACACCTGCGATGAGGCACTATTGACCGCTTCCGTTGCGCTCTTGACCTCGCGCAGCGCCTCATTCAAACGCTCTACCATCGCCGCCATCGCCTCGACCAACCGCCCCACCTCGTCCCGACTCTTGGCTTCAAGCCGCACCGTCAAATCCCCTTGCGCCAAACGCTGCGCCGCGTCCGTGGCCTCGGCAACCGGTTGCGTGACGCTGCGGGTAATCCACCATGCCGCCGTGAGCGCCAGCAACGAGGCAACAAGCGCAAGACCAAGCACCCACTCTTGAGCGCGGTCAACGAGCGCTTGTGCTTTTTTTCCGCCGCTTTCCATGAATTTGCTGACTTGTTGGATCAGGCGATCCACCGCTGCAATGTACTCTCCCTGTGAGCGTCGGACACGGCTGACGAGTAACTCGATCGCCTCGTCGCGCTTACCGGCGCGCAGCGCGGCGATCACGGCGTCTTGATCGGCGATTGCGATGGCGCGCATGCGTTGCACGTCGTTAAAAAGACGCTTGCCTTCTTCGGTCACAAGCATCTTGTCCAGTTCTGCCAAAAACTCGCCAGTCTTGCGCCGGGCTTCGAGCAAACGGTCAAGCTCTTTTTGCTGCTCTTCGGCCGATTGCACCAAAAGCGCGTTTCGGATCGCTCTCGCGGTAATATTGATTTGATCGATCGCTTGGTTAGCAACCACCACTTTGGGGAAGTCTCGTTGCACGATCTCGGCAGTAATCGCGTTGATCTCGCGCAACTGCAAAACCGCAATCGCAGTGATCAGTACCTTCAGCGCCACCACTAGACCAAATCCGGCTCCCAAGCGAACACTCAAAGATAGGTTTTTCATGACACAGCTCCTTTGGGATCAAACAACCTTCATGCGCCGCTGCTTTGAGGGGAGCGCACGTGCGCCTCGGCGCTTTGCACACAGCGCGCCACTAAACCGGACACATCCAATATGAGGGCCACTTCGCCGCTTCCCAGAATGGTCGACCCGCTGATGCCGCGCAAGAAGCGAAAGAGGTTCCCGAGCGGCTTGATCACCGTCTGAAACTCCCCGAGCAGCCGGTCGACGACGATACCGGCTTTTTGTCCGGCGTACTTGACCACCACGACGTTTTCACGCGCCGGCCGCTCGGCCTCGATGGCAAACAACTCGCGCAGACGCACGAACGGCAATGCCTCACCGCGCAGGTTGAGCACGTGACCGCACGTGTTTTCCTGGCGAAGCTCCAAACACTCGACGACGTTATCCAGCGGGATCACGTACGCGGAGCCATTGACTTCGGTCAAAAAGCCGTCGATGATCGCCAGCGTCAGCGGCAAGCGAATGATGAAGCGGCTGCCGGCACCCGGCTCGGTCTTGACCTCAACCGAACCGCGCAGTGCCTGGACGTTTTTGCGCACCACGTCCATCCCGACACCGCGGCCAGAAAGGTTGCTGACTTGCTCAGCGGTGGAAAATCCGGGTTCGAAAATAAGGTTAATGAGTTCCTGCTCGCTGAGGTTTTGCCCTGGCTGGATCAGCCCGCGTTCGAGAGCTTTGGCGCGAATCTTCTCCGCGTCGATGCCGCGACCGTCGTCGACGACCTCGATCACAATGCTGCCGGAGTCGTGATAGGCGTTGAGTTCGATGCGGCCTTTGCGCGGTTTGCCCAGCGCTTCGCGCTTGTCTGGCGGTTCGATGCCGTGGTCGATCGCGTTGCGCACCAAATGCATCAACGGGTCGCCGATTTTCTCGACCATGGATTTGTCCAATTCCGTTTCCGCCCCGCTGATGACCAGCTCGATTTCCTTGCCGAGCTCTTTGGCGGTGTCGCGCACGACGCGGTGAAAGCGGTTGAAGGTCTCGCCGATTTGCACCATGCGCAGTTGTAACGCTGAGTCGCGGATGTGTTCCACCAGGCGCGACAAGACCGATGCGGCCTCCACCAGCTGCGTCTGGCCACTGCGCTGCGCCGCCACCGACACCGACGCGCCGGCAATGACCAATTCGCCGATGAAGTCGATCAGCCGGTCGAGCTTGTCGGCCGAGACGCGAATCAACCGCACTTCGGCGGCTTTTTTTTCCGCCACCTGCTTTTGTTTGGCGGCGGCAGCCTCCACCACCTCCGGCGGCACGGCTTTCTGTTCCACCAGAATTTCACCCAGCCTCGGCGCCGGCTGCGCCGTTTCCTGGGCTTTTTGCAGCTCCTGCTGCTGCGCGCGCAGTCCGCGCTCAAGCGCTTCGCGCGTCAAAGCGCCTGATGCGACCAAGATCTCTCCGAGCCGCATCGGTTCTTCCGGCAATCGCTGGATCAATTCGATGAACTCGCGCACCTTGCTGTGTGGCGGCAGCACCGCCAGTTCGCATTCGTCGCGACAAAACGCGAAGACGTTTTCGATCTCCTCTTTTGTCGCGCGGGTCTGTAGGGCTATCTCAAAACCGAGATAGCACGCCTCGGCATCGAACTCCGCCGCCGGCGGAATCGCTTCGATGAGCGTGGTCAAATGCACGATATGGCCAAGCGAACCGAGGTAGCGCAGAAACGCCAGCGGCTCCATGCCGTGGCGCAACACGTCGCGTCCAAAGCGTACCGAAACGTGCCAGCAGTCCGAAAGCGACGTCTCTTCCCCAAGCGTTACCACACCGCCCGCCTGCGCGAGCGCCGCGCCCGTGTCGGTCGCTTGCCCTTTGCCAGAGCTGTCCTCAGACACCGCCCGCCCCGTTGCCGGGGGAGGATCCGCGGCAGTCGTGGCGGCGTTGTCCGTGGCGGCGTTTTCTGTCCTCGGCGCGCCGTCGTTCTGACCCTCACCTGCCTCGAGCAGCCGGCGCAGGTCTTCGCTGAGCGCTTCGCCCGCAGCAAGCAACGCAGCGTCGGGCTCGGCATCGGCCTCGACGCTGGCCAACAACGCCGCGATGTGGTCGCAGCCACGCAGCAGCGATGAGACGAGCGCATCGCTCACCGTCAGCGTACCGTTTCGCAGTCGATCCAAGGCGTTTTCCAGCCGGTGGGTGAAACGCGCGATCGTTTCCACCTCCGCCACGCCGGCCGCACCTTTGATGGTATGCGCGGCGCGAAAAATCGCGTTCAAGAGATCGGGGTCGCTTTCGCCACGCTCCAGACGCAACAACCCTTCCTCCATCGCCGCGAGTTGCTCGCGCGCCTCTTGCGCGAAAACGCTACGCAGCTCGTCCATCGCCGTTACCTCCGATCACCACCGGAATGCCGAAAAACGCTTCGAAGCGATAAAACGCCACGACGTCATGCACCGGCGCGGAAAGCTCAGCCAGCCGAAACGCCACACCGCGCCGTTCGCACTCTTGCCGCACCAACACCAACAGCTGAAAACCGGCGCTGTCGCAATCGCTGACCGCGCTCAGGTCCAGCTCCACGCTGCCTGCGCTTGCCGGTAGCGCCGCGAGGAACGCCTCCTTCAGCGCCGCGGCGTGCGCTACCGTCATATCACCGCGTACCCGCACGCACCGCGAGCCATCCCTACCTTGCTCGGTATTGACCGTCACTTCGTCCATGACCTTTTCCCACATCGCCTGTAATGGGTTGTGCGCTTGCGCAGACACAGCGCCCCCTTGCTTCAAAACAACTCGATCTTCGGCGCCGCACCGGCACTTGTGGAAACACCGCTGGACGATGCCCCAGCGCTTGCGGTGCGTCCCATCACCGCTTCGTGGCTCTCGCGCTGCGTATCCATCACGTAGCGGCGATAGATGTCATCCAGATGCTCTTTGAGCGTCACCAGTTTCGCGTCAGAGCGTTCAGCACTTTGCAATACTTCGGCCAAATTTTCGCAATGCGCGTCGAGCCGTTGCAGCGCCGCCACGACGTGCTCGATCTGCTGCCGGGTGACGTCCTGAAACTGGATGCTGGCCAGCGCCTCGAGAAACATCTGGCTCAGCGTTTGGCTGGAGCGACGCAGCTGCGCCAGCATCGCCGCGTCGCGCTGGCTCATCTGCGCGTAGTTTTCGCTCACCTCGCTCAGGCCGCTTGCAAAAGACTCCAGCATCGCGCGCTCTTGCTCGATGTTGCTTTGCGCCAGTTTGTCGGAAAACTGCGCTTCGATCGCGCCCACCACCGCTGAAATGCCGTGGCTGATCTTTTCTACGGCCTTTTCGGTTTCAGAGGACAGCTTACGCACCTCATCGGCCACCACCGCAAAGCCGCGCCCCGCTTCGCCGGCGCGTGCCGCTTCGATCGCGGCGTTAAGCGCAAGCAAGTTCGTCTGCCCGGCGATTTCTTTGATCAGATCGACGAGCTGGTTGAGCGAGCGCGTATCCGCCACCACCGCGAGCACGCGCTGACGATCGCGCTCGGTTTCCTCGGCCCGCCGGGTGATGTAACTTTTGAGCTTTTCGATCAGCGCTTGGTTTTTGCCGATGCGCTCTTCCACCTCCTGGATGAGCGCTTCGCTCTGCTCGGTATTCTTGTCGATGAATTGCGCGAACGCTTGGATCTCTCTTTCTACCTGCTGCAGTCGTTCGACGATCGCAAACGCCGCCTGCTCGGTCGTGGTCACGATGGTCTGGAGTTGCGCGCGCAGCACGTCGTTGAACGCGCGCACGCTGCGCAATTCCCCGCTGACCTGCTCGGCGGCGCTGTCCAGCACGCCGATGCGCTGCTCATCCTGCAGTTCATGACGGCGCACGCCGAACAGCCAATCGTGAAACAGCGCGCGCGACACCAAAAACTGCGCGATGAACGCCGTGGCGACGATGATCACGGTACCCAGCGCATCACCCACCGGGTTGGAAAATCCCAGCGTCGGCAGAAATCTCTCGTGCCACCAAGAGTTGAATAAAAATACCGTACCTGCGGCGCCGACCGTCACCGCTGCAGTCACCGCGAAAGTTTTGCGAAAAAGTTCGCGTGTATCCATCGTTACCTCAGCACCAGCTTGATCGTATTGAGAAGATCGTCGGCGGTCACCGGTTTGACCAGCCAGCCAGAGGCGCCAGCGGCTTTGGCTTCGGTGCGCTTGGCCTGCTGCGATTCGGTGGTCAAGAACAGAATTGGCACGAACTTGTGCGCCGGCAGCTGCCGCACCTGCTTGATGAACTCGATGCCGTTCATCCCCGGCATGTTGAGGTCGGTAATGAGCAAATCGATTTTTTCTCCGCCCTTGAGTTTTTGCAATCCTTCCTCAGCCGAAGAAGCCTTGACCACTTGATACCCTGCCCGAGTCAGGATGTTGGAAACGGACATCAAAATGGTCGCAGAATCATCCACCAGCATGATGGTCTTCATGATTGTTCCCCAACAAACACACACCTCATCATTGTGCGCAAAATTAGTGTCAAAACGATGACCGTTCAGCGCGGCAAGTGAAACTGGCCGAGTTCGGTGTGCACCTGCTGCACATGCGCGGTCATCTCTTCGGCCGTTGCCGCCAGTTCCTCGGAAACGGATGCGTTCTGCTGCGCTGCTTTGCTCACCTGGTCGATCGCGGTACTGATCTGACGCACCGCGCTGCGCTGCTCTTGCGCCGCGGCGGCAATTTCGGCAACCAGCGCCGAGGTTTTCTCGATCGCCGGCACCATCGCCGCCAGCTGTGCCCCGGCCTGCTCGGCCAGACCGACCGACGAGCGCGCCAGCGTGCCGATCTCCTTCGCCGCCTGCTGCGAGCGTTCGGCGAGCTTGCGCACTTCCGCCGCGACCACCGCAAAGCCTTTGCCGTGCTCGCCCGCGCGCGCCGCTTCGATCGCCGCGTTGAGCGCCAGGAGATTGGTTTGATAAGCGATCTCGTCGATGAGACCGATCTTCTCGGCGATCGCTTGCATCGCCGCGACCGTCTTGGCGACCGCTGCGTTCGTCGTCTCGGCGCGCTCGGCGTTGTCGCGCGCCAGCCGGTCGGTGGTATTGGCGTTGTCACTGGCGTGTTCGCTAGAGGCGCTCAACTCCGCCAAGCTCGCGCTGGTTTGCTCCACCGACGCGGCCTGTTCGCTCGTCGCCTGCGACAGCGACTGCGCGGTGGCCGAAACCTGATCGGCGGCATGAACGAGTTCGTCGGCTGCCGTAGCGATTTCCCGGATCGTTACCGCCAGCTGCTCGGTGGTAGTAGCCAACGCCTGCATCATCGCCGCCACTTCGTCGCTGCCCTCCGGGCGAAGCGGTGCGGACAAATCGCGCTGCGCCAACCGTTCGGCGTGTTCGGCGGTCTTCTGCAACCGACGCAGCAAGAAGAGCAGTTGCTGCCAGAACACCATCGCCACCCCCAGCCCGATGAAGGCCGAAACACCGGCAAAAAGCGTGCTTCCCAACGCCTGCTGCTGTTGCTGCTGGGTGCTCGTTTCGAGCTCGCCAGCGATTTCGTCCTCGAAACGCTTGAACGCATCGATGTTGGCGGTGCTGGTAGCAAACCAATTCGCGGGGTCAATACCGAAACTGCCTTCGCTCGCGCGCGCCAATACGTGTTCACGAATGCGGCGCGTCTCCTGCGCCGAAGGCTGTTGCAACAAGGCGTCCAAACCCCGCTGCGCTTGCATCCCCGCGTAGTGTCGGAACTGCACCAGATACACGTTCTGAGCCGTGACAATGCTGATCAGGCGCTGCAACACTGCCGCTTCGAGCGCCGTGTTCGCGCTCAACGCCGCATTGACGGTAGCGCGTTCGCGGCCCAATTGCTCTTTGGCCTGGATAAGCAACGCATAAGCGCTTAACCCTCGCAACGTCGCCGCTTCTTGCACCAAGGTCGGCGCCAGATCCGTGAGCGCGGTGAGCGCCTCGATCGTCTGAGTGTAATAGGAAAATGACTGCGCCCCCGTCGACTGCTGGGCGCTGATGCGTTCGCGCATCGCCGCCAGTTCCTGCAACTGCCGTTGCGCCGCCGCGACCCCCTCCCACCAAACCGTCGGCAGCGCCTCGCGGTCCAAGGCCTGCCATTGGGCTTCGAGCACCGCACGACGGCGATCGCTCTCCTGGCGCTGCTGGGCCAGTTCATTGCCGAAGCGCTGACCGCGGCTGCCCAGGAACCCGGCGGACAAACCGCGCTCTTTTTGCAGTTCATGCACCAGATCGCTCACCACCACCGCCGTGCGCACCACCTCCCCCAGGGTTTGGAACTGCCGCCACTGCTGCCAGGACAACCAAAGGTGCAGACTCGCGTAAAAAAGCGTTCCAAGCAAAAGCAGACCAAACAGCAAGGTCATGCGGCCACGCAAACTGAACCACCAGGCTTTCATGGTGCTGGCTCCTCTGCGATGTGCGATCACGGCAGTATCCTGCTACCCTTCCGAACACTTTCCAGTTTAGTTCAAAAGCACCGACGGAACCGGAATGATTCTCTGCCGTTCTTTTCTTTATCGTCCTCGCCCACATGTTGACAAGCAAATCTCCTGTGCTCAGTATAGTGCCTATGCGCGACGAAAACAAAAGAAAAAAACCGGGAAAACACTGGCTTTTTTTGCTGTTGCTGTTGGCTCGAGTGCTTTCAGGCCATCACCGTCGCCGTCGAGTCGGTCAAAAATCCCTTCGCGCAAGAATTAAGGCATGAGCAACTGGCTGACGCGCCGTCGGCGTGAACCCAACTCGCTTTTTGGCGAGATCCTCGACTGGATGCTCTCGCCGTTGCTGCTGCTGTGGCCGGTGTCGATTTTTTTCACCTACCAGGTGGCAACCGCCATTGCCCACCGCCCGTACGACGAGATGCTCGCCGACGTGGCGCGCACGTTGATGGACGCGGTGGTGGTCGACGCCCATGGGGTGCGCGTGCCCGAGGAGGGGACGAACATCATGCCGCTACGCGCCGGCCAAAGCGGTTGGCGATATCAGATCCGCACGCCGGACGCGGTGATGGCTGGCGATCCGGCACTGCCCGCGCCGCCCTTGTGGCTGGCCGACCCCGATCCAACGTTTCACGATGTGGTGCTGGCTGGCGAACCGATGCGCTTGGCGCGGCTCATCGCGCCAAAACGCGCCGTTGAGCGCGTCGTACTGATCGCCGTGCAGGTAGCCGAACCGATCGAACGACGCCAAGCGTTGGTGACCGAGGTGATCACCGGGGTGATGTTGCCGCAATTTGCCATTGTGCCCATCGCCGTGGTACTGGTGTGGTTTGGGTTGAGCCGCGGCCTGCGGCCGTTGGCACAATTGCAAGCGCACCTGGCGCAGCGCCGCCCCAGCGACTTGTCGCCGCTCGACCCAGAACGCGTGCCGGAGGAGATCCGTCCGCTCATCGTCGCGTTCAACGCCTTGATGCAGCGGCTGGAAACGAACCTGGCGGCACAACGCCGCTTCATCGCCGACGCGGCGCATCAAATGCGCACGCCGATCACCGCGCTGAAGATCCAGGCGGAACTGGCGTTGCGCGCCTCGACCCCGCAAGAACAATGCCGCGCCCTGGAGCAACTGCACCACGCTGCCAGCCGCAGCGCGCATCTCATCACCCAGCTGCTGACGCTGGCGCGCACTGAAGCCAGCAGCGAGCAAGTGCATCAGATGGCCCCGACCGACCTGGTGACGATCCTGCGCGACGTGCTGATGACCCTGTATCCCAAAGCCAGCGCCAAACGCTTGGAGCTGACGTTCGATGCACCCGAGGCGCCGGTCGAGGTGCTCGGTAACGCGCTGATGCTCGGCGAGCTGTTCAAAAACCTCATCGACAACGGATCCATCTACACCCCGGAAGATGGCCAAGTCTGGGTACGCCTCATCACCACCCCCGCCGAGGCACGGATACAAATCGACGATACCGGCCCGGGCATTCCTCCCGAATGGCGCGAGCGGGTGTTCGAACCGTTTGTGCGCCTTCCCGAAGCGTGTTGCGAAGGCTCGGGCCTGGGGCTGGCGATCGCGCGGGAAATCGCCCAGCGCCATCGGGCCACGATCGAGATCGGCGTTCCCGATTCGGGGCAAGGCACGAGAGTCACGGTGAGTTTTTCGTTGGAGGCACAGGCGCGAGGCAGCGCACCACGCTGAGTGGCCGTCGCGTGGAATTCGACAGCCTCTTGCGGCGGCTATGCTTGATTCCTACCGTCGCAAAACGACTGCCCTTCGGTTCCGCCTGCGCCGGTCGCCCGAGGCGACGCTCCTTGCCAGCGCACCGCCCGCGGATGCGCCACCCCAAAGAGATCGAGCACCCGGTACGCGAACGCATCGGCCATCGCTTCCACGCTCGTTGCACCGGCATAAAACATCGGCACCGGTGGCATCACGATCGCCCCGGCTTCCGTGGCCTGGGTCATCGCGCGCAGATGCACGAGATTGAGCGGCGTTTCGCGCACCGCCAGCACCAACCGTCGCCGCTCCTTGAGCGTGACATCCGCGGCGCGCGCAATCAAGTTGTCGGTCAGGCCATACGCCACCGCCGCCAGGGTCTTGATGCTACAGGGGATCACCACCATGCCGCGGGTAGGAAACGAGCCGCTGGCAATCGGCGCCGCGAGGTCCTCGTCACGGTAACAGACCGCCGCCAGCTGCGGCCAATCTGGAGCGCCGTCCTCGAGTTCCAGTCGTGCCGTGCGCCGTGCCGCGCGTGAGATGACGAGATGCACCGGCAACGTCACCTCCTGCGCCGCGAGCAAAAAGCGGTGCGCGAGTAACGCCCCCGAAGCGCCAGTCACGGCCACCACCAAAGGCAAAGACGGGTCAGGCACGAGCATGAGCAGGCTTTTCCGAACCGCGCGGCTCAACGCGGGTCAATGAGTAGCCTCGGGCAAGGCTGGCGCCATGGCGGCGAGAATTGCCGTTGGGACGTTTGCCAAAATTTCGCTTACCGACAGGCGGTTGCTGGCACGACATCGGGGTTGGACTCAAGGGCAGTTTGCTGGCGCGCCCGGCAGGAATCGAACCTGCGACCTTTGGCTTCGGAGGCCAACGCTCTATCCACTGAGCTACGGGCGCGGGGTGAGAAACGCCAAAGCAGAGATTTTAGCATGCTTTACGAGACAGCGCGAATTCTGCGATAATCTTCGCATACTTTTTTTCGTTTCGCCAAACGCTAGGAGCGATCGACCGATGAAACGCTTCGTTTTGCTCGCGGGCAGCGCCGCGCTGCTTGCTGCCTGTTCGCAATCTTCCACCCCTGATGACAACGCTTCGCTGCAAGCGATCCTGCCGGTGGCGAGCGTCAAATTGGAATTCAAAAAAGTCGAACCGGGCAAGCGCACCGGAGAAGAGATCTACAACGCCATCTGCAAAAGCTGCCACGCGACGGGTACGCTCGGCAGCCCCAAGACCGGCGACAAGGAGGCGTGGGCGCCGCGCCTCGCCGAAGGGTTCGAGCACCTGGTGCAAACCGCCATCAACGGCATTGGCCAAATGCCACCGCGCGGCGGCGGGTCGGATCTGACCGACGTCGAAGTGGCACGGGCCGTCGCGTACCTCGCCAACCAGGCAGGAGCGGGCTTTACCGAACCGCCGGTGGAATGAGCGGCAACGGGGTTGCCGCCGGAAGCGCCGCGGCGCTGGTGTAAAGACTCACGCCGGGGCGCGCGCCAAGAGTGCCTTGAGCGCGGCGATCTTTTCCCTTGCCGCTTCTTTCGGGGTGGGCGCGTCGCGCTGTTTGACGCGCACGTGTTCTCCCATCTCGGCCAAGAAGCGCGACGGCTCGCACACCCGCCAGTCGCGTCCGTCGCGCCGCCGTTCGCAATACGTGATCGTGAGCGTGCGCTGCGCGCGGGTCACCCCCACGTACATCAGGCGCCGCTCTTCCTCCACATTGCCGGCGTCGAGCGCGCTTTGATGCGGCAGCACCCCCTCTTCGACGCCGATCAGAAAGACGTGGGCAAACTCCAGCCCCTTGGCTGCATGCAGGGTGGCCAGCTGCACCGCGTCCACCGTCTCGTCATCCTGCCGCTCCAGCCGCGCCACCAGTGCCATCGTCTGCGTCACGTCCAGTAGGGTCGCGCCGTCGGCTTCGCCTTTGCGTTCGATCCACGCGAAAAACTCCCCAAGCGACTTCGCCTTGGCCTCCGCGTCGCGCGGCGGTAGCGTGTTGAGGTAATGCTCCTGCAGTGGCACCGCGGCAAAGAGCTCGCGTACCAGACGGCCGGCTGGCTCTCGTTCGGCGCGGTAGCGCATGCGGTTGATGAACGCGGCAAAGGCGCGCATTTCCTGAAGTGCCGCTTGGGGCACGTGCGCTTCGACGCCGGTCTCAAAGAGCGCCGCAAAAAGGCTCAGATGCCGCAGGCCGGCGTAGCGCGACAACGCCGCAAGGCTCGTGGCGCCCACCCCACGACGCGGCGTGGTGATCGCGCGCACGAACGCCGGATCGTCGTCCTCGTTCAAAAGCAATCGCAGGTACGCCATCGCGTCGCGGATCTCGCTGCGCTCAAAATACGACTGCCCGCCGGAAAGCACGTACGGGATGCGGCGCGCGCGCAGCGCTTGTTCGAGCAGCCGCGCCTGGTGGTTACCCCGGTACAGCACCGCAAAATCACGCCAGCCACCCCGGTAAGCGAACCGCCGCGCGTCGATCTCCGCGGCGACCCACTCGGCTTCGGCTTCCGGATCGCGGCATGGCACCACGGCAATCGGCTCCCCTGCCCCATGCTGCGACCACAAGCGTTTGGCAAAGAGCTTGTCGTTATGGGCAATCAGCGTATTGGCCGCTTCCAGGATGGTGCGGGTGGAGCGGTAGTTTTGCTCCAGCTTGATCACCTCCAGCTGCGGGTAATCCGCCAACAGCGCTTTGAGGTTGCCGACGTCGGCGCCGCGCCAGGCATAGATCGCCTGATCGTCGTCCCCGACCGCGGTCAAACGCCCCTGCACCCCGGCCAACGCTTTGACGAGCTCGTACTGCGTGCGGTTGGTGTCCTGATACTCGTCGATCAAAAGATAGCGCACCCGATGCTGCCAGCGCGCCCGCACCTCGGGTTGCTCGGCAAAAAGCTTCAAGGGCAGCAGGATCAGATCGTCGAAATCCACCGCGTGATACGCCCTGAGCGCCCGCTCGTAGTCGCGATAGACGCGCGCTGCAGCCAACGCCGTGTCGTCCTGCGCCCTCTGTTCGGCCACTTCCGGGGTCACCGCCTGGTTCTTCCACGCCGAGATCTGCGCCTGTACCGCCGCCACCCATGGGCGGTCGGCGTCTTTCATCAATTCGGCGATCACCCCTTGCGCGTCGTGCATATCGAGAATGGAAAAGCGCGGCTTGAGTCCCAGCGCCGCGTGTTCCTCGCGCAGGATCTTGACGCCGAAGGAATGAAACGTGCTCACCGTCAGGCCCGACGGCACCCGGCCACCGAGCAGCTGCGCCACCCGCTCCTGCATTTCGCGCGCCGCTTTGTTGGTGAAAGTGATCGCCACTACCTGCCGCGGCAAGTAACCGACCTCTTGGATGAGATAGGCGATCTTGTGGGTGATCACCCGCGTTTTGCCACTGCCGGCGCCCGCCAGCACCAGGCACGGCCCGTCGAGATAGGCCGCGGCGCGCCGCTGCGCTTCGTTCAACGCCGCGAGTAAGCTCATGCCGCGCCCACCGCCTCGGCTTGCTGGTCGGCCCAGTAGGACGAACGCACCATCGGGGCGCAGGCGGCGTGCAAAAAGCCGAGTTCGGCGGCTTTTTCCTCGTACCAGGCGAAAGTTTGCGGGGGCACGAACCGGGCTACCGGCAAATTACCGGGGCGCGGTTGCAGATACTGGCCGATGGTCAGCATCTCGACGTCGTGCGCGCGCAGATCCTGCATCACCGCGACGATCTCTTCGTCCGTTTCGCCCACCCCAACCATCAGCCCGGACTTGGTGACCACCTGCGGGTAGCGGCGCTTGAATTCCTGCAGCAGCCGCAGCGAATGCGCGTAGTCGGCCCCAGGGCGCACCGCCCGGTACAGCCGCGGCACGGTCTCCAGATTGTGGTTGAGCACGTCCGGTAGTCCTTCGGCGAACACCGCCAGCGCCGTCTCCAGCCGGCCGCGGAAATCGGGCACCAACAGCTCGATCTTCGTACCGGGGGACGCGCGCCGGATCGCCTGCACGCACGCAACGAAATGCCCGGCGCCGCCGTCGCGCAGATCGTCGCGATCCACACTGGTGATCACCACGTAGCGCAGTTGCATCGCCGCCACCGTCGCCGCCAACCGCTGCGGCTCTTCGGGGTCGGGCGGCAACGGCCGGCCGTGCGCCACGTCGCAGAACGGGCATCTTCGCGTGCAGATATCCCCCAGGATCATGAACGTTGCGCTGCCCTTGCCGAAGCATTCGTGGATGTTCGGGCAGCTGGCTTCTTCACACACCGTATGCAGCCCCTGCGCACGCAGGATCTGCCTGACGCCGTGGTAGCGTTCCAGCGCCGCGCCGCTGGGCAACCGCGTGCGGATCCATTCGGGAAGTTGCTGCCGCGGCTGCGGCACGATCTTGACGGGAATGCGCGCGGTCTTGGCCGCGCCGCGCGCCTTGACCGGTGCCGAAATTTCCGCTTTGGTCGCCCCTTCGCAGAGGGCTTTCGTCGACGTTGCCAGAAACGCCTGCCGGGGTGAGCGGGTTTGCACCTCGCCTGGCCCCGAGTCTGCCGCAGGGGTGAACTCGGGGAGTGACGGCAACGGCGCTTGCGAAGGGGCAAGTAAAAGAGCCGAGCTTCCCACCGGCTCCCTGGGCGACGCCGCCGGGAGGGGAAATACCGGCGCTGCGCCTTCGCTGTTCCCGCGGCGCGACTCGAAACCGGCGGCCCCGAGCAACGCGCTGAGCTCGGCGGCCGCTTGCGGCAACGTCGGCGCCCAGCCCCAGTCGGCGGTGCGAGTGACCGGCAAGCCCGCGTAGCCGCACGGGTTGATGTGGGCAAAAGGCGTCAGATCGCCGGTGAGATTGAGGCTGACCCCGTGATAGCTCCAGCCGCGCCGTACCCGCAGCCCCAGCGAGGCAATCTTGGCGCCGGACACATATACCCCCGGCGCCCCCGCACGGCGCTCGCCGGCAATGCCATGCGCGGCCAAGAGCGCAATCACCGCCTGCTCCAGTTGCCACACCAGCGAGCGGACCATCAGCCCGCGGCGCTTGAGG
>FWPV01009664.1_pt1 | contig 16205 bp, 17 predicted proteins | sample 2228371 | NCBI WGS metagenome assembly FWPV01 (sample SAMEA103939776, study PRJEB20133) | metagenome | reverse complement strand
ATTGAGTATGTGTAATGCTTAAAATGATAAGTCGAGGGACAAAACAGGCAGGTCAAAAATGCACCTTATACAGCCCTTCCTGCTGTCCAAAGAATGGGGAGTACCTTAAAGATCTTTCCCCTGAAGTTAGGGCGATTTTTCATGATTTTGAAAACCATCCAGAAATTTTAAGAATTAAGTTCGGTCGTTTTTCCTCAAAAATGCCTAAATCTCAAAGTAATTTTTCATTAAAATTAAAGGAACCCGAAATTAATAGCGGGATCATTTTAGGTAAATTAAAAGGACCAGGCAAAATCGGTGGCATTCAGCGTCTACTCATAGAAACAATAAAAGGAAAAGAATGGCATATTTATCTTACGTTAAGGAATTATCCCTGGGCAGAATATTAAAAAATAAAAAGGAGGAATCGATGGAATCTGAAATTTGGCGACTGATAAAAGAAAGAGTTGGAAAACTCCAACCTTTTAACACAGAACGAGAAATGCAATCCTTACTTATGAACACTCCCGAAATTGTAGGCTGTTGGGATCCTGAGGCGAAAAATTCTTTACCTGCGCTGGTCAAAGAGGAGGTTGTAACTAAAGGTTTAAGAATGGGAAGATGCGATATTATTGGTATAGCTAAGGGAGAAGATGGCAATTACGAGCTAAGAGTCTTCGAATTGAAAAAAGGCGAGATAAATATGGAGGCTGTTAAGCAATTGGCAGAGTATGTTACCGGCTGGCAAAAAGATCAATCTGTTAAAGATCACTTAAAAAATTGGATTTTACATCTTGGATTAAATGGAATTGACGAATCTAATGTAGATGAAATAGTTAACAACCCCGTTGGCGTTTTAGTTGGATCATCATTTTCACCAGAAGCTATTAAGGAAGCCTTCGAGAGGGGTCTCAAGGGAATTAGATTGGCAAAATTCAAAGGCATTGGGAAAAATGAACATGAAGATTTCATAATAATTGAAAATCAAATAGGAGAAATTATAAAAACTAAGAAGAAATATTGGAGCTGGGGAGAACTTATAGAAGCAAAGTTAATCTCTTTAGAGGACGCTTTTTCTATTTCACACCAAGGCATTAAGTTGATTGGATATCCAGATAAAAATTTCTTAAATTACAACTGGATTAAGATTATTTTTGATGAACCTTCTAGAAAGATACTTTTAGAAAAAGAGGAGCAAATCAGAGAAAACTCGAAAAAAGATTTGAATGCATCTAAATGGATAGATAAAGATCTGAAATCCATTAAAGAAGGTCAGGGAGTTTGGCTATCTCATGCAACAGCTCTTTGTTACTTTGCATTTGGAGGTCCAACAGCTTCTTGGTGGGTACCAACACCCTGGTGGAAACATGAAAAATCTGGCAAATGGTTAATTGATCTAGTCGGGGAGCTTCATAAAAAAAAGAATAAGGCTTAATTTTTCCACCTTTTTGAAACAGATTTGAAGGAGGCAATTTTGAGAAAAAAAGAGTATTTTTCCAGTTTAGATGATTTTTTAAGAAGCGTGCCTATTTTACGTCCTAAGGATGAAACAAAAAAAACAATACTCTTAATGAAAAAGATTAAAACAGCAAAAAAAAGAGGTTACTTAACAAAAGGCGAATTGAAGCAAATATGCCGTTGGAAATCTGCTAGAGTAATAAATCGAATTAAGAAAAATAGTTATAGTAAAATAAATAAAATTACCAATAAAGCTTTTAGAGAAAAAAATGAGAAGAAGAAGATGGAATTGTTAATAAGTTTAAGTGGTGTTCATATACCAATGGCGTCGGCTATATTAATGTTTTATAATCCCAAAAGATATGGTGTAATAGATGTACGTGTTTGGCTATTCCTTTACAAGCTGAAAGTCGTTAAGTCTAATCCGGATGGCCGAGGATTTACAATTAAAGAATGGATCGAATATCTAAACTTATTAAGAAAATACTCTAAGTTATATAAAGTAAAACCAAGAGATATTGAAAGAACAATCTGGGTCAAAGGCAAAAATTATCAAAAATAAAAATATTTTTTTATTAAACAAATTATTAAAATATCAGAAATCAATTCTCTAATTTACAAAATAGTATGCGAAGTTCAGAAAGAATTTGATTGAATGAAGCAAAACGGCATACACGCTGTTATATTCACTCATCATTATTCCTTCCCTTCCCCCAAATTGATTGAAGTATATATAATACCAAAACCACCGCCTTCAGAATCAAATTCTATATCTTCTTTCATACCGCTCTCACCACCGCTATACGAATATTTAAAAAAATCGTTTCCCAGATTCATAAGCTCCATTTTATTCATTTTATGTGCTTTTTTCCTTATTGCTGATAATAACTCATTCAGAAAATTAAAAGCAGGAATGTTATAATGCCCAATAATTGAATAAGTTAGCTCTCCAATATAGCCTCTCAAATACTTGTCCACAAAATCATGAATATTTGAGGCGAAATGAGAAAAACCAAGAATTCCTATAAAATGAGGTGGTAGTTTCGGAAAGAGCATTCCTTGTCGCAATAATATTGGCCAATAATATAAGAATTCTTCGATATAATGCCAATCAAAAGGTAGGTTATATATAAGATGAGAACCTGGTAGTTCCCAAAATTTAGTTACGTCTATCATGTTGATAGATCTTTTATTTCCTACATGAATTTCTAATCGTGGCGCACTTACAAAAACAAAATCTCCTGGCTTGAAAAGCAAATTAAAAGACCCTAAACATCCAGAATAATTTGGCAGATTGAACTCTCTCATAGGAACTATAGAGCCTCTTGCGCCTCGAAATGATGGAAATCGGGAAAGTAAATAGAGTTGCTCCTTGTTACCTATATACCATCTCAACCTTTTGTCATCTTTTTTGAATTGTGAGATCATAAATTTTTCAAAGTATTTTCTTTCGTTATAAATGACAGTCAGAATAAAAATGAGATCTCCCAATTCTCTTTGTACTCTTTGCCCATAATATTCAAACTCTACCCGGGATTTGTTTCCATGAATAAATATACTTTTTGTGGATATTTCATATCCATTGGCTGATACCGATAAGCCATTCAATTTATTTACAATCCCTTCGATTACTGAAACCATAGCAGGTTCATCAAAGCCTCGGTTATATGCTTCATGTAAACCTATTTGAATTTTATAAGCGAAGTCCTTTCCATACTTCGCAAATTGCTCTGTGCTTATCAATTGAATATATCTTTTTATTACCTCTATTAAAGGCATTTTATATCCTCCTTATTCAGCTTGTGCACAAAATATTTCGCAAATTGCGACAAGGAGTGAGCCATCGTAAACTCTCCTTTTATAGTAACCAAACTAAGGAAAGGAGGTATTTCATTACGATGGCTCAAAGAGATTATAAGGGAATGTTAGAGAAAATGCTAACAGGGTTTTTACTGGAGGAGGATCCACTGAAGTCGATGTTAGAGTGGCTGGTTGGGGAGCTGATGAGGGTGGAGGCAGAGGCGAAGGTGGGTGAGGAGAAGCATAAGCACAGCAAGGAGAGGTTGACGTATTTCTCGGGCTACAGGGTAATGAAGCTTAACTCAAGGGTGGGGACGATTTATCTTCTGGTGCCAGAGGTGAGGAAGGGTGAATATATCGCGTTTTTTGTGACCGAGAGGAAGCGCAGTTAGGCAGCATTACTGAGTCTGGTGCAGGAGGCGTTTCGAAATGGGGTATCGACGCGGAAGATAGAGCGTTTAGCGATGAGCCTGGGGATAGAGAGCATCTCAGCCTCGCAGGTTTCGGAGATAACACGGGGTCTGGAGGACGGGTGGAGGAGTTCAGGAACCTGGAGCTTAAGGCGGAGTATCCGTTTCTCTGGATAGATGCGGTGTATGAGAAGGTTCGGAGTTCAGTGCGGGTGGGATCGGTGGCGGTGATGATAGCTTATGGAGTGGCTCTGGAGGGGCAGAGGGAGGTATTGGCGGTAGAGCCTCTTCTCTTCGACCAATGTGCTGGAGAGGGTCAACCGGGAGATAAGGCGGCGGAGCAGGGTGGTAGGGGTATTTCCGTCGGTTGATTCTTATTTGAGGCTTATCGTTTCATACCATATGGAGTAAACGGAAGATTGGTCGAAGGAGTATGCCTATATCAAGCCGGAGAGGTTCAGTCATGTGTTAGAAAGCTCGCTGGCTCAGGCTGTTAGCTGAGGCTTAAAATGGAGAGACTACGATGGCTAAATCGCGAACAAAACTTGACACGGCCTATAAAACTCTTCTTTATATATCAACAAAAACAAAGAATGAAATATTTTGATGGTTCACACTTCTAGCTATGATTTATAATCTAGCAGATAAAATACCCAAATCGTGACACAACTTGAAAAGACCAGTTATCAAATGTTCCAATGAATTTATAAATTATTCCATTATTTAGCTATTCAGATATTTATGAGTTATTTGCAAGAATTCAGATAAATTTCTATGAAAATATAAATCTAAAAAAGGATAATCTATCTGTCCTCGCTCTCTTTTGATTTGTTTTTCCAAAAGTTTAAACGCCAACGCCTCAGCTATAATTTCAGCTAATATCGCACGATATTGAGGAGTATTAATTCCAGAATAGATACCGTCTATATTAAGTTCACCCAAATATCTTTTTACCGATGGATGTCTAGCTCCAATGTACAAATGATATTCTTGTTGCTCATCCCACTTATATCTTAGGGCCCCAAAATCTTCCTCAATTGGTTCAAACTCAAGACTGATTCCACTTTCTCGACTTTTATCTTCTACCTGAACATTACAAGTTGCTTGGTTGTAGCCTTGAACAAACGCCGAAATTGTAGCTTTAGCTTTTAGTTGGCGACCAATTATCCTTACATAGCCGATAAAAACACCATCCTCATTCTTCCTTAATTTACATTTATTGCCATCTTTAACAATTATCTCACTATTATTCGAACTTATTACAGCATCAATCGTTGTCTGCGGCGCAAAATTAGACTTTAGTCTCAAGACTAGTGTTTTTTCTCTATTCAATACAATATTACATTTTTCTTTTTCAAAAGAAAGCCCATCAGGAATCTCTTTAACACGCATGCTGTCTATTGTCTTTACAATAACATCCCTGCTAAAACTATTCCATCTTGCTTCTATTATAGCTTCAGCTTCCCCTTTTCTAGTATCTATAGTAAAAGTTCCACTGCCGATCTTTCCATCATCATAAAATTTTCTAAAATACACCTCAGATTCCCTTGCTATTAAATGATTTGGATCTTCATTTATTTGAATTATTTCAATAACTAAGGGAATTCTTTCATCCAACTTCATATTTTGTTTAACAAACCATGTGAATGTCTTACTGGAATTCGATAATATTTTCACAGGCCCGGGAGGAATTATAGATAGACCAATTGGCAGATCATTTATTGAACCTACCGAATTACCCCCATGAGGTTCCTCATCAATTTCTAATATCTTTTTTTCAAACAATCTAGATATATCTTTAGACATTTCATTTAATTTCATTCTAATATCATCATTTGTAACATCTTTTCTTGATATCGATTCTTCAATCTTCAATTCTTCTATAAACTTCGTTAATATTTCCCTACCCCTCTTAAATAAAGCCTGAACAAATGGGTGCTCTCCAATTAAACCATCCCTTGTTGGATCCAGAATTCTTATGCTATTATTTTCAGGATGATTTGGATTATTTGGATCAGCTTGCTCCCGATCGTCATATTCCCGGACTAATCGGTCTATGTAATCACAAACTAGAATTCCTGAAAACCTCCACGCTAAGGGATCTGAATCACAATCAAAATAGGTACAATCATGAATAGCAATCGAACTTTTAATTATAATCCCTTCTCTATTGGGAAGCCGATCCTGATTAAATGACGTATCGTGCTTTTTTATTAATAAATGGGCTCTTGCATCTGGATATCCAGGAATAACGATATCTTCATCATATATTATTTCGCCAATTGGGTATCTATATTTAAGGATACCTGTCCGACCGCTGTTGCAATCTTTTAATATTACTTCTCTGTTATCACTAGAAAAAATATCCCTGAGACTATAATATTTAGAGAAATCTTCATACATTTTTTTGAATTGCGGTATTCTGAACCGTTGCTGAACATCAATGGTTACTACAGTGCCATTGCCTTTCTGTATTCCCAATTTCTTTCTTATGGTATCATCAACTTTTTTAGGGTGATCATTGATAAATTTGCATTTTAATGACAAATCAATATACAAATAGTTATAATAATTATCTTTTATGCTCTCAAAATGAACCCCTCCAAATATGGCTACATCTCTTGAACCCCTGCCATGTAACCCCCTTCTCATTTTCCCTTGTTCAAAACCTGATGTTCGCTTTCCTAATGCTCCTAATTTATAATGAAGTTCTTCTCGGCTCATTCCGGTAGCTCGGTCTTTAACAATTACTTTTGAGATTCCTTTGTTCCTTCTTTCTATTTCAATTACTATCTTACCAGATGACTCTTTTCCTTGCTCTTCTAATTCTCTGTAGCTATCATCTGCGTTGGTTATAAGTTCTACTAAAGCTCTTTCTATTTTACCCCTCATAGCCTTTTCCATATTTTGTCTTAAATAGCGAGGATCAACATCTAAATCCCATTCTTGACGTAGACACTTATTAATCATCCCCCCTCCCGAAATATAATCTATATGTTGAATATTTGTTTGCAAAAATCTAAATATTTCACCACAGATAAATTCTTTTGTTTTGTAGCTACTATTTTTAATTGTTCTATTCGTTCTCGCAAAATTTCTCTTGAAGTATTTATCGTGCAAACTAAAGATTCGGTGAATTCAGCCATATTAATAGTGGCATTTTCTCCCATGTCCATAAATTTTTTAAATGCCATACTTCTTAAGAGCTCTTTAAATCTTCTATCCGATAATAATCTTTCCCCTCCTATATCCTTCTTTTCTAAAGAAAATTCTATTCGCTTTTTATTGATCTCAATCCAACTTAAACCAGAACCTGTTAATCTCCATCCGCCGATCCCTCTCCTGTCACCTTTTCTCTCGCTTTCACCCTCTACTAAATTCCCATTCATTTGCTTCTTTGCTGCCTCTAAGGCAAATCTCGCAGGAGCTAAGTCTGGAAATTGAGGATATTTGATCCATGAAAATCTATTCGGGGCCAATTCAAAGCATTTAATTGCTATATCTTCTGTATGAACTCGCTTTTGCCACCCACCCAATAGATAAAGAGCATATATAACTATATCTTTATCACTTAATTGGATCCGATATTTGTTTTTTCTCATCTTTAATTATCTTATTTCCTATAAAAAAATAATTTAAATAAAACCCGTCTCATAAAAAGCTGACTCCTGTTAATTCTCAAATTCACTATTATCGTAAATAATATTATAAATCATTTCATATAGCATAAAAAAGAATTTCAATGAAACATTAAATAACCTATATAATTTCTTTATTATCTTCTAAGATGTTGATTAATCTTATACACCCTTCAACAAATTCATCAATTTGATCTTTTGAAAACCTGAAGCCTCTTTTTGTAAAACCCTCATATTTAGCTGATTTCAAATATTCACGAATATCAACACAAACTGGATTATTGTCTAGCGTCGATTCTCTAAGACTGATTATTATTAAGCTGTTGTTCTTATACTTTAATGTTTCTATATTTTCTTCTGCTGTAGCATTCAAAATCTTATTTTTATTATTAACCAGCGCGTCGATTATCTTTTCTAACGTGAATTTATCGACCAGCAGCCCTTTCTGTGTCGGCCCCGTATACTTTTCTGAATGCACAAACTGCCGTACATCGCCGTAAATATTCTGACCAATATCGACCTTCTGAAAAACTAATTCGCAATAATCATTAATGAAAAAAGAATGGACACTTATATTTTTCATTTAAAGCTTAATCTCCCGATACTATTTCTGAATTCCTTGCCAGTATCTTAGCTTTTTCCTGCTCCAGCTGGTTTATTCTTTCCTTCAATTTCTGGATTTCCTCTTCTGATTTTTTTAGAAGAAGTTCTTTATCATCTTCAGTATCTTTTCTACTCAGAACGAAGCCATACTTTTTCAGAAGAAGTTCAGCATTTATCTCACCCTTCTCTTTAAGAGTACAGACAAAGACGTCAGAATTTATGCTCATCTTTTCAATAATGCCTATTTTTTGAGATAATTTCAGCGTCTTGATAAATTCACTTACTGTAAGGCCCAATTTACGTGCAGTCTGACTTAATAAACCTCTACCTTTTTGTTCAACCAGGGCATTAATAACCTTTTTTAACAAGGTAAGGTCAAAATAAGTTATTTCCATTTAAAACACCTTTTTGGCCTATTTTTTTAAATTTAACCCCTCTCTTAAATCTTCTGCAAGCATCTTAAACGCTCCCATGCTATTATACATAGCGGCCCCCTCACCACCCGATTTCCAGAAATTTGCATCTTCAAAATGTTCTGTATCTCTTTTAAGCAGTTGTTTGATAGAATCTTTATTCGCTCCGCCATGCTCAATACAATAAAGTACTATATCAGGCAATATCGTATGCAAACTGTATATGCCCGGGGTCTTCTGTATCACATATTCTTTAGGATCCTCAAACGCCTCGGGCATGAGCTCACCCAGGGCATTCCAGAATGATTTTATCCATTCGATAAGGGTTTCCTCGGATTTGTTTTTCACAAACATTGTAAGAAAAGGTTTTAATGAAGTCGTAAATGAACCTTCAGAAGCAATTGCATCCGGTTTGGGCAGTTGATTTGGTCTTTTTATTCTTTGATACCATACACAATTCTTATCATTATACAAATCGTCAATTATTCTTATGGCAACCAATTTCCAATCTTTTCCTGTAATTTTTAATCTTTCTCTTTCCCTGGGATCCCTGGAAGCTATCATTTTAAGAAGACGTTCCGCCAGATCGGTTCTTACTCTTTTTTGAGTGCTATTAACTATATAAAACTGTTTTATCTCATCAACTTTATCAACACCGCTCATAATTACTACTGAAAGGCTGAATTTCTTTAGATCTTCCCTGCCGAACTCTTCAATTGCGTGTTTTATGCCGAATACTCTGTGCTGCCCATCAACTATATACAGCTCTTTATTTTTATCCAGATTAATCTCACCTACTGCTGAGCCATCATTACTTTTAAAATTAATACTTTTTCTAGCACTAATAAGAATAGCTGTAGGAAGGATTGCGCCCTTATCTTCATTAAGATATCTCGCAACCTTCGTATAATGGGATGTTATCGGTGCTCTCTGATAGCCCTGTTTGTCCACCTCATCCTCATTGATATCCGGCTTCCATATATCAATTTCACAAAGATCAATAATTACTCCCGCCGGAAGGGACGTGATGTAAATAGTTTTCCCGTTTTGTTTAAATTCAATAGCTGGAAAGTTCATTTTTACCTCCTTGATCTATAATATAGATCATAAAACTGGATCTGTCAAGTGCCTTAAAAAAATTTTTTGTATTTAGATAAAATAAGGTTATTCTTTTTATAAGAGGTGGCAAATGAAAATATATGTGGGTGTGACGGATAATGAATGGTTCAGGTTCCTGGCGGGGAGGATAACCCAGCCTGGAGATGAGGTTAATTTCTGGCTTCCATCCGCCGAACCGATAAGGTTAGAGAAAGGAGACCTTTTCCTTTTCAAGCTTCACCGGTCCCCTGAAACAGGGTACAGGGATGTAATTGCCGGCGGCGGAATTTTTGTCTCTTATACAGAACTCCCGATCAGTATAGCATGGGCGACATTTGGCGAAAGAAACGGCTGCGCATCCTATCAGGAAATGCGACAGAAGATCATAAGATACAGGAATAAACCCGATAACCCGAAGGAAGATTTTTATATAGGCTGTATGGTTCTGAGCGAGGTATTCTTTTTCTCTCAGGACAATTGGTTTGAAATGACCGGATGGCAAAAATCCATAGTTCGCGGCAAGAAAATTGAACTGAATTCGCCGGAATGGAATTATCTAATAACCAGACTCCAGATAGCCTGGAAAGCCAGCAATTATGATTACTTAGCCAGAGAAACCGAGCGAGTTCAGGAAGAACGGGACAGATACGGCAGAGAAATCACCATAAGACCAAGGCTCGGCCAGGCCGCTTTCAGAGTAATTGTCACCGATAAATACAAAAGAGCATGCGCTATTACCACCGAGCACTCGCTCCCGGCACTGGAAGCGGCTCACATAAAGCCTTTCAGCCTGAATGGACCCCACGAAGTGTACAATGGGATTTTACTCAGAAGCGATTTCCACAGATTGATGGACACCGGATATATCACCATAACTCCCGAATACAGGGTTGAAGTCAGCCGGAAGCTTAAAGAAGATTTTGAAAATGGAAAAAGCTATTACCCTTATCACGGAAAGCCATTACTGGTGCTTCCCGACAACCCTGAAGACCGTCCGGCTAAAGAATTCCTGATCTGGCACAACGAGAACATCTTCAAAGGATAAACCCAACCAGCTACTTTAACATCGACTTCAGTGGATTCTCCTCCATCAAAAATTCTGTTAGCATTTTCTCTAACATTGCCTAATAATCTCTCTGAGCCAACGTAATGAAAAAGCTCCTTTACTTATTTTTATTACTGTAAAAAGAGTGTCGATGATGGCTCGCTCCTTAATTCAATTTACGAACTATTTTTTACACCATGGCTAGTAATTATGCACCCTTTAAATTTTTTTATCTCAAAATAAACTTATAGGAGGCATAGATGAACAAAACTCAAAAAATTATTATTGCAATTGCTGGCCTTTTGATAATTGCCATAATGCTTTTTCCGCCATATACAATTAAATATAAAGGAATCATTATATCATCCGGATATAAATTTCTTTTTGCGTTCTCTAAGATCTCTAGGAGTTTAGATTATAGTATTAATATAACAATGCTGATTATACAGAGCATCTTGGTCCTTGTTATCGCAGGAATTGCTTTCATTTTTGCGAAAGATAATAAAAACAAAAAACAAAATTATTCTATTTACCCGGAAGAGCAAATTAATAAACCTATCAAAAATGAAAATGAAATAGCTATCAACAGGGAACAAGAATTACAAAATAAAAACGACGTTAAGACGATGCCTACAAAATGGTTGAACTTTTGGATCTACTTCAGGTTGCCTGTAACCGCAGTTTTCTCTTTTGTATGGGCAACCTCATTAAAACATAATGAAATTGGCATATTTTTATTTTGCTGGTCCGTATTTATTTTGGTTGTTGCATTTGGATTATATAAAAGAAAGTTATGGGCGTGGAAATTGTTGTGGTTGATACTTGTGTCAGATTTTCTAGTTTGTTGGCAATATCGGGGTGTGGAATTTATCTCATCATTAATAATTGTAGGGTTCTTATGGTTTGTTCCTAATTTAAGTTATTTTAAAAGAAGGAAAATACTTTTTTCTAAATGAGTAATATTAAGAGGATCAATTAGTTTCAATTAATAACGCTAATTTTATAAATGCTATAGATCAATTTTCAACAAATAGCCCGAATTCAGCTAACTCCTTCTTCTTTCAAGAATTATTTATTGTATTTGATATATGCATGCATAATCAAGGAATTTGATTAATCCGCACTTTTATTGCTTTTAGTCATGAAAATAAACTTTTTTATGAACTACCTGTTCTTATAACAATATAATCCCCGCGGCCAGCTTATAACATCTTAGAGGAAGACCTTCTGTTGCGGGCTGCCATGGTAAGCCAAGGCTTATTGTTATCAAACATTCCAATTCCTTATTCTTTACCATAAAAAATCCATCTAAAAACTCCTCATCTGTAACGGGTAAATCTAATTCATTCCCTTCTCCATCCTCAATCAAGACCCTTTTCCTAGGCTTTCCTGAGTAGCTTTTCTCAAAGAATTTGGCTTGAACTTTAACTAACTGCAAAGACTTCCATTCTGAAGGTGGCAGCATGTTTAAGTATTCAGGTGCGACATATTCGTTGTCTGTATGGAGTATCAATCCGTCGTTTTCACAATAATTTAACAACTTCCTTTTTTCAATAACACCGCGTTTTTTCCACAGGCCAGGCCCAATTAACCAATTTTCTCTTTGATACTTTACGGGAGATTGTAATTTCCCAAAAAATGGAATCTCTACAATATCTAAAACAGAAACACTATCAGCTAACATTTTATCAATGCTGCCGTTTTGTTCTCTGGAGACCGGCCTCACCCATTCCCCAGTATCATAAAAAATACCTGCTATACATCTTTGCCCGAGCTTGTATGATTTAGCTAGAATAACAACAGGCCGATAATAATATTTCATAAAACCTCCCCCTTTTTATTGCAAATGTTTAATTATTATATTCGGCCAAATTGATTGCAGATATTCAGCGACAAGTCTTCGATGACATTTATCAGCAGTAGGCTCACTACAAAGTAAGCACGCACCGTCTAATTCATCAGGTTTTACTATTTTTTCGATTTGTCTTTCCTTTAAAAGACTATTAAATCTCTTTTCATACTCCTCCCAGTTTATTTTTTTCTTTTGATAATCATCCAGTAACGGCTTATCTGGCGCAAGCTCTAAAATATGCTCATATTTAATCCCTCCAATAGCCTCCAGGAAAAATTCAAAATCTCCTTCTTTTGTGAACCCGGCTAGTTGCGATCTATTATTCAATCGGATGTCTATAATCTTCTTCACACCATTCTCTTGTAAGATATTAAAAAACCCCCTTGCACTCTTCTTCGCAAATCCAATAGTAAAAATGATTATATTATTTTCCATTTTGTCTGTTTCCATTAAAAACCCCTTTTAATCTGTTTTAAAAGCGACTTTTTCAGCTTGTCTTCTATAGGCCTCATCCAACATTTCCTCCCGATTCCCGGGCGCTACCAGCAACATTTGACCTGATTCTTCACCCAACATCCTTTTTTCTAAATCATCCTGGGATTCTACTTTACCATTAGCCAATATGTGCTGAACCAAAACATTTTTATTCTTAAGAATTCTGCCTATTAATAAAGCTCGATGACAATCCATAGGATCTTTTTCTGAACACATCAACGCTATTATTTTGCTTGAAGCTAATTTTATTAAATCGTCTATCGCCTCATTAAACTCTTTATCCCTACCCAAACGTTCATAAGAAACTCTTTGCTTTTCATAAAATGAAGGATTCTTCGGTCTCCCCCCTAATTTGTCTCCCCTGTACGAATAACAAATGCCGGACTTTTCTAAAAGATTATCTAATTCATGTTTATTGAATTGAGGAAATCTTCTGCTAAATGGTTGAGATCTTACGTCTATAATGACATTTATCGCGTATTTTTTCAAAAGTTTAATAAATTCTTCATACGTGAGATTTGAATGACCTATTGTGTAGATAGTTACTTGCATATGCATACCCTATAAAAATTAGCATTTTTTCGTTTTTCAAAAAAGGCCCATTTTTTAAATAGAAGAAGGCCACCCAAGGTGTATTGCCGAAATTTTCTTGGGACAAATTTACCTTTGGATGGCCCATTCACATAAAGGTAGCTACCGAAAAAATTATATTTAGCTCATCAACACCAATCAAGTATAAATTTTAATCAGGAAAAATATTAACCGTATTTTTAATTGGTCTCAACAACAGAAAAATACTATAAGTTGAAATTAATTCTTTTCTGTTATATAGGTAAACATTGCCGAACATGCTAATAAACCTAAAAGCAGCCTGGTATTTGGGTTGCGCGAAATCATAAATTCAAAAACAGGAGAAAGGGTGATGAAGAAATTCATAGTGCTGGTTTTGTTAGGAATTGTGGTCTGCTATACCGCGGGATGCAAGAAGCCGGCGGAAACCAAGCAGGCCTTCAAATGGGAAATAGACCGGTTTGCCGACATCCGGATTCTGCGCTATCAGGTCCCGGGCTTTGAGCAGCTCACTCCCCAACAGAAAGAACTCATCTGCTACCTGAGCGAAGCCGCCCTCTGGGGCCGGGACATCATCTTCGACCAGAATTACAAGCATAACCTGAAAATCCGGAAAACCCTCGACGCCATCGTCGAAGGATATCAGGGAGACCGCGCGACCCCCGATTGGGAAAAATTCATGGTCTACGTCAAGCGGGTGTGGTTCTCCAACGGTATTCACCACCACTATTCCACCGACAAAATCATGCCCGAATTCAGCAGCGAATGCTTTGAATCGCTTATCAGGGGAAGCCAGGGCGTCGCCTTCCCGCTCGAAGAGGGCCAGACTCTCGACGACCTCATCGCTTTCCTCAAGCCGATAATCTTCGACCCGACGGTCGCTCCGAAAAAAGTCTCCCAGGACCCGACCGGAGACCTGGTCGCCAACTCCGCAGTCAATTTCTATGAAGGCCTGACCCAGAAAGAAGTCGAGGAATATTACGCCCGCCTCATCGACAAAAACGACCCGACTCCGATCTCCTACGGCCTTAACTCCCGCCTGGTCAAGAAGGACGGGAAAATCGTCGAGGAAGTTTACCGCCTCGGCGGCAAATACGGCCCGGCCATAGAGAAAATCGTCTACTGGCTTGAAAAAGCCGCCGCCGTGGCCGAAAACGACCAGCAGCGCCGGGTGATCGAAAAGCTCATCGAGTACTACCGGACCGGCGACCTGAGAAAGTTTGACGAGTACAGCATCCTCTGGGTGCAGGACACCGAATCGGTCGTCGACTTCATCAACGGGTTTATCGAGGTTTACAACGACCCGTTGGGGATGAAGGCTTCCTGGGAAGCCCTGGTGAACTTCAAGAATCCCGAAGCCACCAAACGGGTGGCTGTGATTTCCGAAAACGCCCAGTGGTTTGAGGACCACTCGCCGATAGACCCGCGCTTCAAGCGGGAAAAAGCCACCGGCGTTTCAGCTAAGGTCATCACCGCGGCCATCCTCGGCGGAGACTGCTATCCCTCAACGCCGATCGGCATCAACCTGCCGAACGCCAACTGGATACGGCGGACCCACGGCTCGAAATCGGTCACGCTGGAAAACATAACCTATGCTTACGACCAGTCGTCGCTCGATTCTCCGTTCGGGCCGGAATTTACCTACAACGAGGAAATTCTCGAGAGAATCAAAAAGTACGGCTCGCTGGCCGGCAACGTGCACACCGACCTGCACGAAGTCCTCGGCCACGGTTCGGGCAAGCTTCTGCCCGGCGTGAGCAGCGAAGCTCTCAAGAATTACCACTCCCCGGTTGAAGAGGCCCGGGCCGACCTGTTCGCCCTTTATTTCATGATGGACCCGAAAATGGTGGAGCTGGGCGTGCTGCCGAACGAAGAAGCGGCCAAAGCCGAGTACGACGTCCAGATTCGAAACGGCCTTATGACCCAGCTCACCCGGATCCAACCGGGGAAGACCATCGAGCAGGCCCATATGCGGGCGCGGGCGCTGGTTTCGCACTGGGTCTATGAAAAAGGCCAGCCGGAGAATGTGATTTCCAGAGTAACCAGGGACGGGAAAACCTTCTTCGTGATAAACGACTACCAGAAACTGCGGCAGCTTTACGGCGAGCTCCTCCGCGAAATTCAGAGAATAACCAGCGAGGGCGATTACGTGGCCGCCCGCGACCTGGTCGAAAAATACGGCGTTCAGGTTGATCCAGAGCTCCATCGCGAAGTCCTCGAACGCTACCGCAAGCTGAATCTCGCACCCTATGCCGGATTCATAAACCCCGAGTACACACCGGTTTACAAAGACGGGAAAATCGTCGACGTGAAAATCTCCTACCCCGAAGATTACGTCAAGCAGATGCTCCACTACGGAAAGGCTTACTCAATCCTGTAAATAAAGCAGAAACGGGTGCGGAAAACGGGGGACGCGATACTCTGTCCCCTATTTTCCGGTGCGGGCAAATTCTATTCCGTTGCCAGCTTGGATTACCGCAAGGTTCTATAATTTGAATAGCGAAATTCTGCGCCGAAAAAATATAGAGAACAGCTTATTTTCTCTTTAATTCCGGCCAGACCAAGAGGATCAAAGCCTGTCCCCGTCGGTCTCTTGATTCGCTCAGCCCCGCGAAACAAACCAACCCAACTTAACCATAAAATTGGGGAACGAGTATTGTGATTGCTGGCCATTCACTCGGATATATACCTTGCCCGCACCAAGGGCGGATATCTGTCTGACTTAGTTTTTTGAAAATAAAATATATCCTGGACTCTTGACACGGGGCGCACTTAGCTGTCCCCCGTTTTGAGGTTGTTGACTCGGCCGGGGCAGCCGGTATATAAAGCGAGAAAATGCTAAAA
>FWPV01009662.1_pt1 | contig 16205 bp, 13 predicted proteins | sample 2228371 | NCBI WGS metagenome assembly FWPV01 (sample SAMEA103939776, study PRJEB20133) | metagenome | reverse complement strand
TCCAGTGCTTCCGCGGCTCGGTCCGCTCCGGAGCGTCCCGGCCTGCGTCCCCTTCGCCCGACGGGCGCGCGGGTCGCCAGCACCTCCCCCTCCCGCGCTGCGGCTGGAGGGGTCTTCGTCCAACAGGATGCACACGGCCCCTCCCCCTCCCGCGTGCGGGAGGGGGATCGAGGGGGAGGGCAACCATCCCGAAGCCTGGCATCAGCCTGCCCGCAGCCAGCCGGGGCGCATCAGGCTGCGAGCCTTGCTGAGACCACCCTCCTCCCCAACCCTCCTCCCTCGCCGAGGGAGGAGGGGGCGCAAAGGCACCGTCCGATCGCGCGACCACGCGACCGATGCGGACGCTGGCACCGCCCCGCCGGGTCGCGAGGCTCTGCGCCCCTGCCCCCGGCGATCCACCCACCTCCAGAGCCCACCGCAGCAACGGCCGCAAGTCCGCCGAGAAGCTCCCGCAGAGCGCGTTATGACGACCATCATACGGGCGAGTCGTTCGCCTGGCGGATAATGGGAGCGACGGAAGGAGCAGTCGATGAGCCCGAATCTCTGGGAACGGTTGTCCATTCCGCCGCCGTGGCGGTTGCCGATACTCGGCGCGAGCGGAGCGTTCGCCGGCCTCGCCGCCTACGTTGCGATGATCTCAAACGCCGCCAGCTACCTCAGCGACTCTCCCGAGACGTGCATCAACTGCCACGTCATGACCCCCATGTACGCTTCCTGGCAGCACAGCAGCCACGCCCGGGTCGCCGTCTGCAACGACTGCCACGTGCCGCACGACAGTCTGGCGCACAAGACGCTGTTCAAAATGATGGACGGGGCGCGCCACTCAGCAGTGTTCACACTGAGGCTCGAACCCCAAGTGATCCGCGCAACCCCTGTCGCACGCCGCGTGATCCAGGACAACTGCCTGAGGTGCCACGGCGACGTCGTGCACCCCGCCACAACCGAGCGGGACGGCTTCGGCAGGCTCTGCGTCGACTGCCATCGCGAGGTGCCCCACGGTCGGGTGGACAGCCTTTCCTCCACCCCGAACGCCGCCGTGCCGCCGCTATCGAGCGTCATTCCACCCTGGCTGAGGAACCAGGACTCGAAGGAGAACCAACAACCATGAAGGAGCGCAGACCGATCGGCTGGATTGTCTTCGTGGGCGCGTGCCTAGCCGTCTTCCTGCTCGGGCTCTTCGCCAGCTCGATCTTGGAGCGGCGGTCCGAGAGGGCCATCGCCCGCGTGCAGTTCCTCACACCCATCGCCCAGTGGGAGAGCGACAACGCCAAGTGGGGCATCAACTTCCCCCGCGAGTACAACTCTTGGGAGCTCACCAAGAAGGACGACGAGAAGACCAAGTTCGGAGGCTCTGCCTTCAAGGACTATCTGGAGACCTACCCGGACCTGGTCGTCATCTGGGCTGGGTATCCGTTCGCGAAGGAGTACAACGCGCCCCGCGGACATTTCCACGCTCTGACGGACGTGACCAAGACGGGCCGGCGCAGCGAGAAGACCCCGGCAACCTGCTTCACCTGCAAGTCGCCCGACGTGCCTCGCCTGATGGCCCGCGACGGGGTGGCTCAGTTCTACGCCCAGAAGTTCGACCACTACGTGCCGGAGGTCAAGAACGCGATCGGGTGCGCCGATTGCCACAACAACGAGACGATGGCCTTGCAGATCAGCCGCCCGGCGCTCAAGGAGGCTTTCCAGCGCATGGGCAAGGACATCACCAAGGCGACCCATCAGGAGATGCGGACGCTGGTCTGCGCCCAGTGCCACGTGGAGTACTACTTCAAGGGCAAGAAGGAGAACTATCTGACCTTCCCCTGGGATGACGGCCTCTCCATCGAGGCGATGGAGAAGTACTACGACCGCACGGGGCACGTGGACTTCGTGCACGCGATCAGCGGGGCGAAGATGATCAAGATGCAGCATCCGGACTACGAGGTGTACACGAAGGGCATCCACGCTTACCGCGGGGTGAGCTGCGCCGACTGCCACATGCCCTACAAGACCGAGGGAGGCATCAAGTACACCGACCACCAGGTCCGCTCGCCCCTCCTGAACATCTCGAACAGCTGCCAGGTGTGCCACCGGTGGAGCGAGAACGAGATCCGCTCCCGAGTGGAGGCGATCCAGACCAACCACCAGCAGATGCTCGAGACGGCTCAGCGGGAGATCGCCATCCTTCACCTCGAGATCGGCGACGCGATCCGGCTGGGAGCGAGCGATCAGGAGCTCGAGAAGCCGCGCGACTTGGTGCGTCGGGCTCAGATGTATTGGGACTACGTCGCTGCGAACAACGGCATGGGGTTCCATGCCCCGCAAGAGAGCGCGCGGATCCTCACCAAGGCGCTCAAGTTCGCCACGGACGGTCGTCTGGCGGTGCAGCTGGTTCGGGCGGCTCGCGGCGCGAAGGACTTCGCCAAGATTCCGGAGCTCCGCTCCAAGGCGGAGGCGCAGGCGTTCATCAAGCCGTACGTCGAGGCCCAGAAGAAGGCTGCCCAGAGTCCAACGCCGAAGCCCGCACCCAAGGCGGAGGCGCAGCCGAGCCGCTTGGGCGGCTGATCGTCGGTCCCAGCCCACGCCGGCGAGCGCGCGCATGATGCCCCCATGCGCGCGCTCGCTCTCTTGCCCCTCCTGTTCGCGATCGCGACCGCCCAAGGCCCTCGCGGCGGCCCTGCGGTCAAGCCAGGCCCGGAAGACAAGCCCGCCTTCCCCGTGCCGCCCGTGGGCTTCGACCAAGCACCCGAATCCGGACTGGCGGGACGCGTCGAGACCTTCGAGTACGAATCGAAGACCGTCGGCTTCCGCCGCAAGGCGGAGGTCTATCTGCCGCCGGGGTACTCCGACCACAGCGAGTACCCGGTTCTGTTCCTCCTGCATGGACTCGGAGGCAACGAGCGCGTCTGGCGCATGGCAGGGCGCGCCGACGCGATCTTGGACAACCTGATTCGGGAGCGCAAGGCGACGCCCATGGTCGTGGTGATGCCCAACGGACGGGCCTCGCTGGAGCCGAACCTCGCCAACCCGCTCGGAGGCGATGTCGCGGGCGACTTCAAGAGGTTCGAGCGGGACCTCGTGGAGGATCTCCTCCCGGCGATCGAGGCGCGCTATTCAGTACGGCGAGACCGCGACGGCCGAGCCATAGCCGGACTCTCGATGGGTGGTGGGCAGGCGCTGAACGTCGGCCTGAGCAGGCCCGACCTGTTCGCCTGGGTCGCGGCCATGGCGCCGGCGGGCGACCCGCGCCGGTTCGAAGCCCTGGTTCCAGACCCGAAGAGGCTCCGGCTGAAGCTCCTGTGGCTCTCCTGCGGAGACCGGGACGTGCTGCTGGGCGTGGCGCGGGGGTGGCGCGCGAAGTTCCTAGAGGCCGAACTGCCGCACGTGTGGCACGTGGGGCCCGGCATCCACAGCTTTGAGGTTTGGCGCTCCGACCTCTACTGGCTGGCCCAGCGCCTGTTTCGCTGACACAGGATCCCCAGCCGTAGCTCGTCCGCCGCCGTTGCCTGCCATCAGCCAAAGCCCTCAGCCGAACCTGAGCCTACAGCCCATGGAAAGGGGCGCTCCTACGAAGGCGCAGGGATCCTAGGGTCTGTTGCCTCCGAAGGCGCTGAGGCGAGGATCGTGCCATAGTGAGTGGAGCAACGAGCACCTTCGCTGTTGACACTCCGTTTGTTTGCCGCCCGATGAAAGACCTTTGGATCGCGATTGGTTTGACGACCTTGGCGGGCATGGCCACCGCCATCGGCAGCGTCTTGGCCTTCGCCGTGCGAAGGACCAACCGCCGGTTCCTCGCTGTGGCCACGGGGTTCTCGGCAGGCGTGATGCTGTACGTCTCGTTCGTGGAGATCTTGGGCAAAGGCGCCCAAGCGCTCGCCCAGCGGTTCGGCGAACCGACGGGCAACTGGATCAACGCCGGCTCCTTCTTCGGCGGGATGCTGCTGATCGGTCTCATCGACAACCTCATCCCGTCCGGCGAGAACCCTCACGAGGTTCGATCGGACAGCGTGACGGAGGAGCTGAAGGCGCAGGCAAATTCGGACCAGGGTCCTGCACCGGTCCAAGGGCCGACCGCGGCGCAACCGCTCCACGACCGGAGGCTGCTTCGAATGGGCCTCTTCACGGCCCTAGCGATCGCGATCCATAACTTCCCTGAGGGCCTCGCGACTTTCCTGGCGGCGCTGGAGGACCCGAAACTCGGCCTTGCGATCGCCGTGGCCATCGCTCTCCACAACATCCCCGAGGGGATCAGCGTCTCCGTGCCGATCTACTACGCCACCGGCAGTCGTCGAAAGGCCTTCCTCTACTCGGCTCTGAGCGGCCTCGCCGAGCCGATCGGAGCCGCAGCCGGACTTCTGCTCATCCGGTCCCTCTTCGGCGGCGGCGCGTCGGCGGTTCCCCCGGAGGCGATGGGCGTTCTGTTCGGCGGCGTGGCGGGCATCATGGTCTACATCAGCCTGGACGAGCTGCTTCCCACCAGCCGGGCGTACGGCCGAGGCCACGACAGCCTCTTCGGGTTGGTGGGCGGGATGGGCCTCATGGCTCTGAGCCTGCTCCTCATGCAGTGAGCCTGAGCTTGTCCGAACGCTCCGCCTCGGTCGGCATCACCCTGGCCCGGTGAGGGGCGTCCGCGACCTCGCGAGGCCGCCGAGAGCGCCACTATCGCGCATGCCCCCACCTTGCCGCCCTCCTACGGGGCTCCTCGGCAGGCTCTCTCTGCGACATCCGGCGCGATCGCATTCCACCCTGAGAAGAAGAGTGTGGCCAGGGCGGTAGGTGGCGATATCGGACGCGCCCGCCCAGCCGAAGGACGGCCATGGAAAGACTGCACCCGGACTGGAGTTTGCTCGACTCGCTGCACGCCCCACTCACTCCAGGCGAGCGGGCGCTGGTGAAATTCCTCGACGCCAACCTGCCCGACACCTGGAGCATTTTCGTCCAAGCGTACGTGAACGGGCTGCGTCCCGATGTCGTGGTCGCCAATCCCAACGTCGGGGTCGTCGTGTTCGAGGTTAAGGACTGGAATTTGGAAGGCTACTCGGCGGTGGGCAATCGGCTGATCGGTCGCTCGGCCGGCCAAGAATGGACGGCCAAGAACCCGCTCCTGCAAGCGCGGACCTACGCCTCGCGCATCTATGAGCAGTACCTGGCCGGCGGCGCCGCTGAGGGTGATCCGAGGAAATCCTACAAGCCCCAGCAAGATTGCCGAGCGGCCGTCTACTTCCACTGTGCATCCACGGAGGCGGCCCGCAATCTGCTGGCGCCATGGCTGAGAGGGGACGACATCGTCTTCGGGAATGACTGGCTGGATCGGTCCCGCCTGCAGCAGGTCGTGCCCTCCTGCTACCACAAGCGAAGGCAGGGACTGGCCGACACCACATCAGACCTCATCGCCAAACTGATCCAGTACCTCATGCCGCCCCGTCACTACATCGAGCAGAATCACCCTCTGCCGATGCCGGATGCCGCGCAGGCGCCGAAGACCGTTCCGGGACGCGGCTTCCACCGGCTGCGAGGGCCCGCAGGCTGCGGCAAAACGCTCGTGCTGATCCACCGAGCGCTCCGGGCCAACGGCGAAGGCCGCCGCGTGCTGGTTCTCAGCCACAACATCACGATGTCCCACTGGCACCACGACCTCCTCCAGCGAAGCCCTTACCGGGTGTCGAAAGACCGCCAAGAGGTGGGCCACTTCCACGCTTGGTGCATCCAGCAGGCCGCAAAGTCGCGCCTGTCGCTCGACCTCCCGAGTTGGAAAGCCGGCCCGCCGAGTTCCGGAAAGGTCCCGTTCGCCGATGAGGGTCGGGAGGGGGAGGAGGACGAGGGGAGGGGCAACCTCTTCGACGAGGCGTTCCACAGCCTCTCCAGCGCGCTCGAGTCCGGAGCGTCGCCCGAAGATCTAGGCCTGAAGACGTACGGCGGAATCTACGTCGACGAGGCTCAGGACTTCGAGGCGGCGTGGCTGGATCTGGTGGCGCGCTTTCTCGCTCCCGACGGCGAGATGGTCATCGTGGCCGACCAGAGGCAGGACCTTTTCGGACGGGAGGGCGGCAGAGATCGGCCCCTGCGGCAGTTCCGAGTCTGCCGATTCCGCGGCCCTTGGACGCAGCTCGGCTCCAAGTCCCATCGTCTTTCGTGGCGCGGCGCTCGGTTCCTGGAGGCTTTCTCCACGGAGGTCGGATTGGGCGACCAAGAGGACCAACCGATCCGTCCCAAGGCCGAGCCGACGTTGGATGGCATCGAGCATGAGCTCTTCGGTTGGATTTCCGCGCGGGACAACGAGCACGCTCTGGACCTGCTGGCACCCGTCCTTCGGAAGTTCCGGTCCTTTCACCCCAGCGACACTTGTGTTCTCGTACCCAACCACGCCTGGGGTCTTGCGGCCTACGATCGCGTGAAGAGCGAGGTCAACCAGGTGGTCCATGTGTTCTCTCAAGACCGCCTCGAACGCCAGGTTCGAAAGAAGGGATTCTGGATGGGAAGAGGCGAGCTCAAGATGTGCACAATCCACAGCTTCAAAGGGTGGCAGATCGAGAATGTGGTGCTCGTCTGGCCTTCACCCCTGCCCGGCGATGCGTTCTCGCCGGAAGTTCGCCACAAGCTGCTGTACTGCGCTGCGTCGAGGCCCTTGCGCAACCTCGTCATCCTAAACGCCGACCGCAACTACGACGGCCTGCTGCGGCTCGGCGGGTACCTCGAGGAGCTGCCTGCGCCGGAGTCCTAGCCCGCAGCCGGCAGCGTCGACCCGATCGGCGGGCGTTGATCCCGCGTCGCGGCTAGTCATTTAGACTCAGTCTAAACCAGTTGCGAATCCGTGCTCAGGAACTTTGCGTCTTGCAGTTTGGATCCCAAGATTCGGGAGGTAGGAGAGCATGACGGAAAACCAAGCTGTGATCCAGGCGTGGATCCAGGTGCTCGCGGACACCTACGCGATGATGACCAAGACTCAGCACCACCACTGGAACGTGGAGGGGCCGAGGTTCAAGGAGCTGCACGATCAGTTCCAGCTGCTCTACGAGGCCCACTTCCTGCAGGTGGACGAGCTCGCCGAGCGCATCCGGGCGCTGGGTGGCTATCCTCCCGGCACTCTTCAGGAGTTCTCCCAAATCAGCTCCGTCAAGGAGTCCCCGGGACTGCGGGGAGAGGACGAGATGATCCGCGACCTCGTAGAGGGCTACGAGGCGCTGATCGCCGACCTGCGGAAGCTCTGGAAAGCCACCGACGACCAGGCGGACCCGGTCACCCAGGGCATGGCCGAGTCGCTCATCCTGGCGCACGAGAAGACCGTTTGGATGTTGCGCAGCATGCTGAAGGCCTGAAACCACGAGCCTCGTCCGATCGTTCGCCCCGCCGGCTGGTAACCTGCCGCGCGGGGTGAACCGTTCATGAACATCAGCATCGCTTCCTTCTCGTTCCACGGCGCGCTCGCCGAGGGCACCATCGACGTCTTCGGGTATCTGGAGGCGTGTCGCTACCGGTACCACCTGCTGACGGCGGACATCTGGAACGGCCTTCTGGGCTCCGACGTGGAGATGCAGCTCGACGAGGACCGGCTGCGCAAGGTGCGGCAGGCGATGGATGAGCGCGACCTCGTGTGCGTCAACTACCACGCCGACGGGTGCCACGTGTGGGAAGACGACCCCGAGGTGCGCGCCCGCCATCGTCAGCTCGCGGAGCGGCACCTGAAGGCCGCGGAGATCCTCGGTGCCCGGACCGTCCGCATCGACACCGGCGGACGCGACCGCCATTGGACCGACGAGCAGTTCGACGCGATCGTCGCGGCGTTTCAGGACTTCTGCAGGCGCGCCGCGGAGGGTGGCTACAAGGTCGGGCCGGAAACGCATTGGGGGGCCGAGAACTACCCCGACAACATGCTGAAGCTGCACCAGGCGGTCGGCTCGCCCGCCTTCGGCATCCTGCTCCACATGGGCAAGGACACGTGGAACACGCCGGACGAATACGACCGGGCGTTGGCTCCGATCGCGATCCACACCCACATCGACCAGAAGACGACGTACTCGAGGGTGGACCAGGCGCTGGCGATCCTGCTGGAGTGCGGGTACTCGGGCGTGCTCGGGGTCGAGCACCACACCGGCAAGAACGAGTTCGCCGAGGTGGAGGCGCAGCTCGCCCTCGTTCGGCGGGCGGTGCAGCACGCGAGAACCGGTCGCGGAGAGGGCTACCGAGGCAACCCGCTGCTGGACCCGGTCAGCGAACGCTCCCACTACCGCTGAGGAGCGGCCGAACAACCGGAGGCGGGGTCAGCGCGGGGGAAGCAGTGGACTCTGCCGTACAGCTCGTAGTGAGCCCCGTCTCCGCGGAAAACCATGTCGATCGGAGCACTTCTGTCTCCAGCTAGGACACGCTGCTCCAGCGAAACCACGATCGTCGCCACGCCGATCAAGTTGTCCCGACCAGCCAACGAAGCCCATCGCTTGAACGGATTGCTTTCGACGCCTCCGGTGGTCCCGACGTCACGGAGAATGGACTCCGGCGCCGCTTGGACCTTCTCCCGTAGCCTCTCGGGATCCTCACCCGGCGGAACGGAGCGCACTCGCTCCTCGATGCAGAACCGAATGCCGCCCTCCAGGAGGAGCATCAGGCTCCGCATCTCTGACTCGGGCGCGGCATCCTCCTCAAGCCAGAACACGGTGACCACGGCCAGCGTGTTCTTCGGGCGTCGGATAGAAGATCGGCAGAGACCGGAGTAAGCGCCGTCTCGGCGGAGAAGCAGCGGGGGACCTCTCGAACTGCCGCCGATCGGACTCGCTTCGCAGCAAGATCCCCCATCGCCCCGGTCTGCCGCGTGCTCCTCACAACGGTCTCCCTCGGCTGGTGTGGCTCGTACCGCGGACCATCCAGCACGTGCCTGAACGCCGGCACTTAGGGCTCGTCTCCATCGAAAGAGGCGCCATCTTCCTGTGCCGCAACCGCCCGGAAACGATCCAGCAAGATGCGCACCCGATGCGGACCGCGCGGGTCCTGAGCGGGCGGCTGGCAGCGAATGACCACGGCGTTCGACGCGACCGAGCGGCCTCACACGGCGACTTGCTGCACCCGGTGTTCGCTGGGCCTGTTTGTCTGGAATCCCTTGAGCCGCGCCAGACGAAGGTTGATCAGCCGCTTCATCCCGCTCCAGGGATTGACCGGAGGCGCAGCGAACTCGGACTCCGCTCCTTCGGTGAGCCGAAACACTCCGCGGCTCTTCGCTACATCCAGCATGGTGAGCCTCGTCGAGTCAGGTGGCACCCTCTTGAGCCGGAAGACCAGGGTGAAATCAACGCACGGAACCGCCAGATCCGCTGAAAAGGTCGGCGATCCGGAGGGGCTTGGCTTGATCGCGACGAACACCTCGAAAGCCTCGGCCAGGGACGCCTGGGCCATCGCGAAGGCCAGGAACACGGTTGCTCGCGCAAGCCAAACGCATGTTGCGGGCGACACCGATCGTCCACGGGGGGGGTGGACGCAACTCGTGCTCGGCCACGAGGCTCGCCGGCGAATCCCGTTCCCTGTCACCTGGTGTGCGTTCCGTACCGACGGGAAGAACTCGACGTCTCCTCGGCTTGGGCACTCCCTCTCCCAGCCCTCGCGCGTGAACTTCCATCAGCGTGACCGCGGTTCGCACCCTCACCAGGTTCAGTCCCAGCCTGAGGGCACTGGGCCGCCGCTCCCTCCGTCGAGCCTCTGCCTAGGCCTCCGATCACGGCTGCGTCACTCTAACGACCCCTCGCTTAGGCCGCTGAATCCATCGGTTGGCGTACCATCAGCGTGCCGCTGAAGCCAAGGTTGCGCAGGCGCTCCAACAGGGTCTCGCAGACGGTGGCTCCCCTCGCCACCAAGAGGTCCCCATTGGCACCCACCAGGTCCTCCGTCAGGACCATTCCCGGCCTGAGATCCTCCAGCAGCACCGGAAAACCGACTTCCCGGAGCGCGTCCGGGCAAAGAGCCCTCTCCGCGGCCTCGAACACACGGGGATCGTAGGCGCCGGCATTGCGCCTCATGACGAAGAACGCCCGCTTGAGGTCCAGGCCGCGCGACTCGAGGTCCGCCAGATCGCCCAGCACGCGCAGGATTCTCGAACCGATCGGAATCTCCTCTCCGCTGGGGCACTCCTGGTCGCCTGCGGGGCGGTAGCTGCATCGTTGCAGCCGGACGATCTCCGCCACCCTTTCGAGCCTCGGGATCTGGCTGAGGATGCTCGCACCCAACAGCGGAGTCCGACTCAGGATGCGCTTCTCGTAGTCCGTGAGCGGCACGTCGCGTCGCACCTTGTGGACCAGTTCGGGAGGCACCGCCACGATGCCGATCTGGGCGAAGAGCGCGGCCAGCTCGATCGTCCAAGGCTCGGGGGCATCCACCATCCTGAGCCTTGCCCGCTCCCTGAGCTGTTGGCACCGCCCGAAGCCCTCCGGGTGCAGCATGGAGAGGATTTCCACCAACACCCGGACCGCCCCAGCGAGCGTCTTCTCCAACAGCTCCTTCTCCGCCACGATCAGATCATGCTGGCGGCCGCAGGCCTCGATGGCATCCGCGAGCTGCTCGGTGCCGACGGGCTTGTTCAGAAACCGGAAGATCGCTCCACGGTTGATCGCCTGCACCGCGGTCATCTGGTCGGCGTTGCCCGTCAGCATCATGCGGACGGTATCCGGAGCCACCTCTCGGACGCGCTCCAGGAACTGGATGCCGTCCATTTCTGGCATCCGCATGTCGGATACGACGACGTCGAAGGGGCCCTCCGCCTCGATGCACTCCAGACCCTCCGGCCCTCCGCAGGCCGTCCTCAGGTCGAAGCGCTTGCGAAGCTGCCGCTGAAGTGCGTCCAGTAGATTCTGCTCGTCGTCGACTACCAGTACCTTGCGCTTCATCAGCTCGCCTCCGCCAAGCGGTCCCCAAGGACGTTGTTCCCGATCTCGGTCCATTTCGCAAGCCTCGTCGCCAAGCCGGAGCGCTCGAAGTGGTCTTGCGCGAATCCTGCACGCTGCAAGTCGACGCCGAGAGCGGTCGCTCGTTCCAGACAGTCGCTGAAGTGGACGATCGGAACGAGCGGCGAGGCATCGCCACCTCCGTTCTCTGGCCTGTGGTGGTAGGCGACGGCCTCGACGGTGTCTTGGGGAAAGGCCCACAGGCCCAGCAGATAGGCGCCCAGTTCGGCGTGACTCACCCCGAGCACACTGTACTCCGCGTCCCCCGGGGAACCTCCGTCCGACCGCGCCGCGTCCACGCACTGGCGGTACCGTGCTGGCACGACGCACGCCATGAGCAGGCGGCCTATGTCGTGGAGCATCCCTGCAAGGAGCGCTTGCGAAGCCAGCGCCCGGTCCAGCCCCTCGGCCTGAGCGATTCTCCGCGCGATGGATCCGGTGAGCAGGCCGTCCTGGTGGAGCGAGTCCACGTTCAGGTGCCTCACGCTCTCTTGCGGGAACTGCCGGAAGACATGCACCGCTGTGACCAGCGCGCGGACCGTGTCCAAGCCGAGCAGCGCCGCGGCGTCCCTTGGACTCGTGACCGTCCGCGGAGCGCCGAAGAACGCGCTGTTCACCATCTGCAGGACTTTGGCCGTCATGCCGATGTCCTGTTCGATGATCTCTGAGACCCGCCCGATCGAAGGCTCCGGCCTGTCCAACTCCTGCAAGAGTTGATGGTAGTGCGCTGGCAGCGTCGGTATGGACCCGATGTTGCTCACGACAGCCCTCAACTCGTTCGAGCCAAGCACTTCCCGAAGCCTCGAGGCGCGCCCGATGGCTTGGCGCAGCTCGTCCGGGTTGCAGGGCTTTGCGAGAAACTGGTGCGCAGCGTTGGCGGAGTTCAGCGCCGTATCACGGTCGGTCTGGCCCGTGAGGACGAAGCGGATCGCCTCTGGACGGATCTTGCGCACTTCCTCCAGCAGGGCAACGCCGTCCATCTTCGGCATCCTCATGTCCGTCACGATCACGTCGTAGGGCTGCTCCCGCACCTTCTCCAAGGCCTCCTCCGGCCCCAGTGCGAAGTCCATGGCCCAACGCTCCCGTTCCGACCGCAGCAGCCGCCTCAGACCATCAAGAATGTTCGGCTCGTCGTCCACGAAGAGGATGCGGGTCTTGCTCATGCCGCTTCTCCCTGCTTGCTCGCTCTGGACTCTGTGTCGTAGGCCACGGGAATCTGCACACGGAACGTGGTGCCGCGCCCAACCTCAGACTCGAAGAAGATCCGCCCACCGTGTTTGGCGACCACGTTGTAGGCGATCGAGAGACCCTGTCCGGTCCCCTTTCCGACCGGCTTGGTGGTGAAGAACGGGTCGAAGATCTTGTCACGGATGGGCTCGGGAATGCCACACCCCGTGTCCGAGACCGACACCTCCACCCATCCGTCGCCCAAATTCCGGGTGGCCACCGCGATCCTTCCCTTCTGGTCCGAACCGCCCACCACTTCGGCGATGGCGTGGGCCGCGTTCACGATCAGGTTGAGGAAGACCTGGTTCAGCTCTCCGGCGAAGCAGTGGACCACCGGCAGGCTGGGATCAAGGTCCGCTTCCAGTTCGGCGACGTACTTCCACTCGTTTCGGGAGATATTGATCGTGCTCTCCAACGCTCGGTTCAGGTCTACCGCCGACTTCTCTGCGGAGTTCGGATGGGAGAACTCCTTCATAGCCCGGACGATCGTGGCCACACGCTGTAGGCCGTCGAGCGATTGCGAGACCGCAGAGGGAATCTGGTCGAACAGGTAGTCGAGATCGCCCTCCTCCCGAATCTCCAGCAGCCGCTTCTTGGCGTCCGATCCGTCCCCGGACTCGAGCACGAGCCGCTCCAGGCTGTTCCAGGCCCGCAGGAGGTCTTGGAACGCGTCTTGGAGGAACCGGACGTTGTCCGATACGTACTGCGTCGGCGTGTTGATCTCGTGGGCGATCCCGGCGGCCAGCTGGCCGATGGACTCGAGCTTCTGCGACTGCATCAGCTGGGTCTCCAACTGCCGTTGCTCCGTTACGTCCACGGCGCTCCAGAGAAAGCGCCGCTCGTCATCCGCGCCATCGATGCGCGTGACCGTCACGTCGCAGAAGCGCCGGGCTGCTTCCGGTCCCACGCGCAGGCTCGGAAGTCGGAGCACCTCCTCGGGCTTCAGGTCCGCGAGCTTGCGCCTCACCTCCGCCACGTCCCACGCGATGGGAAGATCCCATAGGGAGAACTCTCCCTCGGGAGGCGTCCAACCCTCGAACAGCGACTCCGCGAGGCTGTTCCAGTGGTAGGTGAGTCCCTGGTCGTCGAACACGACCAGAGCGGCGGGGATCGCGCCAAGGAGCTCCGAGAGCTGCCGATGGGTCTGCCGCGCCGACTCCTCGCAGAGCCAACGATCCGTGGCGTCCCGCAGGAACAGCGCCCAGCGTACACCCTCGTCCGTCTCCAAGCGCACCGCTCCGACCTCCACGGGAATCGGCGCACCATTCCTCCGGGTGGCCAGGAGCAACGTCGGCTTCAAGACCGGTTCGCCGCCAGCATCCTCCACCCAAAGGTGCTCCAGTGCCTCAGGAAGACCCTCTGGGAAGAGGAGTTCGCGGACGGTGCGACCCTGAGCCTCGAAGGTCGTCCAGCCGAACAGCGACTCGGCCATGGCGTTCCACCTGAGCACCCTACCTGCGCGGTCGGTGGTGAGAATGCCCTCCAAGGCAGACTCGACGATCTGCCGATGGATCCTCTCGCTCTCGGACAGCCTCTCCGCGGCCTGAATCCGGTCGGAGATGTCCTCTGCAGCGAGCACCGCGATTGGCTTGCCGAAGGGGCCGTGGGTCTGGCGACTGCCATGGACCTCCAAGGTACCGAGGACAGCTCCCTCCTGTCGATAGGCCACCAGCAGGTGAAGCGGATCTCCGGTTCCGAGCAGGCGTCGGACTCCATCCAAGAGCGCCTTTCGGTCCGCTTCGACGATCGTCGCAAGCCAACCCCGGCTTCGATCGGGTCCACTCGCTTCCTCACCCCAGCCGGCGGGCCATGCGGAGTTGACGAAGACTGCCTCACCGTTCGGGTCCACCACCGCGACCGGCAGAGGCAACGACTGAAGGAGGCTGTACCACCGCTCGGCCGCGTCGGCCCACTGCCGTTCCGACTGTCTTCTGTCGCGGATATCCCTCGCCACGCCGACGAAGGCCGTTTCGCCGAGGGAGCGCAGCACGCTGACCGACAGCTCCACGGGGATCGTCTCGCCGCCCTTCGCCACGATCTCGATTTCGGTCTTCTTCCCAACCACCTTGGGCACGCCGGTATCCAGATAGCGTCGGATCGCCCGCTTGTGGTCCACGGGCGTCGGGTGGGGAGCGATAGTGTCCAGAGGCGAGCCCACCAGCTCACTGGCCTGCCACCCGAACGAGGCTTCGAAGGCGGGGTTCACCGCGAGGATCCGCGCGTCTTCCCCAATCACCACGATCGGATCGACGACATTCTCGAACAGTGGCCCCCAAGCGCTCTCTCTCGGCTCCTTGGCGATAGCGTCACTTGCCACGGAGCCAGCGCCCGCCTCCGAGGCGCTCCTCGGAAGGCCGCTGTCCACCCTCGACTCTCTGTCGCCTTCGGCACTCCAAGCCATAGAAACTCCAGCTGAGTTTGGTGTCTCCAAAAGTGGGCCGGCCTCGTTCTCATGATCGGCAGAACGGACGCGATCCGGAGAGATTTGCGTCGAAAGGAGCAGATTCACCACGCTGAACTGGCAAGCCTTCCAGCCTTGATGAACCAAGGCTCAGAAAGACATGGCCAGTCACTCCGTGGGAGCCTGCACCCAGCGCGACCTCTCAAGCCTCTGTCTGTTCGGAACCCCTGGCTCCGATAGGGTAAACCCGAGCACTTGGAGTAGATGCGAAGATGGTGAAAGTCAAGGCGACCAACCCGGTGGTGGAGCTCGACGGTGACGAGATGACCAGGGTGATCTGGGCGATGATCAAGGAGCGGCTCATCCTGCCCTACGTGGACGTGCCGATCGAGTACTTCGACCTGAGCATCCAGAACCGCGACGCGACCGACGACCAGGTCACCGTGGAGGCCGCGAGGGCCATCCAGCGCTGCGGCGTCGGCATCAAGTGCGCCACCATCACACCCGATGAGGCCCGGGTGCGGGAGTTCGGGCTCAAGAAGATGTGGAAGTCGCCCAACGGCACCATCCGCAACATCATCGGGGGAACGGTCTTCCGGGAACCGATCGTGTGCCGCAACGTTCCCCGATTGGTGCCCAGCTGGACCAAGCCGATCGTCATCGGGCGCCACGCCTTCGGCGACCAGTACCGCGCGACCGACTTCCGCGTCACCGCCAGAGGCCGCCTGCGAATCCTCTTCGAGCCGGAGGACGGCGGTGAACCGATCGAACACGAGGTGTACCGCTTCGAGGGGGGCGGAGTGGCGCTCGCGATGTACAACACCGACGACTCCATTCGCGACTTCGCCCGCAGCTGCCTGAACTACGGCCTGAACCGCCGGCTTCCGGTCTACCTCTCCACCAAGAACACCATCCTCAAGGCGTACGACGGCCGCTTCAAGGACATCTTCCAAGAGGTGTTCGACGAGGAGTTCAGCGAGAGATTCGCCGCCGAGGGACTGGAGTATCAGCACCGTCTGATCGACGACATGGTCGCCTACGCGATGAAGTCCAGCGGCGGGTTCCTCTGGGCCTGCAAGAACTACGACGGCGATGTCCAGTCCGATTCCGTGGCGCAGGGCTTCGGCTCGCTCGGACTGATGACCAGCGTGCTGATGACAGCCGACGGCAAGACGGTGGAAACCGAAGCGGCGCACGGAACCGTAACCCGGCACTACCGCCTCTACCAGCAGGGCAAGGAGACCTCCACCAACCCGATCGCGTCGATCTTCGCCTGGAGCCGCGGGCTCTGGTACCGGGGCGAGTTCGACGGAAACGACGATCTGAAGCGGTTCGCGGAGACGCTCGAGCGGGTGTGCGTGGAGACGGTGGAGTCGGGCAAGATGACCAAGGACCTCGCCCTGTGCGTGCACGGGGACAAGGTCCAGCGCTCCGACTATCTCTCGACCGAGGAGTTCATGGACGCCGTCGCGAACGCTCTGGCGGCGGCTTGGCGCGCCTGAAGGCTTTCGTGGCCAGAAGCGATCGCGGGGGCGGCCCCTTCGGGCCGCCCCCGCTTCTCGCTCTGGACTAGCCGACCGATCAGTGGTCCATGTCGCCCATGCCGGGGCTGGGCGGCGTGTTCTTCTTCGGCTCCGGCTTCTCCACCACCAGCGCCTCGGTGGTGAGCACCA
>FWPV01009661.1_pt1 | contig 16207 bp, 12 predicted proteins | sample 2228371 | NCBI WGS metagenome assembly FWPV01 (sample SAMEA103939776, study PRJEB20133) | metagenome | reverse complement strand
TGCAGTCTGCTGATCAGCCCACTAATGCGCGGCGCGCTATCCCCTTTCTGCAGCGCCTCCTTGGTCTGAATCCAGATGGCGTTGAAAGCGGTTATGATGGCAATTTGGATGATAAACCGGCCATGCGCGCAGAGGCGCGCGCCCTGCTCAACCTGCCTGCGGCGACAAGGCGGGCCGCCTCCCTCGCCTCTGCCCTCCGACACCCCGACGCTCTTCCCGACCTCGACTTTCACGCCCTCCCCCGAACCTCCCTCCCCCCCGCCGGCGGGGTAGAGATCGCTCCCGTTCGGATTCCGACCGGCCGGTTTCCTTGTGGGTGGCAAGGGGCAGAAGGGTTGAGGGCGTAGTCTGGGCCGGGGCTCCCGCCGGACCCTCCGGAACCATTCCGGTGTTTGTGCTATAATGGTGCCAGAAGAAGCAGGGGGGACCTGTCGTTGTAGTGCGTACTCTGGATCGCAGGTGAGGTATCGCCATGCTGACTATCCGCTCTGTCCCATACCTGTTGTTCACCCTCCTGCTGGCAGGGATGGCCTGCCCTCCGGCCCTGGCTCAGGAAGCCGTAATGCCGGAGTGGATCAAGAACATCAACCCCATTGATTACGTCTTGATCAACCCCGACTCCACCCCGGCCTTCCCCTTTCACATAGAAGGAGAGATCAACGCTCAGGCCAACGTACAGGCCTACGGCATTACCCTGCCGGACGGGACTACGCAGGCGCGGCGCGAGTTCCTGTTCTTTGCGCAGGAGACGATCGTGGCAGACAATCTGGTGAAGACTCAGGTCAAGGGGAGGACGCTCCAGTGGAAGCTTACCTGGGATGTTAACATCATGGTCTTCGAGACGCCGGAGGTAGCGGCGGCGGTGGTCAAGGATCGCTGGGGAGACACCTGGGGCGTGGACCCGCTGACGGACCAAGCGCTTGGCGACCCCCGCCTCCACAAACAGGGAGTGGCGGCGGCGAACGGGGACCTGGTGCGCTACCGCAACATGATCTGGTATGTGCTGAACCGCCGGATAGAGGAGGTCAAGCCTCCCGGCGGCCGCGATCCGATGCCCATGGACGAGTGGAACGCCGGTTACGGCGAGGCCCAGAGCCAGCAGTACTACAAGCTGACGCAGGCCTTGGCCAAGACCTGGCTCAACAAGGTGGCGGGGCCGCCGGTGGCCGACCTGGCGATTGTGGGCATAGACTTCGACTGGAAAGGGCTGGAGTCCGGGGCCGTCAAGGGCCCGCCGTACCGCGAGCCGCGGGCGGATCAGCAATGGGTGGCGGCGCAGGTACAGAACCAGAGCCGGGATCTAACCGCGCAGAACGTGATGCTACAGTTCTCCGTGCAATACCAAGGCGAGGCGGCGGCGGAGAAGCTGGGGGACCCGATCAAGGTTGCCGACAATCTGGCCCCGCTAGGGATCGCCGGGGCCGCGATCATGTGGGACCTGAAGGGCAAGCCGGTGGAGAATGCCACCATTATCGTGGAGTGCTTTTCTCCCAACAAGGCGGATCCTACACCACAGAATAACCTGCGCAAGGAGATGGTGAGCATCTGGTTCGCCCAGGACGCCACGGGCCGCCCCTTCACCTGGGGCTACGACACCTACTCCTTCATCAACACCGGCTTTGAGGAGCAGGAGGTGGAGGAGATGGTGGAGGGTCTCCTGGCGACGATTCTCAACAATATTCAGGAGACGCCCGAGGCCCGCAAGGTGCTGCACGTCGCGCTGTACCCGCCGACCTACCAGCGCCTGCAGCAGTACTTCGACACCAGTATGAAAGCGGGAGTGGGGGGACACTGCTACGGCATGGCCGCAACGGCGGCAGTGTACTTCGAGGACCCGACCCTCAAGCCGGTGGCCAAGCCGGTCAAGGATATGACCCTGGCCGAGGCCTCGGTCAACATTAACCTTTACCACCGGGCGCAGATGCTGACGTTGCTCGACGCGATAGTGCAGAACTGGGACTTCCGGACGCTGACCCTGGGCACCGTTGCCACCGGTAGCGCGGTCAAGCAGCAGTTGGTCGCCGGCAAGTTGTGCACGGTGGTAGAGTTCTTCAGCGCGGCCAACGCCCCACCGCAGGGACATGCGGTGCTGGCCTACAAGTACTTGGAGTTCCAGTACGGCGCGCCGCTGGTGTATGTCTACGACCCCAACTATCCGGAGCGGGCGCTCCCGGTCAGTCTGGCTATGCCCATGATTCGTCTGTGGGGCAACGACTTCCGCTGCCCCGACTACATGGACTACCGCACCTGGGCGGGCGGCGGGCGAATCGGGGCCAGTCGGCCCTTCCGGACCATCTCGCTGGAGACGGTTAACCAGGTGATGCCGAGTATCAAGACGATGATCTCCAGCATGGTCAAGTGGCTGAGCACCGCCGGCAAGTTCATGGGGCTGGTCACCTGCCCCGCGGATGCCTACTTCACCGACGCGGCCGGGCGGCGCGTGGGTGTGGTGGGAGGCAAGAAAGTCAACGAAATACCGGGGGCCGAGATTCGCGCTGCTGGCGAGGTGGAGATCTACGTGCTCCCCAAGGGCGGGCAGTACACGCTGACCGTCACCGGCACCGGGGAGGGCACGATGGGCGTAAGCCTGCTGCGGGCCACGGACGCCAATACCATCGGCGTGACCTCCTTCCGGGACCTGCCGGTCAAGGCGGGAACAGTCTTCCAGGGCAAGGTCGGTCCCGACGGGCAGACGAGCGCCCTCACCAGCGGCGGTGAGAGTTTCCAGCCCACCATTGCGGGCACCTACGACGTGTCCAAGCTTCCGACTAAGGGGACAGGCCCGGAGACAGGGCCCACTTCGTCGGACACGGGGAATATCGTCGTGTGCCGGAATGTAGAGGAGGGTGTGCCGCAGGGGGCAGCTGATAGCTTCGATCAGATCAGCAAAGTCTATGCCGTCTACGAGTACAAGAACGTACCGGAGAAGACTAAGGCCCAGGTGAGCTGGCGGCGGGGTGGGCAGGAGTTTTCGAAAGGCGAACGGGAGATCGGCGGCACCGGCTGGGTCTGGTTCTCGGTCAGCACCACGCGCGCGGGCGGCTTTGAGCCAGGGCAGTATGAGGTGGTACTCACCCTGGGGAACCAGGTCGCCCGCAAGAGTTTCACTGTGGGTGGCGGGAGCCCTGCGCAGCCTCCGACAGCAGCGGGTGAGCAGGAGCGGATCCTCAACGTGAGCAGCCTGGGGATCGCGCTGAACAACGCGACGGCTCCCGTCAAGTTCACGCTCGACCGGACGCGTACCATCTCGAGAATCCGGAACTACCACTGGAATAACGGCCAAGGGAAGACACCGGGGACGATTGGCCTGCGCGACGCGGCGGGTAAGGTCTACGGCCCCTGGCCGGCGACCGGTGACCTGGGGCAGGGCGGAGTGAAGAACGCCTACTGGGAGGTGCTACCGAACGTGACGCTGCCGCCCGGTGAGTACACGGTGGCGGACTCCGACCCGGCGACCTGGGCGCAGAACACCGAGACGGGTGGGCGGGGGATGTGTGAGGTGTGGGCGGTCAAGTAGCAGAGGCGATGGGGTATGCGTGCTCCGCTGTAGGGCCAGCGCCGCAATCGGGGACCACGCGGCCCGTGCGAGCTCATGACGCGCGGCTGTTCCCAAGGACAAGGAGGTACTGATGCTCAGACGTACGCCGTATTGGATGCTGCCGGCTGCCGTCGTGCTATCTTCCGTGTCCGGCTGCCTGGCGCAAGAGGCCGCTCCCGGACCCCTGGTGAGCTACACCTTGCCCACCACGGGGCCCCTGCCCAGGACCTACCGGGTAACCCTGGCCATCGTTGACGCGAAGAACCCTGACTGGATTGTCAGTCAGTTCGTGGCAGGACAGCCTCGTACCGTCACCCGCGAGAATGGCGGCAAGTTTACCGAGCGCTGGAACGGCCTGGACGACAACTTCATGCCCGTACCGCCTGGGACCTACGGCGTCAAGGGCATCTACATGCCGGCGGAGAAGTGGGAAGTGGATGGCGAGTACCACACCATCGTGCCCCAGTTCGTGACTGGCATCTCTCCCTGGATCCCCCGCCCCGAGCAGTGGAAGGACCCCGCTCTGCTTTACACCGCCGATCCCGCGGGTGGCCCGTCGCACCTGGCCGACGTGGATGTGGGCCCCAACGGGGTCGGGGTGTTCTACTACCACTACCTGGAGATAGTCGCCAACAACGTTCAGGTGGACCTGAACAAGCCGATCGGCTTTGAGCAGTTCGTGCGCACCCACAACTCGGGTGGCGCGGGTGGGGGGCCATGTACCTGCACCGACGGCGAGACCATCTGGAGCTTCAGCACCGACGGAGGGCCGAAGTTCCTCTACCGCGCCGACGGAAGGCCCTTCGGACACGACGCCGGCGCCTATCGCCGTAACGTGACCCTGGCGCGGGGTTGGGTGAAGGCGCTGGCGGCCTACCGCGACCTGGCGGCCGGCAAGTCCTATGTGTATGCCGCCGAGGGCGGCAAGATCGTCGCCAATCCGCCGGGAACCTGGCCGGATTTCTACGAAAGCGACACGGAGTTCGTGGATACGATCAGCATCTTTGCCGGCGAGGAGGGGCAGAGACTGGGCGAGCTGTCGGTGCACCGTCCGCGGGGACTGGTTGCCCGCAACGGAGAGCTGTGCGTCCTGCACCAGAACGAGGCGGGGAGCTACGTGGTCAGCGCCGTGGGCTTAGCCGAGGGCCTGCCGCAGGGGAATCTCCAGCCGCTGTTCACCGTACCGGAGAACTTGAAGCCCTATGATCTAGAGCAGGACAGTCGGGGCCGGTTCTACCTCAGCGATCCCGGTGCCAACAAGGTCTACCAGCTGGATCGCGCGGGCAAGATCCTGCACACTTTCGGCCGGTTGAGCGCTCAGAAGCCCGGTAGCTACGATCCCGAGACGCTGATGTCCCCCGGCAAGTTGGCGTGCTGGCGCGACGCGGAGGGCAACGACCGCCTGCTCATTGCAGACCAGGCTGGGCCGACGATGACGAGTGAGTATACGGCGGAGGGGAAGCTGCTGCGCCAGTTCGTTGGGTTGCAGACCAACTCCAACAACTATGGCTATGCGGTGGACCCGGAGAGACCGGAGGACCTCTACATCGTCGGGGCGCAGGGGTGGATGACGCGCTTCAGGCTGGATTATGCCGCGGCGACCTTCAGAGTGGACGCGGTGTGGCCAAATCTCGGCACGGATCCGCTGCTACCGGAATTCGCCTTCCCCCGGATGATACGCCTGAACGGTCGGCTGTACATGGGCTGCAGCTCGGCAGCCCGAACCTGTGCGGTGTACCGGCTCGAGGGGGACCGCTGGCTGCTTTCCGCTGGGGTTCTGCGGCGGCAGGTGGAGGGCCGGCCACAGTGGTTCTCCTGGCATGATGCCAACGGCGACGGCCGGGTGCAGGAGGAGGAGTACCGGGATACTCCTATGGAGCTGCCCGGCTTCGTGCTCAAGTACTTTGGCGAGCAGTGGCTAGACGACCTGTCGCTCGTGGCAGTCAATCAGAACGGACGCGACGTCTGGCGGCTGGTCCCCACCGGCTTCGACCAGCACGGCAATCCTCTCTTCTCCAGGTGGGAAAAGCTCTTCACCGACCCCATCTTTGAGGCCCGCGCCCAGAATACCGCCACGGCTCTCTACGGCGGCAACGAGCTCGACGATCGCTTCAGCAGCGACTGGGCCATGGCCCGGGGCTCGACGAAGGATGGCTTCTATGTGACCGCTCGGGGAGGCCAGTTGTTCAGCGCCAACATGAGCGGGCAGGACAAGGTCTCCCGGTATGTCCCGGACGGCAAAGGCGGTTACACCCTCCGGTGGCGCACCGGGCGGCAGGCGCTGTTCGGTACCGCCCGGCCGGGCGAACTGGTGGGGTCTATCTTCCTCGAGACACCCCTCAACGGGCTGCTCAGCGTGGTAGACAACTCCCGCTGCGGGGTGCTGCTCTACACCGAGGACGGGCTGTATGTGGAGAGCCTGTTTCCGCAGCGCCCGGCGACGGAGGTAGGCATCTACGCGCTGCCGGGGGAGTTCTTCAAGGGCCTGATTTACGCGGACCCCAAGGACGGGAGCATCTATTTTGGCTCGGGCAAGGCTACCCCCCTGATCTTCAGGATGCAAGGGTGGTCGCTGAAGCAGAATCCCGTGCAACGGTTGACCACTGTCTCCAAGACGGTGACCATCGCCGCCAACCAGATCGCCGACCCGCCGGAGATCGCTATGACCATGCGGGGCTTTGCCGGAATTCAGCGGATCGTGCGCTTTGCGCCGGCTACCGGCGGAGCGGTGCTGGACGGCTCTCTGGCCGGGTGGGAGTCGTGCGACCCGGTGCACTTCCAGGCGGACGACCAGCAGACCGTGGAGGTGCGGGCGCTGTACGATCCGGACAACCTGTACCTGCGCTGGCACCTGCGACTGGCGGCTCCCTTTGATCCCAAGCCCCTGGAACCGGTCGAGCGCATCTTCTCCCACGGCCGCCTCGCGGACACGCTGAGCTTCTACCTGCAGGGCGACCCCAACGCCCCGCCTCCTACCTCGCCCAACGGCCGCCCCGGCGACGTCCGGATGGTCTTCGGAGTGTTTAAGGACGGCGAGGCGCTTCGCCCGGTAGCCCTGGGTATGTACCCGGTCTGGCAGGGCTCCGGTAAGCCCACGCCGCAGGGCTACTCGTCGCCTACCGGCAAGGTAGATTTCGCGCATGTCGGGCCCGTAGCCGGCGCGAAGCTGAGCTTCGTGATGGACGAAGACGCAAGAGGCTACGTGCTGGTCGCTGCCCTGCCGCGGAGTGCTTTCCCCGGCCTGCCGCCGCTGTCCGGGGAGGTGCGCACGTTGGCCAACTTCGAGGCCACTTTCGCCGGTCACACCAAGGTCTGGTGGGCCAACAACGACGGCTCGGCCAACCGCGAGACCTATGACGAGCCCTCGGAGGCGCGGCTGTATCCGGGAAGCTGGGCACCGGCGCAGTTCCAGTCGCTGGGAGAGGGTCTGGTGCTGCGCAATTGGCTGATCTGCGGCCCCTTCGGCGGGCCGGGCGCGGAGGAGTTTGCCCCGGACCTGCCGGAAACCGCCCCCCCAGGCAACCCTAAGCGCAGCAAGCAGGCCGCCAGAGAGTTCTGCGAGGCGGCCACCTATCCGCCTGATGACGGAAGGGTGGACCTGCAAGCCGTCTACGGAGGAGAGATAGTGCGGGGCTACTGGCAAAATCCAGGGCAGGTGCGCTGGCGCCCGGCGAAGATTGCGGACCTGGACACGCGGGTGATCTGTGGCCCCGCCGGTCAGGTGTGGTATGGCGCGAGCTGGATTCACGCTCCTGCGGACACGCCGGTGACCTTCCGGTTCCAGGGGCATCCGCAGACTTACTACCGCTGGTTCCTCAACGGCGAGCAGGTGCTGGAGGGGGACATTCCCTCGGATCCGGGCCTACGGGTTACGGAGAAGGCACTGACCCTGCGCCAGGGCTGGAACCAGGTGTACTTCCGGGGCTACTGCGTGGGCTATCCGCCCTTCCGGGCGGGGGTGGTCTTGTCGGCACCTCAGGAAGTGCTCTGGACGCTGCGTCTGTCGGCAGTCCCGCCGGAGTAGTGGGAGGGGGCCAGCGCAGCCAGGGGATCTCTCAAGTCCCTGCGCTCCGAACCAGCCGCCAGACGTCCGACTCCATGTTGTTCCCGGAGACGAGATAGAGGGAGTCGCCGTGAACCGCGAGGCCGGCGGCGTGACGTGGCTTCCATGGTGTGTCGGGCAGCTCTTGCCAGGTAGTGCCGTCGCAGGAATACCAGACGTCGTTGCGGTTAGCCTGGCAATAGCCCTCCATTACCCACAGTCGGTTGTCCCACACTGCTACTTCGTGGTACTGGCGAGGCTCCCAGGGCGCCTGGTCGGTATGACACTGCCAGTGCACGCCGTCCACCGAGCTCCAGACGTCACTGTAGAGCTTCCGCTTCGGAACGCCAGGCAGGTCATAGGTCCCCCCGCCCAGGATCCACATGCGCCCTCCGAAGACCGCGCGGCCCCCGATCATTCCTCGCTGCGGCCAGCAGGGCTCGTCGGGGATTACCTGCTCCCAGTGCCGCCCATCGCGGCTGCTCCAGATGTCCCGGTAGAACCGGGGCTCGGCGGGCGCGAATTGGGGCAGAGTCTGGCCGCCCATCACCCAGAGTCTGCCGTCGTGGACGACAGTGTAGTGCAGCACTCGCGGCCCCCAGGGGACGGCGTCGGTGACCCGCGTCCACCTGGCGCCGTCGACGGAGCTCCACACGTCGTTCTGGTAGTGGCCCTGGATTGGGTCTCCGCCGATGACCCACAGCTTATCTCGGAAGACGGCGTAGCCGGCGGTGTGGCGGCCCTCCCAGTCGGAGGCGGGGTCAAACCCGGCCTCGAGGAAGGTATTGGGCTTGACCAGCGCCCAGTTCCGGCCATCGGGGGAGGCCCAGACTTCGTTGCTGCAGATGCGAGGGAAGTGCTTGCGGTCGTCCGGATTCCAGCCGCCCAGCAACCAGAGCCGGCCGCGATAGGAGAGCAGGCCGTGGCCGTCGCGGGGACGGAAGGGGGCGGAGAGGGTGATCTGTTGCCACCGATATGGTTGCGCACAGGCGGCCATAGCAGTGTGTCGCCAGCCCTGTCTAGGGCACCTCGTCCACCTGCTCCAGCACCTTGCGGATGCCGGCCGCAGTCATTTCTGCCACCTCCGGACCGTTGGGCGGTCGCAGGGGGTTAGTCAGACCCGTGTGGCTGTCGCAGTGCTTCTGCGCCGCCGGGTACTGCTCCAGCGAGTAGTCCACCGGCTCCTGGTGCGGGCACGACCAAGGGCAGCCCTGCCCGTAGCCGTTCATCGCCTGGAAGACGGTCATTGCCGGCAGGATGAAGGACTGCCACACGCCGGTCTCCACCCCCTCCGCCCGCAGCGCCGCGCCCAGCCGGTCCCGGAACGCCGCGGCGTCGTGGGTATGCCCCAAGGCCTCCATGTCAAAGCGTAGGGTGAAGTTGTACCAGTTGTGCTCGCAGTCTTCGGGTACCGTGGGAAGGATGAGATAGGGCGTTCCTTCCAGCGCCTCCCGGAAGACCTGGGCATTCTCCTTGATCTTGTCCAGATACCAGTCCAGCTTGGTGAGTTGTGCCCGGCCGAAGGCCGCGGTCAGGTCATTGTTGCGGTACATCCAGCCCAGGGCGTAGGCGTGATAATCGCGCGACTCGGCGGGCGTGGCGGTCTCGCCGAACGACCACAGCTGCCGGGCCTTGCGCAGGCGCTCCTCGTCGTCGGTGACGAAGATCCCGCCCTCTCCAGAGCAATGCAGCTTGTTCTGGTTGCAGGAAAAGGCCGCGCAGTGGCCCCAGGTTCCCACTTTCCTGCCCCGATAGCGAGCGCCGTGTGCCTGGCAGGCGTCCTCGATCACCGCCACGCCATGCTTGTCCGCAATCGCCATCAGCCGATCCATCTGCACTGGCAGGCCGTGTAGGTGCACCACGATGATGGCCTTGGTCCGGGGCGTGATCGCCGCCTCCAGTTTGTCCAAGTCCAGGTTGATGGTGTCGAAGTCAATGTCCACAAAGATCGGGACGGCGTTGCTGTGCAGGATGCAGGTGGCCGAGGAGGACCAGGAGTAGGCCGGGACGATCACCTGGTCGCCGGTACCCACGTCACAGGCGGCCAGGCACAGATGCAGCGCCGCCGTGCCGGAGTTGGTGGTCACGGCGAAGCGGTTGCCGTTCCAGGCGGCGAACTCGGTCTCGAGGGCCGTGCAGTTGGGACCGAAGGTATGGATGGGGCTCTCCAGCGAGGCCAGAACCAGTTGGCGGTCGGTGTCGTCAATCGGCGGCCAGGGCTTGACCGTACCGGGCGGGACGGCGGGCGAGCCGCCGTTGATAGCGAGAGGTTGGGGCATGGAGGGACCTCCTGAGTCGTTGTTTCTGATTGCCGCTATTTCCATGAAGCTCTGGGCGAGCCTTCCGGAACCCACCCCCCCTACCCCCCTCCCTGGTAGGGAGGGGGGTGGATAGGAGAGAAGGTCTCGGAGATAGGAAATGGGTTCGGGCGAGCCGTCAAGCAGTTCGGGAAGGCTGCGCAGAGGCTGCGGCCCGCAGTATCTCGGCGAGGACGCCGGCCATGTCCGACAGTACGCGCTGATTCGGGAAGCGCAAGGGCCTCACACCCAGCGACTGCAGATCATGGTCCCGTTCCTGATCTCGTTCTCTCTGATGGTCGTGTACTCCTCCGTCCAGCGCCACTGCCAGTCGTGCGCTATGGCAGTAGAAGTACACGATGAACCGATCGATGACACACTGCCGGCGGAAATGCAGCCCTCCCAGGCGATGGCTCTTCAGCCTGCTCCAGAGCGCCCGCTCTGCCGGGGTCGGCTCGCGCCGCAACTGGGCTGCCCGCTCGCGGAGGGCGCGTTGCGCGATGGCATACCCGCGAGAGTAGTTCATTGGCTTCTCATCCGCTGATCAGCTCCCTGCAGACCTCCGCCCATTCCTCACATCTCGCCAACTGCGCCCGCCGCGGTTCCCATCCCCAACCCCATTTCCCACCTCGGAACCTGGTTCACAGTCTCGGAAACCCGATTTCCCCATTACCCCCCCTATCAGGGAGGGGGGATGGGGGGTGGGTAACGCTCAGGCAGGACTGGCCTCTACCTTCCGCGAATCATCCCGTATCCCTTCTCCCGTGAGGTCATCTCCATGCAACTAGCCTTCACCACCCTCGGTTGCCCCGAGTGGGACCTGCCGACCATCGTGCGCCGGGCCGTAGAGTATGGCTACGACGGCGTGGACCTGCGCGGCTACCGGGGCCGGATTCCTCTGCCGGAGCTGCCGGAGTTCACCGAACGCGCGGAGGAGTCCGCCGCCCTTTTCCGCGAGGCCGGCCTGCAGGTTCCCTGCGTGGCCTCCTCGGCTTGCGTTGCGGGGGACCCGGAGGTGGCGATAGCCGAGATTCGCGCCTACGCGCCTATCTGCCGGGCTTTCGGTGCGCCCTTCCTGCGCGTCTTTGGGGGAGGGGACTTCGTCGAGGAAGAGCGCAGCCGCGCCGCGGCGCGGGCGGTGCAGACCCTGCGCCGCGCCGCCGAGATCGCCGAGGAGTACGACCTGACCCTCGTCTGGGAGACCCACGACCGCTGGGTCAAGTCGGCAGAGATGCTCCCGGTGATCGAGCAAGTGGAGTCGCCGCGCGTGGCCATCCTCTGGGACGTGCACCACCCATATCGGCTCGCCGGTGAGCCGCCGGAGGAGACCTGGGCGGCGCTGGGGCCGTGGGTGAGGTACACGCACTTCAAAGACTCCCGCCTCGACGCCACCGCCAAGCACGGCTACCGGCTCTGCCTGGTCGGGGAGGGCGATATTCCCCTGGCGGAGATCATGGCGGTCTTGCGGGCGGGTGGCTACGACGGCTGGCTCACGCTGGAGTGGGAGAAGAAGTGGAACCCGGAGATCGAGGAGCCGGAGGTGGCCTTCCCGGGGTATGTGCAGTATATGCGACGGCTACTACCGTAGGCCAGGCTTCCGGCCTGCCCTACGCGCGAAGCAGAGGGGCGGCTCCGCCGGGAGCCGCCCCCTGGTCTTACCTGTAGTCACGATTACTGATTGCCCGGACACGCCTCGGAGGCCATGATTGTGGGCACCAGCAGGTTGTAGTTGTTGGTAGTGGCGTCGTCTTGCACAGTCCACATGTTCTGCGCGATGATCGTTTGCGAAGGCTTCATAGCCTTGGCGTGACCATCGCAGAACCCCCAGTTGCCCACAGCGGAGTGAACGGCAATGATGTTGTTGCAGGCCTGCCCGGCGCCCTGGCCGATGTAGGGGAAGTAGTCATTGCTGCTGTTAGTTTCGGCGAGGATCAGGGTCTCCGCCGGCTTGGGTATCTCGGCCTGGGACACGGCCGTTCCCCAGGAGGTGGGCGGAGTGCCTTCATACCCCGCATCGGCTATGATGCCGTAGGCGCGATAGAAGCCGGTGGTTCCCCCCGGCACCAGTTCTCCACTCAGCCCTTGACTAGGCCGTGAGGGGCACTGGTAGATCTGTGGGTTCTTGATATAGGGATAGACACGTGCCCGCCACGAGGGAGTGTTGAACCAGCTTTGCAGACAGGGCGGGAAGCGCTCGTCGTAGTCGTTGACGTACATGAGAATGCCCAACGTGATCTGCTTGATGTTGCTGAGGCACGTGTTGGCTCGCGCCTTTTCGCGGGCGCGGGCGAAGACGGGGAAGAGAATGGCTGCCAGGATCGCAATGATTGCGATCACTACCAGCAATTCGATCAAGGTGAAACCTGATCTGCGAGGTGACATCTCCGGTAGCCTCCGTTCGCCGGACTGGGAGATAGGGTTGCTACGGAAACGAGAGCCAAACAGCTGGGTGCGAGCGGCCTTGGCCAGCACCGCCGCGCTTGACCTACTGGTTATTAGCGCACTGCTCGGCTGCAGGTAGAACCTGAGCCAGAAGGTGGTTGGCGTCGGCCGGCGCACAGACGCCGTCGTCCTCGATGGACCACATGTTGACGGTGAGATTAGTCGCCGTCGGCATGAGGGACTTGGCATGACCGTCGCAGAAAGAGTAGTTGCCCTGGCGCGAGTGCGGCGCCGAGATGTTGTTGCAGGCCTGGCTGGGGCCCTGGCCGATGTAGGCAAAGTGGGAGTTGTTGCTCTCCAGCATCATGATGGTCTCCGCCGGCTTGGGAATTTCCGCGAGCGAACGTCCTGTGGAGGAGTTCATGATAGGAGTCCCGCAGTTGTAGGCCGTGTCGGCATTGGGGACGTAGCTGGCCGGGAAGCCCGTGGTGCTGCCCGGAGGGTACTCGATGGCGGGCCAACTGGGGATGCCCACATTGGGCCGTGAAGGGCACTGGAAGATCTGAACGTTTCTCACGTAAGGGTATAGTCGAGGCCGCCAGGAGGGCAGGTTGTACCAACCCGCCAGGCAGGGCATGAACGTCTCATCGCAGTCGTTGACATACATCAGCATGCCGAGGGTGAGTTGCTTGACGTTGCTCAAGCAGGTGTTGGCTCGCGCCTTTTCGCGGGCGCGGGCAAAAACGGGGAATAGTATGGCGGCCAGGATCGCAATGATTGCGATCACTACCAGCAGTTCGATCAGGGTGAAACCTCGGGACTTCATAGTGTGACACCTCCTGCTGCCGGGTTGAGTGGGTGCGCGGGCTTCTGGCAGTCTCGCCCACCAGGAATACAATACATCACCGGCGGGAGAATGTGAATGACTTCGTGTAAAAATTTGTTATGCGGCTACAGGTTATATTGGTTGATAGGCATGGAATGTTCCCAACGCTAAATGCTTCGCGGGCTGACGGGCGCTTCTCTTTGCTCCCTCCACAGGCGGACACGTCTCCCCGAGCGGGTCACTTTCTCCAGGTCGGAACGCACCGTGTTGGTGGCGGCAGGGCCAGGATTGCGCCGGAGGAGACCTGGGCGGCGCTGGGGCCGTGGGTGAGGTACATACCCTGCAAAGACTCCTGCCTCGACCCCACCAACAAGCACGGCTACCGGCTCTGCCTGGTCGGGGAGGGCGATGTTCCCCTGGCGGAGATCATGAGCGTGCTGCGGGTGGGGGGCTATGACGGCTGGCTGACGCTGGAGTGGGAGAAGAAGTGGAACCCGGAGATCGAGGAGCCGGAGGTGGCCTTCCCGGGGTATGTGGAGCACATGCGGAGGCTGCTGGGGTAGGGCCGGTTTGCTCGCATATGACAAGAGGGGCGGCCCCGCTGGGAGCCGCCCCTGTCTGCCGACGGTGAACGCAATCGCTACTGGAAGTCCTGCTCGGTACCACTCAACCAGCCTGGCAGGTTCTGGGTCGTGGCTGGACCGTCGTCCTGAATGGACCACATATTCCGGGTCAGGTTGGTGGCGGTGGGCATCAGAGACTTGGCGTGACCGTCGCAGAAGCCGTAGTTGGTCTGCCGGCTGTGGCGGGCCTCTAACTGCGGCTTGGTGCTCGGGTAGGCGTTGTCCCAGTAGGGCCCCCACCAACTCCGCGTCTCCACGATAAAGAGGGTCTCTGCCGGCATGGCGATCTCGGCCATGGACTTCGCGCCCCCGCAGTAGTAGCTGGTCGGGGGCGTGGCGCCGGCGCCGATGTTGGTGCAGGCGTTCAGCCCGTACGACTTCGGGAACAGGGTGGCAGTGCCGGGGATGAAATCGTCCGCTTTCTCGCTGTTGCCCGGTGGAGCATAGGAAGGGCACTGGAAGAGCTGGGCGTTCTTCACGTACGGGAACACCATCGCTTTCCACGAAGGTACCGTGTTCCAGGCGAAGGAGGCGGGCAACATCCGCTCGTCGTAGTCGTTGGCGTACATCAGCGCGCCCAGCATGAGTTGCTTGACGTTGCTCAAGCAGGTGTTGGCTCGCGCCTTTTCGCGGGCGCGGGCGAAGACGGGGAAGAGAATGGCTGCCAGGATCGCAATGATTGCGATCACTACCAGCAATTCGATCAGGGTGAAACCGGTTCGTGCGCGCATTGGGCAATTGCTCCTTTCACCGAACAGTTGGTCAGGGGCGGCTCCGCCGAGAGCCGCCCCTTCCTGGTTTCTCGGGTACTCTACTCGGTTCTAGTAGGCCATGGTGGGATCCGTGGACGCCTTGTTCAGCGCGTCTATCATCCCCTGGGGCGTGGCTACGCCGTCGTCCTCGATGCTCCACATGTTGACGGGCGTGCCCGTGTTAATCGCAATCATGGCCTTGGCGTGGCCATCGGCGAAGGAGTAGTTCGCCGTCTTGGAGTGCGGCGAGGTCAGGCGGTTCCACTCCAGGCTGCCGCCCTGGTGCCAGTAGGGCATCACACCGTCGTCCTTGGACTCGCCGGTCATAATGGTCTCGGCGGGCTTGGGGATGGCAGCCTGGTTCTGCCCCATCAGCGGCGTCCAGCCCCAACCGAGCGCGTTGCTGGTGTAGGAGCGCCGGAAGTACTCCGTGGTGCTCCCGGGCACCAGTTCGCTGCTGTTGGTCACCGGGAAGTTAGAGGGGCACTTGAAGAGCTGCGCGTTCTTCACGTACGGGTAGATTCGGGTGCGCCAGTAGGGCGTCCAGGTTGCGGGAGGATTGGAGGCATGGGGAAACGTCTCATCGTAGTCGTTGGCGTACATGAGCATACCAAGGGCGATCTGCTTGACGTTACTCAAGCAGTTGTTGGCTCGCGCCTTTTCTCTAGCGCGGGCGAAGACGGGGAAGAGGATGGCTGCCAGGATCGCAATGATTGCGATCACTACCAGCAGTTCGATCAGGGTGAAACCGTGTCGTTTCATGCTGCAGCACCTCCATGCGTAATTACCCCGCTAAGCGGGGCGAACAGTCACCTGGGCGTCGGATGACGACAGACCGTCTTTTGCGGGAGAGGGTGAGAAGTGTCTGTTCCGTTCGGTTCGTTGATTAACCTGCCAGCAGAGGCTACGGCCAGCAGACGGACTCTACGCGGGCGATGGCCAGCGCCGCGCTGCCGCCGGCCGGGCAGGGCCCGTCGTCGGTGATCGTCCAATAGTTGGCGGTCAGGCAGGTCTGCGTGGGCATCATGGACTTGGCATGCCCATCACAGAACCCGAAGTTGCTCTGCCGGGAGTGGTTGGAGAACCAGTAGCTGCACTGCAAGCCGCCCGCCTGGTCCCAGTACACGCCGGGCGTGCCGACGTCCTGGCTCTCGTGGATGGCGATGCACTCCGCCGGCTTGACGATCTCGGCCAGGTACTTGGGGTTGAAGGCGTAATACTGCATCGGCGTGCCGCCGCCGATGCGGATGTTGCCGCCGTTGCAGGTGTAGGAGCGAGTGAACTGGCTGGTGGAGCCGGGCACCAACTCGCCGGTAGCCGTGACCGGCATGTTGGAGGGACACTGGAAAATCTGCGCGTTTTTGACGTAGGGATAGACCAGCCCCTTCCAGGTCATCCATCCCCCGCCGGCCGGGCTGACGGTGGGGTTGGGGGTGCCGTTGTAGGGGGCCGAGGGCGGGAATCGTTCGTCGTTGTCGTTGACGTACATGAGAATGCCCAACGTTATCTGTTTGACGTTGCTCAAGCAGGTATTCGCACGCGCCTTCTCGCGGGCGCGGGCGAAGACGGGAAAGAGAATGGCCGCCAGGATCGCAATGATTGCGATCACTACCAGCAGTTCGAACAGGGTGAAACCGTGCCGCTTCATGGCTAGACACCTCCTGGGCATTGGTTGGGAGGACCTGCGAGGGTCCTTCCCACCGATAATACAATACACTATGCCGGGGGGAATGTCAATAAGCCCCTG
>FWPV01009659.1_pt1 | contig 16209 bp, 10 predicted proteins | sample 2228371 | NCBI WGS metagenome assembly FWPV01 (sample SAMEA103939776, study PRJEB20133) | metagenome | reverse complement strand
CTCCGGATCAACGAACTCCCGGATCTCCTTCCCCTCCCATTCCCAGTTCACCACCAGGTGGATGTCGGCGTAGTAGGGGGAGTACTCCCCGCCCTTGGCAAAGGGCACCCAGCGTTTGCCCTCATGGGTGCGCTGGCGACACCAAGCTTGAAAAGCGGGAAGGTCAGCTTTCCAGTCGGGGCCGCGCTGGGCATCGAGGATGCGCTCCGGGGCCACCTCCCACCAGGCCCGCACGAAGCGGAAGTCATCGGCTGTCGCAAGCCCCTGCTTCACCGTCCGCCCCTCCCCCTCGAAGGGGGGAAGCTCCCGAAACAGACGTCTCACCCTATCGGAGACCCAGTAGGCGAAGGGGGATCCGGGGATCTGGCGGAAGGACTCCGGGTCTACCACAAACACCCGGGGGTCATCCTCACCTTGGCGCTGGGCGGCAAGCGCTCTGGCCAGATCGGCCCCTTTGTCCTCGGAGGCAAGGAGGCGGAGGAAGAGGGCCTGGGTCATTCGCTCGCTCCTTCGCTTCCGGACAGCCACGAGAGAATCTGCCTGACCTTGTCGGGCACCGCAGTCTCCGGGTCAGCCGCGATGAGCCTCGCCTTGGTCGCGTTGCTCGTGTGAGGGTACTTCTGACACTGCTGCTGGTACTCGCGCTCCCCGCCGAGCGCCAGCTTCAGTTCATCCTCGTATTTCTTCACAAACCGCCAGGCCCGGTTTCCGTTCGCACCAACAGCATCCAATTGCTGGTTGAGCGCAGCCTCTTCGCTCTTGTCCTTAATCTCCGGCGAGTCCTCGTCGTAGACGACACCGAAGGGTATCCCAAAGGACTCAGCGACCCGACAGAACTCCAGCAGGTTGCGCTTTCCGCCCACCTCAACTATGGACGCCCCGGCCTTGTCGAGATCATAGCCCAAACGTCGGGCATACTCGGGGAAGGCAAGCTTCTCGGTGTCACCTTCCACAAAGAGAACCCGAGTGGCAAAGAACAGCTCGTTGCGCTCGGGATCCAATTCCTTGCGAAGCTTCTCCCTTCGGCGTTCATCCAAGGGCAAATCAGAGCGAGTGACCGAGGTCCCCTCGTCCCCTTTCCGTACGAGGACGACTTCATCGTATTCGGGAACGGCGACGAAGTGCGGCGAGTGCGTCGTATAGATGATCTGGTTGGTCTTCCCGATCTCGCGGAGGCTTTTGTAGAGCGAACGCTGCATCTGTGGATGCAGGAACATCTCCGGTTCTTCGATGAGAATGATGGCCCCTTGTTTCCGCCGGGCCTCAAAAGCCTGCAGGATCGCCAAGACCACAGCATTCTGGACACCCTCACCGAGCTCCGTCGCGCTAATGGTGAACTCCCCCTCGCGCACCTGCAGGTCCAGTGTCTTGTAGAACTCCATCGTGTCGAAGGGGGAGAAGTGGAGGTCGAGCTTGTCGACGTCGAGCACCGGGTCGAAGCCCAGCAGCCTGAGCGCGTTCTCTTTGATCGCATTCTCGAGCTCGACGAACGAGTCGGTCCGTAGCAGCTCCATGACCTCGGCCATAAGTTCTCGGAAGCGTTCGGCTCTTGTGACGGTCCTTTCCGAACCGCAACCGTCGTCGATGGTCACAGTCTGATCGGGCACGTGGAGGTCACGGTCTACGTCTTCAAGCAGCTGCCTTAGCAAGGAATACCGGGCTGCCGGCAGTTGGTCCTTGAGCGAGCGGTCGGTTCCGATGTAGACAAGCGGTACGCTTTCGCGGACCTCCGATGGGATGTTCACTAGGGGCTCGTACTGGTGCTGCTCCCCCCTTCTGGGCGCCTTCTTCAGCACCTGCGGACGCTCGCCTTTACCTGTCAGACACGTCTGTTCCAACCTCCGCTGCCCCTTGTTCTCCCCCACCTTGTACTGGGTGTATTCGAAGGAGAACGTCGGTATCTCGACCGGCTCCGTATTCTTGAAGCGCCTGTACTGTCTGGGGGGATCGAAAGTGAGGACGATCCTCATGTCCCTGGTCGGATCGCGTCCATAGATGTCATCGAGGTCGAAGGAATTGACCGTGACCCACTCCCGACCCAGAACCCTGTAGATAGCCGTGAGGATATTGCTCTTACCGGCGTTGTTCGGTCCCACCAGCGCGCAGACCTGAGGGACATCGAACTCAAGATGCTTGATGGAGCGGTAGTTCTCGATTTCCAGATGGGCGATTCTCATCACCGCTTCTCCAGGCAGTACGCCGCGGTCTCCACCATGGCCGTGTCCAACACCCCGTAGCCAAGGTCGGCGAACACGGTGGGATGAGCTTCGCCCAGCACGATCAGATCGCGCCACTTCTCAAACGAAGACAAGAAGAAGCCTGTTCGCGAAGTGATGGCACCAAGATAGCCACCCGGTCTTAGAAGCTGCAGGCCTCGCTCGACGAACGCGGCGTACACATCGTTCTTCGTGCGAGGGTAAGCCTGGTCTATGTATTTCTTCGACGGCAGGCTTGCCGCTCCGAAGGGCGGATTCATAAGGACAACGTCGTACCGCTGGCGACAAAGGTCAATGAAGGCAAACCCACGCGCCACGTCGTCAACGAATAGACGACGCACATAGCCCTCCTTCGCTTCAGCCTCTTCCGCAAACCGGTGAAGTGCGTCAAGGACCTTCTGCTCCGCGCTTTCCCAGAACTCAGCGTCAGTAATACCGCTGATGTCGAACGCGAGCTGCTCATGAGTCGCTGTCGACATTTTGGGGAAAAGTTCGAGCTGTTCCGCGCGGGGACGGCTGAGCCACATGGTCTTTGCTTTGTGTAGTGACGCCCGCAGCTCCTCCTCTATCTTCAGCAGGCTTCCGGCTTCAGATGCCAGCTTCATCCGCTGGAAGACGTCCCTCACGAGTTGACCCAGGAGAGGGGGTTCAAGCTCTGCTGCGAACTGCTCCAAGAGGTCGGTCTCGCCCGGCATGGGTTCTGCATACACCACGTTGCCTCGCGTGATGGGTGGGCGCTCATTAGGGCCTAGCCCAGCTTCCTGGTAGCTCTCTTGCGCCCGCAGCCAAAGAGCCAAAGCGGCGATCTGGACCGCTCGGGGATCGATGTCGATGCCGTGAAGATTGTGCGCCAGGATCAGGCCAGGGACAGCCTTCCTGAACTCAGCGGCCTCGGGGAAGTCCTTGCGAAGCTGAGCTCCGGTGTCTGGCTGTTCATAGGCTTCGAGATAGATGTCCTCAAGAAGATCAAAGCAGTACAGGAGGAAGTGCCCACTGCCACAGGCCGGGTCGAGCACCTTGATGGTCCGCGGGTCCCGCGGCTGACGGCTTCGATTTTCGCAAGACTTGGAATCGGCTCCGTCGACCGGCAGTGCAAGATAGGTCAAGTTCTGAGCCAGCCGCGAGCGGCCTCCAGATATTTCGTGCCAGAGTCTCCCCAGCGTGTTGTCCGCCAGGAACTCGACCACATAGCGGGGCGTGTAGAACTGGTTGCGGAACGCTAGTTCATAGCTGTTGCGAGGCGCTGAGCTTTGTGCGCGCGCCTCTTCGCGTGATTCCTTAGATGTGAAGTACTGATACACCCAGCCGATCGTCTCGTTCTCTCTCCAAACGGGTGCCAACTCGGCCTGGTTGATCAAGTCCAGAACCTCGCGAAATGTCCTTTCTTTGATGTAAAGACCGTTGGCAGGGTCGTTCTTGGAGAAGAGGGTCGCAATCTGCAAGGAGAATTCCTGCCCCAAGTGATCCAGGAAGTGACAGTAAGCCAGGTACTCCTGACCGTCCGCTCGAAGAGCTGCCTCCCCAGGATTCTCAGCCAGGAAGAAATGGAAGCCTTGTGAGGCCATGCCTCTGCTCACTGCCTCTCTAACAAGCCCTCGTGCCTCCATGATCTTGTAGGCAACAAGTCGGTTGAGGTAGGTGAAGGCGATCTCGCGCACCAGGCGGGTGACTGCCTGCGCCTGCTTCTCTCCCCCGGCCGTCAGGTGCTCTAAGCGAGCCAGGACCCTCTCCCGGCACGTCATCTCGGCTTGTGAGAGAGCGCCCAGCGCATCCAATGGCTCCACCGCTCCGCTTTGGTGGATGCCATATCGGCCTTCCAGGAGGTCTGCTACTCCCTCCTCCAACAACTTGCGGCACTTGGTAACAGTGTTGCGAAGGGTGTTGCGGGTCACCCTATCCATAGACAGGTCCTCGCTACTCGATGATGATGACCACGCCTCTGTACAGCAGCTCAAGCAGACGGCTACGTAGACGCTCTAGCACTTCGTCCACCTCCTCCGGCGACTCGATGCGGACACCGACGAGGTCGACCGCGCGCACCCTAACGGTCTTCTTCTGGCCGTCACTCGGTGCATCGCTCTGCACTGACAGCTCGATGAGTCGAGCGAGTGCTTTCGACCTCAGACCGTCGACAGCCGCAAGGTCGGATTCCATCTGGGCCACACTGGCCCCACATCCCGCACACGCTATGCCCTGGACACCAAACCTGGCACTCTCACACCGGCGCTCTCTGAGCAGTGCCACAATCGGCTCGGTCAAATCCTCGGGCAGCTCTGCCCACTCGGGGCGTCCCCTCAACCCCTCGAGTACAGCGTCGTAAGCCACTGTTCGCTTGTCATGTATCTCCCAGTAAAGCGTGGTGTAGCGGTCGAAGAGCGCATCAGTCCTTTCCCTAATGTCCCACAATGTGTCGCAGAAATTCTCGCTCTCGAGCAGAGCTTCGAGCGCCGACACTTCGGGTAATCCTCCCGCCCTACGCTCCAAGATGGGTGCTATCTCGCGCACCGCTTGCCGCGCTCGCTTGATGAGGTCGAGTGTCTGGCCGTCCGTAGCCTCCCCTAGGCGATGTATCCTGTCCCGCAGCGCACGCAAGCTGGTGCCTTCGCCAGCCAGAAGGGTCACGCACTCTTCAGCCGTGCCCCCACAGATGCGGTCGAGGGACTCCTCATATTCAGAGATCGTGCTGAGCCCCGGAATCTCGTTCCATCTCAGGCGTTCCCTGACAGGGACCACCTGTTCCTTCTCCCCTTCAGCCCATTGCTTCAAAGCGGCTGCTATGCCGTTCTTGTCCATTTGTACCGTCTGACCGGTCAAGGTTTCGTACTCTTCCACAGCCCTTTTCAGCACGGTGCTGTCGATGACCTTGGCCGGTGTGAACACCGCTGCTCGAAACAGGGGGTTCTTCAGGAAGACATCCCTGGCCGGTCCTTCCAGGTAGGAGTCGTAGCGCATACCACCGCTTGAAACTTCGATGGCTCCGGCCCGGAACAGAGCGGCCAGAATCAGCTTGAGGACCTCGAGATCCCAGCCATACCCGAGACCACCGAAGCGAGCTTCCAGCCACTTCCCGGTCCGGGTCTCCTTGTTGCCGTAGGAATGCTCCTTCTCCAGGTAGGTCAGGAGTTCTGACGCCACCGGGGCCGAGGTGTCTATGACGTAATCCGAGCCCTGTTTCTTTACCAGACCCAAACGGGAGTCTCCTACGTAAAGAACGGGCGGCAAGCCGTTGAGATCGACTGCCTTCAGAAGGGTCTCAACCTCATTGCCCTTGATGCTGACTGCCGCCATCGGCAGTTTCGGATAAAGCTCAGGAATCGCATCTAAGAGCTCCTGGCGCAGTGCTTCTTCAAAGCTCTTGCCAAGCTCCGGACCGTTCTTGGAGACTCCCTGGAAAACAACCTGGCCGGCGTGGAGAGCTCCGTATACCTTGTCCCGCAGGCGTCTTTGCAAGTTCGCTATCTGCGCATTCTCGGCCTGCAAGCAAGCCGCTTCATCCGGGGTTATCCTGTTCTCTGCCCGTATGCGCTCGTACTTACCCATCATCGTGCGTGACGCATGGAGCTCCGCAACCAGCTGATCTATTGCGGGGTCCAGCGTCATCAGGCAGAACACCCGTTCACGAGACTCCCGACTGGCGGTTCTTAAGCGCGCAAGTTCTTCGTCTAATCTCTCGGGTGAGTTTGCCACGGAGACACTCACAACAATCTGACCGGACTCACCGAGCGACGTACCTTCAAATTCCGCGCCCAGCCGAAAAGTGCGGCTCCTCCACTGCACTGTCTTGAGACCGGGCATGTCAAAGATTTCTTTGAGCACCCCGCGGAGGATCTCGGTCCGCTCGCGAGGTTTAGGATCCAGATGGGTGCGCCGCTCTGATTCCCAGTTCTTCTCCTGCGCCGTCTGCAGTTTCCAGCCCTCTTCGGTCTCGCGGACAAACTGCGCCTCCTTGAGTTCCTGGAGGGCTGTCCCCACTTCAGCTAGAGGTAACGGAGTATCAACCGAGCTGACCAGGCAGGCGGCTATATTGTGGGGGGTACGCGGCAGATCCCGCACATATTCAAGAAGGGCTATGGCTTTTGCCACCCTCACCGGCATGGCATCGTGCGGGCCATTTCCACCGAAACGTGCAGCAATGTCACTGATATCCTTTTGCTTCTCGCTGGACAGGTTCCCCTCGACCAGTTCAAATACCTTGTCCAATGTGACCAGGCTGCCTACAGGGGCATCGGCCAGACGAGTGCGGTCCGAAACCAACATCTCATAGGCCTGCTTGATGATCGTCCGATTGCTGCCACCAAGATGGCGAGTGGCGCCGGGCTGGAGTCGGATACCAGACACGATATCGATGGACAGCTCCACGAAGTGCGGTAGATAGGGGTAAAACTGGACAAACTCATCCTCTCTGACATCACTGGTTCGGCTTGTGCGTTCCAGGCGGCACGCGGCGTTAAGTTGCCCTTGCTTGGCCCTGAAGAGATCACGCAGCATCTCCGCCCCCTGCGGGGTCTTGCCCAGCACGCGCCGGGTGGCCACCTCTCTTATGTCGGCCGGAGCCAAGTCTATGCGATAGCGGAACCGATCCTGCAGTCGGGCCAGCTCTACCCGAGTGGAGTCGAGCGCAGCCACTACTTCCTCAAGCTTCTCCTGAGAAGTGACTATCAGCCAGGTGGGGGCCACGGTCTGGCGTTTCTTCACCCTGTTTGCGCCCTGCAGGCCGAACTGTTCCACTACCGCACGGAGATCCTCCATCTTCTCTGCACTCCGAGCGATATATTGACCGACCTCATCGATGATGAAGATGAGGGCCTTGCCTGGGCGACGCCGTGCGCACATGTCAAATGCTCGTCCCACGAAATCGCCCACTGTAATATCCGCTGGACGAGCGGTGATGCCTTGCATCCAGGAGTCAGGAGTCGGGTGGCTGTCCGGGTCCAGCTCATGCAGAAGGGCGCTCGTCCTCGTATATTTCGACGCCCCTTTGCGCACCCGCTCCCAATCTTGACCGTACTTCTCCAGGCAACGCTTCGTGAAGTCTTGCAGCCGGCCCTCTCCCTCCAGCTGAAACTCCACTTCGGCAAGATCGAAATCCTCGGCGTACCCAAGCTGTCTGAGCAATACTCGGTACATGATCTCTGCCATCTTCTCCGCGCCGGTCTTGACGCTCTTCTCTACGGACACATCAAACATGACTACTTCGCACGGGATGCTCGCGTTCAGGGAGTCAATGAGGTCAGCGACCACCGTGTCCCTTACCCGGGCTTTGAAGAGTTCGCTTGCTGGCTGTCCGAGAATAACGGGATTAGCCAAGATGTAGCCCAGGTTCTTGGCAAAAAAGGATTTCCCGGAGCCGAAGAAGCCCGATACCCACACTCCGACACCTTCGTGCGGCTCCGTTTGTGAATCGCGGATAGCTCTCAGAATGGTCTTGTAGTGCTCGCGCAGCCGATCCGTTACCACATACTCCGTCATTTCTTGGTGGACTGCCTGTTCATCGACTTGGTCCACCTTGACGATCTCTTCGATCTTCTGTCCGAGATCGCGCGCAAGCACATCCCTGACGGTGACGAACTGTTGTGGCGCCATCCCCCGCCTACCTTCCTTTCAGAGAGAAGACTGAAGCCCCTTCGCTTCAGCCATAGATTTTCACCCGATAGTTGCCCATGGGCTCACGGTCCGCAAGACCCATAAAGCGAAGTCCGATACTTCCCTCCAGGGTCCCTGGATAGCACAAGATGGTCGTGACCTTGGTCCGACCCTGCATCTCATCAAGTAACCGAGACATGCCGTATATGGAGGGTGCCATTGCACCAGCGCGGAGCAAGAAAGCGATGTCCCTGTCCGGGTCCAGATGGGCAAGACGCTCCGCCAATAAGCCAGGCAGCGGACACCAATCCGGATCGCTGAGATACGCAGCGACTTGGCTCTGGGCGGCTGCGAAGCTGAAACTTCGCTCAAGTTCCACCACGGCCTCGAGGCCCTCACAGCGGTCGATCGCCTGCCACAACAGGTCTGCCAGCGATACGAGCGCGACCCTGCGCCCAGGAAGGTTTGTTGTTAGCCGAGTCGCTAGGAGTCGAACCTCCTTGCGCAGCTCCCACTCCTCATGGGGGTCGTACCGTAGAATTGCGAAAGGAAGGTCGTGATAGACACTCACCCGCGGGGGTGTGGCAAGCAGATCCCGCTCCAAGCGGTTAATTCGCTCTGGCAGCGACGACATTCGCGTACTCCTCGAGAGTCTCGGTGACAAAGTCGATTCGACACACGCTGCCCGCCGCCTGGTAGTGGAGCAGGCCTTGCTGGTGTGCTTCCACGAACAGGCGCTCCACCTGCTGGCCGTGCAGGAAGAACAGACGCCACTCCGGGCTTTCTACTAACGCCCGACCTACGGCCCCGTTCTGGCTCAAGACGAGCGCGATATACGCGAAGGCTGGGGGCGGCAGGTACGGTCGGCGGATGCGCTTGGTCCTTGTCCGAGCCGGGCCCTCCAAGATGCCGAAGTCTCGGAGGGTGGAGAGAAGACCCCTGGCGGTCAAGCGGATAGTCCACGAGGACCAGCGTCCGGCCATGAGGCCTTCCTCAACCCACCGACCGAGAACCCGCTCCATTTCAGGCGTATCGATATCGCGCTGACCGGTCAGCCATTTCGGCTCCAACAGCTCGGTCACCGCGTCGTGTAGCAGGCGGTCAGATCGACATGTGTAGAAGTAGAGGATCGGACTGAGAATCTCTCTACTCGTGCCAGCCCTCACCAGGGTCGAGAGCGCAACGACTGCCTGAGGCTCCCTTAGATAGCGTTGTTTGAGCACCGGAAGGATATCCTCAACCCGAGATCGGGAAGCCTTACCGAGCACGTTCTGTCCCCGGATCCTACTGAGATTGTCCTCCACCGACTTGGTGGTGTCCCAGGCGGAAAGCAGCAACATGGTGTCACCCAGCAAGGCGCCGGCCTTTATGACCTTGCTGCTGTAGAGCTTCTGCGACGTGGCGCTTCCTCCCCCGGGCATAGCCCAATCAGACCAAGCGATTTGTATGACATGGTACAACCTCAGCCGGACAGACAGAACCGTTGCGCGCGGTACGAGTTCGGGCCGGAATGCGACCCTTATCGCTGATGCCCTATTCAGCGGCTCAGAAGCGGGCCGGGGGCGGGAACCGGCCCCGCCTTCCAATGCCCGACGCGACACTCGGATGAATGTTGGCCCCACCTCTTGACCACCTGTTTCGCAATCTCGGCTATGGTGTCCACCTGTTTGCCGGCAACCGGCTGACCCCGGGGGTGCTTGTCGCACGATGCTATCTAGGTGTCTGGCCTCGTCCCAGTGGGGCCGCGACCCGCGGTGATTGAGCGGTCCCGCAATCTCTTGGACAGCAGATTCGCGGTCTTCGAGTGGTCAATCACCATCCCGCCTGCCGGGAAGCGGGCACAGAGAGCCGTCTCTGTCTGCTGCGGGTGAGGCTGCATACTGTCCATCAGTCCGTAAGGGTAGCCTCCGCTGCAGCGAAGCGCATCTGCAGGCAGCCAAAGAGCCAGAGAACAACCGGCAGTTGGCGCAGCTCCCGAATCAGATCGCGCAACAGCCACACATCGGGATCTCGACTGACACTACCGACATCTCTTTGAAGAGAGGTATTGCCTCCGAATCGGTGGGGCTCTGTGCCCGGCTTTCCAATACTAGTATGCAGCTCGCTCGAGAAGCCGAAGGAGTGGTTGCAGCGACCTCCACAATCGGCAACCGCTGGTGCACCCATCCCACCCGGAACCCCTAGCCCTCGTGAGGTCCAGAGTAGGCTAGGCAGAGACGAACTGCCTCATAGGCGCTGCAGCGGGCTCGGAAGGCGGCCCCGAGACGCGTTTCGTTCGGTCCGCTTCGGCCATTTCTGGAGGGTGAGACATATGGTTGCGCCAGACGGCCTTGGCGCGCCTTGAGTAACGCCAGTCTGCATGGGACCTCTGTGCGGAACGACCCCTGGTGCCTCGTCAGTACTGACATAACGGACTGATTGCCGACCTTCTCGTCGCAGTCAATCCCCGCTCCGCAATCGACGCCAGCCCTAACTCCAGTCAAGACCAGCAGACAGGTGAACGGCCGTAAGCGAAGTGAGCCTCGCAGCGAAACGGCCCAAGAGGCAGGAAGAATGTCAGAAAAGCCCCAACTGGTCGTTGCCAGGCTGTGATTCGGCTTCAGCACCCTCACGGTGATGGGGCCCGCCCTCCGCCTGAGCCAGAGACTCGTGGACAACCTCACTCGACGGAAGGTCAAGCACCCCGCCAGTCCACTCCAACGCTCCCCTGCGTAGCAAGGCATCGCTCCATTCCTGGCCAGGTCTCACATAGGTGGGAGTCCACTTGTTGCGCAGATTCTCAACAGCCCCAGCCCAGGTCCCTCCTTTGTCTTTCTCCGCCGCCACCACCAAAGCCCATTCTGCCAGGGCGTAGATGAACTTGTTGCGACTCATGGCAGCCCCGACAGAAAACGGCGCATCGGGGGCAAACGGCGAGCAGAGTACAAGCTGCCCGCTTTCGAGAGCCTTTCTGGTTTCCGAAGAGCGAGCCATCCGTGCAAGATGCCCGGGAAGAACACCCACGGCGGCCCCGCCTTCCCGCAGGCCAGCACTCATGGCCCGTGCGTCGACACCCCTTGCGCCGCCAGAAATGACCACGAGTCCGGCCCGAGCGCACTCCGCAGCCACGTGAGCGGCCAAGACAAGATCGTCGTCAGAGGCATCGCGGGATCCCACGATTGCCAGACCTCGCCTGCTAAGAAGTTCCACTGGGCCGACTCCGTAGAGCAGGGGAGGAGCTCGGTGTCCTAACTTGCTCTTCAGACTCCTTGGGTATCCCTCGTCTGTTCGCGAAAGAATCCAAAAACCGGAGTTGAGCCACTCGGAAGTCACCAGACCAAGCAATGCCCCCCGGCCCAAGAGACGGGAAAGACGCGCAGCGCTGAGGTCAGAACAACGCGCGAGCTCATCTAGTTTGGCGCCCGGCAGACTAAGAAGATCTGCGAGCGCTGCTCCGTATCCCTCCAAGACCCGGAGCAGCCGATCGTACTCCTCCAGGTTGAGAAGGTCCGCCTCCTCATCTCTGCGGCGCAACCGGCTGGTCAGAAGAAGGGCAGCCTGGGTGTTCGCGGACATGGTCATGATCATCACTGATTTGTCTGTGAGGTGTCGGCCAAGGCGTATGGGTAGACCATTTCACACCCCGCCTCTCTTAGTTCTGCAGCCACGATCGTGAACGTCCACCGCGAGTCCACCATATCGTCGACCAGAAGTACTGGACCCGGCCTCAGTAGGGACCGCTCGACCGTAAACGCGCCAGCCAGGTTGGTCACTTGCTGATAGGAGTTTCGCATTTCTTTTTGAGGCCTAGTATGGCGAGTCTTCCGGACACACGGCACAAACTTTAGACCTAGACGGGCAGCCAGACGCTGGGCGAAGGAAGGGACAAGTTCCGCGTGGGTGAGCGACGGGACCGCAGTGACCCAGGCCGGCATAGGTGCAGGCCGCCACGACCGTAAGATAAGACGTGCGCTAGCCTCCACCAGCCCATCGCTGAACTGCCCCGCCGCCTTGCCCTCCTTGACCTGCTGAGCCAAACCGGGATCGCCCCAACGACACAGTGCGCGACCCGGTTCGTATCGCAAGCGCAAAGGTATGGTGCCGACCCAGCCTCTGTCGGCAAGAGCGTCCGTCAGCCATTGCTCGCGAGGCTCTATGACGATTGGCCGCGCTTCGAGGAACCAGGTTGCCTCCGCCGCGAGCACCTCAGAGTAGCTCTCCGGCAGTCCGCCGCCCGTACAGGAGGCACAGCGACCGCAGGGGCCGGCGTGCGGGTCATTCAAGGCCTTGGCTAAGAACTCCATCAGGCAGCTACTCGTCTGCATGTATTCGACCATTTGCTCCTGTTCCAGCTGACGCTGGGCGGTTACGGCTTCAATCCGCGCCCTATCTGGTTTCCACACAACAGGATTAGCCACCCACCTACCATTGACGCGGCTGATTGGCGCTGGGCTTTCGACGGCAAGGAACTTGAGAACCTGGGTAGCCTCTGAATCACGAATGCCAGCCCGATAGGCCACCTGTCTTGCCGTCAGACCATCACTTCCCGCTGCGGATACTACTTCAATCACAGTCCCGGCGTGCTTCAGAGGAGAGAAGGCGTTTTCTATGAAGTAGTTGTTGATCTCTTCGTCCTCCTCCCCACATAGCATCACGCCCCACGCATTATCGACCGCTCGGCCAGCCCGCCCGACTTGCTGGTAGTAGAAGACCACCGAGCCCGGGCGCTGATAGTGGATGACAAACCCTAGGTCAGGTTTGTCGAACCCCATACCCAGAGCTACAGTGGCCACAAGAGCTTTCACTTTGTTTTCGAGCAGTGCTTCTTCGAGACGCGCTCTTTCCGCGTTACCCAGGCCAGCGTGGTAAGCCCAGGCGGCGATGCCCTTGCTTTGAAGCCAATCAGCAACCGTCTCAGCGTCACGACGGGTGAGTACATAGACGATCCCGCTCCCCGGCAGTTCCGGAATCCGCTCCGCCAGCCAAGCGAGCCGCGCAGCTCTGTCTGGGAGCTGGATGTTCTGAAGCCGCAGACTTTCTCGGGCCAACGGGCCCCTCACGACAGCGAGGTTCTCACCCAGCTGCGTAGCTAGATCGTTTACCACTCGATCGTTCGCCGTGGCTGTTGTCGCGAGAACTGGCAGATTCGGTGGCAAAGCCTGCAAGACACGCACGATTCTCCGGTAGTCGGGCCGGAATTCGTGGCCCCAATCAGAGAGACAATGGGCCTCATCGACCACAAACATGCCGATTGAGGCCGCAATAGGCAACAGCACTTGCTCCAGGAAATCTTCTACCCCGAGCCTTTCCGGGGAAATATAGAGTATGTCAACGCGGTCGTTGTCGATCTCTGCCTTCACCTGTTGCCAATCGTCCTGGTTGTCCGACGCCATGCGGTAGGCTCTAAGCCCCAGCCTCCCGGCTGCCTGAATCTGGTTGCGCATCAGCGAAAGCAAAGGCGAGATCAGCAGGGTGGGTCCCCGGCCTCTGTCGCGAAGTCCCCTGGTTGCAACGAAGTAGACTATGCTCTTCCCCCAACCCGTACGCTGAACGAGCAGCACCCGGCTGAGACGGTTGACCAACGAGTCAATAGCCTCCCACTGGCCATCCCGAAATCGTGCGTTCGGGTCATCGAGAGCTGTCTGGAGCATCGCAAGAGCTTCCGGCTGTCGCACTTTCATCCTCCTGAGACTTCTCTGACCGATTGGAGGCCGGAGACCCCTCCGCGCCTCTCTGCCGATGGCCATCCTACAGTCGTCAGCGGACAGGCAGCAAGCAGGGAGAACATGAGACTGCACAGCGTTGCTGTGAGTAGGGAGAAGAGACCGCCAGGTGGTTTTCGGTCGCACTGGTGGGCGCAGCCGGCTCATTGTCGGCATCTGGAGTGTGCCTGCAGCCAAGTTCCCTGGCGGGCGTAACTCATACTTGACACGGGGGCTTGGGCAGGCTAATGTAATGCAAACTTTACATGGAGCCATGCATGACCCTGCACAATCAGCTGAGAGAAGTGCGGATGAGCAGGAACCTCACTCAGGAGGAGTTGGCCCGGGCGGTCGGGGTCACGAGGCAGTCGATCATTGCCATCGAGAAGGGCAAGTACGTGCCTTCCGTAAGGCTGGCGCTGGAACTCGCTCGGGCCCTGCAAACGCCGCTGGAGAACATCTTCTCTCTGGCGGAACATGACACAGAGGAAGGAGAACGTACATGATCAAGTACTACGTCGGCCGTCTGGTCATGGTGGCTGTAGTCGTGGCGATCCTCATGCTAGCGGAAGTGCCCTGGTGGGCGGCCGCGGCTACGGGGGTGGTCCTCGTGGGCTTCTTTCTGTGGGCACCTCGAAGCGGCCGCTACGTGACGAGCAAGCCAGCCGGGATGGCGCCGCTGCGGCCCTATACTGGGGGCTCGTGGCCAAGACGACTGTCCCTACGCTGGTGCTCGGCGGCCTGGTTGCCCTTGGCTGGGTGACCTATGCGGTCTCCGAGATCTGCCTGCGCCGAAGTTAGTCCCGGTTTCTTTTCCCCTGGGAGGCCCACTTGAGCCGGGTTACGCAGCCACCTGTCCATCAGCAAGTCCGCAGCCGGGCTCACCTTCCATCGCTCCTCGGCTTGAGCGCCCTGCGGCCCTGGGCCCTGCGGCCCTGGGCCCTGCTGCCCTGGGCCCTGCTGCTTTGGGCCCTGCTGCTTTGGGCATCAGTCGCGTTGGCCGCTTGCAACGAGGACAAAGACGCCCTCGCTCCCGCGCGCTATGTACTGGAAGGCATCCCCCAACCGATCTGGGACTCCGCTGTCGATGGTGGGTTCCAGTACTTGGGCGAGGGGCGTTTCATCTCTGAATTTGGAGTCGAGTTCTTCTGGCGTGACGGCCGTTTCGTCAACGCCGACGGGACCATGATGGACCTTCCAGCTTCTGCCCGGGAACATCTTGAAAGCCTCGGCATCTACCATCAGCCGACCATCCCGCCGACGCTGAGCCCTGGCAAGACCGCTCTGGTCGAGGAGGCCGAACGCATCCGCCGAGGGCTCATCGGGGGTACGCTGGTTTTCGAGTGGTACCCGCCTTCGGGAAGCGATCTCCCGGCAGACCCCGAGGCTGCTTTGGATGCTATCGAGAGGTCTGCATTTGCTCCTGATGTTGTGGTCTACCTGACGGACCCAGCCTCTTCGGACCCTCGCATACAAGACGCCCTGATGCGAGACATCAACGCCTTACCCGAGGTCCAGTTCACCGAGTTCGCCAGCTGGGACAAACCGGCCGTCATCAGACTCTGGCTGATCGACCCCATCCAGTCGGACCAGATCGTAGATAAGCTGCGCGAGCGGGAAGAAATCGAGGAGGTGGTGGCGACTTCGGCGGACTTCGCCGCCCTGACCGCGCTGCTCCGTAGTGCTATTCAGCCCAGGTAGTGAGCCTAAGCAGACTTGACCTTGGCTACGCCGAAGGTGGCCGCCTCCTCTTCCTCCGCGCCAGAATCACACCCGCCCCGCCCAGAACCAGCAGACCTCCCAGGCTGGCGGCCACGGCCACGTACCAACGCGCCGCACCCCCTGCTTCTCCGGCCCCTCCTTCTCCGTCCCCTCCTTCGACCCCAGCGCCTTCGGTCCCCGGGGCTCCCGCTTCTGAAGCCCCGGTCCCTGGCCGAGTGGTGGAGGACGGAGACAGGGCCGGGCCGGTCGTCGAAGCCGCCACGGTGATCGGCAAGGGCTCTCCTACCGCCGGCCCATACAGACCGGCACCGCTCCAGCTGGGTCGGACCAGCAGCGTGCCCTCGCGCTCCCACTCCACCGGGCACACGAACCTGCCCCTGCTCGGAGCAGCGCTGGCGGCCTTCTTCCAGGTGAGGCCGTCCTCACTGGTCTCCAGAAACACGGTCCCGGTCGAGATCGGAAGGCTGAGTCCGCCGCGGAACTTGTAGAGAGCACCGGCCGTGGGAGGCGCTGAGGAAGCAAACTCGATACTCGTAACCTGCCAGCCGGGCTCCATTGTCACGACCTCGACCAACTCCCCATCGACCAGGACCCGCACTTCCTGCCGAAAGTTGGTGCAGGTACGGAAGGCCAGCGAGCGCGTCTCGGCAGGAAAATCCACTTCCACCCGCGCCTCGCGAGCGGCCCCTCCGGCCCAGGCAAAGTCCTCCAGTTCGGGACTTCCGACCTGCTCGTCCCCGAAGAAGCCCTTGCGCAGGTAGGCACGGGTCTCCTCCCTGCCGACGTCCAGCCTCAACAGAGCCTTCCCTTCTCCATCACGGAACTCGATCCAATCGAAAGCCAGGCTCAGCTCCCTCCGGTCGTCCGAGCCCGGCTCCACCTGGGCGGGAATGAAGGTCTTCTCGAACACAAACCCCAACTCGGCAGGCGTGGAACGGAAGAAGATGTCCGGATGAGAAGCGTAGTAAGCTTTGGCAATGCCCGCTGCCGGTTTAGGCCGATATTCG
>FWPV01009657.1_pt1 | contig 16212 bp, 22 predicted proteins | sample 2228371 | NCBI WGS metagenome assembly FWPV01 (sample SAMEA103939776, study PRJEB20133) | metagenome | reverse complement strand
ACTGTTTTTTCTTTCTTTAGCATATCGATATACCCGGATTTATCGGCTATCATCCAGACTATTTCTGCAGGTGTTTTTGTTTCAGTTGCAGCTTTTGCGTTCACAATCAGATCAGCAAATTCCATCAAAGATTTTTTTGCTCTGGCAGATATGTCTGAAATATCAGCTGCATGATAGGAAGCTTCAAGAAGCGATAATCCTCTTTGATATGCAAAAAACTCAAGTTTTTCGATTGTTTGCTTCCCGATGCCCCTTCGCGGATTGTTTATCACCCGTTTGAAGCTGATATTGTCTTTAGGGTTTACAATCAAGCGCAGATAGGCAACTATATCTTTAATCTCCTGTCGGTCGTAGAATTTAAGCCCCCCAACCACTATATAAGGAATACCGTAGCGCAGAAAGATTTCTTCAAAAACTCGTGATTGCGCGTTAGTCCTGTAAAATACTGCAATATCTCTGTATGAGTGCCTGTGTGTATAGTCTGTCAACCGCTGAATTTCTGTAGCCACAAAAGTTGCTTCATCGTATTCATCATAAGCACGATAAACTGCAATTGCCTCGCCTTTTTCATTTTCCGTCCAGAGCTTCTTTTCCTTTCTTCTTTTGTTGTGGCTGATCAGATAGTTTGCCGCATCAAGAATCGTTCTTGTTGAACGGTAATTCTGTTCAAGCCTTATTACTGTGGCATCAGGAAAGTCCTTTTCGAAATCAAGAATATTTCGTATGTCAGCGCCACGCCAGCCATATACTGATTGATCGTCGTCACCGACAACGCAGATATTCCTGTGCTTGCGTGAAAGCAACTTTAGCAGCTGATACTGCGTTCTGTTCGTATCCTGATACTCATCAACAAGGATGTATCTAAATCTGTTCTGATATTTCTCAAGAACAGAGGGATTTGTTTCAAAGAGCTTCACGGTAAGGACAAGAAGATCATCAAAGTCAAGTGCGTTGTTTTCTCTGAGCTTTTTCTGATATAACCTATATACTGAGGACACAACTCTGTCAAACCTGGTAACTGCCTCTCTGTCAAATTCTTCACTTCCAATAAACTCGCTCTTTGCCAGAGACATTCTGTTCTGAATGGCTGACGGCTTAAAATCCTGCGGGTTTATTGAAAGTTCCTTCATGCATTCAGCAATCAGTTTCTGGGTATCTCTATCATCATAGACAACAAAACTTCGGCTATATCCGAGATGGTGTATGTCATTTCTCAAAATCTTTGCACAGGCTGCATGAAAAGTGGAGATCCAGATGTGTGAGGCACGATTGCCGGCAAGGTTAAAAACCCTCTCCCTCATTTCATCAGCAGCTTTGTTTGTAAATGTAATCGCAAGGATCGACGCTGGATGAACGCCGAGTACATCAATGAGATATGCAATTCTGTAGGTCAGCACGCGCGTTTTCCCGCTTCCTGCTCCTGCAACCACAAGCAGCGGACCCTCAGTCGTTGTTACCGCATCATACTGAACCGGATTTAATTCACGTAGAAAATCAATAGTTTTACTCATCTTATCCCGCAATAATGATTATAGTTTGAATTGAACTTAAGTTCGATGGAATTGACTTAGAAATTCAAGTCACTAATAAATACTTTTTCCTAAAAGGTGAGCTATTTTCGTGCACTCCTCGACCCACTCTTTCAGGTGGGAGGTGTGAAGAGATTGCTGACCATCGCAGAGAGCCTCTTTTGGATTCGGATGCGCCTCAATCATTACTCCATCAGCGCCTGCGGCAATTGCCGCTCGCGACATCGGAATCAGCATGTCAGACCTTCCAGTCCCGTGGCTCACGTCAACAATAACAGGTAGAGTCGAAAGCTTTTTAATAACCGGAATCGCATTTAAGTCGAGCGTAAATCTTGTGGCATGCTCAAAAGTTCTGATTCCCCTCTCGCAAAGCACAACATTCTGGTTACCAGCAGCAAGGATATATTCAGCAGCAAGCAGAAACTCCTCAATTGTTGCCGCAAATCCTCTTTTTAAAAGAACCCACTTCTTAGATTCAGCAGTTACCTGACCGATTTTTTTCAGGAGGCTGTAGTTATCCATATTCCTTGCGCCAACCTGCAGAATGTCTACTTTTTCATGAATTCTTTCCAGCACATCGATTTCAGTAACCTCTGTTACAGTCTTCAGCCCAAAGTTCTTTGCTGCCTCAACCAGTAGATTGAGACCTTCGTCACCAAGACCCTGAAAGGAATACGGAGAGGTACGCGGTTTGTACGCTCCTCCTCTGAAAATCTTTATGCCAGCATCTTTCACTGCTCTGGCTGCTTCAACAATCTGTTCCCTGCTTTCAACAGAACACGGACCAGCAATAAGAGTTACTTTGCCAGATTCAAACATATTATTCCTCGTCTGCCAGCCTTTTCATCCAGTTTAAGATTTCCTCATATATATCGATAATTGCCTGGGCAAAGAGAGGACCTCTGCTTGCCTCCCTGATGTTTTCGAAAATCTCCTCTTCCCTTTTTGGGTCATAGAGTGGCAGTTTATTTTCGCGCTTGACCTTTATGATCTCTTTGACAAGTGCTGCTCGTTCATTCAGAAGCCTTACAATCTCCCGATCAATCTCATCGATCTGATCTCTTAATTCTTCAACTCTCTTTAAAGGATCCATTTTGCTCTTACTCCCATTCTATAGTTGCTGGCGGTTTTGAACTAATATCGTATACAACACGGTTAATATTTTCAACTTCATTAATAATTCGGGTAGAGATTTTCGTTAAAACCTCATAAGGTATCTTTGCCCAATCAGCTGTCATTGCATCCTCAGATGTAACCGCCCTTATTACTATGGGGTAAGCGTAAGTCCTTTCATCACCCATCACGCCCACACTTTTTATCGGAAGAAGCACACAAAACGCCTGCCAGATTTCCCTGTAAAGACCTGCTTTCTTAATTTCCTCGATGAATATCGCGTCTGCTTCTCTCAGTATTTCAAGTCTATCTTTCGTAACTTCACCGATGATTCTTATGGCAAGTCCGGGACCCGGGAAAGGATGTCTCCAGACAATTTCTTCAGGAAGACCGAGCTCTTCACCGACTTCCCTTACTTCGTCTTTAAAAAGCAACCGCAACGGCTCCACAATACCCTCGAATTCCATCTCTGTAGGCAAACCGCCGACATTATGATGCGTCTTGATTTTTGCAGCTGTATCCGTTCCGCTTTCTATAACATCCGGATAAAGAGTCCCCTGCACCAGATAAGTAGCGCCGATTTCTCTTGCCACATCTTCAAAAACTCTTACAAACTCTTCGCCAATAATTTTTCTCTTTTCCTCGGGATCGGTAACACCTTTCAGTCTATTCAGAAATCTTTCGGAAGCATCGACATGAATCAAATTCATATGGAAATGATCGCGGAAAGTTTTTACAACCTGTTCGGCCTCTCCTTTCCTAAGAAGACCGTGATCAACAAAAACACATGTCAAATTGTCTCCAATTGCTTTATGAACCAGTACTGCAGCAACAGAAGAGTCAACACCTCCTGATAGAGCGCAGACCGCCTTCTTATCCCCGAGCTTTTCCCTTATAGTGTTTATCGCCTCTTCGATTATCGAAAAACTTGTCCACTCAGGAAGGCAGTCACAGGCTTTATAGACAAAATTCTTCATTATCTGTTTTCCATGTTCTGTGTGAATTACCTCTGCATGAAACTGGATCCCATACAGTTTTCTCTCTTTGTTTTCAAAGGAAGCAATAATTCCACTCTCAGTACGAGAAGAGACCTCAAAACCAGCGGGCATCGAGACAACTGAATCTCTATGGCTCATCCACACTTTTTGTTCAGCAGGTGTATCTTCAAAAAGCAGTGAATCTTCTTTTTGGACATAAAGCTTCGTATTTCCGTATTCGCTGATGCCTGTTTTCTCGACAACTCCTCCGAGATCTCGCGCCATAAGCTGCATGCCGTAACAAATACCAAGAATAGGAATACCCAGCTCATATATCTCTTTATCTATTGAAGGAGCTTTTTCAGCATAAACTGATGCCGGACCGCCAGAAAATATTATTCCTTTCGGATTTTTCTTTTTTATTTCTTCAGCACTGATTGTATGGGGAACTATTTCCGAATAAACCTTGAGCTCTCTTACCCGCCGGGCTATCAGGCGTGCATACTGTGCTCCAAAATCTACTACCAGGACTGTATCAAACTGTTTCATTATGCTGAACCGCCCACACCCTGATGTCTCTGATATACCTTACCTTCGGTCTGAAGAGCAGGAGCTATCACAATTTCTGCTCGATGGAAGTCTTTAATGCTCTCATATCCAGCTGTAGCCATTGAAGTTCTTAAAGCTTCAGCAAGATTGAGTCTTCCGTCATTCTCATGTGCGGGCCCTACAAGAATCTCTTTCAGCGTTCCTATCGTACCCACATGTATCCTTGTGCCTCTCGGAAGCTTAGGATGAAATGTTGCCATTCCCCAGTGATATCCACGCCCTGGAGCTTCTTTTGCACGGGCTATTGGAGAACCGAGCATAACCGCGTCTGCTCCACAGGCAATTGCTTTGGCAATATCTCCACCGTAAACCATGCCGCCATCAGCAATTACATGAACGTACCTTCCTGTTTCTTCCAGATAACGGCTTCTTGCAGCGGCAGCGTCAGCTATCGCTGTTGCCTGGGGAACACCGATTCCAAGAACACGTCTGGTGGTACAGGCAGCTCCGGGTCCAACACCCACAAGCACACCAATGGCTCCGGTTCTCATCAGATGAAGAGCAGTTGAGTATGAACAGCATCCTCCGACTATTACCGGCACATCAACTTTCCTTATGAATTCATAGAGATTAAGTGGCTCAGTTGTTTTTGATACATGCTCAGCACTCACAACTGTTCCCTGAATTACAAGAATATCCAGTCCGCCTTCAAGAGCATATTTGTAGTATTTTTCGACTTTTTGAGGGGTAAGTGAAGCAGCTGCAATAACACCGGCTTTCTTTATTTCCTTTATTCTTTCAGTAATCAATTCAGGTTTAATTTCTTCTTCATAAATTTTCTGAATTCCTCTCGTAGCCTCTTCTTTCGAGAAGCTTGCAATCTTTTCATACACTGGCTCAGGGTCTTCATATCTTGTCCACAAACCCTCAAGGTTAAGGACTGCAAGTCCCCCCAGCTTTCCCATCTCAATCGCAAGTTTTGGAGAAACAACTGAATCCATAGCAGAAGCGATAAACGGGAGATCAAATTTGAGCTCTTCTGTAACTTTCCAGGAGATATCAATGTCATCTGCATCTCTTGTCCTTCTCGAAGGAACTATTGCGATGTCATCAAGACCGTAGGTAACTCGGGCAAACCTTCCCTTACCAATTTCTACTTCCATTTTTACCTCCCTGATTTTTTGTCTGTTATATTGAAATTGTAATTCATTTTGAGGTTTAAAAAAGATTAAATTCAATATCTTATCAGCATAAAAAGAGCTGTGTCAATTACTTGTATCTTGGTACCAACTTTTTAAAATACACACATTAAACATCTAAATTTTTAAATCTGGCAGATCTATATTCATAAATGGAAAAACTGGCTCGAAATTTAATTCCTTATTCTTAAACCACACCTGATAAAGATACAAGCCTGAAGCCGGAACAAGCGAGTATTTCAAGTGCTGATGACCGGTTGCAAGCGATTTTTCAATTTCTTCAATAGAACTTCTGCCGTAAGCAACCTCAAGAGATGCGCCAATGATGGAGCGTATCATTCCGTATAAAAAACCATTTGCGGTTAACCTGACCGCATACATATTTCTTTCCTCAAAAATCTCTATTTCATGAATCGTTCTTATTCTCGAACGAACGTCTGTATCTTTCTTTGAAAAAGCAGAAAAGTCATGCTCTCCTACAAACATTTTCAAAGCGCTCTCAAAGAGATCCCAATCAATATCATGAGTATTCTTAGGACAGAATGAGAAATCTCTTAAAAACACTTCATTAAATCTGTCAGCAAGAAGAATATAAACGTATGTGCGCGCAACAGCTTCCTTTAATGGAACAAAATCTTTACCAACTTTTCTTGCGTGCAATACCCTTATATCTTCAGGCAACCTGGAATTTAAAGCTCCAATGACTTCTTTGACAGTGAACTTTTCTGGAATATTGATTGCAACAGGGTGGCAGATTGCATGCGCGCCTGCATCTGTACGAGCACATCCGCGAACTGCAGGTTTTAAGTCACCTGTAAGATATCTGGCTGCGATTTCAAGTTCACCTTCAACAGTCCGCAGGTTTTTCTGTTTTTGAAATCCGTGCAGATCAGTTCCCTTGTAATGCAGGTAAAGGAGAAACATCTAAAATATCCTCCCAATTATCAAAAGCAAAAAGAAGATAATTATATTTGCAACCACAAAAAGAAAATCGAAACTCTCAAAAGCTCTTTTCTTGAGTAGAATTCGCTTTCTGTAAGGATTATATCCCCTGACCAAAAGAGCAAATGCCATCTCTTCGCTTCTCTTAAGTGTAAGAATTATAAGTGGCATAATCAGATAAAAAGCTGCAAATATATTTTTCAGAGAATTCCTCTTCGCGCCTATAATGCCTCTTGCTTTATAAACCTTCAAGAGGTCTTCTGTCTCCTGCAAGAGTATCATCAGCGCGCGAATGGTAAGAGTAAGAATAAACGCAATTTCTGCAACATTTACCCGAAAAATCTTAAGAGGCGAAAGAATTACCTCAAAGCTCTCTGACAGCTCAAGCTGACTGGTTGTAAACGAAACTGCCAGCGAAGCGATAAACAGATTTATCAGCCTCATAAAAATGTTTAAGCCATTGATCAGACCTTCATGTGTAGCAACAAGACCAAATATCTCGAACAGCTGCTCTCCGGGTGTGAGAAACAAATTTCCAATTAAAGACAGTGCCAGAATAAGATATATTCCTTTCAATGAGGCAAGCACGGAAAAGACCCTGACCTCGCTTGCTTTAAGGAGAACAATGAGCAGAATGAAAAAGATGAAGTTTGCTTTAATATCGAAGAAAAAGATCGCAATCGAGAGCGAAAACATCCACATTATTTTCAGCACAGGATTTACTCGATGCAGTATTCCACTTCCGGGCATATAAACAAATACTTTTGAAAACTTCATTCCTCTATTGCCTCGACAACCTTTTCTGAAAAATCAATTTCGTCACTGAAAATGTCAACCTGTTTGCCATTCTTCTGAAGATAAGCTGAAATAACAAGCCTTTCAGGAGGCGTTATACCCGCCGAAAGAAAATCTTTGATAGCCGATTCTGCATCTGCAATCTCAACTCGCTTTATTTTCTTCTCGCAAATCAATGCTATTTCGGGATTCAGCTCGAAGAACGGTTCTATAATGTGTGAGGTGCAGACTATCGTTTTCCCCTCTTTCAAAAGATTCTTGAATGCGCCTGTAACGGCTTTTCTTGAAAGATGATCGAGCCCTGACAGAGGCTCATCGGCAAAAAGAAGGTCAAAACCGGGAGCAATCGCACAGGCTATTGCCACCTTTCTTTTTTCACCTTTTGACAGTTCATCGGGATTTCTTGTAAAAAGACTTTCATCAACGCCTGCTGATCTTAGGCTTTCGACTGCTTTCTGTTCTGCTTCTTTCTTGCTGAATCCCACCGCAAGAAGCGACGACTCGACCTCAAGAATCACAGTGCTCTCATAGAAATATCTCTCTGCTTCCGAAATCATGTAGGCCGCTTTTCCGGCAAGTTCTTCACTGCTTGGCTTACCATTCACTAATCTTACGCCCCTATCAGGTGGGATGAATCCAAAAAGCATATCAAGCAGAGTCGTTTTGCCTGAGCCCGTTCTTCCAGCAATCAGGAGAAGTTTTCCTTTTCTAAGAGATATGGAAGCATTTTCAAAGACAGTTTTATTACTGTTATAGCTAAAATAGATGTTTTTCAGTTCAATCATCTGTAAACAGCTCCTCGGGAACTTTTGCCGGATGCCTGCATGGTATCTGCTTTTTAAACATTATTTCCGATATAAGAGAAGTAAGAGGAACATTAATTCCCATCGAAAAAAGGTTTCTTGCCCTGAAAAATACGCTCTCTGGATCGCCATCAATAAGAATCCTGTGGTCTTTAAGAACGATAATTCTATCTGCATGAATGGCTTCGTGTGGATTGTGTGTGACATGAATTACTGTTTTTCCTTCCCTGACCTGCTCCAGAAATATTTTGATGACTTCATTTGCATTTTCCGGATCAAGCCAGGCTGTTGATTCGTCTGAAAGTATTATCAGGGGATCAACAACAAGCACCCCTGCAAGAGCCACTTTTTGTAGTTCGCCGCTGGAGAGTGTTTCTACCGAACTTTCAATAAGATGTGAGATCTGCAGCTTTTCTACAGTATTTTCAATATTTCTTCGCGCCTGCTCTTCACTGAACTGCAGATTCTCGAGACCGAAAACCAGGTCATCTATAACTTTTGAAGAGAATATCTGCATTTGCGGATTCTCTGTTATATAGCCGACTCGCTTCCGGGCAAAATCGTAAAATTCTGGTGTTCCAGATTTGTATTCATCGATAAAAATATCTCCTTTATCAGGAACAAGAAGGCCTTTGATGAGCTTTAAGAGAGTGGACTTGCCGGACCCGTTAGGCCCAAGCACACAGACAAACTGAGGTTTATCAATAAAAAAAGTCAGGTCATCCAGAGTCTTTACCTCTTTTTGACCTGACTTATAAGAGTGCGATACTTTATTAAATCTAATCACACAAAAAGCTTTACAAAATTTCTATTACAGAGAGCTCAGCGTTGTCACCGTTGCGATTCTCCACCCGAACTATTCTGGTGTATCCGCCAGATCGATCTTTATTCCTGACTGCAATCTCAGTAAACAGTTTATGAACAAGCTCCTTATCGCGAAGCCTTGAAAAAGCCAGCCTCCTATTATGAAGAGTATCTTCTTTTGCCAGCGTAATTAGTGGCTCAATAACACCTCTAACCTCACGAGCTTTGGGCGTTGTGGTTATTATTTTTCCATGCCTGATAAGCTCTTTCGTCAAATTCAGCAAAAGAGCTTTTCTGTGTGCGTTGTCTCTTTTTAATTTTCTACCCTTCTTCTGGTGCCTCATCTTGTCCTCCCGTCAGGCGTTAACCATTTTTCCTTAGAGAAAGATTGTGCTGTGCAAGTTTTTCCTTCAGCTCTTCCATTGATTTCTGTCCGAAGTTCCTCAGGTTCATAAGATCTTCTTCAGTGCACTCAAGGAGCTGCTCAATAGTATGAATACCATTCCTCTTCAAGCAGTTGTAAGGTCTCTGTGTAAGCTCAAGTATCTCGATTGGCGTTGCTTTGATCTGCCTTGATTCTTCTTTATAGCTCTTAAAGATTTCTCCAAGGTTGTTGTCAGTCTGTTCTTCAAAAAGAGTAAGATGCTGCTTGACAATTTGAGCAGCTGTTGATACAGCGTCGACAGCGCTCATTGCACCGTTGGTTTCGACTGTAAGAATCAGTTTTTCGTAGTCTGTTCTTCTTCCAACACGGGTATTTTCTACCTTGTAAGTAACTCTCTTAATTGGCGAGAAAATTGCATCAATTGGAATAACGCCTATCTCGTCGTCTTCATGCAAATTGTTTTCAGCAGAAGAATATCCTCTGCCGCTCTCAATTCTGAGCCACATATCGAGTTTTCCATCTGGTGCAAGCTCAGCAATATAGTGGTCCGGATTAACAATTGTCAGCTCGCCTGGAAGCAGGATGTCGGCTGCCGTAATTACTCTTGGACCGTTTGCTTTTATTCTTGCTTCATAAGTCCCCGGAGTAACTGCCTTAATTATTACTCCTTTGAGGTTAAGAATTATATCGACGTAATCCTCTCTTACTCCCGGAATTGCAGTGAATTCGTGCTCAATGCCTGCTATCCTTACAGCGGTTATTGCTGATCCGGGCATTGAAGAAAGTAGAACTCTTCGAAGAGTATTTCCAAGTGTATGCCCGTAGCCTCTCTCCAGCGGCTCCACGATAAAATCTGCATAATTGGAATTGTGCTCTTCAACCTCAATATGAGGCTTAATAATATCTAACATAAATAAGCTTACCTCCTCAAAGATTTTGTTTACCTGATATAAATTACTTCGAGTAGAGCTCGACTATCTTGTTTTCGTCAACAGGAATATTAATTTCTTCTCTTGATGGCAGACCCACAACTCTTACCTTTGCAGCATCAAAATCAACATCAAGCCAGGATGGAACTCTTGACATGAGGGGCCTGGTTTCGAGTATTTCCTTTATTGTTTCATTTTCTTTGCCGCGCTCAGAAATTTCGACTATATCATTAACCTTAACCAGGTAGGAAGGAATATTAACCTTTCTGCCATTAACTCTTATATGTCCGTGTCTTACAAGCTGACGTGCCTCTCTTCTCGAAAGGGCAAAACCAGCACGGTATACAACATTATCCAGGCGCCTTTCAAGCAGGACGAGCAAATTCTCGCCGGTTTTACCCGGCATCTTTGCTGCAATATCAAAGTATCTCTCGAATTGGGCTTCTAGAACGCCATAAATTCTTTTTGCCTTCTGCTTTTCTCTAAGCATCTGTGCATATGGTGTCAGTTTGAGGTTCCTCTGCCCGTGCTGACCTGGTGGATAAGGTCTTCTTTCAATAGCACAGTTTTGAGTGAGGCATCTTTCGCCTTTAAGAAAAAGTTTTACTCCTTCTCTTCTGCAGAGCTTACAGGCTGGACCAGTGTATCTTGCCATCTACTATTACACCCTCCTCTTTTTCTTAGGACGACAACCGTTATGCGGAACTGGAGTCACATCAGTAATTGATCTGACTTCAAGTCCAACTGCCTGAAGTGTTCTGATTGCAGTTTCTCTGCCGGATCCAGCTCCTTTAACAAGAACATCAACCTTTGCCATTCCATGCTCCATGGCTTTACGGGCAGCTTTTTCGGCTGCGAGCTGGGCAGCAAATGGCGTTCCTTTTTTGGTACCTGAAAAGCCGATTGTTCCTCCACTTTCCCAGCAAATAACATTGCCATCTTTGTCTGTAATCGTAACGATGGTGTTATTAAATGTTGACTTAATATGAACAACACCTTCGGCTATATTTTTCTTTTCTCTCTTTTTAAGCTTTCCCTTTGTCTGTCTTTTTGCCATACTACCTCACCTTAAATTCTTATTTAGATTTTTTCTTAACGCCAACAGCTCTACGAGGACCTTTTCTTGTTCTAGCATTTGTTCTTGTTCTCTGTCCTCTTACAGGAAGTCCTCTCTTATGTCTTATGCCACGGTAGCAGCCAATCTCCATAAGGCGTTTGATATTCTGAATGACTTCCTGCCTCAGCTCACCTTCAACCTTAAGATTGTTCTCTATATAATCTCTGATCTTCTTTACTTCATCTTCAGTCAGATCTTTGACTCTGGTATCGAGGTTAATTCCCAGCTCGCCGAGAATTTTTCGAGAAAGAGAACGCCCGATGCCGTAAATATAAGTCAGAGCCACCTCGATTCTTTTATTTTTTGGAAGGTCAACTCCAGCTATACGTGCCAAAACTTATACCTCCTTTAGCCCTGTTTCTGCTTGTGTCTTGGATTTGTGCATATAACCATGACTTTGCCGTGTCTCTTTATAATTTTGCATTTTCCGCATATTTTCTTTACCGATGGCCTGATTTTCATGATCTTCTCCTTTCGATGCACTACTTCTTTCTGTAAATAATTCTTCCTCTGGTAAGATCATACGGTGTCAGCTCAACAATAACCTTGTCACCCGGCAAAATGCGAATATAATGCATGCGCATCTTACCAGATACATGCGCAAGAACCTGATGCCCATTGGAAAGCTCAACTCTGAAGTATGCGTTGGGCAAAGGTTCTATAACAGTGCCCTCAACCTCTATTTTTTCTTCTTTTTTTGTCATTGACCCTTCTTCCCCCAAAAAGCAAAAGCTTATTATATAAAATTTTGTGTAATCAGTCTATAAGAATTTTTCATGAGCCGTAAGAATCACCGGCCCATCTTCGGTTACCGCAACAGTATGCTCAAAATGAGCTGAAAGCTTTCCATCTTTAGTTTTAACGGTCCAGCCATCTTCAGTTGTAAAAACTTCAAAAGTGCCTTCGTTTACCATTGGTTCAATCGCTATGGTCAAGCCTGGTTTAAGCATGATACCAGTGCCCTTCGTTCCGTAATTTGGAACCTGAGGCTCCTCGTGAAGGCTTTTGCCTATGCCATGACCAACATACTGCCTGACAACCTGATACCCTGCACTCTCTGCAACTCTCTGAATTGCATGAGAAACATCAAAAAGCCTGTTTCCCGGTACTGCTTCGTTAATTCCTGCAAAAAGGCTCAGCTTTGTAACTTCAGTAAGCCTCTTCGCGTTTACTCCTGCACCTTCCATTGCCACGGTCACCGCTATATCACCGTAATAACCTTCGAATTTCACGCCAAGATCTATGCTCACTAAATCACTTTCCGAAATAACTCTTTCGGATGAGGGAATTCCATGCACCACCTCATCATTTATCGAAAGACAGATAGTTGCCGGATACCCGTGATAACCCTTAAAAGCCGGTTCAGCGCCTTTTGATCTGATGTAATCTTCTGCGATCCTGTCAAGCTCAGCGCCTGAAATACCGGGCTCAAGGCTATCAACCACTCGAGCAAGAGCGCCAGCAGCAATTTCGCCGGCTTTTTTCATGATGTCAAGCTCGCGCTCCGATTTCAAATATATCATTTACTTTTCAAGGATCCTCTCTATCTGTGCAGTTACCTCTTCAACAGAGCGCTCGCCATCAACATCATAGAGCACTCCGCTGTTCTTATAATACTTAATTAAAGGTGCTGTTTTTTCTTCATAAACACTCAGGCGATTCAAGACCGTTTCTTCGCTATCGTCGTCTCTCTGGTACAGCTCGCCGCCGCAAACATCACATACATTCTCTTTTGCTGGAGGATTAAAGATTACATGGTAAACTTTTCCGCAGCTCTTGCAGGTTCTTCTGCCTGTAAGCCGATTTACAATTTCTTCTTTGCTGACATTTACGTTTATCACATAATCAACTTTTCTACCCATTTCTGCAAGTGCCCTGTCCAGAGCTTCTGCCTGCGCAACCGTTCTTGGAAATCCATCCAGAATGCAACCTTTTTCGCAGTCTGGCTGCGAAATTCTCTCTTTAACGATCCCGATAACTATTTCATCCGGAACAAGCTCGCCTTTATCCATGTATTCTTTGGCTTTCTTTCCGAGCTCGGTGCCTTTTGCTACTGCTTCACGGAAAATATCTCCAGTTGAGATGTGAGGAATTCCAAGTTTTTCAGAAATCATCGCTGCCTGGGTTCCTTTGCCAGCGCCTGGAGCACCTAAAAACAAAATAAACATCTCTTTTCTCCTCCTACTTAATGATTCCTTCGTAATGCCTCATAAGGAGCTGGGCTTCAAGCTGTCTTGCTGTTTCAAGAGCAACACCAACAAGGATGAGAATGGATGTTCCGCCAAATTCACCGAAGAAAGGTACTTTAAAATACTTCAAAAATATCTGAGGAACGATGGCAACAAGAGCTATGAAAACAGCCCCTGGAAGCGTAATTCTTGTCAATACTCTATTCAGATACGCGGCAGTTGGTTTGCCGGGCCTTACGCCGGGTATAAAGCCGCCCCATTTCTGAAGATTCTCTGCTATTTGAACGGGATTAAAGACGATTGCCGAGTAAAAGAACGCAAAAATAATTATCATTAAGAAATAAACTGCCAAATAAATGACACTTCCCGGTCCTATAATTTCTGCGAATTTCTGAGCTGCCTTGCTTCCTGAGAGCTGAGCAATTGTCGAAGGAATTACCAGGAAAGAAGCGGCAAAAATAATTGGAATTACGCCTGAAGAATTGACCTTTACAGGAAGATAGGTTGTTCCACCGCCATAAACTCTTCTTCCAACCACTCTCTTTGCATACTGAACAGGAATTCTTCTCTGAGAAAGCTCGATATAGGTTATTGCAACAAACATAAATACTAGAAGCAAAAGTGTTAAAGCAAGCACAACAACTGAACTGACCTGGTAAGTTCTTACAACCGCATCAGGAAAACGGCTGACAATGCTTACAAAAATCAGCATAGACATTCCGTTGCCGATTCCCTGTGTGGTAATCAGTTCAGCAAGCCACATAATGATGGCTGTGCCTGCAACAAGAGTTATCACTATAGTTATCATATGTGCAATATCGAGTTGAAGACTGAGCGACCGCCTGATAAAAAGCGTCATGCTTATTGCATTCACTGTAGCTATAAAAAGCGTCAGGTATCTTGTCCACTGTGCAATTTTTCTCTGCCCGATGTCGCCTTCTTTAGACCACTCTTCAAGCTTTGGGATAACAAGTGTTAGAAGCTGCATTACGATTGAAGCGGTAATATAAGGCATAATTCCCAGAGCAAAAACAGCAAATTGCGAAAGCGCACCTCCGGAAAAAAGATCAAGAAATCCAAATACGCCTCCGCTCTGGAATAGCTGTTTTACAGCTCCGATTGGAATTCCCGGGATCGGCACGTGAGATCCCACTCGATACATAAGCACTATAAAGAGCGTGAAGAGAATTCTTTTTCTTAAATCCGGAAGCCTGAATGCGTTTTTTACCGCTTCAACGAGCATCATGGAAGAATCTCTACCTTTCCTCCTAACTTTTCAACTGCTTCAACCGCTTTCTTAGAAGCAGCATGAACCTGAACCAGCTTGATTTTCTTTGTAAGCTCCCCGCGAGCGAGAAGTTTGACAGGAAAGTCAGATGACCTGACTATTCCTTTATCCACAAGTTTGCCCAGAGTTATTTCTTCTCCATCTTCAAAAACATTCAGGTTTTCAAGGTTTACAGGTGTATACTCAACTTTAAATGGATTTCTAAACCCGGGGAACTTTGGAAGTTTTCTATAAAGCGGGGTCTGACCGCCTTCAAATCCAGGAGCTTTTCCCCCGCCGCTCCTTGCTTTCTGGCCTTTAGTACCTCTTGTGGCAGTGACACCATGACCGGAACCGAGACCTCTCCCAACTCTCTTTTTTCTCTTTTTTGAACCCTCAGCAGGTTTTAGATTTTCCAGTCTCACTTAAAAGACCTCCTTAGAGCAGTTATTCCTCAATGAATTCAACCTTAACAAGATGTTCTACAGCTTTTATCATTCCAAGAATCTGTGGCGTTGCTTTATGAACCACAGTCTGATTAAGTTTTTTAATCCCGAGCGATCTTATTGTCTTCTTCTGCTTTTCATTTCTTCCTACAGCACTCTTGACCTGTGTAATCTTTACGAGCTGCTCCTTCTTTTTAGCCATTGTTTTCTTCACCTCGTGACGCATACCTGACTTTCAGCACTTCCTGAGGATCAAAAAGCTCGCGCAAACCCTGCTCGGCAGCGCGAGTAACATTTATCTGATTGGATGATCCAAGGGATTTCGCAAGAATATCCTTTATTCCAGCAAGCTCAAAGAGGTGTCTCAATGGACCGCCAGCAATGATACCTGTACCCGGCGCAGCCGGCTTCATCAATACTCTTGATGCTTTGTATTCCCCAATAATCTCATGAGTTATCGTGCTTCCTCTCAGCGGAACAAGAAACAGGTTTTTCCTGGCATCCTGAATGGCTTTTCTGATGGCAATTGGAATTTCAGCGCCTTTCCCGTATCCAACACCGACAACACCATTTCTATTGCCGACCACAACGAGAGCACACATCTTAAAGCGCCTTCCGCCTTTTGTCACTTTTGCAACACGGTTTACAAAGACGACTCTTTCTTCGAGCGTGCTTTCATCCACTACAACGTTGTTTTTCTCTGACATACCTTCCTCCCTAGAATTCTAATCCAGCCTCGCGAGCGGCATCAGCCAGCTCTTTTACACGGCCGTGATATTTATATCCGCCACGATCGAAAACAACTTTATCGATACCTTTTTCTCTGGCTCTTTCGGCAATCAACTTTCCTACCTCACGAGCCGCATCTTTATCTTTTGTAGATGAAAGTTTCTCTCTCAGCTCTTTTTCAAGAGACGAAGCAGCACATAAGGTTCTTCCTACCTCATCATCGATGATCTGTGCATATATATATCTATTCGATTTAAAAACACATAATCTCGGTCTTTCAGAAGTTCCAAAGACTTTCTTTCTGACCCTCGTATGTCTTCTCTGTCTTTTTTCGATCTTTTCCTGAACTTTCATCTCACACCTTCCTTAAGCGCCTGATTTACCAGCTTTTCTTCTAACCTGTTCGCCCTGGTATCTGATACCCTTACCTTTGTAGGGC
>FWPV01009656.1_pt1 | contig 16216 bp, 15 predicted proteins | sample 2228371 | NCBI WGS metagenome assembly FWPV01 (sample SAMEA103939776, study PRJEB20133) | metagenome | reverse complement strand
ATCTCCTCCGGCATGCTTGTATTATGGCTCATACGGACCGTTGAGCCCGCACATGCAAGCAAAGCGCTACGTCCGCCCGGCCACGCATGCGATCCAAGGCGCAGAAGACCGGCCTCGACGGGGGGCCGCGCCATGATCCTCAAGCTGAAACGCACGCCCGGCATTTACCTGGTGGGCTTCATGGGCTGCGGCAAAACGACCGTGGGCCGGGCGTTGGCGAAACGTCTGGGCTGGCGCTTCGCCGATCTCGACGAGGACATTGAGTCGCGCCAGCAGATGACGATCAACGAAATCTTCGACCGCATGGGCGAGGAAGAGTTCCGGCGTCTCGAGCACGAAGCGCTGAAACGGCGCATCGCCGACATCGCCCGCGGCGTGCCCTGGGTGCTGGCCGTTGGCGGCGGCTGCTTCGCCCAGCCGCGCAACTACGAACTGATCGAGAACAACGGAGTGTCGATCTGGCTCGACGCGCCGCTGGAAATGATCCGGGCGCGGATCGCCCACTCCGACACGCGGCCGCTCGCGCGCGATCCGGCGAAACTCGAAGAGCTGTACCACGCGCGGCGGCCGGCCTACGAGAAAGCGGACTACCGGATTGAGATCGGTCCGGGAGGGTCCGCCGAAGCGGTGGAGAAGATCCTGCAACTGCCTATTTTCTGAAGCGGGGAAGCCATGCAGAGCGAAAAGCTGATGCGGCGGCATGCGCTGTCGATTTTCCGCGCCGCGGTGGAAGCGGCGGATCCGCGAAAGACGGTCAAGGCGGCTCTGGCGAAACTGGATGCTTCGCGATACCGGCGCATCTTCGTCGTCGGCGCGGGCAAGGCTTCGGCGGCCATGGCCCAGGCGGCGGAGCAGGCGCTGGGCAGGAGGATCGCCGGCGGCTGGATCAACACCAAGGACGGCCATCTCGCGCCGCTCAGGCGCATCACGCTCCACGAAGCCAGCCATCCGGTGCCTGACGCCCGTGGCGTGGAGGGCGCGCGCCGCATTGCGCAGATCGCGTCCGAAGCTGGGGAAGGAGACCTGCTGCTGTGCCTGATCAGCGGCGGCGGTTCGGCGCTGCTTCCTCTGCCTCTCGAGCCGGTGACGCTGGAGGAAAAGCAGGAAACCACCCGGCTGCTTCTCGCCTGCGGCGCCACCATCCACGAGATCAACGCCGTGCGCAAGCACCTCTCCGCCATCAAGGGCGGGCGCCTGGCGCGGCTCGCGCAGCCTGCGGAGGTCCTGGCGCTCCTGCTCTCCGATGTCGTCGGCGATCCGCTCGACGTGATCGGCTCCGGTCCTGCGGCGCCCGACACGTCGACGTTCGCCACTGCCTGGGCGGTGATCGAAAAGTACGGCCTTCAGAAAAAGATCCCCGCCCGGGTCCGCAGGCTGCTGCAGGACGGGCTCGAGGGAAAGATCCAGGAAACGCCCAAGCCCGGCGACGCCTGTTTCCGCAGGACGCGGAACGTCATTGTCGGGTCGAACCGTCTCGCTGTGGATGCCGCCGCGCGGAAGGCGCGCGAGCTCGGCTACAGGCCGCTGGTGCTGTCCACCACGATTGAAGGGGAAACGCGCGACATCGCCGCCATGCACGCCGCCATCGCCCGTGAAATCGTGACATCCGGCCGTCCGGCGCGTCCGCCCGTCTGCGTGATCAGCGGCGGCGAAACCACGGTGACGCTGCGCGGCCAGGGCCTGGGCGGACGGAACCAGGAATTCGCGCTTGCCGCGGCCATCGCGCTGGAAGGCGTGCCCGGCGTGCTGGCCTTCAGCGCCGGCACCGATGGCACCGACGGCCCTACCGATGCAGCAGGAGCGATGGCCGACGGGGCCACCGTGGCGCGCGCCGCCTCCATCGGGCTCGATGCCAAGAAGGCCCTGAACGGAAACGATTCATACCGCTTCTTCCAGCCGCTCGGCGATCTCGTCATGACCGGGCCGACGGGCACCAATGTGATGGACGTGCGCCTGATGCTCGTGCGCGGCAAAGCGCAGGGTCACTGATCCACGGCCTTGGGGGGCTCCGGCGGGGGCGGCGCCTGCGGCGGACGGCCCAGCAGCGAAGAGATCTCCGCCGGCGTCAGCTTCCGCACGATCATCCGTCCGCGCCGCGTCTCCAGACGGACTTCCGGCCCCGCCCCTGTGCTGCCCGAAATCGAGCCCCGCCGGTCGTCCTGTTCGGCCTTCAGGCGCGGGTCGAATTCATTGACGGCCTCTCCGCGCTCCGTCTTCGCCGTCAGGGAGAACCGCGCCGCCGGCGCCAGCGCCAGCTCCACGTCTCCGCTGTCCGTCTTCACGGTCATGCGGCCGATCTCGGGCCGCGGCTGACGGATCTCGATGTCGCCGCGCTCGATGTCCACCGTCAGGGTGTCGGCGACGTCAGCCAGCTGGATGTCCTTCGTCTCCGCCCGCACGCTCAGGGGGCCGGTGACGCGGCTCATCGTCAGCTGGCTCAGGCTCAGCCGCATCTCGCCGGGCACGGCAGCCGCGCGGATCTCCGTCCGGCTGCTTTCGAACCGCACGGCGCGCGCCGCCCGCCGCACGATGGTTTCCCCCGACCACGAGCCCTCGATGGAAACGCTCCCTGCGGCGTCCTCCACTTCAATGTCCCGGCCGCGCCCTTTGATCTCGATGTCGCCTTTCACTTTCAGCGCGCGGATGATGTCGCTGCGGCGGAGATTCACGCGCGCCCGCCCGCCGACGGACTCCAGCCGCACCCCGGCGTTGTCGGAATCGCAGACGACCTCGCCCTCGATGTCCTTCACTTCAAGATCGCCATACTTGCCGCGGAATTCGATGCTCGATCCCCGCGGCGCCGTGATCTCCAGGTCGATGCTCACGCGCGCCCCTTCGGCCGCGTCCCGCCCGTGCTCGATGCGGACGGTGTCGCCGTCCCGCTTCACCTGCAGCTCGGCGGCTGCGGCCGCGCGGTCAGCCGCGGCGCGGTCCAGCGCCCGCACCGTTTTCCGCGCCGAGACCTTCACTTCGTTGCCTTCCACTCCCGTGATCCGCGTGTTGCCCCGCGCGCTTTCGATCACCAGCCGGCCCCGCGGCGCGGCGGCCACGGTCTGGTCGGTCACCGGATAATCGAACGCCTCGCCGAACACCTCCACGCCGCCGATCCGGATCTTGCCCGGCAGCTCCTGGCTCCAGCGCTTCGCGCTCCAGATCGACATCGTGGCGATCGTGATCAGGATGATCAGCGCCCATTCTCCGCCGCTGATGCCCGCGCGCGGCAACGGCCGCTGGCGCGAGTAGCTGACGGCGATCTCCACGATCCGCAACACACCCCAGGCCACCAGCAGCGCCGGCCACCAGTTCACGAACAGCTCGAACAACGGCAGGTCCGGCCTGATGTTCCGCACCAGGAACACGACGCCGATGACGATCAGCAGCAGGGGACCGACCAGGGATCCTCTCTTCATGTCCGCCTCCTCAACCCTGGAACCGGGCCCCGCCGTCAGCCCCCGGCGCGCCCGCCGTCCTCTCCAGCAGCTTCATCAGCCCGAACACGATCAGCAGAACGGGCCACGTCTTGGTCACCGGAACTCCCGACATCCGGTCCGCCAGCAGCAGCGCGCCCAGCGTGATCAGCACCACCGGGCCGCGGATCGCTCGCATCAGTTCCCCCATGCGTGTCATTGGCCGCCTCCTCCGGGGACATCAGGCCCCGCCTCTTTGCCCCTGCGCCCGCCGCTGAACTGCTGCGTCAGCATCCACACGCCGGCGGCGATCAGCAGAACGGGCCAGTAGCGTAACACCTCGCGCATCGGCAGCATGCCGAAATTGTTCAGCAGGAACAGCGCGCCGAACACGATCAGCAGCACCGGCAGCAGCGGAGACCGTCCGCCGCCCCGCAGCTCCACCAGCGAAGAGAATTCGTCCACCGGCTCGCCCATCAGGCGGCGCCGCGCCGTGTGGTACGCCTCGAACGCCATGTAGAACCAGAACACGCTGGTCAGCAGCCCGAACAACGGCTCCAGTCCGCCGGCGGCGTCGCTGGAGACAATGCTGATCAGCAGTCCGAGGATCAGCACATGCACGATTCCTTTGGCGTACTGCCCGTTGTAAATCGCGCCCACGCCCGGGATCAGGCCGAGAATGAAGGCCAGCCCGGGCGAAACGCCAGGATTGACAGGCAAAGGCGGCGGCGCCGAAGCCGGCGTCTGCTGCGGCGCTGCAGGCACGTGGGCCGCGCAAAAGACGGTTCCCTGCGCCAGGCGGACTTCGTCTTCAGCCAGCGCGGCGCCGCAGATGCGGCAATAAGCGGCTACAGGCTTCTGCTGGGCGTTCTCTGTCATTGTCTTTTCCCCTTCCCGGGCGGCTCGATCTGCGCGGGCACGCTCCAGTCAATTCCCTCTCCCGCCCGCCCGCGCCCGGCGGCGCCGGGACGGTCCTGTTTCCGCGGCGTCTCGGCAGGCGCGGCGGGCTCTTCTGTCCATTCCTTCAGCGTCTGCTGGATCTCGTACACCAGCCGGAGGCTCTCGTAATACTTCTTCGCGCGGTCCCAGGTGCGCCACGCCCTGTCCTCGACCGCCATCCACACCCTGGCCGGCTCGAGATCGGTGATCCTCAATTGCCGCACCGGCACCCCCGCGAACCGCGCCAGCATGGCGAAGCTGAGGATCGTCATCGCCATCCCCATTGCAAACCGGGGCTGCAGGATCGGCTCCACGAGGCGCGCCAGCCAGCCGCCCCGCTCCCGCACCGGCCGCACGGCGCCGTGCCGCACCTCGAACAGCAGTTGGTTCACCAGCGCCGGCGGCGGCTCGACGTCCGCGGCCGTCCCGATGAAGGCCACCGCCGCGCGCGCGTCCTCCACCAGCGCGCGGCAGGCCGCGCACGAGGCCAGGTGCAGTTCCACCGTGGCCCGTTCCGCCGGCGTCAGCGTGCCGTCGGTGTAGTCGCAGATCAGGGCCTCGAGATCGCTGCACTTCATGGCACGACCCTCATCTGGCGCAGCGCGCGCGCCAGTTCGCTCCGGCCCCGGTTCAGCCGGGACTTCACGGTTCCTTCCGGCACGCCCAGCACCTGCGCGATCTCGCGGTATTCCAGGCCTTCAATATCCCTCAGAATCACCGTTTCGCGCAGCTCGGGCGACAGCTTCGCCAGCGCCTTCTGCAGCGCCTCGCTCGCCTCCCGGCCCGCCAGCGCCGCCTCCGTGCGGCCTTCCAGCGCGGCCTTCTCTTCGAGCATCGGCAGCTGCTCTTCAATCGACGCCGTCACCCGCTCGTTCTTCGAGCGGCGGTAGTGGTCGATCAGCAGATTCCGCGTCAGCCGCGCCAGCCAGACTCCGAAAGACCCTTCCCCGGCGCGGAAGCTCCGCACGTTGCGGAAAACCTTGAAAAACACCTCCTGCGTGAGGTCCTGCGCTTCGCTCTCCCTCCCCGTGAAACGGTAGCAGATGGAGTACACGCGCTTCGTGTACGTGCGGACAAGATCCTCCCAGGCGCTCTCGTCGCCCTCCAGGCAGCGAGCCACCAGTTCGCTGTCAGCGTCCACGTTCAGCACGCCGGGGCTGCTCCCCTCCCAGGCCGCTGACCGCAACGGCGCCACGGCGGCCGCCCCGCTTTGCGCCGTGCCCCAGACCTGAGTGCCCGCTGCCATTGCCGTGGTTCCTTCTTGCCAGACCGGCCGCCAGCCCTGCTTCCTCTGACCGGCTGGCTGGCTTCCTATCTGTACAACGCGGGTTTATCATGAAAAGTTCGACCGTGGCGAAGGCGTACGGGACCGGCTCCCATTTTAGTTGAATCTGCGGGACGCCTCGCCTCCAGCAGCCTGACGTGCAGGAAACGCCGCCCAGTTCCGCCAGCAAGGCGCGCCGCCCCCTGGCCCGCAGCCTCTGCATCCCGTGCCTCCTCCTGCTGGCCGCTGCCGCATTTCTCTTCTGGCGCGCCCGGCAGACCGGATTCGACCCGGGCGCGTTCGCCTCCGCTTTCCGCCACGTCCACTGGGGCTGGATCGCCGCCGCCTGGACCGTGGGGCTCCTCTCCTACGTCGGCAGAACCGTCCGCTGGATGGTCATGCTGCGGCCGCTCGCCCCGTCCGCACGCTTCCGGGACGTCCTCTCGGCCACCATCGTCGGTTTCACCGCCGTCTATCTGTTCGGCCGCCCCGGCGAACTCGTCCGCCCCTGGCTGATCGCCCGGGCTGCCAGAGTGTCCGTTCCCTCCCAGCTGGCCGCCCTCGTGCTCGAGCGGATCTACGACACCCTCCTGATCCTCGCCTTCTTCGGTTACGCCCTCGCCTCGTCCATTCGGATCCATCCTTCCGCCAGTCCCGAACTGCGCTGGCTCATTGCGAAAGGCGGCTGGATCATCGGCATCACCGGTTCGCTCTGCCTTGCGGCGCTGATCGTGCTCCAGCATTGGGCGCCGAAGTTCGAGCACAGGATCATCGCCGCCCTCGGCTTCCTCCAGCAGCACCACCAGGAAAAAGCCGCCCGCCTGGTGCGGTCCGCGCTCGAAGGGCTTCGCGCCGCCCGTTCCACCTCTGCCATCGCCCGCCTCCTCTGGTGGAGCGCCGTGGAATGGCTGATCATCTACGCGAGTTTTCACCTGATGTTCCTCGCCTTTCGCGAGACCGCCGGGCTCAGCCCCAGCCAGATCCTGGCCTATATCGGCTTTGTCGCCATCGGGAGCGTCGTCCAGATTCCCGGCCTCGGCGGCGGTTTTCAGGTCGCGTCCATTCTCGTGACCACCTCGATGTTCCGTGTCCCCCTGGAAACCGCCACCAGCCTCGCGCTCCTGAACTGGGTCATCGCCCTCGCCGGAGCCGTTCCGCTGGGCGCAATACTCGCCCTGCGCGAGGGACTGCGGTGGCGCGAGCTCTCTCACTTACCCTCCGAGGCCGTCTCATGAACTGTCCATTCTGCGGATTCAAAGAAGACCGTGTCATCGATTCCCGCGAAAGCAAGGAAGGCGACGTCATCCGCCGCAGGCGCGAGTGCCTGCAGTGCGGCCGTCGATTTACTACATATGAAAGAATCGACGAGGTCCCCTACATGGTCGTCAAAAAAGACGGCCGCCGCGAGAAGTTCGACCGCCAGAAGGTGCTCAACGGGCTGCTGAAAGCCTGCGAGAAGCGCCCCATCCCCATGTCCACCCTCGCCGAACTGGTGGACGAAGTCGAGGGAATGCTGGTAGACAGACCGGATCGCGAGATGACTACTTCAGAAATAGGAGAACACCTGACGCGCCGGCTCCTTGCCCTCGACAAGATTGCCTACGTGCGTTTCGCCTCCGTCTACCGCGATTTCCAGGACGTTGAAGCTTTCCTCAGTGAAATCAAGGACTTGATCCGGAAGAAGCGTGGCTGATCCGCCACGCCGGCTCCCGGCGGCGCCAGATTGGGCGGCGGATGTGTAACGAATTCCCGCGCGCGGCATCAAACAAATTGGGAGCTTAACAAGATCGCAATTGTGTGCTATCCTGATTGGGCGCGCCTTCCCGTCCGCCGCCAGTATGAGCCAACCATTCCAGCGGAGCGGTTCCGTGCCCTCCCGGAGATGCAATGTGGGCGGAGTTGCGCAGGCGCGGGAATCAGGATTGGGCCGGTGAATCAGTTTGTCGGCCGCCGCATCGCACGCCTCAGTCCCGGCGGGCGCCCTGCGGCGGGGCAGAGACGGCTCCCATGACAGCAGTCGGCAGTTTTGATTCGGATCCGGGCAGCGGCCACGTTGCCGGAGATCTCTGTTCGGACCTGGAGGTTTGTTGCCAGTGGATCACTTTGAAGATCAGTTTCTGACGGATGCGGCCGAGACGCTCGGCCTGCCATTCGACGAGGAAACCAATTTCTTCCATCCTGAAGACGTCCAGGAAGACGAGTTTGCCGCCGCGCAGCCGGCGGAAGAGTCCATCTACACCGACGACCCCGTTCGCGTCTACCTGCGCGAAATGGGCGCGGTTCCGCTGTTGACGCGGGAAGGCGAAGTCACGCTCGCCCGCCGCATGGAGCAGGGCAAGCTCCGCATGCAGAAGGCGGCGAGCCGGTCGCTTCTGGTTCAGAACCAGGTGCTCGAGCTGGCCGAAAAGGTCCGCTCGGGCGAACTGAACCCGGAGACCCTCGTGGACCTGGGCGAGGTCGAGGAAGGAACCCCCGCCTACGAGAAGCGTCTGCGCGAGATCCGGGAACAGTTCGAAACCTACATCGCGCTGTTCCGCAAGCAGGAGCAGCTCCGCGAGAAGCTGGCCGCCGGCCCCGGCGCCAACAAAAAGGCCCAGAAGAAGGCCCTCTGGAAGTACTACCGGGCGCGCGTGGAGACTTCCCGCGCCATCCGCAGCTTCCCCTGGCTGCCCTCCCGGTGGCGGCAGTTCTCGACGGCCATCGAGCAGGCTGTCGAAGAGCTCAACCAGTATGAAGCCGAGCTCCAGCAGCTCGAAGCCGACCGCTCGGCCAACCAGGCCCGCATCCGCGAGATCCGGCGCGAAATCAAGCGCCGCGAGACGCAGGCTGGCGCCACCCACGCCGAACTGAAGAAATCGCTCGCCGACATCCGTCAGGGCGAGCAGGAAGCCGAGCGCGCCAAGAAAGACCTCGTGGAGGCCAACCTCCGCCTGGTCGTCTCGGTCGCCAAGAAGTACGTCAACCGCGGCCTGCACCTGCTGGACCTGATCCAGGAGGGCAACATCGGCCTCATGCGCGCCGCCGACAAGTTCGAGTACCGCCGCGGCTACAAGTTCTCGACCTACGCCACGTGGTGGATCCGCCAGGCCATCACGCGCGCCATCGCGGACCAGTCCCGCACCATCCGCATCCCGGTGCACATGAACGAGTCGATGAACAAGTTCCTGCGCGCCACCCGCGAGCTGGAGAAGGAACTGGGCCGCGCCCCCACCAACGAAGAGATCAGCCGCCGGATGGACATCCCCGTCGAGAAGGTCCAGAAGCTCAAGACCATCTCGCGCGATCCGGTGTCGCTCGAAACCCCCGTCGGCCGCGACGGCGAATCCGCCCTCGGCGACCTCATCGAGGACCGCTGGGTCGGCTCGCCCGTCGACACGGTCATCGACTCCAACATCCGCGAAGAGACGGCCGCCATTCTCAAGACCCTGTCTCCGAAAGAAGAAAAAGTCATCCGCCTCCGCTTCGGCATCGGCTGCGAGCGCGAGCACACGCTCGAGGAGATCGGGCAGCAGTTCGACGTCACGCGCGAGCGCATCCGGCAGATTGAAGCCAAGGCGCTGCGGCAGTTGCGCTCCCCCGAGCGGGCGCGCCACCTGCGGGCGCTGCTTGCGGCGCGCTGACCTTCTGCTTGTGAACTCCTGGCCCGCCTCCGCCCGGCGCGGGGGCGGGCCGATATGTTTTTACCCCGCCGCGATCACTTCCCGGTAGAACGCCTCGTATTGCGGAATGATCAGCGACGTGCAGAACCGCTCCTCCGCCGTCGTGCGCGCCGCCCAGCGCATCCGGTTGTACAGATCGCGGTCTTCGAGCAGCTCCACCACGCGCGCCGCCTGCGCGTCCGTGTCCCCCGCTTGTTCCAGAAACCCGTTCTGCCCGTGCGTGATCAGCTCCGGCAGCCCGCCTGCCCGCGTCGCCACCGGCACCACGCCGCAGGCCATCGCCTCCAGCGCCGCCAGCCCGAACGACTCCAGCTGCGACGGCAGCAGCAGCACGTCGCACTGCGGAATCAGCCGCTCGATGTGGTCCTGCTTGCCCAGGAAGCGCACGTGCTCGTGCACGCCCAGCTCGAACGCCAGCCGCTCGGCCGCGCCGCGGTCCGGCCCGTCGCCCGCCATCCACAGCTCGCAATCCACTGCCTCGCGCGCCCGCGCCAGAATGCGCACGCAGTCCGGCGCGCGCTTCACCGGGCGGAAATTCGAAATGTGCAGCAGCCTCGGCCGCCCTTCGTGCGGATGCTTCGCCATGCGGTACAGGTCGCAGTTGACGAAGTTGTAGATGACGCGGATCTCCTTGCGCGCCCCTACGGCTTCGTACGTCTGCTGCTTCAGATACTCGCTGATCGCCGTCACGCCGTCGGACTCTTCAATCGAAAAGCGCGTCACCGGCAGATACGATTTGTCGCTTCCCACCAGCGTGACGTCCGTGCCGTGCAGCGTCGTCACGAACGGCAGCCGGCGCTTCTCCCTCAGCATCGACCGCGCCAGAAACGCCGCCGTGGCGTGCGGGATCGCGTAGTGGACGTGCAGCAGGTCAAGCTGCTGCCACTCGGCGATCTCCACCATGCGCGACGCCAGCGCCAGATCATAGGGCGGATATTGAAACAGCGGATAGGACGAGACTTCGACCTCGTGATAGGAAATGCGCGGCAGCCCCGGATCCAGCCGGATCGGGTTCGAGTACGTGATGAAGTGGACCTCGTAGCCCCGCGCCGCCAGCTCCATGCCCAATTCGGTGGCCACGATCCCCGAGCCCCCGTATGTCGGGTAGCAGGTGATGCCGATCCGCAGCGGGCGGGCGGAAGGCGCGCTCATCAGAACTTCTTTCTGGCGAATTCGGCGAACTGTTTCGCGATCCCGGCTGATTCCGTATCGCCCGGATGAATGATCACGCGGTAGATGAACCGGATGCTCTGCCCCGGCTCCAGCGTGTGGCTGCCGTCCTTCGTCTTGTCGTTGAAGAAATCGTGCAGCCCGAAAGCGTTGGCCGCAAACAGCCCGTAGTCGCGCGCGTGCCAGTACGTCGGATGGCGGAAACTCTTCGGATGATCGAGAATCGCCACGCCCAGCGCCTCGCCGTCCAGCGTGCCGCTGTAGTCCACCCACGGCGACGCCTTGCCCCACACTTCCTTCATCCCCGTCTTGCCTTCGGCGTTGATCATCCGCCCGGTGCCGCCGCGCTCCCGCATCGCGTCGCGCAGCCGGATGGCGAAGAAGCCTTCCTTCGTGTCGCCGAACACCGCCTTCTTCACCGCCGTCAGCGTCGCGTCGAAGTCCAGCACCCGTTGGGAAGGATCCGAGTAGAACGTCATCGTGCGCGTCTCGCGCACCAGCGGCTCGCCTGCGTCATCCACCCACAGGAAGCTCGCGCGGATCGTGCCCTCCTTCTTCCCGCCCTTTACGGCGAGGATCTTCTCGAGCTTCACCTTCCCCTTGCGCCCCTTGCCGCCCGGCTCGTTGGCCCAGAAATCAATCTGGTTCACATCGCCGTGCGTGAACCACAGCCCGCGGTGATGCGGATGGTCCCGCGTCTCGCCTTCGATCTTCTCCATCGGAAACCGGCGCGTGACAATCGTCCCCGAAGCCGCGCGCAGCGGCGACAGATACGGCTTGGGAGCGTCTTCCCCGTAATAGAACGTGCCGAACGGCTTGCCGTCGATCGTGATGTCAATGTGATCGGCGGCCTGCTGAAACTGCACCTGCGCCACGAGCGGCAGGCAGAGAAGCGGGATCGCGAAAACTGCGGATTTCATCGCTTCCAGTTAATCACAACCGCTCCCGCGCGATCGCGCCGGTAGCGCCATCCCGGCGGAACCAGCGTGGTGGAGCCTGCATCCAGAATCAGCGCCGGCCCGTCTGTCCACTGCGGGCTCACCGACTCCCGAGCCAGCGCGGGCATCTCGTGCCAGCGCCCGTCCACAAAAACCGTGCGGCGCTCGGGAGCGGGGCGCAAACGCCGGTCCGGAGTCCGCAGCACGGGCGGAGTCACCGGCGTGACCGCCCGCACGCGCGCCTGCACGATTTCCACGGCTCGCGCGCGGTTCGCATATCCGTACCGCTGCTCGTGCGCGTCGTGAAACACGCTCTCCGGATTCCGCCCGCGCCACGGCACCGTCAGTTCGTAGCTCTGCCCGCGGTAGCGCATGTCGGCCGAGCGTTCCAGGCGCGCTTCCGGCGAGTCCTGCCGCGCGCGCTGCTCGAGTTCGCGGAACACGGTCTCGATATCCCCGCACTGCAGCGCGCTGGCCGAATAGTCGCGCACCCGGTCCGCCATCAGCATCCCGAGCGCCGAGAGCGCCCCGGCGAAGTCCGGCACGAGCACGGTGTCCATGCCCAGCTCCACCGCCAGTTCGCACGCATGCAGGCCGCCGCAGCCGCCGAACGCGACCAGCGCAAAGCCGCGCGGATCCACTCCGCGCTCCACGCTCACGACGCGGATGGCCCGCGTCATCGTGGCATTCGCCACGCGCAGGATGCCCGCCGCCGCGTCCTCCAGCGGCAGGCCGAGCGCGCCCGCAATCGAAGACACCGCCCGCCGCGACCGCTCCGGATCGATCGCCACCGTGCCCCCCGCAAGCTGCGTGGCGCTGATGCGGCCCAGCACGGCATGGGCGTCCGTCACCGTCGGCAACATTGCCTTGCCGTAGCATGCGGGGCCGGGATCGGCGCCCGCGCTCTCCGGCCCCACGCGCAGCAGGCCGCCCGCATCCACGCGCGCGATCGACCCGCCGCCCGCGCCCACCGTGTGGATCTCCAGCATCGGCACGCGGATCGGAAATCCCCCGAGCGTCGCTTCCACCGTCTCCCGCGGCGCGCCGTCGCACAGGCTGACATCCGTGGACGTGCCGCCCATGTCGAAGCCGATGATCCGCGTGAAACCCGACGCGCGCGCCGCACCTGCCGCCCCGCGCACGCCTCCCGCCGGACCCGAGAGAATCGTGCGCACGGCCTGCCGCCCCGCTTCCGCGGCCGTCAGCAGGCCCCCGTTGGACTGCATGATCCACAGCCGCGCTCCGGCTCGCCGCTCCAGCGCTTCCAGATACCGGTGCATCAGCGGGCCGACGTACGCATTGAGCGCCGTCGTCGACGCCCGCTCATACTCCCGGAATTCGGGCGACACTTCGCTCGAAACGGAGAGGAAAAAGCGGCGCCCCATCGCGCGGGCGATCCGCTGCTCGTTGGCCGGATTCCGGTAGGCGTGCAGGCAGCAGAGGGCGAGGCTCTCCACGCCCGCGCGCTCCAGCTTGCGCTTCAGCTCGAGCAGTTCTTCACGCTGCGGCGCCGTTTCCACCGTGCCATCCGGAAGCATGCGCTCATGCACGCCGAAACACAGCCGGCGCGGAATCAGCAGCGGCTTCGGACCAGGCGTCAGGTTGTACAGCTGCGCGCGGTTCTGCCGGCCAATCTCGAGCAGATCCTCGAAGCCCGCTGTCGTAATGAACGCCGTGCGCGCCCCTTTGCGCTCGAGAAACGCATTCGTCGCCACGGTCGAGCCATGAATCACTTCTGCCCCGCCTGCCCCGGCGATGCGTTCAAGCCCCGCGAGAATCACCTCGTGCGGCGCCGACGGATTCGACCGCAGCTTGAACGACTCAAGCGAGCCGTCTTCGCGCAGGATGACGAAGTCCGTAAACGTGCCGCCCGTATCGACGCCAATGCGCATCTTCGCACGAGCTTACCCGAAACGGCACCCGCACCGGACATCTACCGCCCCCTCCCCAACGGACTTCCCCTCGCGCCCTCTCCAACGGATTTCCCCTCGCGCCTGCGCGAGGGCTGCATCCCAACTGTGTTCTCTTGCGCCCTCTCCTGCGGATTCCCCTCGCGCTCGCGCGAGGGCTGCATCCCAATTGTGTTTCCCGCGTCCCTCCAAACGGGTTTCCCCTCGCGCTTGCGCGAGGGCTGCATCCCAACTGTGTCTGCCCGGATCGCCAGAGCGGACGGTTCCCCCGACGTACCAAGCCCTACTCGTACCGCAGGCTCACCACCGGATCCAGCCGCGCCGCGCGGTCCGCCGGCCAGTATCCAAACACGATCCCGGTCAGCGCCGACAGCGTCACCCCCAGCACCGTCCACAGCACGCTCACGTACGCCGGAATCATCGGAATCGCCGAGCGCACTGCCAGCGCGATCCCGTACCCTGCCGCCAGCCCGATCAGCCCGCCCAGCATCGTCAGCGTCACCGCCTCCAGCAGGAACTGCACCCGGATGTCGGACGCGCGCGCCCCGATCGCCTTCCGGATGCCGATCTCGCGCGTGCGCTCAGTGACCGAAATCAGCATGATATTCATCACGCCGACGCCGCCAATCAGCAATCCGATCGACGAAATCACCGTGGTCAGGATCACGATCGCGCCCGTCAGCTGATTCCACAGATTGGTCAGAAAATCCGAGCTGAACAGCTCGAAATCGTTCTCCGCGTTGTGCGGGACCTTCCGGATCCTCCTCAGCGCCTCGGTCACCTGATCCATCGCCACCTGCGGCGGAACATCCCGGTGGACCGTGAACGCCAGGAACACCTCCTTCATGTCCGGGTTCTGCTTGCGGAACGTGTTGAGAGGCACCAGCACGAACTGATCCACCCCGGGGCCGCCCAGGAATCCCTCGTCCGGCGCAAAGACCCCGATCACTTCATAGGGAGCGCCGTTGACGAGGATCGTCTTGCCAATCGGATCCGCCCTGCCGAACAGCGAATTCGCCAGCCCCGCTCCGATCACCGCCACCGGCGCGGACCGCGCATCTTCCGCCGGCGTGAACATCCGTCCCTGCTCGATCGAAAACAGCGGGATGATCTCGCAGTAGTCCGCGTTCGCTCCGCGCAGGATGACATTCTCCACCCTCTGCCCGCCGTACCGCGCCTCGTTGGCAGCGCCGAAGAAGAACGCCCGCGTGCCCATCGCCGTGATTTTCTCCACCGCCGGCGCCAGCTCTTTCACTTTTTCCGCGTAATCGTATTCCAGATATTTCCGCTTCCGCACGTGCTCCGGCGGACGTCCGGGGTCGATGCCGAATCCCATCCGCCCGACGAAATAGCTGCGCGAGCCCAGCTGCTCGATGCGGTCCGAGATGTACTTGTTCAGCCCGTTGATGATCGCCGCCACGCTGATCACCGACGTCACGCCGATGATGATGCCGAGCAGCGTCAGCGCAGAACGCACCTTGTGCGCGCGCAGCGTGTCGAGCGCCACCAGCAGATTCTCCTGAAATTCGGCGCGCGTCATCTCACTCCGCCCTTAGCGCCTCCACCGGATCCAGCCGCGCCGCCCGCGTCGCCGGATAGATGCCGAAAAACAGCCCGATCGCCGAAGCCAGCACGATGCCCATCACCGCCACCCAGCCCTGCACCGCCGCCGGAAACGACGTGTACCGGTCCAGCAGCTCCGCGCACAGGAACCCGAGCCCGATGCCGAACAGCCCGCCTGCCAGGCACTGCAGCACGCTCTCGGTGAGGAATTGCCGCAGAATGTCGCCCGCCGAAGCCCCTACGGCGCGGCGCACTCCGATTTCGCTCGTCCGCTGCGTCACGCTCACCAGCATCACGTTCATGATCACGATCCCGCCCACCACGGCGCTGATCGAGCTCACCAGGATGAACACGGCGAAAAACGCGCCGGAAATCTGGTTCCACAGCCTGATGTAAGAGTCTTTCGTCCCGACGAAGAAATCCTCCTCCTGATTCGGGCCGATGTGCCGCCGCGCCCGCAGGATCAGGCGCGCCTGATCCATCGCCCGCTCGAACCGCGCCGGATCGCCGGGCACCTTCACGTTGATCGTCAGCGACGCGCGCCGCCCGCGGATGTCGAGAAAGGCATTCAGCGGAATCACGGCGAAATTGTCCGCGTCCTGTCCCAGAACGGCGCCGTTCCTTTCGTACAGCCCGATCACCGTGAATTCCTGCCCCGCCAGTTTGATCACGCGCCCCAGAGGATCCTGTCCCGGAAAAAAACGGTCCTTCAGCGTGTATCCGATCAGGCAGACGCGCCGCCCGAGATTGTTCTCCACCTCGGTGAAATAGCGCCCCGATTCCACCGTGGAAGAATCGATCCGCTCCATCGACGGCGTGTGGCCGGTCAGGGTGACGTCCGGCACTTCGAGGTCCCGGTATTGCGCCTTCGTGGTCATGCGCCCTGTGGCGCCAGTGATCGCGCACTCCGAACAGAGATCCCGCACCGCCGCATAATCTTCCCAGTAAATGCGCTTGTACCGCTGCGCCTTCCGGATCACCTCGAAGTCCGTCACGGCGAACGGCATCCGCGACAGCTGAAACACGTCGCTGCCGAGGTTGGCGATCTTCGTCTCCACGTACACGTTGGCGCCCTGCACGATCGTCACCACCGTGATCAGCGTGCCCACGCCCATCATCAGTCCGAGAATCGTCAGGGCGCTCCTCAGGCGGTGGGCGCGCAGCGCGTCCACGGCCAGCGCCAGCGTGTCCTGCGGCCGCAACATGGATCTCTCTGATCAGACGCGCGTCAGCGCGGCTCTGTTCTTCTTCTCTTGCGCTCCGCAGCGCGCAGCTCTTACACCCGCACCCGCGCCCATTTCTTCCCGGCGCGGATCACGTGCTCGCCCGGCGTCAGCCGTTCCGCCGGCGACCGGACCACGGCGCC
>FWPV01009655.1_pt1 | contig 16217 bp, 16 predicted proteins | sample 2228371 | NCBI WGS metagenome assembly FWPV01 (sample SAMEA103939776, study PRJEB20133) | metagenome | reverse complement strand
TTATTTTATAGCAGATGGTATTTATGTCCCTAAACTTTATTATTTTTTTAAATTTGACAAAATCAATATGCAAACTAAAAAAAAGTTCATAGAGGATATATTCACAAAAAATAACATTTTATCAAGTTTTATAATATTACTTCCACCATCAATAGGTCCAAGCAAAATGTGTATTATTGGCAGAGGTTGTCCTGATGGAAGTGGAGTTGTTGTAGGATGTAATGCAGGGCCAAGCTGTGAATGCTATTGCTATTTGGAAGGTTATTGTGTTTATGCACAAAAGTTATGCCCTTTTATAGGGGAATTAAGATTTAAATGTTGTGGATATTAATTTTATAGGAGGAGAATTATGAAATATTTAATCTTATTATTCATACTTGCTTCTAATTTAACATTTGCGCAAACTTTCAAAGATGTTTTAGAGAAAAAAATTACAATCATAGATGGAAAATATGATTTAAATTATTTTGCAAATTTAATTCAAAAAGAGTTTGGCTTAAAAGTTATATTTGAACAAGGAAAAGAATTTACTTTTGATTTCACTGGAGTAAAGGAAAAACCAATTCGCTTAATTTTATCTCCACTATTAAATACCTATAGAATGGAAATAATATATGAAGAAACATCGAAAAGTTTTTTAATAAAATTTTTTCCAAAGGAAGAGTTAAAAAGTGAAAATATTAAAAAGCCCTTAGAAAAAATTTCAATTGCTCTTGAAGATGTTTCCTTAATTGACACCTTAGAAACTCTAAAAGAATTATTTAAAAAAGATTTTTCAATAGAAAATAAGGAAAAAGAAAGAATTAAGATAACTTGTAATTTAGAAGTTTTAAATTTAAAAGAATTTTTAGAATATTTAGCAAAAAAATATAATATATTTTATGAGGAAAAAGATAATAAAATAATTTTTAAATAAAATGAAAAAGATATTTAAAGAAGATTTTAAACATATGAGATGAAAATAATTTTTATAGATAATTATGCATGTTTAGTTTTTAGGATTTATAAATATAACATTTGTAGCATTATGCTATTTTCTGCAAATAAAAACAATTTGCTTTACATAGCAAGGGAATTTGAAATTGATACAGGTTTGCAGTTTAATAGGATGAGGTATTATAGTTCAAATTTGGGAAGATTTATGCAAAAGGATATGATTTTTAAAGAAACTGAGAATTACTATGAATATTCTTCAAATAATCCTATAAACAAAATTGATCCCTTTGGACTTATGCCTCCTTGGTTATGGCATTGAGTTCAGCTAAGGCTTCCATCACCTGGTGGGGGTGCCTGGGTAGATAGATGCGAATGGCCTTCCTTTGAAAGCGATTGTTATACCTATTGTTCTAATAAAGAAGATTGTGATTCCTGTTGTTCTTTTGTACATAGAGATGATGAAGATAGGCAAGGTTATCGTGATTGTCGCAATAGATGTCCCTAATAAAATAAAAATGATTTTCAAAAAATTTTTATCTCTATCCTTATTTTTTATCCTGTCTTACTATATAGATGATTGGACGAGACAAACATATATTATAATGGATGATAAGGGAGAGGTTATAAGCAATGGAATTATTTTAAGTGATCCTTACCCTACTATCCAAGTTGATATTTATATATTAAATAATAAGGATTATATGATGATTTATGAAAAAAGAGATCTTGCAAATATTAATGCAGCATATAAATGTTGGCAAAGGGCAAGGAAGTTGAAGAAGCTAAAAGATACAGGAATAGAGCAAAGGATGGTAATGAAATTTAAAATAGATGAAAAGATTTATGAATTTGAATTGTTTTATGATTTAACTTATGTATATTTAAAAACAGAAAATGGAGAGATTTTAAAAAATGAAGATGCTTTTAGATACATAATAGAAAAAAATGAAAGGATAAGGCAATTTTTTGATATTATTGTTTATGAGGCAAAGGAATGCTATAAAAGGCGGTTTCGTTATGTATTTTTTATACATAAAGCAGCCGAAAAGCTTTCCTTAGGAAAAAATAAATATAATATGGAATCAATAATTCTTCCATGCACAGATGTAGAAAAGGAATTGGGTTATGATTGTAATAGATATTATCAGTTTAAGAAGGAGGGGAAAATGGATAAGATGCCAAAATGTGGGAAATTTTGAAAATTGAAAGCATAAAAGAAAAATTTAAAGGAAAATGAGGCAAATTTAATAAAAAATTATAAATAAAGCAAGATTTTTCTTTACGGATATAACTTTAAGCTGCTTCTAAAAAGAAGTTTTGCGAAAGTTGGGTTAACATAATTAATTTTATAAAAACTAAAAAATAATTCCAAAAAAATTCTTACAAAACTTTTTAAAAAATCCCCTTGAAGTCAAGACAAATAGTATTAGAAAAAATGTAGTGCAGAAAAAAATGCAGTAAATACTGAAAATTTTCAAAAAAATGCAAAAGTTGGTTTAATTATTAAAACTTTTCCTTTAAAAACTCTTCAATTTTTTTTATTGCATCTTTGCAACTTTCATCAAATTTAACACCATATCTATAATTTAAGGAAAAGGATTCCCTTGGCGACTCATTTACAATAGTTCCTTTAATAGTTAAACCTTCAAGTTCTAAGACACCTTGAAAAGTCCACCAAAAGGACTTACCTATGGGCAAACTTTTTGTTGTCTCAATAAGCATTCCACCTTTGTTCATATTTATTGTAATGCAAGTTCTTAAAAGCCCTGAAGAATCATCCCTTAAACCTAAGTGCATTCTTACAATGTATCTTTTGGAAGATCTCTTCTTTAAATTTAAAGCACTTGCTACAGCATCATTAAATTTTTCTGGATTTAATGGAGTTCTTAATATTTCTGAAATTGCACTATGTTTTTTTATATCCATAGAAGTTGAACAAATAAAAATTCCCTTAAGATTTGGGACCTTTATTTGTGATATAACTGCAGAATAAAAGGATAAAAATGCAGAGTCATAGGGCCATTCTTCTGCAATAAATAAGTCATAGTTTTCCCTTACAAGTTTTTGAAACCCCATTTCAAAGTCCGATTCATATTTAACTTCAAAATCTTTTCTACTCAATATCCCCATTTGTTCCCAAGTTGAAGGGGATGACCTGCTAATAATTAAAATTTTGTACATAATTCCCCCCTACATCCTAAAGACACCAAAATTATGGTTTGGTATGGGAGCATTTAAAGATACCTCTAAAAGGAGACCTAAGATTTTTCTTGTCTCTTGAGGCAAAATAATTCCATCATCCCATAACCTTGCAGTTGAATAATAGGCACTGGATTCATATTCATATTTTTCCAAGACGGGTTTTCTAATTTTTTCTTCTTCTTCTTTTGTGAGTTCTTCTCCTTTCGCCTTTAATTGTTCCCTTTTTACTTGAACTAAGACATCTGCTGCTTGCTCTCCACCCATAACAGAAATTTTTGAAGAGGGCCACATATACAAAAACCTTGGATTATATGCCCTTCCACACATAGCATAATTTCCTGCACCATGGGAAGCACCTACAATTACAGTAAACTTTGGAACTTGGGCTGTAGCAACGGCGTGCACCATCTTTGCTCCATCCTTTGCAATTCCTCCATGTTCATATTCCTTTCCCACAATAAAACCTGTTATATTTTGTAAAAAGATTAAAGGTATTTTCCTTACAGCACACATTGAAATAAAATGGGCTCCCTTTTGACTTGATTCTGAAAACAAAACCCCATTATTTGCCACAATTCCTACAAGGTATCCATAAAGACGAGCAAATCCACAAACAAGTGTAGGACCAAAATATTCTTTAAACTCAGAAAACTTTGAGCCATCTACAATACGAGCAATTACTTCCCTTATATCAAAGGGCTTTCTTAAATCCTTTGGCACTATCCCTAATATTTCTTCGGGATCATAAAAGGGTTCTTCTGGTTCTATTCTATCCAAGGGAAATTTTTTTGGCCTTGGAACCCCTTCCATTATATTTCTTATTAAAGCAATGGCATGCTCATCTGATAGGGCATAATAATCAGAGACCCCAGAAATTTTGCAATGGACATCTGCTCCACCCAACTCTTCAGGCGTCACATCAATTCCCGTTGCTGCTTTAACCAAAGGTGGACCACCTATAAAGATTGTACCTTCCCCTTTTACAATTACAGTTTCATCAGACATAGCTGGCTGATATGCACCCCCTGCTGTACAACTTCCCATAACAGCACTTATTTGAACTATGTTTAAAGAAGACATCACTGCTTGATTGTAAAATATTCTTCCAAAATGCTCTTTATCAGGAAAAGTTCCTTCCTGTAAAGGCAAAAATATTCCACCAGAATCTACAAGATAAATACAAGGTAATCTATTTTCTTGAGCAATTTCTTGTGCCCTTATATGTTTTTTTATGGTAATTGGAAAATAAGTTCCCCCTTTGACAGTTGCATCATTTGCCACAATCATTGTCTCTTGCCCACAAACTCTTCCAATTCCTGTAATAATTCCTCCTTGGGGTGCTTGATTTTCATACATCCCGTAGGAAGCAAGGGGATTTAATTCAATAAAGGGAGAGCCAGGATCTAATAGGGCATCTATTCTTTCCCTTACAAGCATTTTTCCCCTTTTTATATGTTTTTCCCTTGCCTCTTCAGGTCCTCCCTTTTTTATTTCATTTAATATTTTTAAATACTCTTCAATTTTGTTTTTTTGGTATGCATAATTTTCCTTATATTCAGGAGAAGAAGTATTAACCTTTGATTCTATTCTAAACATGGAACTGCCTTATATCCATAAGCAATTACACCCGATTCACCATCTTCTTGAATTTTTCTAAATTCAATTTTTACCTTTTCCCCTACTTTTAAATCACTTTCCCTATAATCAGCAAAAGGCATTAAGATTTTTACATCCTCCATAACTTCTACAATAACCAAAGCATAGGGTTGCAAATCAGAAAAGGCAGGATGTCCTGTATGAAGTTCTGAAAAGCTTACAATTTTTCCTTCTAAGGGCAAATTAATTTTTTCAAATTCTTTAAAACCACATAGGGGACAAATTAATCTTTGAGGGAATAGAATCTTCCCACACTTTTTGCATTTCCCTGCTTCTAACCTATATTTTTGTGCCTTTTCTCTCCAAACAATTGATGGGGTAATCATTTTTTCACCTCCCATATAGTTACAATTGAAGAGGCACCTGTGCCTCCCATATTTTGACAAAGTCCAATTTTTGCTCCTTCAACTTGCCTCTCCCCTGCCTCCCCTGTAAGTTGCTGGAAAATTTCACAAACTTGAGCAACTCCAGTGGCTCCAACGGGATGCCCCTTTGCTTTTAATCCACCTGAAGTATTTACAGGAATTTTGCCTCCCAATTTTGTCTCACCCTTTAAAATTAAATCTTGTCCCTTTCCCTTTTCTGCAAAACCCAAGGCTTCATAAATTAAAATCTCTGCAATTGTAAAGCAATCGTGGACTTCAGCCAAACAAATATCTGAGGGGTTTATATTTGCCATACTATATGCTTTTTCTCCTGCTTTTTCTACAGCAGATAAATGGGTAATATCTTTCCTTTGGGCTAAACCAATTGTATCTGTTGAATGCCCAAAACCCTTAAGCAAGATATAGGGCTTTCCCAATTTTTCTGCATTTTCCTTAGTTGTAAGCATAACACAAGCAGCTCCATCTGTTATGGGTGAACAATCTAAAAGGTGTAAGGGACTTGCAATTAAAGGAGAAGATGTGACTTGTTCAAGAGTAATTTCTTGAGGAAATTGGGCATAGGGATTAAATTTTCCATGGTAGTGGTTTTTCACTGCAACCATAGAAAGGGCTTCCCTTTTTGTTCCATACTTTTCCATATGGGCTGTTGCCATTAAAGCATAAAGAGCAGGGAAAGTGGCGCCAAAGAAGAGTTCATAAGAAGAATCAGAAGCTGTTCCTAAGGCAATTGTTGCCTTCCCTCCAGAAATATCTGTCATCTTCTCTACCCCACCTACCAAAACTGTCTCTGCATATCCACTTCCAATGGCATAAATCCCTTGTAGCACAGCCAAGGAACCTGAAGCACAAGCAGATTCAACCCTTACTGCTGGAACTGGGATCTTGCCTAAATAATCAGCCATAAGGGGACCTAAATGTTCTTGTTCATTGAAAAGTCCAGAGGACATACACCCCACATAAAGCATATCAATTTTATCTGTTCCGCTCTTTTCAAAACAATTTAAAGCTGCTTCTACAAATAAATCCCTTAAGGACTTATTCCATAACTCCCCAAACTTTGTTAATCCATATCCTATAATAGCAATTTCTTTCATTTTTTACCTCCTTTAATCTTCCTTTGCCTTTAAAATTTTTCTTCTAAACTTAGCATAAGTTCCATAATCAATAAAGAATAAGTTCTTATCCAAATAGTCCCTTGTCTTTGGAGCTAATGCCTGAACTTCCTTTATTTTTTCCGTAACGGTATAAATAAAACCATCAGAGCCAGCTCCAGAACCAAAGGAAACCATAAAAATTTTATCTCCTGGTTTTGCTACATCCAAAATTGCAGTCAACCCCATAGGGGAAGAACCAGAATAGGTATTACCCAATGTGGGAACTAAAAGCCCTGTTTCCAATTGTTCCTTTTTAAATCCCAATTTTTTTCCAATTGTTAAAGGAAATTTCCCATTGGGTTGATGAAAAACTGCAAAAGTAAAATCCCCTGGTTTCATCTTTGCCTTTTCAAGCAAAGCAGTAGCACAAGAATAAATATGGTGAAAATAAGCGGGCTCTCCAGTAAAACGGGAACCATGTCTTGGGTAGTGTTGATATTCCCTTCTCCAAAAATCAGGGGTATCTGTTGTATAAGAATGGGTAAAATCCACTGTTGCAATTACATTGTCCCCAGAACCAAAAATGAAGGCAGCTGCTCCTGCTGCTGTGGAATATTCTAAGGCATCTGAAGGTGCTCCTTGGGAGGTATCTGCCCCAATTCCCATTCCATATTCAATAAGTCCTGCTTTTACCTGAGCATAAGCCAAATACATACCCTCTGTGCCTGCTTTACAAGCAAATTCCAAAGAAGAGATATGGATATGCCCTGCTGCACCAATGGCATCTGCAACAACTGTTCCCGAGGGTTTGACAGCATAGGGATGGGATTCAGACCCTATATAAAGACAACCAAGTTTCTTAGGGTCAATTTTTGCTCTCATTAAAGCATTTCTTGCTGCTTCCACAGATTGGGTAATTACATCTTGATCAGGGGCAGGGACAGACTTTTGTGTAAGCCCCAAACCCTTTTTGTAATTTTCAGCATTGGCACCCCAAATCTTAGAAATTTCTTCCACCTTAATTCTATAGCGAGGAATATAAGCACCATAACCTACAATTCCAATCATATTACCCTCCTTATAAATTAATTTTAAATTATAACATAAAATCATTTAATATATCCCAAATTTTTCAATTTTTTTATTTCTTCTTCCTTTAAATTTACTCTTTGAAGATTTTTAGAAGAAAAAGAAGGCAGGTGCTTTACATAATATTTTAAATCTATTTTAAACCTTTCTCTAATTTTTGGATTTGAATTTGAAAGGTTTACCTTTTCTTTTTTATCCATTAAAAGATCATAAAGTTCCATATCCCCATTTTTATTTAAAATAAATTTCCATCTCTTTGTCCTCAAAGAATACCTTCTATCTTCGTATTGGGAAAATATAAATTTATGAGAATTAAAAGAAAGCAAGTCCTTTCCTATTAAAAAATTTGGAATAGGGACTTTTGCATATTTTAATACCGTTGGCACTATATCTATATGACAAAAAAGCCCATATTCTCTTTTGCCCTTTGGAACTTTTGTTCCTGCAATTATCATTGGAATATGTAAGAGTTCTTCATACAAATTATCTCTATGCAAAAGACCTCCATGTTCTCCAAACTCTTCTCCATGATCTGAAGTCAATATTAGTAAAAAATTTTTAAAAAATCCCAATTTTTCTAATCTTTTAAAAAAAACTAATAAAGTATCATCAACATATCTTATGGAACCATCATATTGGGATTTTAAAAATTCTAAATCTTCACTTTTCAAGTCCTTCCAAGCAGTATGAACATATTTTAACAAAACTTCATTTGTGGGGTCCAATTGGCTTTCATATTTACCAAAAAGATTTTTATATTTATCTGGGGGTTTATAAGGTGAGTGTATTTCATAAGTGTGGTAAAAAACAAATAGGGGTTTATCTCTTACTTTTTCAATGTATTTTATTAATTTTTCCGTACCTTTTTCAATTCCACCCCCTTCATCATCATAAACATCAAAACCCCTATCAAAACCATAACTTCTTGATAAAAGCCCCCCATCAGTTACACCTATTGTAAAATAGTTATAATTCTTTAAATATTCTTGAAGCATTAAAACATTAGGATTTACCATAAAATCAGTGCCATATTTCCCTTTATATAAACTTTCTTGATAAAAACCAGTAAGGATTGTGGAATGAGAAGAAAAAGTTCCATGGGTATTTACAAAAAAATTTAGATAAATTACTCCATTTTTTGCAATATAGTCAATAAAAGGAGAGGTATTTCTTTCATAACCATAAGAAGAAAGATTTGATGCCCTTAAAGCATCCAAAGAAATTAAAAGGATATTTGGTTTATTTTTATCCTTACAACTAAAAATAAATAAAAATAGGAAAAAAATTATTTTTTTCAAATTACCGTTGCCTAATTATGGGACTGAAGCCCTCTTCTTTCAATTTCTCATAATAATTTTCTACTTCTTTTTCTGAACTAAAGGGTCCTATTAAAACTCTTATAAATTCATTAAATCTTTCTGTAAATACATTGGAGTAGGACTTTTTTAATTTTTCCTTTAAATTCCTTGCATTTTCCTCTTTAAGAAAAGCACCAACTTGAATGATTATTTCTTTTTTTTCTTCTTTTATTTCATCAAAGGAGCCATAAGCCCTAATTCTTACCCTTGCTAAACCTTTATTTATAATTCCCAAATCTTTTGCTGCAATATAAGATAAATCAATTATTCTTTTTGGTAAAAAGGGACCCCTATCATTTATTTTAACTTTAACACTTTTTTGGGTTTCAAAACAAAAGACCTCTACAATTGTTCCAAAGGGTAGTGTTCTGTGAGCAGCTGTATAATCATACATATTAAATACTTCACCAGAAGAAGTTTTTTGCCCATGATATTCTTTCCCATACCAGCTTGCCAAACCCTCTTCTTCATAAACCTTTTCTTTTTTTGCTTCATAACTTGTAGCACAAGAAATTAAAAAAACTAAAAATATTATTTTACTGAATTTTGACAAGCAAAAGGGTTCCATCTTTTAAATTTTGTGAAGTAAACTCTTTCCACTTCTTATCAAAAACTTTTAAGATATCCTTCAGACCTTTTTCTTTGTTTTCTTCAATTATTTTTACAAGATTTTTTAAACCAAAACATCTCCCCTTCTCATCTTCACATTCCACTATCCAAGGAGTATAAAAGCAAAACAAGTCCCCTTTCTCAAAACTTAAAATTTCATTTTTATAAGGATACTCCGCTTCAAGACCTAAGGGAATTCCTTCGGATTCAATTAAGATACTCTCGCTTCCCTTTGCAGAATAAATAGGTGGAATATGTCCAGCCATTACAAAATTTAAAGTTTTTTCCTTTAAATCAAAGAGGGCAAAGATAGCAGAAATGTAAAGACCTTCATAAGAAATATTGCAAATATGGGTATTTAATTTTGTAGTTATTTGAAGAGGGTCTTCTACTTCTTCAATTAAAAGACGAAAGGCACCTTGAAAATTTGAAGCAAGTAAAGCAGAAGAAAGGGATGCTTTGCTGCCATCAGCAAGCAAGATAAAAATTCTATTTTCATCTATGGGAACTGCACTTAGGGAATTCCCACCAATTATTGTTTCACCAACTTGATAATAAGCCATATATAAATTTGAAAAAGATAAAAAGTTTTCGGGAAATAATTTATTCTTCAGTTGCAGTGCAAATTGCATTTCCCTCTCCATTTCCTTTTTTTTAAATTGTTCTTCCTTTAATTCTGCTTGTTCCAAAATTGTTGCTGCATGGGAACAAACTTCCTTTAAAAATTCTTCATCTTCTAAGGAAAAGGCATCTTCTTTTCCTTCTTTTTTCTTATTTAATAATTGGATTACCCCTACTATTTCCCCTCCATAAGACCTCATAGGAACTGATAAAAGGGATTTGGTTTTATAGCCCGTCCTTTTATCTACTTCTGGATTAAACCTATCATCCCTGTAAGCATCTGGAATATTTAATGTTTCTCCTGTCAAAGCAGTATGTCCCACAATACCCTTTCCTAAGGGGACTTCAATTCTACACTCCTTATCCCCCTCTAAGGTTTTAGACCATAAAATTTCCTTCTTTTTATCAATTAAAAAAATTGTCCCCCTATCAGCTCCCACTTCCTTTGTTGTAACAGATAAAAGGGTTTCCAAAAGTTGATCTAAATTTAAAGTAGAGGATAGAGATCTTTGGGCTTCTAAAACAACCATCAGCTTTACCATTTTTTGATGGGCAAAGGAAAGTTCTTTTAAAATTTTATCCACCAATTTTCCTTCAAATTGTTCTATGGCATTTAAAAATTCCTTTGCATTTTGAAACCTTTTTTTCAAATCTTTTTCTATGGCTTTTAAAATAATTTCATTTAAGCCTTCAGGTAAATCTTCCCTATATAAAGAAGGTTCAGCAGGTGCTTCGTATAAAATCATATCCAATAACTTATAAATATCATTATGTTCAAAGGGAACTCTTCCTGTAAGCATTTCATACATAATAATTCCAAGGGCATATAAATCACATCTTCCATCCAATTTTTCATTTCTTATTTGTTCAGGTGCTAAAAATTCTGGGGTTCCCATAATTGGAGCATTTGGATCAATGGGTTGGTCCTTTAGACGAGAAATTCCAAAATCCATAATTTTTACAACTTCTTCTGGAGAAAGAAAAATATTTTCTGGCTTTAAGTCACAATGTATTACCCCCATCTTGTGAGCAGAATCAAGCCCTGCAAGGATTTGTTTTACAATTTTTAAGCATTTTCCAATGGAATAAGTTCCTTCACTTATCAAAATGTCTTTAATGGAAGAACCATCCAAGTATTCCATTGAATAAACTCTTTCCCCCTCTATTTCTTCTAAATCATATACCCTACAAACATTTTCATGGGTAACTTTTCGTGCAAGATTTATTTCTTGTCTTAACCTTTCAATACTTAGTGGGTCATATTCGCCCCTTAACTTTTTTAAAGCAATAATTGTATTTAATTTCAAATCCTCTGCCTTATAAACAACCCCCATTCCTCCAAAGCCCAAAACTTTTAAAATCTTGTACCTTCCTCCTAAAACATCCCCAACCTTGCTCACTTTTCCCTTAAAATCCATCTTTTTTTCCTCTCCTTTTCTTTTCTAATTCAAAGCCAAAACTATATAAAAGCTCTTCTGCTTCATAACCTTCTCTAATATTTAAATTATAATCATTTATCTTTTCTTGCAATTCAATAAGTTCCTTTAAATCATAGTTTGACAAAGCATCATAAGAATAAAAAAGGGCATTGGGATTTTTTATCCTTGGCAAATAGTTTTCCTCTAATTTATTAACCCTTTCCATTTTTTCCCTTATTTTGGGATAAATCCTTTGAATAAAATTATCCCTACTTAATACAGTATCTTCCTTTTTTAATATTGATTTTAATATTATTAAAAACCTTATTTCCTTTGAAAGGATTGAAAAAATTAAAATTGGTGGTTCCCCTTCCCTTAAAAGCTTTCTTACTTGATCAAAATAAACCTTTCCATCCCTTTTTTCTATTGCATTTTTTAAGCCAAAACTTTCAGAACCTTCTTCATCTACAAGTTTTTTTACTGCATCTAAATCTATTTTTTCTCTATTAGAATATATACACAACTTTTCCATTTCCCCTTTTAACCTAAGGGGATCCCCCTTACACCTTAACTTTATCAAATTTTTACCATTATAATCCATTAATTTTTTATTTTTCTTTAAAACATTTTCAATTATTTCATCGCCTAAGAGAGACCACTCTTTGTCATATTTTATTGTTACAAAGGAAAAAAATCTTTGCACTTCTTCTAAGGTCTTCCAAATTGAATGTTTTGGTATTTCAACTACACCAAAGACAAAGAAATGGAGGATTGCCTTTTCTTTATAAATCTTTTCCAAACTATCTAAAAATTTCATATTTAAATTATTTTTGTCAATTAAAGGAATATAATATAAAAATCTTTCTCCAAAAAGGTTTGGAGAAGTAATTTTTAAAGGTATTTCATCAATTTCTTCTTCTGATATTTTATGGATTTTTAAATCCAAATTTTCCTTTAAGAACCCCTCCAAAAACTTTTCTATTTCATAACTTAGGCGCTCTTCTTCCTTTGCTTGAAAACAAAAAAGCATTTTAGTATATGGGGTAAGAGATGGGGGTAATCCTCAATCCCAAAGTATCTTCTAAGATTTCTTCCTTAAAATTAATTTCTATGCTTGCCCAAGCACCACAAAAGGGACAGCGATCTTGCCAGGTCTTCATTGATTTTTGACAATTGAAACAATAATATTCATTTTTTAAAGCATCATAATTTTCAAGGGATTTCTTTAGAGATTGGAGTGCCTTTTCTTTTTTCCCAATCCTTTCTTCTAAGGTTGCTAAAAGATAATTTAAGACCACTGAATTGGGAGCAAAGGGCTGGAGAGAAGATAACAATTTATATGCCTCATCAACCATCTCAAGGCGATAGTATAATCTTCCTAAGAAAAAACGAGGAAGTGTATCCTTTTCCACTTGAAATCTAATATGATTTATTGCTTCTAAGGCTTTAGCTGCTTCTTCTTTTTCCAAATATAAATCTTCTATCTTATGCAAAAGTATAGAGGAATAAGTGTTTTTAAATCCTTCCGTATAAACAGATAAAGCCCTCTCTTCTTCTTTATCTTCTTTATAAATATCCCCATATAAAACCCAAGCAGGTGTAAATTTTGGATTTTCCTTTAAAATATCTTGAACTTTTTGGATAGCCTCCTTCAATTCTTTATTATTTTTTAAATTTTTTGCAACTTCATATTCCAAGCAAATCCTTAAATTTTTATCTTCTTCAAAACCAAGTAATTTAATTATTTCTTCTTGGATTTTTAAGGCACCTTCAAATTTTTTTATTTTAATATAAAGGGTGCGAAGTTGTTTTAAAGCAATCACTTTTAAAGGAGAGGGAATATTTTTCAAATTTTCTTCCAAATATTCAATTGCTTTTTCATATTCTTCTTTAATTTCAAAAAACCTACTCTTTAATAAAGGAAAAAGAGAAAACTTCTTTTCCTTTTCCAAATCTTTAATTAAAAATTCTGCCCTTTCAATATCCTTTTCTCTTAAAGAAACACAAAGGTTTAATATTTTGCCTTCCCAAGTATTTGCCTTTTCTAAGGAAAGATTTTTTAAAATTCTTTTTGCTTCTTCTAATTCTCCGTGTAGAAGTGCATAAACAGAAATTTCAATTCCCTCTTCAAATACCTTTTTTTCTTCTTTTTCTTCCTGAAGCTTATGGATTTTCCTGGTTTTTTTCCATACATCAACTAAAAACAGCATTAGCATCAAAAAAAAACCAGCTAAGAAAAATATGAACATAGCAAGCCAAACTGGTACAGATACAGTTCCCGTAAAATAAAATTTTTGTTTTATTAATACATCATAATTTTTTTGAATCCAAAAAACTATTACAAAAAAAGCAAGGAAGAACAAAACAAGGAAAAAAAGGTGTTTAAACTTCATTTAATAATTCCTTTCTCTTGTAATTCTTGACATTCTATACAATGCCTTGCCCAAGGAACTGCATCCAATCTTTTTATTTGAATCTTCTTTTTACAATGGACACAAATTCCATATTTTCCTTCCTTAATCCTTTGAAGAGCTTCTTCAATTAACAAAAATATCTTTCTTTCTGAGTCAGAAAGCCCATAAAGAAGTTCTCTTGAATAAGAAACAGCTGCCTTATCTGCAATATCTTGAACAATTTCAGATAAACTCTCATCGCCAGAGGCTTTAGATGCCACAATTGTTTGAAGAATCTCCTCCCTCTTAGCCCTTAACATTTTTTCGTACTCTTTAACTTTCTTTTTATCCATAAAAACTCCTTGAAATTTAGCAATATATTATACTTTAATAATAAAAAAAACTCAAGTTAAGTGGGAAAAGTGCATTTAGTAGCATTAAGCATTTAGCATTTGGGATTTTAACAGAACAGTAGAGCATTGGCGCAGCAGAGCAGAAGTTTTTAAAAAGCAATAAGCAAAGAGCTCTTCTGGACTTCCAAACTTCAGCGCTTCCGCACTGCTTTTATGCTTCTTCCGTTTTCCGTGCTTATTTTTTTGTCACCGCAAGGTTTAAGCATTGTCATTGCCTTTGCATTCAGCATACAGCATTAAATGTCAACTACTAAATGCTAACTCCAAATATAAACTGTTTTTATTAAATTAAGATTTTTTTCTTTTATAAAAGGGAGTAGGTACCACTTGGGCTTTTGCTTTCTTATCCCTAATTAAAATTTCTATTTCAGTTCCTACTTTTGAAAACTCTATGGGCAGATAACAAAGTCCTATATTTTTCTCTAAGTAAGGAGCATAAGAACCAGAGGTAACATTTCCTACCTTTTCATCTTTTACATAGACCTCATAATTATGCCTTGGTATTCCCTTATCAATCATCTCAAAACCACAAAGAACTCTTTTTATACCCTTTTCTTTTTGTTCTAAAAGTGAAGACCTTCCAATGAAATCACCCTTTTCTAATTTTACAATCCAATCAAGTCCTGCTTCCAAAGGTGTATGTTCATCATCTATATCATTTCCATATAATGCCATTTTTGCTTCTAATCTTAAGGTATCCCTTGCTACAAGTCCACAAGGTCTTATTCCAAATTTTTCTCCTTCTTTTAAGAGGATCTTCCACAATTTTGGTGCCTCTTCATTTGAAAGATAAACTTCAAATCCATCTTCACCTGTATATCCCGTCCTTGAAAGGAGAGAATAAAAAGATGCCACTTCTGTTTCTATAAACCTATAATATTTTATATTTGATAAAGGAATATTTACAAGGTTTTGTAAAAGTTCTTCAGCCAAGGGCCCTTGAAGGGCAATTTGGCTTATCTCTGAAGAAATATTTTTTGCTTCTGCTTTAAATTTATTTTTACTTTTTACCCATTCAAAGTCCTTTTCTGTATTTGCTGCATTTACGACCAAAAAATAACTTTTTTCATTTTTTTTGTAAACAAGCAAATCATCTACAAAGGTACCCTTTTCTGTGAGAAAGGCATTATATTGGGCTTGGGAATTTGAAATTTTTGAAACATCATTGCAAGTTAAGTATTGAATAAAATTTAAAGCTTCATCTCCTTCAATTATAATTTCACCCATATGGGAAACATCAAAGATACCAACCCCTTGCCTCACAGCTAAGTGTTCTTCTATGGGACTTCCATAGTGGAGAGGCATTAAAAATCCAGCAAAATTTACAATATTTGCTTTTAAAGAAAGATGCTCATCATATAAAGGCGTCTTTTTCACTTTACCCCCTTTTATAATTCAATATAATTTAATGCTTTTGTAGGACAAAAGGGAACGCATTGAGGATCCCCACCGCATAAATCACATTTATGCACTATTTCAAAGTCCTCATCCCATCTCATATTCCCAAAGGGACAAGCCACTACACACATTTTACATTTTATACATTTTTCTTCTTTTACTTCTATTGCACCAGTATTTTTATTTCTTACCAAAGCAAAGGTAGGACAAACCTTTACACAAAGGGCTTCATAACATTGATAACATACAATAGGGGTTCCCATTTCAATTCCCCTTTTAATTATTTTTATTCTACTTTGACCTGCCTTTCCATTTTTTCCATGGGCAAAACCACAAGCAAGTTCACACTTTCCACAAGCAATACATTTGAAAACATCTACTTCATAAATCTTTGGCATAAAACCTCCTTAGAGCTCCACAAGGGTTTTAAATTTTTCACCATAAAATTCATTTTTACAGTTATCACAAAGGTTAAAGGTTTCTTCAGAGACCCCTTGTTTTTTTGAAAAATATTTTGCCTCTTCTTCAGTTACTTTTATGGGTTTTGAACATTTGGAACAAGTTTTTAATTTAAAAGTTTTTCCCCAAATTTCCCTTTCATACCCCCTTTCTTTAAATTTTATATAGTTTGTAGGACAAATATA
>FWPV01009654.1_pt1 | contig 16218 bp, 18 predicted proteins | sample 2228371 | NCBI WGS metagenome assembly FWPV01 (sample SAMEA103939776, study PRJEB20133) | metagenome | reverse complement strand
CTCGCCTCCCCTGGTGATGGACGCCGAGGACCTGCGCGAGCTCGCCGCGGGGATCGGCGCGGCGCTGGACGACCTCGCCCGGGGATAGCTCGGCCGCCGCTTCCGCGACGGCCGAGCGCGGGGGATAGCCACCCGCGAGGAAGCTCGAAGGCGGAGACGGCGCGGTCCGACCGCGAGTCCTTCACCACCCCCTCACGCTCGCGGGCTTACCTCCGTTATCGGCACGCGGCCGGGGCATAACTTGAGCGCGTAAGGGCAGGACGTCCTACGGGTCGTCAAGTGCCACTAGCCCCCCCCCGAGAGGCCGGTCGCCTCTGCCCCGTGCTCGGAGACCGGGGCAAGGTGAACGGGTCCTGCTTGCTGAGGGGGGCCATGCTGAGTCGTTCCTTGCTCCAGCGGCCCACCCCTGGGCAAGCGACTGCCCGACAGCGTCCTGCAAGCACTTGCCACCGACCTGAGGGCCGCTGCCCGGGGTCGCGTACTGGCGTTCGTGGATGAGGGATGTGGTGCGTGCCAGGAGCTCGTGGCGGGAGTGGTGTCCGCCTCGCGCGGTGAAGCGGAGGTCGTCATCGTGCTCGCCCCGGAATGGGTCGCCGCGCTTCCTCGCCGCGGTCCGGGAGGCTGGGATCCGCGCCGTGAGACTTGCCGGCGGCCGATGGAGCCAGTGCAGGGTCTCGGAGACGCCGCTGCTCGTGCTCGTCGACACATCGGGTCGTGTCGTGGACAAGGCCGTGAGCCCCCACGCGGCCCTCTTCGCCCGACGTGCCGGCCTAGTAGCTCCTGGTGGACCAGCGTCGGATGAGCCGGGTCGGTGATCGAGACACAGAGGCGACAGGGGGAGGCATGAAGCGATGCGCAGGTTCACAGGGTTGACGGTTCCTCTCCTCGTCGCTGCGGCACTCGCGATGCCCGCTGTCCGAGCTCATCCCCTCAGGGTCTTCGACGCATGCGCGGCGCAGAGGGAGTACGGGCCGCCGTGCTCGGACACGGAGCACTACCTGGCCGGTGACTGGGTCTACCTTCGCGCCTACCTGAAGCCGCGACACTCGGGGAAGGTTGTATCGGTCTGGCGGCGCGAGCCCGGCTCGGGCAGGGGCTGGGAGCGGGTCGGGAGCGACCGCGTGAACCGCAACGGGATCTCCCGCTGGGTCTGGGACACATCTCGCGATGACGCGAAAGGGGACGCCGCCTACCGCTTCCGGTTCTCGCTGCCGCGCCACGGGACGAGCGACGTGGTGCGGGTCTGGGTCGTAGCCGACGTTTGACAGCCTAGTGGAAGGAGTGGCCACAGGCGCAGGTGCCTTGGGCCATGGGGTTGTCGATGGTGAAGCCGGAGGCCTCGAGGGTGTCGACGAAGTCGATCGTGGCCTCCGAGAGGTAGGGCGCGCTCATCCGGTCCACGACGATCCGGACGCCGAACTGCTCGTCGGTGAGGTCGCGGTCGGTGATCTGATCGTCGAGGTACATCGCGTACCGGAGGCCCGAGCACCCGCCGGGCTGCACGGCCACCCGCAGCGCGACGTCGTCCCGTCCCTCCTCCGCGAGCAGCTCCTTCACCTTGCCCGCGGCCGCCTCGGTCAGCTGGATCATCCCCACCTCCGAACCTCGTTCCAGCCCATCCTACCAAGGTCGCCGCGCTTCCCTACCCATCCGGTCGGGTTTCTCGGAAGTCGGCGATCTCGGCCCGGGCGGCCCGCTTCAGCTCCTGCGGGGTCGTGCGGAAGACCGCGTCCGGCGTCCCCGCCGCCGCCCACACCTCCTCGTGCCGAAGCAGGTCCGGGTCCAGGAAGGTCCGGATCGGCTCCGGGTGCCCGAAGGGGGGCGTGCCGCCCACCGCGAACCCCGTCGCCGCCCTGGCCTCCTCGGGCGTGGCCCGGCGCACCTCCCGCGCCCCCACGAGCGCGGCCAGCTTGGCGGTGTCCACGCGGTTCGCGCCCGAGGTGAGCGCGAGCACCGGCCTGCCGTCGGCCATGAACACGAGCGACTTCACGATCTGGCCGACCGCGCACCCGACCGCCCGCGCCGCGTCCTCCGCCGTCCTCGTCCCCTCCGGGAACCGACGGACCTCCACGGGGTGTCCGAGGACCGCCGCCGCCTCCAGGAACCGGTCGATCGCCTTCACGGCCGCCAGGCTAGCCCCTCCGCGAGGTCGGCGGCGAGCTCCTCGAGGGCGAGCCGCGCGTCCCCGAGGGCTCGAGCCTCGCCCACGAGGTCCACGAGCGACCGGACGGTGACCCCCTCGGGCTCGACCTCGGCGCGCCCGCAGAGCACCGCGACGGGCACGCCGGCGACCCGGGCGAGCCCCAGCACGCCCGCCGGGACCTTGCCCCGGAGCGACGTGGCGTCGAAGGCCCCCTCGCCCGTGATCACGAGGTCCGCGCGCTCGATCCGCTCCGCCAGGCCCACGGCCTCGGCCACGAGCTCCACCCCGGGCCGCAACCGGGCGCCGAGGAACGCGACGAGCCCGGCGCCGAGCCCCCCGGCGGCCCCGGCCCCCGGCAGCCCCCGGACGTCCACCCCGAGGTCCCGGTGGACGACCGCCGCGAGGTGCCCGAGGGCCCGGTCCAGCAACAGGACCTCCTCCGCGGTCGCGCCCTTCTGGGGCGCGAACACGTGGGCGGCCCCGCGGGGACCCGTGAGCGGGTTGTCCACGTCGCAGCACGCCTGGACCCGCAGGCGCCGGACCAGGGGATCCAGGCCACTCGCGTCGATCCGCACGAGCTCCAGGAGCCCGATCCCCCCGGGCCGGATGGGTCGGCCCTCGGCGTCGGTGAGGGATACCCCGAGCGCCTGGGCCATCCCAGCGCCGCCGTCCGTCGTGGCGCTCCCCCCGAGGCAGACGAGGACCTCCCTCGCCCCCGCCCTGGCCGCCTCCCGGATGAGCTCGCCCGTGCCCCGCGTGCTCGCCCGCATGGGGTCCCGCCGGGCCGGCGAGACCAGCTCGAGCCCGGAGGCGCGGGCCATCTCGACGACGCCGATGGGCCCGCCCGGGGCGTCGGCGAGGCCGTAGGGCGCCTCCACCGGATCGCCGAGGGGCCCGCTCACCCGGGCCGACCGGCGCTCCCCCCCGAGGGCGGCGAGGAGGGCGTCGAGGGTCCCCTCCCCACCGTCGGCGAGGGGCACCTCCTCGACCACGTCCCCCGGCCTCACCCGGCGCCACCCGCGCGTGATCGCCGCCGCGGCCTCGGCGGCGGAGAGCGTCCCCCGGAACTTGTCGGGCGCCACGAGGATCCGCACGTCCGGTACGGTACGATGCCGCGCCGGCCGGCGACGGCGCCGCCGATCACGTCGCACGAGGGGGAACGGAGCGTGGAGCGGACCCGGCTCATCGGCATCCTGCACGCCGAGCGCGCCCGCCTGGGGCGCACGATCCAGTACGCGGACCCGAGCACCTGGGACGCGCCGAGCCCCTGCGAGGGGTGGCGCAACCGCGACGTGCTCGCGCACCTCGCGGCGCAGGACACGGCCGCCGCGCAGCTCCTCGGGGGCGAGCCCCCGGCCGAGCTCGAGGCCTTCCGCGAGGCGAACGGCGGTGAGCTGTGGGTCTCCGGCTTCAACGAGTGGGCGGTGCGGGTGCGCGAGGACGTGCCTGCCCTCAAGCTCGCCCTGGACTGGGGGCGGGCGGCGGACCTCCTGTGCACCCGGGCCGCCGGGATCCCGGAGGAGGAGTGGCCCCGGCGCCGGGTCCCGTGGCTCGCCGGGGAGATCGGGGTGCGGTACCTCGTCCAGTCGCGCATCGTCGAGTGGTGGCTCCACGGCGAGGACCTGCGCGAGGGGACGGGGCAGGAGCCCAACCCCCAGCACTGGCCGGTGCACCTCACCTGCGACCTGGGGATCCGGATGCTCCCCTACGCCCTCGGCCTCGCCGGCCTGTCCTTCCCCGGCGCGAGCGTCCGGGTGGACCTCTCGGGCATGGGCGAGGGGTCCTGGCACTGGGGGCTCTCGCCGCGCGAAGCGCCGGCCGAGGACAAGAAGCCGGATGCCTGGATCGAGGGGCGCGCCCTCGCCTTCGCCAAGGTCGCCGGGCGCCGCGTGCCGGGGACCTACTTCCTGGACATCGGCGAGCTCGTGGTCGGGGGCGACGAGGAGATCGCCCTGGCGGTCCTCGAGCACGTCCGCGCGTACGTGGACTAGCGGGCGATCACGAGCCGCTTGATCGCGCGGGGCACGGCCCCGAAGCGGTACTTGTAGGCGTAGTCGCCCTTGAGGAGGTCGAACCCGCCGCAGCCCGCCTCGATCGCGATCCGGATGTCCTCGGCGACGAGCACCATCCCGGGGGCCAGGTGCTGCCAGGCGCGATCGAAGGCGGAGTTGTAGAGGTAGAACACCCCCTCGAAGCGGAACCCGATCGTGCCGGCCACCTTCTCCTCGCCGACCTCGAGGAAGGTGAGGTTGAAGATGCCCCGCGGCAGGAAGGCCTCCCCGAGGCGGCGGAAGAAGATCTCCATCCCGGGCTGCATGAACACGCCCTTCGGCCCCTCGCTCGCGCGGTGGAGCTCGACGAACCGGTCCAGGTAGGGCCGGAGGGTCTCGGGGCGCGCGAGCGTCACGTGGTACGGGCCCCCCTCGGTCGCGAGCTTGCGGGCCTTCCGGCGGATCTCATGGCGCAGCTTCGAGGGGAGGCCGGCCAGGTACGCCTCGTAGGAGCCGGGCAGCGCGAGGTACGGCGCGACCCCGTTCTGGTCCTCGACGATCTCGACCGAGAGCCCCTGGGCCGCCGCGGCCTCCGCGAGGAGCCCGAGCCAGGGGCGGTCCTCCGGGAGGCCGCGCAGGTCGGCCGCCGCCCAGTCCTCCCGTCGGACGAGGGCGGCGAGGAGCTCCTTGGCCACGGCGGGCCGCAGCTCGGGGACCGCGACCGGCCCCATGTAGTCCGTCACCTCGGTCCCGCCGAGGAACCGCAGCGTCTCGCCGACCCGCTCGAAGGCCACGGCGCCGACCTGCGCCCCGTCGTGCTCGGCGAAGGCGAGGAGGAGGTGCTCCGGCCGCTCCGCGAACTCCTCCCAGTAGAGCTTCAGGTACCCGGGCGTGTGGAAGAACGTGCCGGCCTCATCGGCGCTGACGAGCGCCGACCAGTCCCGCCGCGCGAAATCGCGGGCGTCCTCCGAGAAGACGATCTCCATGGCTCAGGCTCCGGTGCGCCCGACCCTACCAGGGCGCGCCGAGGCTCAGTGGGGTCGGACGCCCGTGGCGTGGCCCGCGTCCCCCTCCAGGGCCTCCTGGAGGACGTCCCAGGCCAGGACGGCGCACTTGATCCGGATCGGGTACTTCACGACGCCCCTGAGGGCCACGAGGTCCCCGAGCTCGTCCTCGGAGGGCTCCAGGTCCCCCGCCATCATGCCCCGGAAGTCGTGGATCAGTCGCCGGACGTCCTCGAGCGGCTTCCCGCTCACGGCCTCGGTCATCATCGAGGCCGAGGACTGGCTGATGGAGCAACCCTGCCCGAGGAAGGACACCTCCTGGACCTTCTCTCCCTCGGTCCGGACGAACACCGTGATCTCGTCGCCGCACAGCGGGTTGTTCCGCGAGCAGCGCAGGGTCGCCTCCGGCAGCTCCCGCTTGTTCCTCGGGTTCTTGTAGTGGTCCAGGATGACTTCCTTGTAGATGTCGTCGAGCGCCAACCCTTCCCCCTCAGGACCCGAGGACGGCCTCGGCCTTGGCGAGCGCCTCGACCAGGGCGTCCACCTCCTCCGGCGTGTTGTACACGTAGAACGAGGCCCGCGCGGTCGCCGGCACGCCGTACCGGCGCATCACGAGCTGCGTGCAGTGGTGCCCGGCCCGGATCGCGATCCCCTCCTCGTTCAGGATCGTGGCGAGGTCGTGGGGATGCACATCCTTGTACCAGAACGAGATCGCCCCGCCCCGGACGCTCGGGTCCAGGGGCCCGAAGATCCTGGCCCCCGCCTCCCGCAGCCGCTCGAGCGCGTAGCCGGTGAGCTCGACCTCGTGGGCCCGGACGCGGTCCATCCCCAGGCCCTCGAGGTAGTCGATGGCCGCGCCGAGCGCGACCTCCTGGGCGATGTTCATCGTGCCCGCCTCGAACTTGTACGGCACGACGTTCCAGGTCGAGCGGTCGTGGAAGACCTCCTCGATCATGTGGCCGCCCGAGAGGAACGCGTCCATCCGCTCGAGCAGCTCGCGCTTCGCGTACAGCCCGCCCGAGGCCGTGGGGCCGAGCATCTTGTGACCGCTGATCGTGAGGAAGTCGCAGTCGAGCTCCACCACGTCCACGGGGACGTGCGGCACGAGCTGGGCCCCGTCCACGAGCGCGAGGGCCCCCACCGCGTGGGCCGCGGCGACGAGTTCCTTGATCGGCGGCAGCGTGCCGAGGGCGTTCGACATCCCCGTCACGGCGAGCAGCTTCGTGCGCTCCGTGAGGAGCCCCTCGAGGCCCGAGAGGTCCAGGAGGCCGTCGTCGGTGAGGGGGATGTAGCGGAGCACCGCGCCCGTGTCGCGCGCCGCGAGCTGCCACGGCACGATGTTCGAGTGGTGCTCCATCTCGGTGAGGAGGATCTCGTCGCCCTCCCGGAGCTCGCGGCGGGCCCACGCGTAGGCGACGAGGTTCGTGGACTCCGTCGTGCCCCGGGTGAACACGATCGTCGCGGGATCCGGCGCGCCGATGAAGCGGGCGAGCTTCGCCCGGGCCTCCTCGTACATCGAGGTCGCCTCCTCGGCGAGGAGGTAGATGCCGCGGTGGGCGTTGGCGTTGTGGTGGGCGTAGAAGTCCGCCTCGGCCTCGATGACCTGGCGGGGCTTCTGGCTCGTGGCGGCGGAGTCGAGGTAGACGAGGGGCTTGCCGCCCACGGTGCGCTCGAGCACCGGGAAGTCCGCGCGGATCCGCGCGACGTCGAGCGCCCCGGAGCGCTCCTCGGTCACCGACATCGCTCGCCCCTCACGTCGTCGCGCCCACCTGCTCCTCGAGCCCCAGCTCGCGGCGGAGCTCCTCGTAGCCCTTCTGCTCGAGCTCGTGCGCGAGCTCCTTCCCGCCGGACCTCACGATACGCCCTTGCATCATGACGTGGACGTGATCCGGGGTGATGTAGTTGAGGATCCGCTGGTAGTGGGTCACGAGCAGCACCCCGAGGCCGGGGCCCACGAGCTGCGCGATCCCCGTGGCCACCTGCTTGAGGGAGTCGATGTCCAGGCCCGAGTCCGTCTCGTCCAGGATCGCGATCTCGGGCTCGAGCACCGCGAGCTGGAGGATCTCGTTCCGCTTCTTCTCCCCGCCCGAGAACCCCTGGTTCACGTAGCGGTTCACCATCGCGTCGTCCACCCCGAGCAGGGCCATCTTCTCCTTCAGGTGCTTGCGGAAGGCCAGGGCGCCGATCTCCTCCCCCTTCACGGCCTTGTACGCCGTGCGCAGGAAGTTCACGACCGAGACCCCCGGCACCTCCACCGGGTACTGCATCGCCAGGAACAGGCCGCGGCGGGCTCGCTCGTCCGGCGAGAGCTCCGTGATGTCCTCGCCCTTGAACAGGATCCGGCCGTCCGTCACCTCGTACCCGGGACGGCCCATGATCACGTTCGCGAGCGTCGACTTGCCCGACCCGTTCGGTCCCATGAGGGCGTGGACCTCGCCCTGCCGGACCACGAGGTCGATCCCCTTCAGGATCTCCTTGCCCTCGACCGAGACCCGGAGCCCCCGGACCTCGAGCGTCGCCGGCTCACCCACCCTCGTTCACCTCGATCCACACGTCGTCGTCCTCCGTCGTCACCTGGAACACCTCGATCGGCCGGGTGGCCGGCAGGGAGCGCGGCCGCCCGGTGTCGAGGTCGAACGCGGACCCGTGCTTCGGGCACTCGATGGTCCGCTCCTCGAGATCCACATCACCCTCGGTCAGGTACTCGTGGGCGTGGGAGCAGATCGCGTCGACCGCCCGCAGCCCCGCCTCCCCGAGGTCCACGAGGGCGATCTCCCGTCCGTCCGCGCGCACGAGCCGCACCGCTCCCGGCGCGAGCTCCGACCGCGAGCAGACCCGGTAGCGCCTCACCTCGCGAGCTCCTCCTCGATCGCCTCGGCCACGCCCTCGCGGACCTCCGCGAGCGGGATCCGGTCCAGGACCTCCTGGAAGAAGCCGGTGACGATGAGCCGCTCCGCCTCGTCCCGGGGGATCCCCCGGCTCTGCAGGTAGAAGAGGGTCTCCTCCTCCACCGGGCCCACGCTCGCGGCGTGGCCGCACCGCACGTCGTTGTTCTCGATCTCCAGGTTCGGGATCGCGTCCGCCTTGGCCCGGTCCGAGAGCACGAGGTTCCGGCTCGTCTGCATCGCGTCGGTCCGCCTCGCCCCCGGCCGGACGTGGATCCAGCCGCTGTAGACGGCCCGGCTCGCATCCCGCAGCGCCCCCTTGTAGAGGAGGTCGCTGTGGCAGCTCGGCGCCTGGTGGTCCTGCTCCGTGCGGTGATCGAAGTGCTGGGTCCCGTCGGCGAAGAACACCCCGAGCATCTCGCTCGACGCCCCCGGCTCGGCGAGCAGGCTCTCGGCCTCGGCCCGGGCGAGGGAGGCCCCGAAGCCCACGGCCACCGAGCGCAGGTCCACGTCGCGGGCCAGACGCGTCCGCTGGATCCCGAGGTGGGTGACCCCCTGCCCCCACTCCTGGATCGAGACGTAGCGCACCCGCGAGGCCGGCCCGGTGTGGATCTCGGCGATCGCCACGGCCAGGGCCCGACCGAGGTCGGGGCTGGCGTAGCGGTCGATGAAGGTCACCTCCGCGTCCTCCCCCACGACGATGAGCGTGTGGGGGAACACGGCCGCCCCGTCCGCGTCGAGCCAGGTGAGGGTCTGCAGCGGGGCCTCGACGACCACGCCGGGGGGCACGTAGAGGAACGTCCCACCCGTGCGGAACGCCCCGTGGAGCGCCGTGAACTTCGTGCGCGAGGTGGGGACGAGCGCGTGGAGGTAGGGCTCCACGAGCTCCGGGTGGTCCCGGGCGGCCGCGTCGAGGTCGGTGAAGATCACGCCCTCGGCGGCGAGCGCGGGGTCGAGGTGGGAGACGGCGACGATGGAGTTGTGCTGGATCTGCAGGCCGGCGCGCTCCCCCACCGAGCCCGCCGCCCGCAGGATCGCCTCGTCCACGCCGTCCAGGTTCTCGGCCCGCACGCCCGCGGCGAAGGGCGTGAAGGTGAGCTCGAGGCCCGACAGGTCCGTGTACCGCCACTCCTCCGTCTCCTGGGAGGGCACCGGCAGCGCGAGGAACTCCGTGAACGCCTGCTTGCGCAGGGCCTCGACGAAGGACGGCGCCGCGGGCAGACGGCCGAGGGCCTCCTCGTCGAAGGTGGTCGTCGCGATGGTCATGGTCGAATCCTAGCAGGCAGGTCGGATTCACCCCCGCCCGGGTCCCGCCGCCGAGCCGCCGGAGGAGGGCCCTCCTCGCTAGCCGACCGCGCCCTCCATCTGGAGCTCGATGAGGCGGTTCAGCTCGACCGCGTACTCCATGGGGAGCTCGCGGGTGATCGGCTCGATGAAGCCGTTCACGATCATCGCCGTCGCCTCGGCCTCGGACAGGCCCCGGCTCATGAGGTAGAAGAGCTGGTCCTCGCCGACCTTGCTCACGGTCGCCTCGTGGCCGAGGGCGGCCGTCTCCTCCTCCACCTCGATGTACGGGTACGTGTCCGAGCGCGAGAGCTCGTCGAGGATGAGGGCGTCGCACCGGACCGTGCTCTTCGCGTGGTGGGCGTCGGGCTCGACGCGGACGAGCCCGCGGTACCCCGTGCGGCCACCGTCCTTGGAGACCGACTTGGAGGTGATCACGCTCGTCGTGTAGGGAGCCGCGTGGATCGCCTTGCCGCCGGCGTCGGTGTGCTGACCCCGGCCCGCGTAGGCGACCGACAGGATCTCCCCCCGTGCGCCCTTGCCCAGCAGGTAGATGGACGGGTACTTCATCGTCACCTTGGAGCCGATGTTGCCGTCCACCCACTCCATCACCGCGTCCTCGTAGACGGCGGAGCGCTTCGTGACGAGGTTGTAGACGTTCGTGGACCAGTTCTGGATCGTCGTGTAGCGGACCCGGGCGCCGGGCTTCACCACGATCTCGACCACGGCCGCGTGCAGGGAGTCGCTCGTGTAGATCGGCGCCGAGCAGCCCTCGACGTAGTGCACGTAGCTGCCCTCGTCGGCGATGATCAGCGTCCGCTCGAACTGGCCCATGTTCTCGGCGTTGATCCGGAAGTACGCCTGGAGCGGGATGTCCACGTGCACGCCCGGCGGGACGTAGATGAACGACCCGCCCGACCACACCGCCGAGTTCAGCGCGGCGAACTTGTTGTCGTTCGGCGGCACGATCGTGCCGAAGTACTCGCGGACCAGGTCGGGGTGCTCCCGCAGCCCGCTGTCCATGTCGGTGAAGAGCACGCCCATCGAGGCGAGCTCCTCGCGGATCTTGTGGTAGACGACCTCCGACTCGTACTGCGCCGACACCCCGCCGAGGTACTTCTTCTCGGCCTCGGGGATCCCCAGGCGGTCCCAGGTCCCCCGGATCTCCTCGGGCAGGTCCTCCCAGGAGCGCGCCTGCTGCTCGGTGGGCTTCAGGTAGTAGTAGATGTCGTCGAAGTCGATCCCCGACAGGTCCGCCCCCCACCACGGCATGGGGCGGGCGAGGAAGTGCTTCAGCGCCTTCAGCCGGAACCGGCGCATCCAGTCCGGCTCGCCCTTGATCGCGGAGATCTCCTCGACGATCTCCTCGGAGAGGCCCTTCTTCGGCTGGAAGACGTACTCGACCCGGTCCTTCCAGTCGTACCGGTACCCCTTGGCGAGCTCCCTGAGGTGCTCTTCCTGGCTGATGGCCACGGCTGCTCTCCCTCGCGTCTCCGGTCCCGAACCCAGCTTAGCGGCGGGCTCGCCGAAAGTCTACCGCCTCGGTCGGATTCCCCGCTCCCCTCGGGGGCTCACGCCACCGGCCCGCCCCCCTCGGGCACCTCCCTGAGGGAGCCATCCCGCACGTCGTACACGAACCCGCGCACCTGGATCCCGGGAGGGAGCAGCGGCGAGGCGCGGATCCGGGCCACGTCCTCCCGGACGCTCTCCTCGAGGTCCGTGAACGGCAGGAAGTCCAGGTCCGAGACGTCCACACCGAGCTCCCGGCGCAGCCGCTCACGCAGCTCCTCGTTCGTGAAGGTGCGCATCCCGCAGTCCGTGTGGTGCACGACGGCCACCTCCCGCGTCCCGAGCAGGTGGGCCGAGATCACGAGCGACCGGAGGGCGTCCTCGGAGGCCCGGCCCCCGGCGTTTCGGATCACGTGGGCGTCGCCGAGCTCGAGCCCGAGCGCCGCCAGGGGGTCGATCCGCGCGTCCATGCACACGAGCACGGCCAGACGCCTCGCGGGCGGCGCGGCGAGACCCCCGCGCGCGAACGTCGCCGCGTACCGCGCGTTGCCCTCGAGCAGCGCGTCGAGCTCGCTCACCCGCCGAGCTCCACGGGGGCGCCGACGAGCGAGCCGTACTCGGTCCAGGAGCCGTCGTAGTTCTTCACGTTCGGGTACCCGAGCAGCTCGGTCAGGGCGAACCACGTGTGGCTCGAGCGCTCGCCGATCCGGCAGTAGGCGATGACCTCCCGCTCGGGCGTGATGCCGGCGCCCTCGTAGATCGCCCGCAGCTCCTCCGCGTCCTTGAAGGTGCCGTCCTCGTTCACCGCCCGCACCCACGGGATGTTCGCGGCGCCGGGGATGTGGCCGGGGACCTGGGACTGCTCCTGGGGCAGGTGGTCGGGGGCGAGCTTCTCCCCCCGGTACTCCTCGGGGGAGCGCACGTCCACGAACCCGGCGGCCCCGAGCTTGGCGAGGACCTCGTCCCGCAGGGCCCGGATCCCCGGCCGCTCGGGGCCGCGGATCTCGTAGCCCGTGGGCTCGTAGCCGGGGACCTCCTGGGTCAGGGGACGGCTCTCGAGCTCCCACTTCTTCCGCCCCCCGTTCAGGAGCTTCACGGGGTCGAATCCGCGGAGCTTGAGGAGCCAGTACGCGTAGGCCGCGAACCAGTTGTTGTTGCCGCCGTAGAGGACCGCGGTCGTGCCCTCCCGCACCCCGGCGTTCGACAGGAGCCGGGAGAGGCCGGCCCGGTCCACGTAGTCGCGCCCCACGGGGGCGTGGAGGTCGGTCGTCCAGTTCCAAGCGACCGCCCCGGGGATGTGGCCCTTCTCGTAGGCCGTCGTGTCCTCGTCCACCTCGATCACCCGGACGTCCGGGTCCTCGAGGTGCGCCTCCAGCCAGTCGGTCTCGACGAGCGCGTTCGGGTTCGCGTAGCCGCTCATGGGAGCCTCCTTCGGGTCGTGTGGACGGGTGCTTGCGCGTGGCGCTTCAGCGCCCTCGGACCGGCGTGTCCCGGTCGCCCTCCCCGTCGGAGCCCCCGCGGCGGCACAGGCGCGCCGGGATCATGATCCCCACCAGCCCTCGCGCCCGCGTCCTGATCACGGTTCCCCCACCTCGTCGGCCGAACCCGACCTTGAAGGTCGGATTCACCCGGCATCGTGCCAGGGCTCGGACGACACGTCAAGGGTGGTGCGCCTCAGAAGAACCCGAGGGCGGCCTTGGCCTCCTCCGACATCATCTCGGGGCTCCAGGGCGGGCGGAGCACGAGCTCCGCCGTGACCGAGCGCACGCCCGGGACCTGCTGGAGGAAGCCCTGGATCTGCTGCTCGATGAGGGGGCCGATGGGACAGCCCATGGTCGTGAGCGTGTACTCGACGTGGACGTCGCCCTCCTGCGAGACGGACACGTCGTAGACGAGGCCGAGGTCCACGATGTTGATCCCGAGCTCGGGGTCGTAGACCTGCTTGAGCGCCTCGTACAGGCGCTCCACCGAGGGGGCCTCGGTCGTCCGCTCCGCTGGGTCCTCGCTCACGTTCGTATCCCTCCCGGGCTCGAACCTCTATCCTACGGGGTGAGCGAGAACCGATATCTCAGCCATGAGCATCCGCGTCCTCATCGTCGACGACCACCCCGTGACCCGGGAGGGGCTCCACGCGGCCCTGGACCTGGCGGAGGACGTGATCGTGGTCGGCGAGGCCGCGAGCGGCGAGGACGCCGTGGCCAAGGCGAGCGAGCTCTCGCCCGACATCGTGTTCATGGACGTGCGGATGCCGGGGATGAGCGGGATCGAGGCCACCCGGGCGATCCGGGAGGCCTCCCCGGAGACCCGGGTGATCCTGTTCACCGTGGACGAGTCCCGGGCCTCGATCTCCGAGGCCATCCAGGCCGGCGTCTCGGGGTACCTCCTGAAGGACGCGGGGGCCGACGAGCTGGTGAACGCGGCGCGGCTCGCGCTCGAGGGCAAGGCGGTGATCCACCCCGCCCTCACCCGCGCCTTCATCGAGGAGGTGCAGCTCGCGGAGAAGCGGACGGACCAGCCGCCGCTTTCCCGCCGGGAGAAGGAGATCCTGCAGAAGGTGGCCTACGGGGCGACGACGAAGGAGGTCGCGCGGGACCTCGGCATCAGCCCCCACACGGTGAAGACCCACCTGGAGCGGATCTTCGAGAAGCTCGGCGCGAACGACCGCGCCCAGGCCGTCGCCATCGCGATCCGCAGCGGTCTCGTCGAGTAACGGGGCGCCCGGCTCAACCGGGGGCTCGGCGCGCTCGATACCTCAGGTGATGCCGACCCGCGTCCTCCTCTGCGACACGCCGGACGGGCTGGCGCAGCTCCAGTACGCCCTGCTCCGCTCGGGCGCCGACCTCGAGATCGAGACCGTCACGGACGGGTTCCGGGCGGTGGAGGTCGCCGCCCGCACCCAGCCCGCCGCCGCCGTGGTGGAGATCGGGCTCGAGGGGCTCGCCGGCCCCGAGCTCGTCCGTCGCCTCCTCGCCGTGGTCCCCGAGACGCGCGTGCTGTGCTGGAGCTCCGTGGCCTCCCCCCTGGTGGCGGCGGAGTGCCTGGCCGCCGGCGCCTCCGGGTACCTGCTGAAGGAGGACGGATCGGAGGCGGTGCTGCGCGCGATCCGGGCCGTGCTCCTCGGCAACGTGGCCCTCGGTCCCCGCCTCGCGCTCCAGCTCGCCGAGCGTCTGACCGCGGAGAGCCTCCGCCGGGAGGAGCTCGAGACGGCCCTCGCCGAGACCTCCGCGCGGCTCGAGGAGCTCACGGGCGCCAAGGCCGAGTTCCTCGCCAACGTCTCCCACGAGCTGCGGACCCCGCTCACCGTGGCCAAGGGCATCGCGTACGTGCTCCGCCACCGCGGGATCCCCGAGGAGGAGCTCGACGGCTTCCTCCAGCAGCTCGAGGGGGCCCTGGAGCGGCTCATGGGCCTCGTGGACGAGATGCTCACCGTGGCGGACCTGGACCGCGGCACGCTCGCCCTGCGGATCGTGGAGACCGACATCGCGCCGGTCCTCCGGCACGCGGCCGACCAGGTGCAGCGCCAGTACCCCTCGGTCCCGATCGAGCGGCGGATCCCCGCGACCCTCGTCGCCTCGGCGGACCCGGCCCGGATCGGCGAGGTCGTCCGCCAGCTCCTGGACAACGCCTGCCGCTACACGGCCGAGGGCGAGCCGGTCTCCCTCGTGGCCCGGGTCCTCGACGAGGGGATCCTCGTCTCCGTCACCGACCACGGCGCCGGGATGGAGCGGCGGACCGCGGCGCAGGCCTTCGCCGAGCCCTTCACCGCGGGCGAGGAGATCCTGCGCAAGGAGCGGGCCGGCGCCGGGGTGGGCCTGCACCTCGCCCGCCAGCTCGTCGTGCAGCACGGGGGCATCATGTGGGCCGACCCGCTCCCGGCGGGCGGGACCCGCGTCTCGTTCTGCCTGCCGCACCACCCCGGCGAGCGGGTGAGCCGGCAGCCCGCGCTCGCGGAGCCGGCGGAGGGCTCGACCCCTCAGGCGGCCGCCGGCGTGGGCGAGGCCGCCCCCGAGGTGACCCCGCCGCTCCCCTCCTCCACGATCGCCTGAGCGTCCAGGCGCAGGCGCCGGGCGGCCCGGTCCAGGGTCCGCAGCAGCGGGGCCCCGATCCCAAGGACCATCACGGCGTTGCCGACCGCCCGGAACGTGTCCCACGCGAGGGAGGTCGCGAGGTAGTAGGCGGCGTAGCGTCGGAGGTTCTCGGCGGCGCCCAGGGCCGGCGCCCACCCGAGGGCGCTCCCCCGGGTGACGAAGGGCCAGGCCCACAGGTTCATGATGGCGCCGAAGAGGTAGCCGGAGAGCAGGCCGTAGACGGCGAGGGCGGGCACGCGCCACCGGCCGGAGCGGGGCACGAGGCCCGCGCCGAGCCCGACCCACCCCACGCTCACCATCTGGAAGGGCAGCCAGGGGCCGAGCCCGCCGACGAACAGCCCCGAGGCGAAGGTGCCGACGGCGCCGAGGAGGAACCCGAAGCCCGGCCCGAAGGCGTTCCCGCCGACGAGCACGACGAGGAACATCGCCGAGAACCCCGCCACGAACCCGGGCAGCCGCAGGGCGACCATGGCGGCCCCGAGCACCCCGAGGAGGGCCACCCGCTTCGGACCGAGGGCCCGGTCGAGGTCGAGGACGAGGGCCGTCGCGACCAGGGCCCCGACGAGCAGGAGGAAGGCGGGGGCGTCGCGCTCGTGGGCCCCGCCGGACAGCGCCGGGACGAGGAAGGGCCAGCCGAAGGCCAGCGCGCCGATGACGTTCGCCGCCACCAGCGCCGCGCCCCTCGCGAAGCGTCTCACGCCGCGCCCACCGCCCTCGCGACCTGCTCCGGGGTCATCCAGGGGGGACCGAAGACCCGGGTGACCTGGGGAGAGAAGACCGAGGAGTCGCCGAGCACGCGCTCGGGCGGACCCTCCTCGATGAGCTCCCCTTCGGCGAGGATCGCCACCCGGTCGGCCAGGGGCGCCACGAACTCCACGTCGTGGGAGGCCACCACCACGCCGCGGCCGCCCTCCGCGAGCCGGCGCAGGAGCTCCCCGAGCCTGGCCTTCGTCACCGGATCCAGGCCGCGGGTCGGCTCGTCGAGCAGGAGCACCGGCGCGTCCGTCGCGACGACGGCCGCGAGGGCCACGAGCAGCCGCTGCCCCGAGGAGCAGTCCCGGGGATGCCGCCCGGCGAGCTCGGGGATGCCGACGAGCTCGAGGACCTCCTCGGGCCGGCGGGGGCTCCCCCGCGCCGCGAGCGTCGCGGCGACCTCCCGTGCCGCGGTCTCGGCGAACAGGATCGTCTCGGCGTCCTGCGGGAGCGCGGCCACGTCCACCCCGGCGCGCGGCGAGCGGCCGGCGGCGGTCCGAACCCGCCCCGCCGCGGGGGCGTGGACCCCGGCGAGGACCCTGAGCAGCGTGGTCTTGCCCG
>FWPV01003733.1_pt1 | contig 16219 bp, 13 predicted proteins | sample 2228371 | NCBI WGS metagenome assembly FWPV01 (sample SAMEA103939776, study PRJEB20133) | metagenome | reverse complement strand
TACCTGTGGTTGATGAAAAAGAACAAATGCAAGCAGAAGTAGATGAAAAGGGATACGTTAAAAATGAAATAAAAGAGAAAAAGAAAAAAACAAAAAGGCCCCATTTAAAACAGTTATCACCGGGAGCGCTCATTAAAAAGATGAAAATCGGCAAAATGAATTTAGCCCTTATTATAGACCATTTTGGAGCAGATGGTCCTGAATCATTTATAGAAAGTGATATTATTTATATAAACAGGGACCATCCATTATATATAAGAGAATCAGTTAACCGTGAGCGGCATATAATGAATATTGCCCGATTAATATGTCAGGAAATATCATTGATGAGCAAACCAAAGAATCCAAGACACGCATATGAAAGGCAATCAAAATTATTAAAGGATGCCTTTATTAAATGAAAAAAATAATCTTTCTGTTCCTGTTATTTTTTTTTAATAATTATTCTTTTTCTTCTGATTTTTCTTTATTTTTAAGATTTTCTGGAGCATTATCTGAAAACATGATTTTTTCAAGGGAATTTGTTATTGAAAACTTTCATAATTGTTTAAAATTCCCATTTAGATATTCGTTTTTATTTTCCCAGGAAAGTTTTGATAATTTATTATGGGGTTCTACAAACAGGTTCAGTTTAAAGTGTAATTTATTATATGGCGGGCAGGGGATGTTGTTTTTAAAAGCAGGACCAGGGATTGGTTTTGCAACTTCTTACGGAGCAGCGTCATTTTCGCCTGATATTTATTTAAAATTATATTTCTGGCAGTTTTTTTGTTTTATTGATACTTCATTTTATTCAGATGGATTATTTAATAAAAATGGGATTGGTATTTCTGGCAGTTTTTTTGTTTTATTGATACTTCATTTTATTCAGATGGATTATTTAATAAAAATGGGATTGGTTTTGATTTTAAGTTATAGGAAATTTTATTTGATATAGGTTTAAACAATATTTTGGTTTCAGATTACAAAAACAATTTTTTTAAAATGCGTTTTGAAATAGGAGTAGGTTATGAGTTTTAAAAAATTTTTTTTGATAATTGGCATTGTTTTTTTTATTTCATGTAAAAATCCATATTTAACAGACCCCAGATTTAATCCATCAACTCCAGAACTTCCCTGTCTGCCTGTTACACCTTCTGAAGTTTCCTGGATGCAACCATATGGATATGTTGTGTATGATGCAACAAGGTCTGCAAATCATGTAGGTTTTGATTTTGGTATGAAAAACAATTATGCTCCATTTTATAGTTGCGGCGATGGTGTAGTAATAGAAGTTGATTATAACACTGAAAAAGGTTTACCAGGAACTAATTATCGTATTGTTATTGCGGTTTCAGTTAATGTGTCTCTTGATTACCATTTTGAAATAGGAGGAAATGTTTCTGAAGAAGAAAGAAAAAGGAATATTTTTGTAAAAAGCGGGGATTATGTAAAAGCAGGCGATATGATTGCAAAATTGATTTCTTTATCTGACGGCGCTCACGTTGATTTTGGAATTAGAAAAGATGGCAAAAGAGATATCTGTCCGTTAGAATTTTACACGGATGATGCTGCAAATAAATTAGAATTACTTTTTGATTCTGTGGAAAAAAGACCAGTAAGAGAGAATTTGTGTGAATAAAAATATTTTAATGCATTTTAAATATGTTCATAATGCGTTCAAAAGGAGTTCATAAATAGTTCCAGAAGAGTAAAATCAAAATTTTAAAAACTATAATTTTAGCATAACTGTCCAAATTAGCATTATTTTATTCAAAAAAACATTATTTATTTGGGTTTTATGAATACAATATAATATCTATAAATTTTGATCCCTGAAATTTATTCGTAAATTAATGTAGGGGTAATTCAAGAATTACCCCTTGTTTTTAGGGGCGATTCGTGAATCGCCCCTACATTTAAAATTATTCATAATTTTTAATTTGATCACTACTGTAATTTTAGATTTAATTAATTTTATATCAAAGGCATACTTTTAAGAAGAAAAGATATGATAAACAAATTGACAAAAACGCTTTCGTGTGTTATTTTATTCAAAATTAATGCAGTAGAGACAGGTTTTAAAGCTGTCTTTACATATTATTAAAATAAATGCAAGGAGCGCGGATGAAAAAGATAAAAGTAGGTATAATTGGCGCTGGAAAAATAGCAGAACGTCTTCATTTGCCACAGTATAAAGAATGTCAAAATGTAGAAATCGTTGCGATATGCGATATTATAAAGAAGAAAGCAATTAAATTAGCAGAGCAGTATAATATAAAGAAAATCTATTCTGATTATAAAGAAATGATACAAAATTCAGGACTTGATGCAGTTTCTGTGTGTACGCCTAATTATCTTCACGCACCTATGACCATTTTTGCTGCAAAAAATAAAAAGCACGTTCTTGTTGAAAAGCCAATGGCTTTATCAGTTAAGGAAATGAAAAATATGATTGCTGAATGTAAAAAGAACAGAGTAGTTTTAATGGTTGAACAGACGCAACGTTTTGATCCTGCACATGAAGTATTAAAAGAAGTGGTGGATAGCGGAATACTTGGCAAAATTGTAACAATTCGCGGCAAACTCGGGCACTCAGGACCTGAGTTCTGGTCTGATGATTCACCATGGTTTTTTGATAAGAAAAAATCAGGCGGTGGAGTCAGTGTTGACGTCGGAATTCACATACTTGACCTTATAAGATTTGTATTGAACAATGGAGAAATAACAGGAGTATTCGCAAAAATCGCAAATTTAATAAAAAAGAAGATAAAACTTGAAGATACTATAAACGCAGTGATAAAATTTAAAAATGGTATTATGGGTGTCTTTGAAGCATCATGGTCCACATCTCCTTATGAAGTCAGGGTGGAAGTTTGTGGCTCGCATGGTAAAGCAATAGTGCAGCAGGCAAATGCAGACCCGCAAAGAATAAGGGTATGGACAATTAACCCTGAAAATCCGTATAATACAATTAAAGAACATACATATAAAATTCCTGAAAAATCAAAATTAATAAGTCCCTGTGCTCATTTTATAAACTGCATAATAAAAGGACAAAAACCAATAATTGATGGTGTTGAAGGAATGAAATCAATGGCAGTAATACTTGCTGCCTTAAAATCCGCAAAGACAGGGAAGTTTGAAAAAGTAATAATATAATAATATAGTGTAAAGTGCCAGATGCCAGGTGTTAAGTGATAATTGCTAAATAACAATTTTTAGATAACAATTAATTCGTTTGAATTAAAAAAATATGAAGTATTTGCAATAATTTAAATGTAAAGATTTAAAATTCTCGCATCGGAGGGAATATGGCGTATAAATTATCTGCAATTACATGGTCGCATCATTATTCTGTTGAAACAGGAAAATTAGACGATTCTGGATTGATTGATTTATATGCAAAGGAAGGTTTGGGTGGCATTGAATTCATAATGGAGCATATAAAAGACCATAACAGAGAGCATTTATTAAAACTTAAAAAGAAAGCAAATGATGCCGGGCTGGAGATAAGTGCAGTATCACCTGGAAATAATTTTGGAAATGAGAATGAAAAGGACAATATTGCAAATCTTGAATACGTAAAAAAGTCGGTTGATACTGCAGAAATTTTAGGTTCATCTTTTGTCCGGGTTTTTGCTGGCTGGCCTCCGCAGGGGAAACGCGAAACTTTGTGGAGCACAGCAGTGCAATATATGAAAAAGGCAGCAGAATATGCAGGGCAAAAGGGAATCACACTTGTTGTTGAGCCACATAATCACGGTGGTTTTTTACCAGATTCAAAATCAAGCATTAAATTCATAGAAGATGTTAATTCTCCTTTTGTACGGTTAAATATTGATACTGGAAATTATTTAGGTTTTGATGTTGATATGTATAAAGGCATTGCTGATTCAATGAAATATACACTTTATTGTCATTTAAAAATTCATAAAATTACAAAAGAAGGCAATACATCAGATTTTGATTTAGATAAAGTTTTTAAGGTGTTAAGTGAAGCAAAATATCGTGGCTGGATAGCAATAGAATATGAAGGACAGGAGTTTTTACAGGCAGACAAACAGGAAAAATCAAATAATGAATTTGAGTTCTTCTGCGTTGCGGTTAATAAAGCAAAAGAACTTATAAAAAAATATTACTAAAATGTTGACAATAAAAGAAAAATGATATATATATATTATGAATTTACAATTTAGAAAAATGAAAAAATATGGTGAGGAGTTTTAAAACTATTTAAAAAAAAGGGAAAGGAGGTGAAAAATAATGAAAAAATTAATGGTGATTTTTTTTAGTTTTATAGTAATTGCTGCGATGATCTCGGTTTTTAGTTGCAGTTCAAGCAATCCAGCAGAACCAACAGCAACAAACACTCCGGTGTCAACTGCAACAAATACACCAGTACCTGCAACACCAATAGAATTTCATTTTACAAATGATGTTGAAGGATGGGATGTAACCTGTTGCCAATCGTGGCATTCAGAGCAGGGATTAAATATTTTATCACATGATGCATTAAATGGTCATGCGGCAAATGGCTGCTTGAGTGCTAATGCCAATTTTATTCCTGGTACAGGCAATACTGTGACAGCTAATGGTAATGTTGAATATATATTTTCAACTTATCAGGATTTAACAGGAAAAACAATTACTGCATGGATATATGTGCCACAAAGCATGGCTGATAAAGATTCTTACAATGCTCAGGTATATATTAAAAACGACGATCAGGTTGGATGTAATTGGTGTTATTCTTCGGGCGGCTGGACAAATTTATACGATACAGGTTGGGTACAGATTACAGCTGCTGTTAATAGTATGAGTGGCACTGCAGACGAAACACAGGTCAAGTTTATAGGAATACAAGTATTGAAAGCTTCCAACACATCAGATCCAGCATATGATTTTACTGGTGCGGTTTTGTTTGATGATATTATTATTCAATAATTTTTATCAAGAAAGAGACAGGTTTAAAAAACCTGTCTCTTTTTTATTTATTTTACTTAACAGTGATAAAACTGTGCTTTTATAGTTCGTTAGTGGCTATCCAATTTTATTTAATATTCCTTCGTAAAAATTCCCACATGTCCCGATAGTGTCCGAATTAAAAAATATGAATAATGTAAAATGCAGGGGCGATTCAACCACCTACGCTAAAATATTCCGCCTTCGTTAAAACTACGGCGGACAGGTCGGTGGACAAGTCGGAGGTCAGGTGAATCGCCCCTAAAAAAAATGGGTAATTCATGAATTCCCCCTGTATTTATATATAAATGTTTTTTGAGATCAAAAATTTTTAATATTGTATTGTATTCATAAATCCAAGATAAATAATGTTTTTATAAATATAATAATACTAATTTGGACAGTTATTGGAGTTAGGAAAAGGATTTATAAATCAAAATATCCCCCCCTCCTTCGCATAAAGATTCCGCCTACGTTAAATTCCGTGGACAAGTCGGATGAAAGGTGACGCCTCTTTTCTAAAGAGGGTGGGGAGTGGGGAGACTGTCTCTAAAGTTTGCTACTACAAAGACTAAAAAAGGCAAGAAATAAAAATAAAAATGGATTCCCGATCAAGTTGGGAATGACATATACGTATTTAAAGGTGTTTTTATTTGTCACTTCTGAAAAACTTTTCCTGCCCCTGCTTTATTCAGGGGTAAATTGCAGCAGGAAACAGGAGTCCACATATATTTTTTCACACCTTCGTAGAGAGAAGCAGTGTTTTTGAAATCGTAAATTGTAAATCGTAAAAAGTAATTTTTTTACCAGGGAATTATTTTTCTTTCCTTATAAAAAAATCCTGATTTTAGATTTGATGCATCTTCTGTTGCGAGCCAGATAGGTGTATCTATGCCCTGTTCTATTTCTAACATTGCATTGGGTCCACCCATGTCTGTTTTTACCCAGCCGGGATCAACTGAAAATACTTTTACCGTTGTGTTTTTTAATTCTTCGGCAAGAAACCAGGTTAACTGGTTCACAGCTGTTTTTGATATGCTGTATGTCGGATAAGGACCCATCCTTGGGATTGATAAATGCGCCAGTCCAGAAGAAAAATTTATTATCCTTGCATCATTTGATTTTTTAAGAAGTGGTATGAATTTTGAACACATATATAAAGAACCGCGTAAATTCACGTTCATTATTTTTTCAAATAATTGTAAATCAATATTTTCTATTTTAGTGGTTGGCGGCTCAATGTTTATGCCTGCGTTGTTTATTAAAACATCAAGATGGTCAATTTTTTTTGAAACAGAAGAATAAAGATTTTCAATGTCAGATACTTTTTCAACATCACATATTTCAAATAAAACAGGAAGCCCTTTATTTTTTAATCTCTCATAAGATACTTTACCTGTTTTTTCTTCCCTGCAAGCCATTATGACTTTAAAACCGAGAGTTACAAGTTTTTCTGACATTGCAAAACCAAGCCCGCGGGTTGCTCCTGTAATTAATGCTATTTTATCCATAATTTTCTCCTTTTTTAAAAATTTTATGGTATTATAATATAAATTTAACAAAAATCAAGGAGTGAAAATATGCCTGTAATGAATGATAGATGGATAATTGAAATGGCTAAAAAAGGAATGATAGAGCCATTTGAGCAAAGTCAGGTTGGAAAAGGAGTGATTTCTTTTGGTGTTTCTTCATATGGATATGATATGCGTATAGCAGATGAGTTTAAAATATTTGATGAGGAAACAGCAAAAATTGCAGACCCTAAAAATTTTCCTGATTTTCATTTCAGGGAATATAAGGGAAAAGAATGTATAATACCGCCTAAATCATATGTTCTTGCAAGAAGTGTAGAATATTTCAGGATACCGAGAAATATTTTAACAATTACGTTTGGAAAATCAACTTATGCAAGAAGCGGTATTTTAGTAAACGTAACTCCATTTGAGCCGGAATGGGAGGGGTTTGTCACAATTTCAATTGCAAATTTAACTCCGGTTCCGGCAAAAATATATGCTTTTGAAGGCATTGCCCAGGTTATTTTTTTAAAAGCAGATAAGATATGTAAAGTTTCCTATGCAGATAAAAAAGGCAAATACCAGGCGCAGAAAAAAATAACAACAGCGAAGATAATCAAGTAAGATGTGCAATTTAGTTCTAAAAACGTTTTTGATGCGTTCTAAAATAGTTCGTAAAGAATTAAAATGATTGTTCGCTAATAATGATTACTGTGGATATTCGCGAATAATGTTTGTCAGGTATGTTCGACAAATATGTTCTCTAAGAATATTCGCAAAACAATCAAGAATTAAAAATTTTCAATCAAGTCATTCCTGCGAAACTTGTCCCTTTGAAAAAAGGGAGCAGGAATCCAGTATTTGTTTTTATAAAGATAGGGTTTTATCATTGTCTGAGGTATGTGTTGTGTAAAACAATTATTAATTAAGAATTAAAATTTTTAATTATTAATTAATGTGTAGTTATGATTTGTGATTTAAAAGAGAAATAAATTTGAAGATTTGAAATTTGAGAATTTAAAATTTGAAAGGATTATTTATGGGCTATATCGGTTTTCATGCTTCAATCAGTGGTGGAGTACATAATGCCATTGATGAGGCAATAGATAAAAAAGCAGAAGCAATACAGATATTTACTGCAAATCAAAGGATGTGGAAAGTAAAGGATATCCAGCAGGAAGATATTAAATTATTTTTTGAAAAAAGAAAAAAGAGCGGACTAAAAGCAATAGTTTCTCATGATTCATATCTAATAAATCTTGCCAGTGGAGATAAAGATATTCTTTTAAAATCAAGGCAGGCATTTGCTGATGAAATAAAACGTTCTATCGTTTTAAAACTTGATGCTGTTATATTTCATCCAGGTAGTTTTTCAGGCACAACTTATGAAACCGGCATAGGGAATATTATTGATTCTTTAAATCTTTTAATGAAAGATATGCCTCCTGATAGCCCTTATTTATTGCTGGAGACAACTGCTGGTTCAGGCAATACAATAGGTGGTAAATTTGAAGAACTGGCAGAAATAATAAAGAGTATAAAAAGAAAAGATAAAATAGGTGTATGTTTTGATACTGCACATGCATTTGAATCAGGCTATGATATAAAAAATAATTATGATAAAGTTTTTGATGAGTTTGATAAAATAATAGGGATTGAAATGCTAAAAGCAATGCATATAAACGATTCAAAGACAAATTATGCAAGTAAGGCAGATAGACACGAGCATATAGGAAAAGGAGAGATTGGAAAGGATGTTTTCAAGAAATTGATGAAAGACAAAAGATTTTCAAAAATTCCAATGATAATTGAAACCCCAAAAGAGGGAAACTGGGATGTTAAGAATATAAAATTGTTAAGAAAAATGAGAAATCAATAATAAGGTTCATTAATGAAGTTCTTTAAATATGTTCGGTGAGAATGTTCGTTAAAATATGCTTAAAAGAACATTTTTATCAAACATTTCTAAAAAACATTTGTTGAAAACATAAAGAATTGGAGGTAAACATGAGAGAATTTGTGCTTGCAATTATTACTGCTTTAATCTGGGGATTTGTTCCTATTATAGAAAAAATAGGGCTTTCTTCAAAGACAGCTGAACCAGTTGCATCGGTTGTTTACAGGACTGCTGGTTCATTAGTTTTTGCAATCGGCGCCATAATTTTTCTTTTATTCAGTGCCGACGCGGGAGGAATTAATTCTTTGAAAAATATAGAACCAAAATCAGTCTTTATTCTTGCTCTTGCTGGTGGGCTTGCAAGTGTATTTGGACAGACATTTTTTTACATCGCTTTAAAAAGCGGTAATGCTTCTGTTGTAACACCGGTTGCAGGTGCTTTTCCGCTTGTGACTTTTATTTTTGGAGTTTTATTGTTGGGTGAATCTGTGACATTACCAAAAGTAATAGGCATTTTGCTTATTATATCAGGGGTTATTTGTTTAAAATAGGAGGTTTTATTATGGTATGCGAAAATTTGAAAAAAAATTTGTCTTTTTGCAACTGCACGTATGAGCCCTGCTCAAGAAAAGGAAAATGTTGTGAATGTATTCAGTATCACAGGAGAGCAGGGGAACTCCCTGCCTGTTATTTTACAAAGGAAGCAGAAAGGAGTTATGACAGGTCAATTGAAAATTTCATAAGAAATCACAGATAAAATTTGTAAACTTTTTCTTAACTTGTTCGTCAAATGACATAAAAACCGGCGCTTAAAAAAGCGTTTTGATGACAAGGAGGTAACTATGGAAACAAAAAATTTATTAAGGCGATTGATGTTTTGTGCGTTGTGTGTTGTGTCTGTTGCAAGCGCTCAGGCAACGGTAAGTGTGGGAATGACGGTTACAAACGAGGGTTTGCAAAATTTTTATTTTTCAATTGGTCAATTTTACAGAGTCCCTGAAAAAGAAGTTGTGGTTGTTAGGCAGCAGGGAATACCTGACGATGAACTTGCGGTTGTATTTTTTCTGGCATCAAGGGCAAATGTGCCGCCCGGGCAGATAATTAAATGGAGAAAGCATAATAGATGGACATGGATGAAAATCGTTTCAAAACTAAGATTATCTCCTGAAATTTTTTATGTCCCGATTGATGTGCCTGTCCGGGGCGGGTATTATGGAAAAATATATGGATATTACCAGCAACCGAAAAACAAGTGGAAAAAGATAAAATTAACTGACGCTGAGATAGTCCATTGTGTTAACCTGCATTTTATTTCTTCATATTATGGTTATAAACCAATAGAAGTAATAAAAATGCGTGATGCTGGAAAAAATTTTGTGGTTATTCATAACGATATAAAGGTAAAGAAAGAGAAAGAATATAAGATTAAATATAAAAAGTCAGGAAAACATAAAAAGCATTAAAAAATTTACGGTTTTTAATTTGCGATTTCCGATTTACCGGCCTTCTCCCCGGAGGGGAGGACATGCGGACAGTGTAGATTGAAATTTAAAAAGACAGTGTCAGATGCCATATGATAGGTGACAAATAAGATGTGGTATTAAAAATTTAAAACCCCGAAGGGTTTGAATAACAGTAGCCACACGTGAAACGTGTGGAGAAAAATAAAGCCCAAAAAAACCAACCCTGAAGGGGTTGAATAGGTGTAAGGAACAATTAAAAATTAAGAATTAAAATTTTCAATTAAGGTAAAAAAAGACAGTGGCAAATGGCAAGTGCCAGGTGGAAAATCTTCAGATATTCGGATTTGGAGATCTTCGGATTTAAAGACAAAAATCTAAAAATGCGAAGATGCGAAGATGTGAAGATGCGAAATGAAAGGATGTTCTTAAATAGTGCGGAAATAGTTCTAAAATAGTTCATAAATAGTTTAAAAAGAATAAAAATGTAGAGACGCAGTTCCACCCGCGTCTTAAAGAACATGTGAATAGTATAGATTTGAAATTTAAAAATGGAGTGGCAGGTGGCAAGTGCCAGGTGAAAAATCTTCAAATCTTCGGATTTGGAGATCTTCGGATTTAAAACAAAATCTAAAAATGTGAAGAGCCGAAGATGTGAAGATTTGAAGAACTAAGTTAGAACTAAATTAGAACATTTTTTTTGAAGATGTGAAGATTTGAAGATCTGAAGATAAATTCATTCCGAACTTTTTTGAACTATTTCTTAAATATTTTCTTTTCAACGTTAAAATGATATGTTAATATAATATTGCCCGGTTTAAGCCGGGCATTTGTCATATTAAAAGCAAAGGAATAAAATAATAATGTTTGAATTTGATAAAGGCAGTTTGTCAAAACATATATTTAATTTATCCCTGCCTATGGTTGCAGGGAATTTGTTTATTAACTTGATTTCAACAATAGAATTATATTTGGTAGGAACAATTGGATTAGAAGCTCTTACCGCAATTTCAATCATTAATACGAGTGTTTTTGCTTTTTATCTTTCCATTCATGGTGGCTTGATAAATGGCGCAATAACAATGATATCCAGATATATAGGCAGAAAAGACCATGAACTTGCAAACAGGGCGCTTGCGCAGATGCTTTTGTTTTCTGTTTTTACTTTCAGTATTTATTTTTTAATTGTTTATTTTTTAAAATATAATATTCTGGTTTTCTTCGGGGCGAAAGGCGATGTCCTGCTTTATGCTTCCGAATATATAGATATTTTATGTATGACTTTTATATCAATAGCAGTATATTCTGTTTTTTTAGGTGTTTTAAGGGGCGCTGGTGATTCTGTAACGCCTTTAAAACTTGTTATTACCTGTTATATTTTTACAGGCATACTGAATTTTATGTTTATTAAAATTTTTAAATTTGGTTTAAAAGGTGCAGCTTTATCAAATTTGATATCTTTTTCAATAGCGGCTTTGATTTATTTTATAATTTTTATAAAAGGTATTTATTTTTTCAAATTAAAAATAAAAGATTTTATTCCGGATTTTGCAATTTTAAAAACATATTTTGAACTCACTATAAAAGCGATATCTCAGGGAATTATAAATGACATTGGTGCTATGGCAATGTTAAAGATGATGACGGGTTTTGGGAATGAATTCATAGCAGCTTATGGAATAGTTATGAAACTTATTTATTTTATTCAGATGTTTGGCTGGCCTATCGGCAATTCAGGAGGCGTTGTTGTGGGGCATAACCTTGGAGCAAAAAATATAGCAAGGGCAAAACAGGCAGTCATGGAAAGTATGAAAATTTATTCTTATATTATTTTCCCGGCAGCAATTTTGTTTTTATTATTTCCAGAGCCGATTATTCAATTATTCACAACAAATACAGATGTGATACATTACAGCGTTTATTTTTTACGTTTGCTTTCATTTTTACTTCCTGTATTATGCGTTGGACTTATAATCCAGTCGGGATTTAACGGCGCCGGGGTTATGGGCACTTCTGCAATTGTTATTTTTGTTTCATATATTACAATAAGAATTCCGCTTGCTTATGTTTTAATGAACTGGACTCAATTAAAAGAGTTTGGAATTTACTGGGCAATTGCTGTGTCAATAGTAGTGAATTCATTAATGTTCTGGATATTGTATAAGAGGGAAGAATGGCTGCAAAAGAAAATATAACGAAATCCAAAAAAGAGATTGACCTGACAAATGGTAGTATTCTGTATAACCTTTTTTATTTATCCTGGCCAATACTGATACTTAATATAATTCAAAATACGTTATCTGTTTTTGATATGTTTTTAGTGGGAAAAATAGGTGTTTCTGCGATGTCAGCCATAGCTATTTCATATACGCTTCTTGCTTTGTTCTGGTCTTCGGTTGGCGGATTATCGGCAGGTTGCATTGCCATAGTATCCAGATTATCAGGCGAGAAAAGATACGATGAACTCAATAAGTTTTTACCAATAGTTATATTATCTGGTTTGCTTATATGGGTTGTTAATGGAGTATTGATATTAATTTTTTTAGAACCCATACTTATTTTTTTTGGAGCCAGAGGAGAAACCTTACATCTTGCAAAATCTTATTTAAAGATAATTTTGATTGGTTTGTTTAATCCATCAATATTATTTATGTGCTTTGCTATTTTTAGAGGTATAGGGCTTTCTACAATGCCATTTTATCTTCTTGGCACTTCCGTTGTTTTAAACATGTTCTTTATGCCTTTGTTTATTTTTGGATTGTTTGGATTCCCCAAATTAGGCTTGCCGGGTTCTGCGGTTGCATACATAGTCGCAACAACTGGACCCACTATTGCAGCAATAACTATTTTATTTAATGGCATCAGAAATATCAGACTTAAGATATCAAATTTTAAGGTCAAAATATCAGATTGGATAAAATACATAAAAATATCGGTACCCGCAATGACACAGGGCTGGATAGCAAATGTTGCCTGGCTTTTCCTTTTAAAAGTTATTTCAAAATATGGTGACAATTTAATTGCAGCTGTAGGCGCTGGATCAAGGATAGACGTTATGCTTATGATGATTGGCTGGGCTATAGGCTCTTCTGTTTCTATAATGGTCGGGCATAACCTTGGCGCAAAAGAGATAAAGAGAGCCGAAGATACTACTGTAACTGCATTGAAAATATACACTTTTGTCACTCTTTCGTGGTTTTTATTATGTTTTAATTTTGGCTCTCTTATAATAAAAGTTTTTAATACAAATACATCTGTCGTATTCTGGGGCAGCCAGTATTTGAAATTTGTATCACCATTTTATCTGATAATGGGTGTAGGGTTAATAACTGCAATGGCATTAAACGGCGCAGGTGCAACAAAGACAACAATGGTGATTAATTTTATAGCATTTTTTATTTTCCAGCTTCCACTTGCTTTTGTATTATCAAACATCACACCAATTGGCGAAAAAGGGATATTTATCGGGATTGCGTCTGCTTTTGCGTTTCAGGGTATAGCAGGTTGGATAATGTTTAAAAGGGGAGCATGGAAGTATAAGAAAGTGTATTAAACATTTATGTTTTACGGTTTTCAATTTCCGATTTTTAGTTTTCAAACTGTAAAGCGTAAACCGAAAATCGAAAACATTTCTACTTGAATTAAAAATCCATTGAACATTTAATTGCCTCCTTGACTATCTTGATTTACTTATGTATAATATATTATGAAAGCGTTTTCGTGAGGGAGTTACAAAAAAAGTAGGTGTTTTAATGAAAAAGCATTGGATAATAGCTGTATCTATAGTTATTATTTTATTTTATAATATTAATGCAGAAGTATCCAATGTATCCAATGTTCAAATTATTCCTTCCAATCCTGAATTGGGGCAGACCGTTGAGATAAGATGGCAATATACAGAAGATGATGGATATAATTCTTTGCAGATGCTTGCTGCTGTGTCAACACAATGCACATTGCGACAGGCATATGCAGTAGGGCAATGGGTTGTAATCGGGTCAAACTGTGTAAATCCCCCTGATCCTGCATATGCAACTGTAGAAGGCACTGGTTGTCAGATTGGCTCAAACGTAAGCGCAGGCACGCACAATTCAACAGAAACAGGAACATATACATTCAAAATACCAACAGATCTTGTGCCAGGTCAGACATATTATGCAATAATTGGAATGAGGGATTACAATATTTATTTAAGAAATGGAGACCTGCAGGTCGCGTCCCAGGCATGCGTTGCTTTTACTGTGCCATTGCCTTCACCATATATCAGATTGTCCAAAATGGTTGAAGGAACAACTGCAGACCCTCTTGGAAAAGTTTTATATACAATATATTATGAAGCTGGTAACGTCAGTAATTTTCAGATAACTGACGTTGTTAATTCCAATCTTAATATCGTTGCCGTTTATAATGGCGGTTCTTCTGCCGGTTCTACAATTACATGGAATTTAGGAAATATTTCTTCACCAAGAAAAGGTTTTGTCTCTTTTCTTGCAGAAGTTAAATCAGGAGTTGCGGCTAATACTATTATACCAAATACTGCTTCCGGAACAGCGTCAGGAGGCGTATCAGCAACGTCAAATACAGTTAACCTGACTGTTTCAGGACCCGGGTTAAGTATCAGTAAAAGCGTATCAACTGCTTATGCTGATTCAGGTTCAACCATTACGTATTCAATCAGTTATATAAATACAGGGACCCGGCTTGTTGAATATCAGAATTTTGACAGCGGACCGATACCGCCTGCTGGCTGGTCCTTTAACCCTGCGGGCGGGACGTGGAGGAATACAAACGGCTATCTCGAACAAACAGACCTCATATCGGGATATCCTGCTTTAGTAAATGATACAATGACTCCAATTCATGACGCTATATATTATATTGATATGAGAATATATTCCACCAACACTGGCCATTTTGACGCGACGTTCCGGTTTAATTCCTGCAGCGGTACCGGTTATCAGGCACGCATCCATTCAAATGGATGTGGTGGTTTGACTGACCCGAGCCAGCTGATTCTTGAGGTGCCGAGCGGGACAGGAACAATAACTCTTGCTTCGGTTACAAATCCGCATGGGATGGTGATATTATGCGATGCCTGGTATACTGTAAAGATAAAGGTATCAGGAACAAATATTATGATGAAGGTCTGGCCACAGGGCACGAATGAATACAGTGGCTGGGATATAAATATAAATGACAGTTCAGTGACATGCAATGGAGTTGTTGGTTTTCAGGCAAATGAAGGTCCTACTGCATGGGATAATTTAAAAGTATTTTCAATTGCAGGAACAACGAATAGTCCAAGAATATTTGATACAATACCGACCGGAGTTTCATATGTTAATGGCAGCTGTAGCGGCGGAACGTCTTGCGGAACATCAGGAGGGATGATAACATGGAGTGTGGGCGGCACAGGAACAGATGCCCAGACCGCATCATGGAGAGCGGTTGTAAATGGTGCCTGTAATACCAATATAACGAATACAGCGGGCATTGATTCAAATGATGCTCCTCCGCCTGCGATTTCAAATGCAGTATATGTTAAGATTTTATGTGCGCCGACACCAACAAGGACATTTACCCGTTCTCCGACTATTGCGCCAACAAATACCGTAACTTTGACAACGACATATACAAGGACACGCACGCCTACGCCATCATTGACACAAAGTCCTTCGCAATCGCGGACGATGACGCCAAGTCCATCGCTTTCACGCACGCCAACACCGACGTATTCCAGAACGGCAAGTCCAAGCCCGAGTCCTTCAAGAACTCCTACGCCATCACCGTCGCGGACATCCACCTCTACATATTCAAGAACGCCAAGTCCCAGTCCGTCTCCAAGCCCGTCAAGGACACCAACTCCAACACCTTCAAGGACTCTTACTCCTACACCTTCGCCATCACCATCTCCATCCCCGACGCCATCAAGAACTCCTACAACAACATTTACAAGAACTTATACTCTAAGCCCTTCACCCAGCGCTTCAAGGACGCCAACGCCCACATATACGAGGACACCTACCCAAAGTCCGTCTCCTTCTAGAACATCAACGCCAACACCAACGTTTACAAGAACAAGAACGCCGACCTCGTCACCCTCGCCGACGCCATCGCGGACACTAACACTATCGCCATCGCGGACGCCAACATTAAGTCCGACCCGAACACCAACACCGACATATACAAGGACTCTGACTCTTACTCCATCACAGACACCAACATATACATCAACTCGCACCAGGACACCGACTTTTACTTTCACAGATACAATATCATCAAATACACCGACAATAACGCCGACTCACACAAGGACATATACAAGGACGCTAACGTCAACAAATACAAACACTCGGACAGCAACACTGACATATACAAATACAGTTTCACCATCGCCTACCAAT
>FWPV01001570.1_pt1 | contig 16219 bp, 15 predicted proteins | sample 2228371 | NCBI WGS metagenome assembly FWPV01 (sample SAMEA103939776, study PRJEB20133) | metagenome | reverse complement strand
TTTTAAAATTTTTGAATATTTTATCTGATTTAATAATACATAATTTATATGAAATTTTATTGCGTTTTTTAAGTAATTTTTTTCTGATTCCTTTTTTGTCCATATTCCAAATATAATACAACTGATAAATAAAGGCAATAAAAATTTCTGGTTTGACTTTTGATTTCATATTTGATATATTATTTTCAATTTATTATATCTGGCTTTTTAAGGAGTAGAATATGAGTTTGATTTTATCGGGTTATATTTTCAATGGTCCAACGTCATTATCTGACTATAAACATACAGATGTAGATGGTTTATTTGCAATATTTTATTTAAAATATCCTGATAAAAAAGTTGCTGATTACGGAGTTCTTTATATAGGAGACACAAAAGAAATAGAGGAGAGTCCCGGTTTCCCTTCGTCGCATAAAAAATATTCCTGCTGGCAGGAAAAAGGCGGCGGTGATGAAAATCTATATATCGGATTCTGTCCTACTCCCGGATTAATGCCGAAGAAAAAAGAACTTATAAAAAGGCATCTTATATACAAATACAATCCTATGTGTAACAAATAAATTATTTTGCATAATGTGGGTTGATAATTAATATTGTAATGTATAACGATAATCATATGTTTTTAAACTGGATTATCTTGCTGTGAAAAAAGGAACTATAAATAACATATGGTGTCTTATAATATAAAATAATTTTAAGCCCGGTGGCGGAAAAGGAGTAAAGGTTGAAAAAAAATTTGTGTTTTATAATTGTTGTTCTTTTGTTTTTAGTCGTAAGTGCATGTAATGATGGTAGACCGGTTGCCAATGTTAATGGAAAGGTTATAAGTGTTCAGGATTTAAATGATGAAATTGATAATCTGCCCGTAGAGTATAAAATGATGGCACAGTCTCCGGATATGAAAAGAAGAATACTTGACAATCTTATTATTACTGAATTGCTATTACAAAGTGCACAAAAGGACGGTTTGCTCAATGACCCGGAGATACAGAGAACAATAAAAGAAAAAGAGATTCAGATAAAAGCGGACGCTGAGGCGCAAATATATGCAGCCAAAAGACAGAAAGAAAATGCCGGAAAGATTGCAAAAAGAGAAGTGGTAATAAAGGAGATGCTGGATAGCAAAAGTTTTAAGGATATAAAAGTGGACGACAAAGAACTGGTAAAATTTTATGATCAGTATGCAAATATGATGAAGCAATCAAATCCAAATGCCAAGGTGGAAAGTTACAATAATTTAAAGGAAGATATAAAAAGAACTGTTATCCGGCAGAAATGGATTGATTCTCTTAAAAGCGAAGCAAAAATTACTATAAATGAAGAAATGTTAGGAAACCAGATGCCTGTTATAGGCATTCCTGATGCACAGAAAAATATTGAACCTGATTCAGGGAAAAAATAAATATTAGTTGAATGTTTGAAAAAAATAATAGTTTTAAAAAAATTTTCGGATTGTTTTCTATTTTATTTTTATTTTTTTCGTGTGGTACAGATAAAAATGAATTATTAGCAACAATAGATGCTCAAAAGATTTATAAAAAGGATTTTATTTATAAGTCCATTCTTTATGGCATTAAAATAAATAATGAGGAAGATGCAAAAAATTTCCTGAATTTGCTGATAAATGATGAAATTATTTTAAAGCAGGCAAAACGCAATGGCATAAAAATAAATAAAGAGGAACTTCTTGAAGAAATAGAAAATTTTGTACCTAATTTTTCTGAAAAGGAAATAAAAAAGCAGTTAAAACAGCAAGGTATAAAATATAATAGATGGATTAAGGATATAAAAGAAAAAATTATAAGAAAAAAGATACTGAATAACGCGATGAAAGAAAAAATAGACATAAGAGAATCGGATTTAAAGGATTATTTCTGGACAAATATCCTTGAATTCAGGAATCCTAAAAAAATAAAAGCAAGGCAGATTGTTTTAAATGATGAGGAAAAGGCAAAAGAAGTTATAGGTTATGTTAGAGAAGGACGGGATTTTGCAGAACTTGCAAAAAAGTATTCCAATACATCAGAAGCGGAGTCGGGTGGTGACCTTGGATATTTCAGCAAAAATGAGTTGCCGTCATTTATTACAGATACAGTTTTTAATTTAAAAAAGGGAGAGATAAGTGGTATAGTAAAGTCCCCTTACGGATGGCATATATTTAAATGTGAGGATATAGTGGAGGCAAAAACACCCAAATTTGAAGAAGTAAAAGACGAAGTTTATAAAAAATATTTTGAACAAAAAAAAGATGAATATATTGAATCATGGCTTGAAGATTTGAGGAAAAGCGCAAAAATAAATATATATTATGATAATTTGAAATTGCTTGTTCAGGAGGTCAGTAAATGAAAAAAGCTTTTTTAATTTTGTTTTTATTTTTATTTGGTTTTATGGTGTATTCAAAACAGTCGGACAGGATTTATGTAAAAGTTAATGATGAAATTATACTTGAAAGCGAGATAAATGAGACGGTAGATTTGCTTTCTACTCAAATGAAACTTTCCGGTAAAACTGTTGATGTTGATAAATTGAAAAAAGAAGTAATAAATAATTTGATTGACCAGAAATTAATAATAACAATGGCTAAAGATGAAAATATAAACATAAGCGATGAGGCTGTTGCAGACCGTGTTAATGAATTTATTGATTCTTTAAGAAAAAGATTTTCAAACGAAGCAGAGTTTGAGGAAGCGCTTTCAAAGGAAGGATTATCATATACTGATTTCAGATTAAAAATAGAAAGCCAGGTCAGAGATAATCTGGTTTTTACAAAAGTAAAACAAAAAAAGCAACAGGATTTTATTTCAAAATCCACGGTTTCTGATGAAGAAATTGAAAACTTTTATAATAATAATAAAAGTCAGTTTAAAATAAATGATGAAGTTAACTTGAAACATATCTTTTTTGATAAGAGCAATGATTCAATAAAAGATTTAAAGAAATATACAAACGATTTATACAATGCCATAATATCAGGTAAAAGTTTTGAAAAAGTCACAGAGGAATTAAAATCAGTTGATGGTATAAAGGTTGTAGATTTAGGATGGGTAGATACAACACAGCTTGCCAGAAATATTAGAGAAGCTGTTACAGGGCTTAAAAAGAATGCAGTAACAAAACCGGTGGAAACAGAAGATGGTTATCATATATTAAAAGTAGTTGATGTAAAAAAAGGACAGTTGCAGCCATTGAATGAAATAAAGGAAAAGGTAAGAATAAAAATAATAGAAGAAAAAGTTGAAAAAATGTGGAATGAATGGCTCACTAAAATCAAGAAAGATGCTTATATAAAGTATATGTGACGGAGTAAAAATATGTTAAAAGCAGGTATAATAGGAGGTTCTGGATTAACAGGTAAAGAATTGATAAAAATATTATCAAAACATAGCAAAGTAGAAATAACTGCTGTTACTTCTGTAAAAAGTGCTGGTAAAAAAATAGTTGATTTATTTCCAGATTTAAAAGGTATTATTGACGGTAATTTTATACATACAGACGATGCGTCTGTTTTTAATAATATAGATATAGCGTTTGTATGCCTTCCGCATGTAGAAGCAATGAATTATGTGAATAAAGCAGTTCAAAAAGGATTGCGTGTTGTGGATTTAAGCGCTGATTTTAGAATTAAAAATACTTCGGTTTATAAAAAATATTATAAAGTTCAGCATAAATATAAAAAATTATTAAAAAAATCTGTTTATGGATTACCTGAAATTTTTAAAAAAGAAATATCAGATTCAGACCTTATTGCAAATCCAGGTTGCTATGCAACAGCAATATTGTTGGGGATTTATCCGGCATTAGCAAACTTCCAGATAGATAGCATAATTGTAGATGCCAAGACAGGCATTTCCGGTGCCGGAATATCGTCGACCCCTACAACTCATTATCTTAATGTAAATGAAAATGTACTTCCTTATAATATCGGCAAAAAACACAGACATTTAGGAGAAATAGAAGATGTTATTTATAATTCTCTAAAGAAAAAACCGGATATTATTTTTACTCCACAAATAGTTTCTTTAAATAGAGGGATCTTAAGTGTTAATTATATAAAGATGAAAAAGTGGGTGGATTTAGAGACTATAAAAAAAACATATATGGATTTTTATAATAATGAACTATTTATCCGTTTTACTGATACCCCTGATTTACATAATGTGCAGAACACAAATTATTGCGATATTTATATTGATGGTGTATCAGAAAGCAAGACGCTTATTATTATTACAGCCCTTGATAACCTTACAAAAGGCGCATCGGGACAGGCAGTTCAGAATATGAATATTATGTATGGTTTCACAGAAACAGAAGGATTAAAATGAACGATAAATACTTTTTACCCATTGGTTTTAGAACTTCAGGTATTCATTGCGGGATAAAGAAAAATAAAAAACCAGATATTGGTTTAATTTATTCTGATGCTTTTTGTATTTGCGAAGCATTCTGGACGTCAAATAAATTAAAGGGCTGGCATATATTTTATGATAGAACATTGATTAATAAACCGATACGGGCAATTTTTGCAAATAGCGGCAATGCAAATGTATTAAATGGGGTGGATGGGTTAAAAAGTATTTTAAAGATTACAAAAGAATTATCAGAATATCTTAATGTCCCCCAGAAGAGTATTTTGATGGCATCTACCGGAAAGATTTCCAAAAAAATGCCTGATGAAAGGATAATTAAAAATTTATCCCATCTGGTTTCATCTATGTCTTCAAAGGACAAGAATTTTCCACTGGCAATTATGACAACCGATACAAAGCAAAAAACACACACAGATTTTATTATCATAAATGGGAAAAAGATTACAATAACTGGCGTTGCAAAAGGTGCGGGCATGATTTCCCCTTCTCTTGCTACAATGCTTGCTTTTGTAATGACCGATGTTAACATAGATAAAAAATTATTACATCTTGCGGCAAAACATGCTATTGCAAGTTCTTTTAATAAGATAACTGTTGATGGGGATATGAGTCCAAATGATTCTGTTTTTATACTGGCAAATGCAATGGCTGGAAATAAAAAAATAGAAAAAACAGATAATAATTTTAAAAAATTTGCAGATTCATTGAATAAAATTTTATACGCTCTTGCGCAGGATATTATTCGTGATGCCGAGGGTGCTACGAAATTTATAAAAATAAATATTAACAATGCAAAGAATTCAATTCAGGCAGGAAAAATTGCCCGTGTCATTGCAAATTCTTTGCTGGTAAAGACAGCTTTTTTTGGATGTTCTTTGAATTTCGGGAGAATAATATCAGCAATCGGTGCAACAGGAGAGAATATTAATGTTTATAAAGTGGATTTGAAAATAAATGGTATTACAGCGTTAAAAAATCAGAAAATAGTAAATGAAAAAAAGGTTGGCCAAGAGATGAAAAAAAGAGATATAATTATTGATATAGGTCTTAAATCAGGAAAAACAAAGGATTTTATTTTAACAAATGACATATCCTATGATTATGTAAAGATTAATGCTGATTACACTTAATTTTATATGAAAAGCAATATTTTTATTATATTTTTTCTATTCTTATGTATCCAGCCGATTTTTTCAATATCAAATGAATTTGTAGATGCACGTATCGCCACTATAAATGCAAATCAAAATAATATTTTTACAAGAAAAGAAAAAGCAAGATGGACATTTGGGACTTTTGAAAATAAACGTTTATTATATGGCTGGCCTGATGCTATCTGGAGTTCTTTTACAACTGTAAAAATAGATGTTCCTGGAAATACACTTGTTATTTTTGGTTCAGAAACAGGGCTATTTTCCCTGGCCCCATCTGATTCCATAGATATATCTGGTAACAGTAAAAACACAACTATCTGGGATAAAAATAATATAGAAATAAAACAGGAGATAACCATAATAAGTAATCCAAGGGATGGGATAAATAAAGATACTTTTGAAATAAAATACACATTAAAAAATAATAATACATTTACAGCGTATGCAGGTATAAGGATACTTTTAGATACACAGTTAGGAGACAATGATAATTCGCCTGTAATTGTAAATGGAGAAGGAAGAATTTTACAGGAAAAGAAATGGGCAGACGTAAATGTACCAGAAGCATGGCTTACTTACGATAATATAAACAATCCACAGATAAAAGCAGAAGGAATTTTATCTCTATATGGTGCTACAAAACCTGACCAGTTACTCATAGGGCAATGGGATTATATGAAAGAGGATGCAAATTTATGGGATTATGCTGTTCACACCCATGATATAACTGATACTGCAGTAGCAATTTTTTATAATCCTGTTTCAATTTTGACTGGAGCAGAGGTTATTTTTAAAACCTATTATGGTATACCTGGTATATCAGGTGCAAACTTAAATATTATAAAATCAGTTGACAAAATTCAGGCAGATAGGGGAGAAATATTGAGTTATAATTTAGATTATATAAATTCAGGATATCAGGATATCCCGGGTCTTATTATATGGGATACAATACCGGTTAATACCATGCTTCTTGATGCAGCAATTGGATATAATACAATAAATAATTTAATTTACTGGGATATTCCAGGTATAATTTCTACAAATACAGCATATTCTTTGTGGTTTCGTGTAATTATAAATGATTATCCAGGGCTTCATATTACAAATACAGCAGCCGCGTCATATATTGACACTTACTGGAATGAAAAAGAAATAAAAAATTCAAATATGGTAATAACAGATATTTTCACTGCAACAGTAACTCCAACATGGACAATAACACAGACTCATACAGTGTCTCCGACTTTTACATTTACTCCGACATTTACAAATACACCGGTTGACCTTGATATGGAAATAACAGGAAATTTTCCCAATCCGGCAATTAATCCCGTTAAAATAATAATAAAGTTAACGCGTGATGCAAGGTTATTATTAAAAATATATGATGTTTCAGGTGAAATTGTCAGGGAGATAGAAACAAATGGAATGACCGGTTATAATGTAATTTACTGGGATTTAAGGAATAATAGTTTTATCCCTGTAGCTTCCGGTGTATATTTATATTCAATAGAGGCAATAGTGAGTGATAAGGAAAGGATAAAAAAGCAAGGGAAGATAGGGGTGGTGAGGTGAGGGAATTTAAGATTTAAAAATTGAAAATTGAAAATTGAAATTTGAAGATTTGAAATAGGAGAATGACCTGTTGAAAAGTGATGAGAAAGACAGTGGCAAATGGCAAGTGCCAGGTGGGAAGTATGAAACAATCTTCAGAACTTCAGATTTGTAGAACTTTAGATTTAAAAAAATCTAAAAATGCGAAGATGTGAAATGGGAAGGATGTTCTTAAATAGTGCGTAAATAGTGCGGAAATAGTGAGAAAATAGCTCGTAAAAAGTTTAAATATTGTTCGTTAGAAATGTTCTCAAAAAATGTTCGCTAATGATGTTCGTAAATAATGTGCGTAAAACATTCGAAAATAGTTTAAAAAGACGTCCTTTGTAGTTTGTATTTTGTAGTTGGTTTAATATTTTTTTATTTTAGAACTAAGTGCGAAATATTATAGAACGCAGCTAAAACATATTTATTTAAGATCCGAAGATGTGAAAATGCGAAGATTTGAAGATTTGCCCCACCTTCCTTTAATTGACAAAACTTATGAATAAAGATATAATAAATATATGGATATTTATAAATATTTTAAAAATTTTATATTTGTTTTTGTAACTTTTTTTGTAATATTTTATTTGTATTCCTGCACTAAAAAAGTATCGCCAGCATCACCAATAATACCCACAAAAACCAATGTTCCGACGGCAACAAATACCAGCACTATAATTATGCCTCCAACATATACAGAAACTCAAATAATAATTATGACAAATACATTGACACCGACAATATCATTTTCGCCTGCTTTCTCATGGACATATACTCCAACTGTCACGCAAACAATAAGCCAGACAGAAATAAATATAATAACAGATACTGTCACAGCTACGCAGACACAATCAAATACAGAAGTTTTAACCCAGACATATACTGAAAAAATTCAGATCACATTTACTTATACATATACTGTAACATTTACAGATACAAATACAGTCCAGTGGACTGCAACATTAACAGCCACTCATACAGTTATAGCAACTCTAACACATACACCAACTTTAACAATAACTATTTATTTAATTTTCACTCCAACAGCAACATCTGCATACAGGGGTAATGTTACACTTGTTCCCACTCAGGTTTACAGCGAAACATACGGTAACCAGTTTGTTTTTACATACACAGCAGGCGACATAGAGTGGGCATCGTGGCCATCTTACGGCACATTACGCATAAAAATTCCAGATGGATGGTCACCACCAAGTTTAAGTTCAACCGCGCCTGGTGCGTTTTCTGTGAGTGTGGTTGATGGAGTATTGTATGGCAGGGGGGTTGATGGTAATGACATACTTGTAAAGATTAGAAATTTACAGCCTGGGACAGGGAAAATAACTGTCATTTATGGAAATACGTCAAGTGGTCCAGGAGCTTATGTTGTGGGTGATGGGCTTGTTGTTATTCCTGTTGAAGTAGATGAAGATGGCGAAGATACTTCTGAACTCGTATCAAGTCCATTAGTTAATATTATCCCCGCAACACCTACAATTACACCTACTTATACACCCATAATAGGGGAAGGGACTATGACTGTTTTACCTGTATCTGTGGTTTCAGGTACGTGCGGCAACACATTTGAATTCACTTATAATGCCGGAAAATCAAACTGGACGACGGGTAGATTAAAAATAAAAATACCCGATGGATGGTCCACTCCAAGTTTATCAGGCACTGCGCCAGGATATTTTGAAGTCACAGAGACAAATGCTGCATGGGTAGGACATTTGCAGGAAGGGCAATATATGATAATAGATGCAAGTAGTTTACCTGCATATACAGGATATATTAAAATTCAATACGGATATAAAGGTGCAGGTGGACCAGGTGCCTGCGTAAGCGGGACCGGATTTGTAACCATTGTAACTGAGACAGGTATTGATGGCATAATTACTTATGAAATAAATGATTCGCCGGAAATTGAATTAATACCACCGTCACCAACGATCACAGTAACTTTTACTATTTCACCAACTCATTCAATAACCCCAACTATAACCCAGACATGGACAATAACAGAAACACAAACAATCAGTCCAACCCATACAATAACAGAAACGCATACTGTTTCTCCAACAATAACTGTAACTCCGACTTTCACAGTTTCACCTACAAGCACCAGCACACCTACACCTTTCTGGACAGTTGTTGGAATAAAAGGTTGCTCCACAGGAGAAGTTGAGGATATTTCATTATTTGTTTATAACGCAATACCTTATGTAGTTTATAAAGACAGGGCATATACTGATAGATTAACTCTTTTAAGATATGTAACCGGTAATTGGTCTGCTTTGGGTGGTTATGGATTTTCACCCGGTATATCTTATAAACCTTCTCTTTTTGTTTATGCTGGTGTACCTTATGTTGGATTCAGGGATTATAATGACAATACAAATAAAGCAACTGTGATGCGGTATGTAACAGGTTCTGGCTGGGAATATGTAGGCAGCCGCGGTTTTACAGATGGAGGCGCATATAATCCTTCGCTGTTTGTCTATGGAGATGCACCTTACTTTGCTTTCAGGGATGCAGCAAATGGCGATAGGGCATCTCTGATGAGATACCAGACACCTGTTGGATGGTTTTATCAGGGGAACCAGGGTTTTTCAGATGGCACGGCTTCAAGCATTTCTTTATTTTTTAATAGCACAAATAATAATCCTTATGTTGCTTTTAAGGATTGGTATAATGGTGGAAAAATTTCAGTAAAAATGTATAATGGTTCTGACTGGATTTATGTAGGTCCTCCTGGTTTTTCAGATGGTGCCGTTGAATATGTTAATTTATTTATTTACTCAGGGATTCCTTATGTGGCCTATATGGATGTAATAAATGGTAATAAAATTACTGTAAAAAAATATGATAGCAGTTCATGGATAAATATAGGCAGCCAGGGTTTTTCATCAGGAAGAGCCGAATATATTTCTCTGTTTGTTTATAATGGAGTACCGTCTGTTGCAGCAAGAGATTCGGGATATGATGACAGAGCGGTTGTTTATAAATATAGTGACATAAGCGGGCAGTGGGATTTATTTGCAATTGTTTCTGATGCTGTTGCAAATTATGTTGTGTTATTTATTGATGCAGTGGAAGGGAAACCTTATGTAGCTTTCAGAGATGAAAATCAGGGTGGGCGATTGACGGTAATGAAATACGAAGGAGTATATTAAAAAGGTTATTTATGGGACTGACGAGCATAAGAAATGGAAATACAGAGACATTTTTTAGAGATGGTGAAAAAATAGCAAAATGGATTTATGATAGCAATGGTAATATAATAAGAGAAGGAGAAATGATAGACGGGGAAGTTGAGAGCATATTTATTGATAACAGGGTGGAATCAAGCGAAAAATTTATTTATATAAAAAACGAGTTATATGAAGGAATTTTCAGAATATGTTATCCTGATAATAAATTAAAGCAGGAAATTGTTTTTAAGGATGGAACTGCAAATGGACCTATAAAAATTTATTATCCTTCCGGTAAACTACAATTTGAAGGAGTTTATAAAAATGGCGAACCGCAATGGGAATCAAAAACATATTATGAATCAGGACAGATTCAAATAGAAAAAACAATTGATGGTAAAGTAGAAATTTACAAAAGTTTTTATGAAGATGGTAAAATTGAAACAGAGGCAACCTATAAAAATGGTAAAGAATACGGTCCTTATAAAATTTATTATCCAAACGGCAAAATAAAGATAGAAGGAACCAATAAAGATGGGAAAAAAGAAGGTTTATATAGAGTTTATTATGATAATGGAACCATAAAATTAGAAGGTAGATACGAAGATGGTTTAGAAGAAGGTCTTTTTACTTTATATACTCCAAATGGCAAAGTCATGACAGAAGAAAATTATCATAAAGGCAAAAGACATGGTACGGTAAAAATTTACTATGAGAATGGAAATATAAAAAGCGAAGGAGAGTTTGTAGAGGGCAAAGAAGAAGGTATTTTCAGGAATTATTACGAAGATGGAAATATAAAATTGGAAGGAACTTATAAAAACGGCAAGGAACAGGGCCCATATAAATTATTTTATAGAACCGGGGAATTGAAGGTTCTGGGAAATTATAATGAAGGCAAAGAAGACGGTTCATATAAGTTATTTTATAAAAGCGGGCGAATCCAGGTTGAAGGGCAATATAACGCAGGAAAAGAAGAAGGTTTATTTACAATGTACTATGAATCAGGTGCAGTGAAGGCAAAAGAAAATTTTAAAGAAGGAAAACAGGAAGGAATTTATAAAATGTTTTATGAAAGTGGCCAATTAATGGAAGAACGCTTATACAAAGCTGGACAATTGATTGTAATAAAAAAATTTGACGAACAGGGAAAGGAAATAAAGTAAACCAGGTGCCAGGTGTCATATGCCATATGCCAGATGTTAAGTGCCATTTGCAAAGTCGCAATTATAATTGTTAATAAGAATTTGTAAATTAAAACGGAGGTTGTTATGTCAAAAGATATCAAGGAACATAAAAACAAAACAAGGCAATCGTGGGGTTCCAGAATAGGCGTTATACTTGCAGTTGCAGGTTCTGCTGTAGGGCTTGGTAATTTTCTTCGTTTTCCTGTTCAGGCAGCTCAAAATGGTGGCGGAGCATTTATGATTCCGTATTTTATTGCTTTGCTTCTTGTTGGTATTCCGCTTATGTGGATAGAGTGGACAATAGGCAGGTACGGTGGAGGTTTTGGACATGGCACGGCTCCGGGCATTTTTCATTCAATGCACCAGAAAAATCGTTTTATTAAATATTTTGGTGTTATTGGAATGTTTGGACCAATTGCCATTTTTCTTTATTATTGCTATATTGAATCATGGCTTTTAGGTTATATTTTTTATTCATTAACACCAGATTATATGAATGCTCTAAAGGCTGGAAAGATAGCTGAATTTTTTGGAAATTATATAAATGTTAATTCTGTTTTATCTCCAGCTTATGTATTTTTTATTATTACTTTTATTTTGAATTTTGTAATTCTTTATTTTGGCATAAAAGGTGGAATTGAAAAAGTATCAACAATTGCAATGCCTGTTTTATTTATACTTGGAATTATTATGGCAATAAGGGTTTTGACTCTTGGAATCACTCCTGATACACAAACTCCATATAAAGTGATAAATGGACTGGGGTTTTTGTGGAATCCTGATTTTAATGCATTAAAGGATATGAAGGTATGGCTTGCAGCTGCAGGGCAGGTTTTCTTTACCTTAAGCGTAGGAATGGGTGTCATAATAACTTACGCAAGTTATTTAAAAAAAGAAAATGACGTTGTCCTGTCGGGGCTTACGTCTGCATCTACAAATGAATTTGTAGAAGTTATTATAGGTGGAAGTATTGTAATACCTGCAGCATTTGCATTTTTCGGACCTGAAAAAATGGTTGAAATAGCAAAAGGTGGAGCTTTCTCTTTAGGATTTATAACAATGCCAATGATTCTGGAAAAAATACCTCTATCCATACTTTTTACTTTTTTATGGTTTTTACTTTTGTTTCTTGCGGGCATCACGTCTTCCATTTCCATGCTGCAACCTGCAATTGCCTTTTTCGAGGATGAATTTAATACCTCAAGAAAAAAAGCAGTTTTTATTATTGGATTTACTACATTTATTTTGATGCAACCTGCAATATTTTTTATCGGTAAAGGTGTTGTTGACGAACTTGATTTCTGGGGCGGAACATTTGCGCTTGTTTTATTTGCTACATTTGAGGTAATAATGTTTTCATGGGTTTTTGGAATAGATAAGGCATGGGATGAAGTTCATAAAGGCGCACAGATGAAAGTGCCATCAATATATAAATTTATTTTAAAATATATAACACCTTTGTTTCTTGTTTTTATACTTATTGGCTGGTTTATTCAACAGGGAATACCTTTTATACTTATGAAAGGAGTGGAAGTAGCAAACAAACCATTTATTATTGGTACAAGAATTGGTTTACTGGCATTATTACTGGTGCTTATTGTTATGGTAAAGATGGCGTGGAAGAAGTATAAAAATGTTCGTTAATAATGTTCGCAAAACATGTTTGTTGAAGATGCTCGGAAACAATCTTCAAAAATAATTCAAAGAGAGTTCGGAAAGATAGTAATTTGTAGTTTGTATTTTGTAGTTAGTTCAATGTTTTTATTATTTCTGAATTAAATACGAATTATTTTAGAACGCGATTTGTAATATGTTTAAACACATTTTGAACGTGGTTAAAAGAAAAACGCAGGAGGAAAAAATGCAAATCAGTGGATGGATAATGATGATAATAGCATGGGGGATAATATTATGTTTATGTATATATTGTTTTTATAGATTATTTAAAGAAAAAAAATAAAGAATATTTTCTATTTACAGATTGAGGGTTGTTATTAAAAAACTACTATTTTTTTCTTGAAAAAAAATTTTTTTTATAGTAATATCACAAACACAATTTAAGACGAGGTAATTATATGATAGAAATGAAGGTTAATGGACTTGCAATAGATGGTGCATCAAAGATGCCTGTTGTGATATTAACTGATTCAGAAGAGAAATTTTTTCTGCCTATATGGATAGGTGTTTATGAAGCAGATGCTATTTTGATTGCGCTTGAAGACATAACAACCCCAAGGCCGATGCCCCACGAACTTATCAGTAATATTTTTAATACATTGAATATTAAAGTTGACAGGATAATTATCAATGAAATAAAGGATAACACTTTTTTCGCTAAAATACATCTGGTAATGGAAGAAAAGGAATATGAGATTGATTCGCGACCATCAGATGCAATAGCAATTGCATTGCGAACTGGAGCATCTATTTTTGTAACTGAAAAGGTAATAACAGAAGCAACCGTAACCGATAAAGAGAAGTGCAAAAGGGAAATAGAAGAATTTAAAGAATTTTTAAAAACAGCTAAGCCATCAGATTTTTTGAAATAATTTTTTTAGTTATTTAATGGAACACTGTTTTAAAAGGTAATATAAAGTGACAAAAAATAACAATGATAATAAAGAGATCTTTAAAAGTTTAGGCACAGTCGGAGCTCTTGGTTTTACACTTGTTCTGTCCACTTTTGCCGGGCTTGGTATTGGACTGGCGCTGGACAGGCTAACAGGATTAAAACCAGTTTTTACTATATTTTGCCTTATTTTTGGTATTGTTGCAGGATTTGTATACATATATATTAAATTGATAAAAAATGATAAATTATAAAAGAATAATGTTGTTTTTTTTAATAATTTTATTTTTAATTTTGTTATTTTATATTTTTTTATCAAGAAGATTGGTAAACGGAATGCTGGCAGGTTTTTTTACCGGCATTATTAATTTTTTTATTATATCTTTTTTAGTAAAAAAAATATTTGCAATAATAAATGAAATAGCTGCAACCAAAATAATTAAGATGTTGCTGGTGTATATAATTAAAATTTTGTTTTTTTCTTTTGTTATTTTTTTAGTAATTATAAATAGAGAATTTTTAAGTATCCTGGGATTTTTAATAGGTTTTACTTTAACTGTTGTGGTAATATTTTTAGAAAGTTTGATGTTAAAAAGAACATAGATATGAAAATGGAGAAAAGCATTGAGAGAATCATTACATTTTAAATCATTTATACCATTTCTTGACAACCATGGTTTTACGATAGTTCTTATGATGTTTATTGATTATGCTATTGTTTTATTTTTACTATTCATAGGCACAAGAAATCTGAAATTAAGGCCACACGGACCGCAAAATCTGATTGAATGGGCAGTTACTATTATTTGCTCTTATGCTGACGATATAATAGGGAAAGAAGATTCGCATAGATTTTATCCTTTAATTTTGACTCTTTTCTTTTATATATTTATTGGTAATTTGATGGGGTTAATACCAGGACTGGTATCACCTACAAGTGTATTAAGTGTTACCGCAGCACTTGCAATAATTGTTTTTCTTTATGAGTGGATCTCAGGAATTATGAAGCAAGGGATAATCAATTATTTAAAACATTACGCAGGTGGTCCTGGCATCCCAGCTCCTTTAAAACCATTTTTATTTTTTATTGAACTAATCTCAGATATATCAAGACCATTATCCCTGTCTTTTCGTCTTTTTGGGAACATTATGGCAAAGGAAATTTTATTATCTGTACTCATAACGCTTGTTATTATTTTCTGGCCTACAATAACGACCAATCTCATGAGTGGTGTGCTTGCCGGGTTTTCTTTTGTTTTGCGGCCACTTATAATAATTCTCGGGGTTCTGGTCAGTTTGATACAGGCGTCTGTTTTTACGCTGCTGACCTGCATTTATCTGGCAGGTGCTGTTGCAGCTCATAAAGAACACAGTGAAGCACATTAAATAAAAATAATCAAGGAGGTGGATGATTTGAAGAAAATACTAATGGTGATGTTGGTGGTTGTAGTTGTTTTATGTTTTTCTGGTATTCTATTTGCTTCAGAAACAAAAGAGACAGAAGGACAGGCAGCTGGAAAAGCAACAAAGGATAGCGTACAGTTTTTTGCTTTTACTGTTCTAGCTGCTGCACTGGGAGTTGGAATTGCTGCATTTGGATGTGGAATAGCACAGGGAATAGCAACTGCAAAAGCAGCGGAAGGATTATCACGCCAGCCTGAAGCAGGCGGAAAAATACAGACAATGTTGATTATAGGTCTTGCTTTTATTGAATCATTAACTATTTATGCCCTTGTTGTGGGTTTGATATTAATATTCGCCAATCCATACGTTAATTTGTTTCTGGGATAAAAAGATAAAGGCGGATTTTTTCCGCCTTTCGCAATCATAGTAAAATAATAAAGTAAATTTCTGGAGGCGGATATGGTAAATATAGATTTGCCTGTTTTTTTGTTACAGGTTATAACATTTTTAATAGCAATGCCTGTTGTTTGGATGCTTTTTATTAAAAGTTTGTCCAATACTTTGAAAAAAAGGGATGAATATATAAAAGAATCTCTTGATAAAATTGAAAAAGACAAACATGAAATGGAAGCCCTGAAAAATGACTATGAAAAAAGAATAACCAATATTCAGGAAGAAGCTAAAGAAACTCTTTCAAAAGCAATCTCAGAAGGGGAAAGGATAAAGTCAGCCCTTATTG
>FWPV01009653.1_pt1 | contig 16220 bp, 11 predicted proteins | sample 2228371 | NCBI WGS metagenome assembly FWPV01 (sample SAMEA103939776, study PRJEB20133) | metagenome | reverse complement strand
GGCGCCCCTACCGGCAGGGGGATGGGGAACCCGGGGTTCCCCGTGTCCGAACCGCTGATGGGGGCGGCTGGCGCCCCTACCGGCAGGGGGGATGGGGAACCCGGGGTTCCCCGTGTCCGAACCGCTGATGGGGGCGGCTGGCGCCCCTACCGGCAGGGGGATGGGGAAACCCGGTTTCCCCATGTCCCAACTGCTGATGGGGGCGGCTGGCGCCCCTACAGGCAGGGGTGCGGTTCGACAGGCTCACCGCAGGTGGGGAAACCCGGTTTCCCCGTATGTTCACCTCTGTGCGCCCCGGCGGGGTCAGGAAACGAAGGTCTCAAACTACCCGACAGCATATGCTTGTTCACACTCTGCGCTGGGCGTTGATCGCCCTGACCGCTCTGTTCAGTCTGGCGCCGGCAGTGCTGCTGGCTGGCAACCGGGTTGTGCCAGAGCGCCGGGCTGACCGTCCGGTGTTGCTGTTCGCTGCGGCCGCAGGCCACCCATCGCTCCTGTTGGCCCCGGTCCGCGGCTCCGCTGCGCCGCTCCGCCAGGCGCCCCCCGATCGCGCCGAAGAAACGCCCTGGCGCGGTTCGCGGGCCATCTTCTTCGCCTTCCTGTGCCTGTCCAGTATCCCTATCCTCTCTCTGGCCGTCGCCTTTGCTCTCAAACGCCACTTCGATACCCTCAGCCGCACCAGGCGCTCGTCCGGCAAGTACCGATCTCCCGACACACGCTAGTACCGCCCGGGCGATCATTGAAGTATCAAATAGCGCCTTGCCATCCTGGGCAAAGTCGGTGCATACTGATAACAGAGAATATGCGCTCGCTCTCCTGCGGTGAGGCTACTGAAGCGCGCCCTGGAAGGGGGGCGCCAGCGAAACTCATCCTCGAGGAGCCATACTCATCCCCGTGGTGCGCGGCGAAGCCGCACAGGTATCTGTCGTGTCGAGGAGGAGCTACAATCGATGCCGCTGCTGCTGCATTTGATGATGGCCGGGGTCTGGGCCTCAACCGTCGTCATTCACACGCGCCGTTTGTTTCGTCTCGCTCGCGTCGAGCAGTTGGCTCGGTGGGAAGATCAGGTGCGTCTTCGCTCGGGAGCGAATCGGATCTGGTGGTGGCTGGGCCAGCAGGAGTTCTGGCGCGGGGTGATTCCCGACTGCCTGCGGGCGATGGAGATCACGCTGATGATCTTCTTGATCGCCTGGGGTATGAGCCGTTAGGCAGTGCCGCGCGCCGAGCTGCGAGTGCAATGGGCGGCGGTGGCCTTTGGCTGGCTCGCCGATTTTTCCCTTCGTATCTTGATTCAAGTGACGCTCGGCTGGCTTGGCGCAACGCGCGTGTTCACTGCGCCGAGCCTTCACGAGCCGCTTCACGTGCTCATCCTCGCCCTGATCCTCGCTGCGACCGCCACCGGCGGCTTTATTGCGGCGCGCATCGCCGGTGAGTCCTTCACCCTTCACGGGTTGCTTGTCGGCGTGACGTCCATTCTGGCGGCGGCGGTGAGTAACCCCGGTCTGGTGCCGGTGCCGCGCTTGCTGGTGGCGGTGCAGGCCCTGAGTCTCCTCGCTGGCGCGCTGGGGGGCCTGCTGGCCTTGCTCGCCACCCGCGGACCAGCTTCACGGTGACCGGAGACGCGGTCGGAGAGATTTTCCCGGGAGGACACAGCGCTTGCCCAACCCTTCCCGGGGTGGAGGACTTGCCCTCTCCCGCAGGCAGGAGACGTGAGGAAACCCGGTTTCCCCACGTCCCCTTCGAGAGCGACGTGGGAGGGCGAAGCCCTCCCACGCCCTCCCCCGGGCAGGGGTATGGGGAAACCGGGTTTCCCCACACTCCAACCGCGGGAGGGGTTACCCGGCACACCCGTAGGCAGGGGCGCGGGGAACCCCGGTTTCCCAGACTTTCACCTCAGTAGCGCCTCGAACAGCGCCGACTGGGGACTCGAAAAGGCTAGCATCGCGCCGGTGATGGGATGCCGGAAGCGCAGTTCGGCGGCGTGCAGCAAGTGGCCGGGCAGCGGCTGGCCGGCGTAACTGGCCGGGCCGCCGTAGCGAACGTCGCCAAGCAGCGGATGGCCAAGGTGCGCCAGGTGCAGCCGGATCTGGTGGGTGCGCCCGGTGTGGGGCGTAGCGACAACCAGCGCCGCATCGCGCAGAAGCTGCGCCACGCAGAAGGTGCTGTAGGCCTCACGCACGCGCCCGCCGCCTCCAGGGAGTTCCGTCCCCACCGCCTCCAGCGGGTAGAGGCGCCAGCGCCCTCCCGCCGACCGGCCATGGCCGGTTCGCAGTTCGATGGTGCTCCATTCTGGCGCTCCCGCACAGAGGCAGTGGTAGGTTTTGGTGATGTCGCCCCTGGCAAAGGCGGCCTGTAGCGCGGCATTGGCCGCGGGAGCCTTGCTCACCAGCAACAGGCCCGAGGTGTCGCGGTCGAGCTGATGGGCCAGGTGCAGCGGCGGCGCTGCACCGTCACGAGAGGCCAGGTAGCGTCGCAGGGCCGCAAGGACGTTGCCGCAGGCATCCCAGGGCGTGGCCCCGACGTACCAGCCCGCGCGTTTGTGCAGGACGATCAGCCAGGGGTCCTCGTAGGCCACATCCTCTTCCCCGAGCATTATCTCAGCATAGCCGTTCGGCGGTGGCAGGCGCAGCGTCAGCACGGCGCCGACAGGCACAGGCGCGTTGGGGTCGGTCACGCGGCGTCCATCGAGCCAGGCGCCGCCGCGGGCCGCAGCCGCGGCGCCCGCTGCGCCGGCCAGGCGCGCCGCCAGCTCGCCCAGGGTCAGCTTGGCGTCCTCCGCAGCGATGGCGTGAGTGATACGCATGCGTGTATTTTTACTCTTCTCCTGATCTGAAACTAGCCCGCGCTTGGGGAGGGCTGCGCCCTCCCAGGACGAGTATGGGGCAACCGGGTTTCCCCACGCCCCTCCCTGAGGAGAGGGTTGGGGAGGGCTGCGCCCTCCCAGGACGAGTGTGGGGAAAGCGGGTTTCCCCATTCCCCTGCCTGTGGGGAGGGTTGGGGAGGGCTGCGCCCTTCCAGGACGAGTCTGGGGCAACCGGGTTTCCCCACGCCCCTCCCTGAGGAGAGGGTTTGAGCGGGCGCAGCCCTCCCCCGCATCCGGCGTTTAAGGGCGGACAGAACATCCGGGCTAACGTGGCTTATACCGCATTGGAACGCCCCCGCGCATGGCTCTGGTCTCCCCTCTCCAGCGAAGCTGGAGAGGGGGAGGGGGTGAGGACCAAGCAACGCATCCCAACGCCATAACGCCCGTCGGCGCTCATACGTTCTGTCCGCCCCTGAAGCATCCGGCGCAGGGGAATAGAGAAAGCGGGTTTCCCCGTCCCTCTAATCGCCGTGTCCCAGACGTTGCCGCAACTCCTGCTTCAAATCCCACAGCCGCTGCGAGAGCGAGACGTGGTAGATGTGCGGGTTGACGATGCGGCGCACACCGGCATCGAGCCGCTCGACATCGGCGCGGCGTCGCTCGCGCATGGCCTCCAGCGAAGGCAGATCGTAGACCAGCCGGCCCTCACGCAGCACCTCGACCAGCAGCGGTTCCATCCCCGAGAGCGCCGAACGCTCCAGCACGCGGAACATCGAAGGCTCGCTGGGGTGGCGCAACACAATCTGGTTCATCTGCGCCGGGTCCTCTTCGTCCAGGCACACCATGTCGGCGGTCGCCAACCCGCGCTGATCGTAGAGCCGCCAGGTCTGCTTGAGGCCGGGTGTGGTCATCTTCGCCGGCGAGTCGGCGATCTTGATCGCCGGGCGCCAGCTCGTCCCGTCGTAGATTGCCACCAGCTTGTACACGCCCCCCAGAGCGCCTTCGCCGTGCGAAGTGACCAGGCGCGTGCCGACGCCGTAGACCAGCCGGCGGATGATCGCGTCGGCGTCGGCGCCGTAGCGCCTGGCCTCGGCAGCGATCTGGGTCTGGATCTGCCAGATCACCAGCTCGTCCAGGTCGCTGGAGAGCACGATGATCGTGTCGCTGAACCCGGCCCGGTCGAGCATCAGCGCCGCCTGAATGGCCAGGTAGGCCAGATCGCCCGAGTCGAGACGAATGCCCACCGGTTTGTGACCCTTCGCCCGCAGCTCCTCAAACACCCGGATGGCGTTGGGTACACCGCTCTCCAGAGTGTCCACCGTATCAACCAGCAGAATGCAGTCGTCGGGGTAGACCTCGGCAAAGGCGCGGAAGGCGTCGAGTTCGCTCTGGCCCAGGGCCATGTACGCCTGCACCAGCGCGTGGGCGTGGGTGCCTTTAGGCGGAAGGCCCAGGGTGCTGGACAGGCCCACGTTGGAGGTAAAATCGGCCCCGCCGATCAACGCGGCGCGGGTGCCGGCATTGGCGCCGCGGTCCTGGCCCCGCCGTAGACCAAACTCCAGCACCATGCTCGCCCGGCTCACCTCGCGGATGCGCGCGGCCTTGGTGGCAATGAGGGTCTGGTAGTTGAGCTGGTTGAGCAGCGCTGTCTCCAGGATCTGGGCCATGGCCAGGGGGCCACGCACAACGCTCAGAGGCACCCCGGGATGCACCACCCGACCCTCAGGGATGGCGCTGAGGCTGATAGCCTCGAAATGGCCGTGATGGCGCAGATAGTCAAGGAAATCGTCGCCGAAGAGCTGCGCGCCGGCGCGGGTGCGCTGGGCCCGCATGTAGGCCAGGTCCTCCTCGCGGAAACGCGCCGCGCGCATCCAGTTCAGCAGCCACTCTAGCCCGGCGACCACGCAGTAACCGGCGGCGTGCATCCCATAGTCGGGGTAGCTCCGGAAGTAGTGGTCAAACTGGGCCGGCTGCTCGTGCAGCCCGGCCCGGAAGTAGAGCTGGGCCATCGTCAACTGGTACTGGTCGGTGAAGAGGATGCCCTCAGCCGTGCGCTGCTGCTCTGGTCGCATCGTATCCTCCCTGGGAAAACGTGCCGGAAGCACTACGCATTGCCACGCGGCTCCGCCGCGCAACGCCACAATCAACAAGCGGCCTTCCCGCGAGGGCCTGGCCCTCCGGAACCCTCGCCGGGCAGGGCATCGGGGAACTCCGGGTTTCCCTTCTCACGATTACTTTAGTGTATACTTAACACTATATGATAATTGGCCCCGTGTCGAATGTCAAGGGTTGCATTGCAGTGAACATGGGGCAACCGGGTTGCCCCAGGCCCCTGCCTGTGAGGGCGCCGGGCGCCCTCGCCATCGGTTGGGGGAGGGGCAAGCGGGTTGCCCCAGGCCCCTGCCTGTGAGGGCGCCGGGCGGCCCCATCACCGGTTGGGGGAGGGGCAACCGGGTTGCCCCAGGCCCCTGCCTGTGGGGGCGCCCGGCGCCCTCGCCATCGGTTGGGGGACGGGGCAACCGGGTTGCCCCAGGCCCCTGCCTGTGGGGGCGGCAAGCCCTTCAGTCGTCCATGCGGCTGCGCCGCACAACACCAGAATGAAAATATTTGTTCTTGGGAGGGCGGAGCCCTCCCAAACCCTCCCCTCAGGGAGGGGGTATGGGGAAACCCGGTTTCCCCGTATGTTCACCTCAGAGGGTATCACGAGACCGTCGCGTTCAGGGCATGCAAGGATCACAGCGCCCGTGCTCGCGCGGCTGCTGGGTTGGCGCGCCTCCCTGGAAGAGACAGGCACACCGTTCGCATTCGTTTATTCGCTTCCCATTCGTTGGCCTATGTTGACCCATTTCGCTTCTCATTCGTTGGCCCATGTTGACCCATTTAGACGTGTTGCCGCATCAGGAAACCCATCCTGGAGCAGGTGAAACCCTTTGAAGTGGCAAGCCCTCCCCACCGGGAGGGTTTGGTTGGGGCTGGCCCCAACGACGCTCCATCAGCCCTGGCAGACAGGGCTACCCACCGACGCCAGTACCTGTTCACACGTCTCCCGGGTGCGCAGGCATCTTGCCCGCATCCGGGCCATTGCGGGCGGGACGCCCGCGCAGCCAGGGTGACGCCTCAGGCAAGGTTCAAAACCTTATACCAATTACCGTTGATGATGCCGCATTGCTTGAAGCGGTTTCAGGCGTTGTGTTGCCCAGCGTGGCAATCCGCAATCCAAAATCCAAAATCTAAAATGGTATTACCCCAAATGTGAACACGTACTGGCGCCGGTGTTGCGGCATAAGCTATCATGGAGGCTAATCCTGGAAGAAAGGATCCGCTTATGCAACCCGATGAGTTTCGAGAAGCGGGCCATGCCTTGATTGACTGGATCGCCGCCTACCGCGAGCGTCTCCCCGAGCTGCCGGTCTGGTCGCGTGTCAACCCTGGTGCGATCCGCGCCCAGCTTCCCGTCGCCCCTCCTGAGGCCCCTGAGCCCTTTGCCGCGCTCATGGAGGACCTGGATCGCATCATCCTGCCTGGCCTCTCCCACTGGCAGCACCCGCGCTTCTTCGGCTACTTCCCCGCCAACGCCGCCCTGGCCTCGGTCCTGGGCGACCTGCTGAGCACCGGGTTAGGCCAGCTCGGCCTGAACTGGGAAGCCAGCCCGGCCCTCACCGAGCTGGAAGAGCACATGGCCGACTGGATGCGTCAGCTCCTCGGTCTCTCCGAGGCGTGGCGCGGGGTGATCCACGACACGGCCAGCACCGCAACCCTGGTGGCGCTTCTGTGCGCCCGTGAGCGCAGCACCAGTTACAGCCAGACCCGTGGCGGGCTTCAGGCCGAGGAGTTGCCGCTGACAGTCTATGCCTCGGCCGAGAGCCACAGTTCAGTGGAGAAGGCCGTGCTGCTGGCCGGCTTCGGACGTTCCAACCTGCGGTTCATCCCCACCGACGAGCGCCATGCGATGCGTGTGGATTTGCTGGCCGACGAGATTGTTGCCGACCTGACCTATGGCCGCCGGCCCTGCGCCGTCGTGGCCACCACGGGCACGACCGCTACCACCGGTCTCGACCCGCTCGAGCCGATTGCTGCCATTTGCCGCGAGCGGGGTCTCTGGTTGCACGTGGACGCGGCTATGGCCGGGTCGGCGCTGATCCTGCCCGAATGCCGCTGGATGTGGCAGGGCATCGAGGGCGCCGACAGTCTGGTGCTCAACCCCCACAAGTGGCTCGGCGCGGCCTTCGATTGCTCGCTGTTCTACGTGCGCGACCCGCAGCACCTGATCCGGGTGATGTCCACCAACCCGAGCTATTTGCAGACCGCATCCGACGGCGCGGTGACCAACTTCCGCGACTGGGGCATTCCGCTGGGGCGGCGCTTTCGCGCCCTCAAGCTCTGGTTCCTGCTGCGCCTGGAGGGGGCAGAGGCCCTGCGCGCCCGGCTACGCCGCGATCTGGCCGCAGCCCGCTGGCTCGCCGCGCAGGTTCGCGCCACGCCTGACTGGCGGCTCCTCAATGCGGTTCACCTGCAAACAGTCTGTGTACGCCACGAGCCTGCCGGCCTGGAAGGTGAGGCCCTCGACCGACACACCCTCGACTGGGTCGGGCGGATCAACGCCTCCGGGGCCGCCTTCCTGACCCCGGCGGTGCTCGACGGGCGCTGGATGTGTCGGGTGAGCATCGGCGCCGAGCCGACCACCTATGCCGATGTTGCTGCCCTGTGGGCCTTGATGCGTCAGGAAGCCGAAGGCGTTACCGGCGTGGCGTTGTAGAGTTGGGGAGGGCCTGGCCCTCCCTCTCATACCATTTTAGATTTTGGATTGCGGATTGCCACGCTGAGCAGCACAACCCCTGAAACCGCTTCAAGCAATGCGGTATCATCAATGGCAATTGGCATCAGAGGCAGCGTGTTTTGCGGAGCGCATCAGGATGGGATGGCAGCCGTGATCCTTCAGCCCCATCCTCTCAAGCGCAGAGCTTTTGGGAGCGCAACCTGTTGTGTCTGCCGATTGTATACCCCTTAGTATATAAGGTGACACTAAGCATTGAGATGCGCGAAAACCGAAAAAACGGTGGTTTCGGCTACATAGGCGATTTATCGCATTGCAGTGAGGCAAATCGCCATTTTCTGCTTTGTGCCGCAGGGGGTATGAAACCGGCGAACACGACACTGCTCCCGCCCCCCTCTCCACCGTAGGTGGAGAGGGGGGATGGGGGGGTGAGGACCAACCAGCGCATCCCAACGCCATAACGCCCGTTGGCGTCCATACGTTCTATCCACCCTTAAACCCGCTCAGGGAGCCAGGGAGGTGAGGACAAGGACGCCATCCGTCAGCACCCTACCCGCTCAGGGAGCGGGGGGGCAGGGGGGCGAGGCGCAGCGGGCGTGGCCCAGAAACTCTGGAAGACCCTTCACCCTCCCCCTAGAGATTCAGCGCCGCGCCGTGCTCCAGGGCGTGGGCCGCCTCGCCGATGGCTTCGTGCAGGGTGGGATGGGCGTGAATGGTCTGCACCAGGCTCTCGCCGGTGGCCTCGTGGGTCAGGGCCAGACCGCCTTCGCCGATGATTTCGGTGACGTGGGGGCCGATCAGATGCACCCCCAGGATCTCGCCATACTGCCGGTCGGCGATGAGTTTGGCGAACCCGAAGCGGCTCTGGCCCAGCACCCGCGCCTTGCCGTTGGCCGAGAAGGGGAACTTGCCCACCTTCACCTGGTAGCCCTGCTCCTTCGCCTGGGCCTCGGTCAGGCCAACGCTGGCGATTTCGGGGTTGCAGTAGGTGCAGGCGGGGATCTTGCGGTAATCCAGCGGCGCCACGTGCAGCCCGGCGATGTGCTCGACGGCCAGTACGCCCTCGGCGCTGGCCTTATGCGCCAGCCAGGGCGTGGCGGCCACACAGTCGCCGATGGCGTAGATCCCATCGGCGGCGCGCATGAACCCGTCGGTTTCGATGAAACCGCGGGCATTGCGCTTCACGCCGGCCTCCTCCAACCCGATGTTCTCGGTGTTGGGCGCGATGCCGATGGCTACCAGGAGCTTCTCCACGGCGATCTGCTGGGCCTTGCCGCTGGCATCGGTCAGCGACACGACCACTTGCTCGCCGCCGGCGTCAATGCCCTCGACTCGGGCGCCGGCCAGCGTCTTGATCCCCCGGCGCTGGAACGCCTTTGCCAGTTCGGTGGAGACCTCTTCATCTTCGTTGGGCACAATCCGCGGCAGCGCCTCGACCAGGGTCACCTCGGCGCCGAAGGCGCGGTACATCGAGGCAAACTCGACCCCGATCGCTCCCGCGCCGATTGCCAGCAGGCTCCTGGGCACCGTGGCGAGCCGCAGCGCATCAGTAGAGGAGAGCACCCGCTGCCCGTCGAACTCCACACCCGGAAAGGGCCGCGGGCGCGCCCCGGTCGCCACGATGATCTGCTTACCGCTCAGGGTGCGCTCGCCGCCCTCGTTCAGGCGCACATGCACCTGGCCACGCCCCGCCAGACGGCCCCATCCGGCCACCACCTCGACCTTGTTCTTCTTCATCAGATAGCCCACGCCGTCGGTGCTGGCCTTCACCACCGCATCCTTATGCTTCATAGCTCCGCCGAGGTCGAAGTTGAGGCCCTCGACGCTGATGCCGAAGCGTTTCCCTTCGCGCACCTCGTCGAGCAGGTCGGCGCTGTGGAGCAAAGCTTTGGTGGGAATACAGCCCACGTTCAGACACACACCGCCAAGCGGCCCGGACTCGACCAGCGCCACGCGCATACCCAACTGGCCGGCCCGCACGGCCGCAACATAGCCGCCCGGCCCCGAGCCGATGATGACAAGATCGTAGACGCTTTCGCTCACTGGGGTTACCTTTCTAAGCTTGCAAGCTGCGCTGGTGGCGTTACGCCTTCGCCCTTCCCAACCCTGCCGGTGGGGAGGGCTTGCCGCCCCACCGGCAGGGGGATGGGGAAACCTGGTTTCCCCACCTATTTTCACGTTAGACGGTCATGCGCATGGCGCACAACGCCGGAATGAAAATATTATTGTTCTTGGGAGGGCTGCGCCCTCCCAAACCCTCCCGGTGGGGAGGGTTTGCCGCCCCCACAGGCAGGGGGATGGGGAAACCCGGTTTCCCCGTATTTTCACCTCAGACATCCATGCGGCTGGGCCGCACAACGCCGCGATGAACATAGGACGTCTTCGGGAGGGCCGCCCCCTCCCTGGCCCTCCCCCGCTGGGGGAGGGAACCGGGCGCCTCCCCGCAGGGAGGGGAGTGGGGAAACCTGGTTTCCCCGTATGTTCACCTCAGACGGTCATGCGGCTGCGCCGCACAACGACAAGATGAAAATGGGTTTTTCTTGGGAGGGCGCAGCCCTCCCAAACCCTCCCGCGGGCAGGCTATTTTCACCTCAGACGCCCATTCGCGGGGCGCACAACGCCACAATGAAAATACTTGTTCCTGGTAGGGCGCAGCCCTCCCCAACCCTCCTGCGGGCGGGCTAGGTTCACCTCAGAGTCAGGCACACCTTGCGCATTCGTTTATTCGTTTCCCATTCGTTGGCCCATTTTCCCCTCTGCGTCGCAGGAAGCCCATTCCAGAGCAGGTGAAACCCGTTGCAGGGCTGCGCCCTCCCCAACCCTCCTGCGGGCGGGCTAGGTTCACATTAGAAGATTTAGCCGATCAGGATCTGCTCCTCTGGATACTGCACAAGCTGGGTGCGTCGTTGCTGCCCGGCGATGGCAACGACGATGGTCAGCGCGCCCAGGCGCCCCCAGAACATCACCAGGCAGATCACCAGTTGGCCGAAGAGGTTCAACTCCGTAGTGAGGCCCAGGCTGAGGCCGCAGGTGGCGAAGGCCGAGACCACCTCGAAGACCACGGGCTCGAGGGGCGCGTCGTGAGTCATCGCCACCAGCCAGGAGGCGAGCAGGGTGACCAGAAGGCTCACGGTCAGCACCGCGCCTGCCTTGCGCGAGGTGCCCGGCGCCAGGGAGCGCCCGCCGAACTGGGCCGTAGGCAGCCCCCGGGCGTAGCTCCACAGCGAGATGGTCATAATTGCGAACGTGCCGGTGGTAATACCGCCGCCCATCGAAGCGGGGGCGCAGCCGATGAACATGAGCGTGACCATGAGCAACTGGCTCGGGGCCGTCAGCTCGTCGAAGTGGGCAATGCCCACAAAGCCGGCGGTGCGCGCCGACACCGATTGGAACAGGCAGATCAGCAGGGCGCGCAGCGGATTCTCGCCGGCGAGCGCCCCCGAGCCGCGGATCTCAGCCACCCAGAAGCCCAGCGTGCCGCTCATCACCAGGAAGGAGACCACAATCAACGTGAGACGGGTGTGCAGCGACAGCCGTCGCTCGCGGTAGTAGGTTAACAGATCAGCGATGACGGGGATGCCCAACCCGCCGATGAAGATCAGCGTGCCCATGATCGCCAGGGTAAGGTTATCGCGCGGGATGCCTTCGGGGAACCCCGGGGTACCGGTGAAGAGGTCGAAGCCAGCGTTGCAGAAGGCCGAAACGGCGTGAAAGATGGCAAAGAAGAGCGCCTGCCCCTCGCTCAGGCGCTCATCGTTGCGCCAGTGCAAGTAGAGCAGCAGTGCGCCCAGCATCTCGAAGACCAGCACAGTCGCCAGTACCCGCCTGGTCAGCGACACAATCGCCTCGGGCGAGAGCAGGCCCAGCGAGTCGCTCAGCGCGATGCGCTCGGTCAGGCCGATGCGCCGCCCCAGCAGGCGCTGGATCACCACCGCGACGACCATGAAGCCGACGCCGCCGATCTGAATGCCCGTCAACAGCAGGATCTGACCGATCAGCGACAGCTCCTGTGAGATGGTGACGGTTGAGAGACCGGTGACGCTCAAGGCCGAAACGGCGGTGAAGAGGGCGTCGTTCCAGGCCAGGGGGCGTTCGCGGGCCGACATGGGCAGCATCAGCAAGAGGGTGCCCAGGGTGACCAGCAGGGCCAGCCCGCCCACGATCCGCGGCGCCGGGGGCAACGGCCGCCGGGTTGCCCCGGCCCGGGGGCGGCCCGGGCGCGCCATCTGATCGGGAGCGATCCGCATTTATCTTGCCTGGCTGCAAAAACTGCTGATGGACTGATCGGAGCCGATGACCAGGATCATATCCTCGCGCGCGAAGACCATGTCGGCGGAGGGGGTAACGAACATCTGCGCACCGCGCTTGATCGCCAGCACGTTGATGCCAAAACGCTTGCGCAACCCGCTTGTCATTAGCGACTGACCCACCAGCCAGCTCGGCACGCGCACCTCGGCCACGCTGAAGCCCGAGCCCAGATCGAGATGATCGAGCACCCGCGGCTCGGCCAGGCGCCAGGCCAGGCGCGCGCCCGCCTCGTGCTCGGGCAGCACCACCTGGTCCGCCCCAACCCGCAGCAGAATCTGCTGCTGGCGCTCACTCACCGCTTTGCAGACCACCCGGTTCACACCCATGCTCTTCAGCGTTACTGTGGTCATCAAGTTGTTTTCAAAGTGCGTACCGATGGCTACCACCACCGTCTCAAACGACGTGATATCCACCGCCCGCAGGGCGTCTTCGTTGGTAGAGTCCAGGGCTACAATCTGGGTGATCCGGTCGGCCAGTTTTTGAACGATCTCAGGGTCGCGATCAATTCCCAGCACAGTGTAGCCGCGCTCGATCAGGTTGAGGGCTACGGCACTGCCGAAGCGCCCGAGGCCGATCACCGCGAACTCCTGGCTACCGTTTCGACGGGCCATCCCCGTTCCCTTCCTGACTCTGCAACCGCCGGAGCATCGCGCGCATGCGCCATCTCCTGGTTTGGTAATGTGCCTTTTATTGTACAACGGTTCGGCGCCTGCGCCGCCTGCTGGTCGGAGTTTCCGTCATAGTCCTCCCCAACCCTCCTCGCTGGCGGGCGGAGGGGCGTTCGAGCCCTGAGGAGCGCGCAGTGCGTATCACAGGGCGCAAACACCAGGACGTTGCATTCGCCCCGGGGTCGCAGCCCTGGCCCGCAAACAGGCGACCCGATATGCTACAATGCCCGCGCTATGAATCACGCGCCAGTGTTTATTGATACTCACGCACACCTGGCTATGAGCCAGTTCGATCACGACCGCGAGGCTGCGATCGCCCGCGCCCAGGCTGCCGGTGTGGCCCGCATCGTCGAGATCGGCTACGACCTGCCCTCCTCCCGCGCCGCAGTGGCCCTGGCCGAAGGCCACCCCGCGATCTACGCCGTGGTCGGCCTGCAACCCAATCACATTCACGAAGCGCCGCCGGACTATCTGGAGCAGGTGCGCGCCCTTGCGGCCCACCCCAGGGTGGTTGCCATCGGCGAAATCGGCCTCGACTACTACTGGATGCGCGCCCCCGCGGCCACCCAGGAGGAGGTCTTTCGCGCTCAGATTGCCCTTGCCCGCGAGCTGGGCTTGCCGGTGGTGATCCACAGCCGTGACGCGCAGGCCGACACCTTGCGCATCCTCGCCGATGCTGCCCGCGGCCACCCCGGGGTGATGCACGCCTTCTCCGGCGACTGGAGCTATGCGCAGGCCTGCCTGGACCTCGGTTTCATGCTCTCGTTTACCGGAACCCTGACCTACGCGAAGGCCACTGCTCTGCACCAGGTCGCTCGCCAGGCCCCGCTGCACATGCTGCTGACCGAAACTGACAGTCCCTATCTCTCTCCCAACCCCTACCGCGGCCAGCGCAATGAACCTGCCTACGTGCGCCTGGTGGCCGAGCGACTCGCCGCCTTGCGCGACGAGCCGCTGGACCACGTGGCCGCTCAGGTGTGGGCGAATGCGCAGCGCCTGTTCAGGTTATGCGAATAGAGCCAACCCGGTCCTCCTCTGCGCGTACGTGTTCACTCGTCTCCCGGGTGCGTGGGCATCGTGCCCGCATCCAGGGTGTTGCGGGCGGGGCGCCTGCGCACTGAGGAGGGGTTGAGCGGGCGCAGCCCTCCCCGGACAACGCTCTTGTCATCCCCCAGGTACGCGGCTGCGTCGCATACCTGCGAGCATGTCTATGACCACCAGGTCGTTGAACCACACACACCCCGTGCCGGGATCGGCGCACGCGCCGGGCACGCTGCTGTCTGGCGCGCTGCTGATCCTGCTGATGACCGGTTCGGTCGTGTATGCGCTCTCGGTGTCCGGCTGGGCGCCCGGGCTGGAGGCGCTGCGGCCCATGGCCCTCCTCGGCCTGCTGTGCGGGGTGGTGTTTGCCGGGCTGCGCTGGCTCCCCCGCTGGCTGGCCCACCTCCTCAGCGCAGCGCTGGCGCTCACCTGGGTGGTGCATGCGCTAACCCCGCTGCTCGACGAGCGCCTGCTCACCTGGCGCGACCGGGCCACCGACCTGGTCCTTCGCGGGCTGATCTGGGGGCGCGTTCTGGCCTCAGGGGGGCGCGGCGAAGACATTGTGCTCTACGTGCTGGCCCTCTGCCTGCTCTGCTGGGGCCTGGCTTACGGCACGGCCTGGGCGGTGCTGCGCGAGGGTCAGGTCTGGCGCCCGATCATTATGAACGCCACTATCGCGCTGGTCAACTACACCTATGTGCTACCCAAGCCGACAACGGCCTTCTTCATCTTCCTGGGGGCCGCGCTGCTGCTCCTGGTGTATCAGAACGTGCGCCAGCGCCAGGCGCTCTGGGACGCCTGGCAGATCGAGTACCCCGATCTGCTGGGCCTGCGCGTGCTGCTGGCGGCGACGGTTGGCTGCGCTGCGCTCATCGCCGTCACCGGGCTGTTGCCCGGCAGCGTGTCGGTCGACCGGGCCACCCGCACATGGGAGCTGTTAAGCGGCCCCGTCCGCGCCGCCCGTGAGCAGTGGGAAGATATGTTCAGCACCATCAGCGCCCCCCCGGGGGCCGGCAGCGGGGCCTTTACCTCCCGCGGCGCGGCCCTCGGCGGGGCGCGGCGGCTCAGCGACGAGGTGGTGATGACGGTGCGCTCGGTACGCTACGAGTACTGGCGCGCGGTGGCCTTCGACCGTTACGATGGCGCCGGCTGGCAGAACACCACCGGCGAACAGGCCCGCGCTGCCCTCGGCGCCGCTACTCCCGAACAGGCGCGTACCCCCCGCGCCCCCGACGAGGCCATCCCGCTCGGCGATCTGCAAGGGCGTCGCGACATCACCCAGACCGTTACGCTGGCAAAGGATCGCCTGGATGACCTGGTGGTAGTCGGCGGCGCGGCGCGGAGCGTCAGTCTGCCGGTGCTGGTAGAACATAACTACCACCGCGATGACACCGGGGGCCTGCGACCCAACTTCGACGATACCGCGCTGATCGTCGCCCGCGAGCGTTTGCGCTCCGGGGCCACCTACAGCGTGACCGCCATGGTCTCCTTTGCTGACATCAGCAGCCTGCGCGCCGCCGGCGATGAGTACCCCCGCTGGGTTCGCGAGCGCTACCTGCACCTGCCCGACACGGTCACCGCGCGCACCCGCGAACTGGCTGCCAGATTGGTGAGCGAGGCTGGCGCGATCACCGCCTATGACCGGGCTATGGTCATTCAGGACTACCTGCGCACCTTGCGCTACAACGAGAGCATCGCCACTCCGCCCGCCGGCAGGGATCTGGTAGACTGGTTCCTCTTCGAACAGCGTGAGGGCTACTGCGACTATTTCGCCTCGGCGATGGTGGTGCTGCTACGCTCGCAGGGCATTCCCGCCCGCTGGGTGCGCGGCTACGCCGGGGGCGAGTTTGATGCCGAACGCGGGGTGTACGTGGTGCGGGAGAGCGTGGCCCACAGTTGGCCCGAGGTCTACTTCCCTGGTTTTGGCTGGGAGCGCTTCGAGCCAACCCCGGCCGCCTATACCAGCCTGCCGCAGCGCCCGCTCACCGGCGCGCTGGGCGAAGATGCGCCCGATCCGGCGGTGGGCAACCTGGCACCCCGCGATACCCGCGATTCGCTCGACGAACTGGACGAGGGCCTGGAGCCGGCCCGCGTGCCGATGGTGTCGCAGGCGCCAGAACAGGCGCGAAGCAGCGCCCCCCGCGGCCTGCCGATCATCGAAGTAGCTCTGCTCATCGTCGGCCTGGTTGCGGGAGCGCTGTACTGGAGCTGGCGCCGCGAAACGCGGGGCCTCGGCCCCGTCGCGGCAACCTACGCCGGCATGGCCCTCCTGGCCGGCTGGAGTGGCCTGCCCCAACACCCCTCCCAGACCCCCGACGAGTACGCCGACACCCTCGGCGCGGCCCTGCCCGCCCATCGCCATACCATCCGCGCCATTGCCCGCGCCTACGCGACCGAGCGCTACCGCGGCCGCCCGGCGCCGCTACCCCCCGCAGCCGAGATCAGCGAGCTGCGCCGGGCGCTCATCCGTCGGGCGCTCACCCGCAGCCGGTGGGCGTAGAGACGCAGCGCTGCTGCGTCTCGGACTGATGTGAACATAGCCCGCCCGCGGGAGGGTTTGGGAGGGCGCAGCCCTCCCAGGAAATAGCCCGCCCGCGGGGAGGGTTTGGGAGGGCGCAGACCTGAA
>FWPV01009652.1_pt1 | contig 16220 bp, 16 predicted proteins | sample 2228371 | NCBI WGS metagenome assembly FWPV01 (sample SAMEA103939776, study PRJEB20133) | metagenome | reverse complement strand
AACGTCGCATTTTCCAGGTGCTGCTTCTTCTCATGTCTAAACTCCCCTTGTCCCGATTGAGGGATTGAAACCGCGCTGTGGGAAGTCCTATGATTTAACCCCCAAGCCGTCTAAACTCCCCTTGTCCCGATTGAGGGATTGAAACTTTGAAATAGACACTTTCCCAGAGATTCAACCAGTGAGTCTAAACTCCCCTTGTCCCGATTGAGGGATTGAAACCCGCCGGTAGAGCGCAGTACGGCATCTAATTGCGCCTGGTCTAAACTCCCCTTGTCCCGATTGAGGGATTGAAACATGCGCCACGCGAGGTCAGCCGCCGCGAAGCCGCCGCGTCTAAACGCCCCTTGCCCCAATGGAGCATTGCTCAATATTCGACTTTCGACATTCGAGTATTCAACGCTCGCACATTCGACGCACAGACACCTATCAGGCGTTTAGCAGCGCGTGGATAAAGTTAACTGTCATACGCGCCGTGGCTCCCCATAGCAATTCCCCATCATACGGTAAATAAGCCAGCACGCTGCGCCCGGTCTCGGCGCGGATAAATTCGTGGTAATTGCTGCGCTCGGCCAACCAGTGTAACGGCATGGTAAACACCCGCGCCACTTCCACAGTAGAAACGCGAAACCCATACGGCCACGGAATAACCCCCACCACCGGCGTCACCAGGTAATTTGTAACCGTCAGGTAAGCCCCCAGGCGGCCCAAAATGCGCACATCCTGCGGGCGAATCCCCACCTCCTCTTCGGCTTCGCGCAGGGCAGTGGCTTCGGGGGTGGGGTCTTCGGGGTCGGTACGCCCGCCAGGAAAAGCCACCTGCCCCTTGTGATGCTCTACCGTATCGGTGCGGCGCGTGTACAGGATGTGCCACGCGCCGCCATAGCGTAAAAGCGGAATAAGCACCGCCGCGCGCCGCATTGGGCCAGCAAATTCATCAAACGGCTTTTCATGATACGCCGGTAAATCGGCGCGGCGCAAACGGGCTGCAATCTCGTCTTCGGTCAGGTGGGCAAGCATAGGGGGAAATTACCAGGCAGCCGCCTAAAGCGCATCGGGCAGTTCTGTGGCGGGCTCTTCCTCCCAGGGGGGCGTTTCGTCGGCCAGGTCGCCCACTTTTTGCTCGCTGAGCAATTCCGCAGCGCGCGGGTCGGCGCTGGGCTCGATTCGGCGCGCAAAGACCAGAAATCCCGTATGGGCAACCATGCGGTCGGTGGGGCGGATGCGGGTCGGTTCTGGCTTGTAATAGCGCAGCAAAATTTCGCACACCTCCAAAAAAGCAAAGTGATGGCGGCGCAAGGCCGTAAGCAGGCTTTGTACCTGGTTGATGGTAGGCACCAGGGCGCAAAAAAAGCCGCCCGGCTTAAGCGCCGCCCGCACCTGGGCAATATAATCGGCTGGGCCAGGCACATCCAAAAAGAAGGCGTCTATATCGGTTTCGTCGAAACCCTGGGCAATATCGCGCTCTTTGAACGTGACGCGCTCATCCAGCCCCAGGCGGGTCACATTTTTGCGCGCCAGGTTTTGGAACTCGGCGCGCTGATCGTAAGAATAAACCCGCCCGCTGCGCCCAACTGCATAGGACAGGGCAATGGTCATCGCGCCCGACCCGGTGCCGGCTTCCATTACCCGCTGACCTTCGCCCACGCCCATGGTAATGAGAATGAACCCAATATCTTTCGGGTAAAGGATTTGCGTGCTGCGTTTCAGGTTAAGCAGCACATCGGCCAGCGCTGGTTGCAGCAAAAAGAACGGCGCACCCGTATGGCTAAACACCTGCGACCCCCAGGGCAGGCCAATCAGGTCGTCGTGCTGAAGAATGCCGCGGTGCGTTTGAAACGTGCCGCCTTCGACCAGAGTAAAAATGAAACTTTTATGGCGTAAACCGACCAGTTGCACCAGGTCGCCAGCCTGGGCATGGGTTGTGGTGAGATTCCAGGGCATAGGCTTAAGGGTTGAGATGTTTGCTAAAGAAATCGGCAATGGCGTTGTAGCAGATTACGCGGTTTTCATATTTGAGCACGTCATGGCCTTCGTCCTCAAACAGGAGCAGTTCAATCTCTTTACCGGCGGCCTTCAATTCGCGCACCAGGTCTTCCGATTCGGCTGCAACCACACGCGGGTCATTGCGCCCCTGAATAACCAGCATGGGCGCGGTCATGTTGCCAAGGTAGGTCTTGGGCGAGCGTTCGGTCAGGAAAGCGCGCCCTTCGGGGGTATCGGGGTCGCCGAGGGCCATTTTGAAGTAGGGCTTCCAGGTGGCCGGAATACGCTCGGAAAAGGTGAGCAGGTCATAGGGGCCAAACATATCGCATTGGGCTTTCCAAAGTTCGGGGTGACGGCCCGCCAGGGTGAGGGTCATATAGCCGCCGTACGAGCGTCCCACCACCGCCGCGCGCGAGACATCCAGGCGCTTGTCTTTGGGCAGCACCTCAGTCATCGCAAAGACGTGGTCCAGCCGGTCTTGCCCGCCCCAGTCGCGGTCCACTTTTTTGGTGTAAGACAATCCATAACCAGTCGAGCCGCGCACGTTGGGCACAAAAACGGCAAACCCGCGCAAGGTGAGGAATTGAATGAGCGGCATAGAAAACCAGGCAAAATTGGGGCGTTCCTGGCTTTGCGGGCCGCCATGAATGTAATAGACCAATGGACGCGGCCCCTTAAAACCCAGTTTGGGCGCGGGCAGGTACAAACGCGCCGAAATACGCAGCCCATCGTGCGAGATGAACGAAGCATCTTCGCCCGGAGAAAGCAAGTCTTGCGGAATGCCAAGCACCTTCTCGTTGGTGTGAATGACAATCGTATCGCGCTTTTTGCCTTCCACCGAGTAAATTTGGGTAGGCGAGGTGGCCGTGCAAAAAGACAGGATATAGATGTCTTCTTCTTTGTTGTAATCCACATGCTCAATCACGCCACCCTCTAGCGGCGCATCGCCCACCACAATGCGCTTCAATTTCATCACGCGCTTGTCTTCATCGAAGACGCCCTCATACAACCAGGAACAGCCGTCAATATTGAACGAAACGGCATAGCGGTCATCTTGCAGGTGAAAAACGCCTTCCAGTTCGCCTGCGCCAGCATGCCGAACGCCCTTCAGGCGCACCGGCTGCATTTGCCCGGGCGCATCCAGCGCAATATAACCCAGCGAAAAAGTATCCTCGAACACCGATGTGCTCACCAGAATGCCGCGCCCGCTGTGCGTGAACACCGCAGCCCCCAGCCCGTTGAGGGGCACTTGCTCGCCTTCGGCGCGCTGGTCGAGCGGCTTGCCATACATCACTTTTTTCTTTTTGCCCTCCAGCAAAAACAGGACATTATCGCCCACCGTATAGCCTTCGCCAATTAACACGCGTTTGTGGTCTGGGCTGTGACCAGAAGGGTACGCCCCATACATGGATTCATCCAGCTTGGTTAGTTTGTTCTTGCGCAAATCGCCGCGGTAAGCCTCATTCAGCGGCTGGTCGCGCCGCTCGGCAGAAAAGTAAACAAACCCCTGTTCGCGGTCACATTCACCCAGGTGTACGCGGTAGTTGGCAAAGAAGTTATCGAACGCCGGTTCAGGGAAGCCGCCCTCCAGCGGGATGAGCATGGGCTGGTAATTCTCATCGCCATCGTTATCAATCATCACCAAAATTTTGCCCAACGCCGGAAAGACAAAAAACGCCTGCCCGCCGATCAGGTCGGGGTTTTGCAAGGCAATGTGCGGCGGCAGCAGCGGCTCTGGCACGCTGCCGCCATAATTCATGGCATACAGGCTAATGCGCCCAGAAAGGTTGCTAAGGAAGTAAATGCGCCCCTGCACATATTGCGGGTGCATAAACAAACGCGCGCTCATTAGAGATTCGATACGGTAAGTCATTGCTTTTTCCTTTCATATCATAAAAAACATAACGGTCGGGTAAGGCAATCTTATCATGCAAGGGCTATTCTGGTTCTTCTGGCTGGGTAAAGCGTCCTAACCATTCCACAAAATCGGCCAGCGCCAGGGCAATTACAGCGCCTGGTAAAGCCACCCCCAAATGCAACATGCCCAGGCTGGCAAATTGCCAGTCAAAGTAAAGCGCCGCCAGGTGCCCGCCCCAAAAACCCGCCTGCGCCAGCAACAAAAAAATAGCCAAACGGCGCATATCGCCGACGCGCCACAGGTGATAAACCGACCCCACCAGCAGGGCCAGCACAACGCCAAACAAAAAGGCCGGAATAGTCATCTCGTTTCCCTTCTGCAAAACAAAAAACGCCTAGCGCGACGCCGTGATGATGCCGCCGCCCCAAACGACATCCTGGCAATAAAACACCGCCGCCTGCCCGGGCGTAATATCGCGCACCGCGGAATCGAACACGACCCGCACGCGGCTACCGTTATCCAGGGGCGTTACCCAGGCTGGGGCCGGGCGCGCCGAATAGCGGATTTTCACCTCCGCGCGGAAAGGCGCCTCTGGCACAACGCCCGCCGTCCAGTTGACCTGCGCCGCCAACAGTTCGCGCTGCCCCAAAGCCTCGGCGGGGCCAACAATCAGCCGATTGGCGGCAGCATCTTTCCCCAGCACATAGAGCGGTACGGCATGGGCAATTCCCAACCCCTTGCGTTGACCAATAGTGTAATTAGCCAGTCCATTGTGCTGCCCCAACACCTCACCGGCGTGGGTGACAATTTCGCCAGGGGCCAGCATTTCGGGCGCATTACGCCGAATAAAGTTGCGGTAGTCTTCACCTGCCAAAAAGCACAAATCCTGGCTATCGGGGCGTTTCGCCACCGAAAGCCCCATGCGCTCGGCCATGGCGCGAATTTCGCTCTTGGGGTAATCGCCCACCGGAAAGAGCGCATAGCGCAACTTGTCTTGCGGCAGCACATGCAAAACATAAGATTGGTCTTTGCTGCCATCCACTGCGCGCAACAATTCCACCCGTCCATCGGGGGTTTCGCGCCGCCGCACATAATGACCGGTGGCCATAAATTCGGCCCCCAGGGCGCGGGCATGCTCAAAAAGCACTGTCCAGCGAATGTGGCGGTTGCATAACAGGCAGGGGTTGGGCGTTTCGCCGCGGGCGTAGCCATCCAAAAAGTAATTGACCACCGTCTCGCGGAAAATTTGCTTGGCATCCACCACATAAAAAGGAATATCCAGCTTTTGCGCCACGCGGCGGGCCTGGGCCATCGAATCGGGCGTGCAGCAGCGGTTCGAATCCTCTTTGCCGGGTTCGCTCCACAGGCGCAGCATCATGCCGGTTACATCGTAACCTTGTTGCTTGAGCAGGGCCGCCGCCACCGAAGAATCGACCCCGCCAGACATTGCAATCACGACTTTGGACATAATCAACCACTGATAAAAGGCATAAAAGAGATTTTACTTTTCGAGAAAACGCGGTACAGGACGCGGACGAGATTTCTTCCAAATGTCGTAAGGGACGAACCGGTGAAAAAGGGCGTTCTCATATACTTTTTCAACGAAACCACTTCCCAACGCATTACTCACATCGTAAGCGCAGCCAATTATTTTTTCTGTGATCTCATCCAATTCCATTTCCGAGAATCCCTTCTGTCACTTTTATCGGTGGTTTAACTGCCGGGCTCTCTCGACCAGCCCAGGCAATGCGTCCAAAAAGGACTGAACATCGGCCGGAATGGTGTTTGCGCCCAGGGTGACGCGCAGCGAACCAGCCGCCCACGCGGACCCCAGCCCCAAAGATTTGATCACATCGCTTGGCTCTGGGTTGCCGGTTTTGCACGCCGAACCAGACGAACAGGCAAACCCGGCGACATCCAGCAGTTGCAACAGCAGGTTGCCATCCACATTTTTGAAGACAAAACTGGCATGGTTGGGCATGCGTTCGCTGGGGTGTCCGGTCAGGCGCGCATCAGGGATAGATTCCAGAACCGCGCCAATGATGTGGTCACGCAACGGGCGCACATGCGCTGTACGCACCGTGCGTTCCTCGGCTGCCAGGCGCAACGCCTCGGCAAACCCGACAATATAGGCCACATTCGACGTGCCGGCCCGCAGGCCATTTTCCTGGCCGCCGCCCGTCAGCATGGCGTAGATGGGCGTGCCCCGGCGCACATAAAGCGCGCCCACGCCTTTTGGTCCGTAAAACTTGTGCGCGCCCAGCGAGAGCAGATCTACCCCCAGGGTTTGCACATCCACAGGCAAATAAGCCGCCGCCTGAACCGCATCCGTATGAAACAAGACGCCATGCGACCGCGCCAACGCCGACAGTTGGGCAATGGGGTTGATTGTGCCAATCTCGTTATTGGCATACATGACCGAAACGATGGCCGTCTCACGGCAGAGGGCTTTTTCCAGGGTTTCTGGGCGCACCTGGCCATATTCGTCCACGGGCAGCCATTCCACCTTAAAGCCGTAATGCTTCTCCAGGTCGAGGGCGGTTTTACTCACGGCCGGGTGTTCGGCGCGGCTGGTGAGAATCCAGTGCGCGCCGGTTTGTTCGCGCCGGGCCAGAGCTGCGCCGCGCAGGGCCAGGTTATCAGCCTCCGAACCGCCCGAAGTGAAGATGATTTCATCCGGGCGGCAGTTCAACACGGCCGCAACCATCTCGCGGGCGGTTTCCACCGCAGCCTCGGCGCGCTGTCCATAACGGTGAATAGATGACGGGTTGCCAAAAACCTCCCGAAAGTACGGGCGCATTAGTTCGTAAATGCGGCTATCGAGGGGGGTGGTTGCAGCGTAGTCCAGGTAAATCATGACAGGGATTATAGCCGATTCCCCCTGCGTTTACAGTTGGGTTCTCTGTAATTCGCGGCACGCTCACGGGCTATAACGCGGCAAATTGAGATGCCCCAAAAAGTACGGCCACATGCGCAGCCACCATGGCCAATCGTGATTGACATCCTGCCCCCAAATGTCAATCCAGTGCGGAATGCCCTTTTGCGCCAACACATCTCGCAGCGCATACGCATCGGCCAGCATTTCTTCTTCCCAGGCGCCCTGCCCAACGCCCACAATGATTCGGCTGGCGCGATACTGGTCGAGATACCAGGCATCGTTCAGGTTGGGCAAAAAAAGCAGCGGCGCGTTGTAGTACACGTTATCATCCACATAATCGCCAATGAAGTGATTCAGGCGATACAGCCCGCTAAGCGCAATGACGGTATCAAACAACGCCGGATGGCGAAAGAACACGTTAGCCGCATGGTAAGCCCCCATGCTGGCCCCAGTGGCAATCGCTTTTTGAAAGTGCCCGCCATTGTGCTGCTGAACAAACGGCATCACTTCATCGGTAAGGTAACGGTCATAATCCTGGTGGCGGCGGGCGCGGTCGGCGGGGTGTGCAGCCCAGTTGGCCCAGGTTTGCCAGTCAATGCTATCCACGGCAAACACCTTTACCTGCCCCGCTTCAATGAACGGCGTAATGGCGGCAATCATGCCGCGGTCTTCCATATCCCAATAGCGCCCCTCCTGGCATGGGAAAGCAATGAGCGGCTTGCCATAATAGCCATATACCTTCAATGCCATGTCGTGCCCCAGGTTGGGGCTCCACCAGGAATGATGCTCAATCTTCATGCGCGTTCCTGAATAAAACGCGCCGATTCCAGAATCGCATCCAGGTCTGGCGCGCGAACGATATAGCCATAATTGCCCAACGCTGCGCTAAACACGCCGCTAATCGCTTCGTGATGACACAAGCGCGCGCCCAACTGCGCCAGCACCGCCTCGTGGCTGTGCGCATAAGAGCGGTTGAACTTGCGCCCAATATAGCCGCAGTAATATTTGCGCGTGTAATTGGGGTAGGACCAGGGCTTGCCTGCCACAATGGCCGCCCAGCCGTTGTACACGTCAATATCGCAGGAGTAGTTCATCATGTCGGTGGTCAAGCCGCCGGGGGGGCGCATGTTCACTTCCAGGGCTACAATGTCGCCGTTTTCGGCGCGGAAAAACTCAAAGTGGAAGAAACGCTCGCGCACGTCGAAGGCCTGCAGTACGCGCCGCCCGGCTGCTTCCAGGTCGGCGGGAATATCGCGCAAGGTGTAATAATACACCAGTTCATCGTAAAGCACCGTTTCCATAATGCCGGTCGAGTAAGTCATGGCGCTAATGAACACCGGCGCGCCGTCGCGGTCGGTCATACCATCGAACGTATAAATTTGCCCGTTGATAAATTCCTCCAGCATATAATCAATGGGCGGTTTGGTCTGGAAAAAGGATTCCAACTCGGCATCAGAGCGAATCTTGTAAGTAGCGGCCGCCCCCACGCCAACATCGGGTTTGGCCACCAGCGGGTAGCCTGTCTCGGCAGCCAGCAAACGCGCTTCTGGCAGGCTGCGGGCCACCATGCCGCGCGCCACCTTTACGCCCGCTTCGATAAACATCTGCTTCATCAGCGACTTGCGCTTGATGCGCGCAATGGCATCCGTCTTAATGCCAGGGATGTTGAAGTCGGTGCGCAAGCGGGCCTCAGTTTCCAGCCAATATTCGCTGTGCGAATCCAGGCGGTCTATTTTGCCGTGCTTATGCGTAAAGTAACCCAACGCTCGCACCAGCTGGTCGTAGTTGTGCATATCGTCCACGCGATAGTACTCGCCCAAAGCAGCTTTCAACTCCGGGCGCAGCGAATCGTATGGCGCATCTGCCAGTCCAAGCACGTTTACGCCATGCTCACGCAAACGCACAGCAAAATGATAATAATTCAGCGGAAAATGCGGAGAAAGAAATACAAAATTCATAGCACGCCTCCGACAATAAAAGTTGCCCAAATATACCAAATTTTATCGCCATTCAACGCTCGCCTTTTCCAAAGGAAGGGGCGAAATCCTGGGCTATTTGTAGGACAAACGCTAGCGTTTGGCCTACTTCGGGGCGCTTATCCCGAACTGATTGTGTCCCAATTTCAGATTCTTTGTAAATTTGGAAAGCAAAGCGCCCACTTTTGGAAGAATTTGTGAGAATAGGTATAATCACACTATTCACACGCTTCACAGGAGTTATAAATATGACCTACAAAATCAAATTCGGCACCGACGGCTGGCGCGGCGTCATCGCAGAAGACTACACCTTCGATAACGTCCGCCGCGCCGCCCAGGGATACGCATCCTACATGCTGGAACAGGGTCACGCCGGCAAATGGGTCGTCATCGGGCACGACATGCGCTTTCCCTGCCAGCACTTCGCCGCCGCCGCCGCCGAAGTGCTGGCAGGCAACGGGCTCAACGTCTGGCTGACCGATGGCGCCACCCCCACCCCGGTCATCGCCTACGCCGTGCTGGATAAAAAAGCCGTCGGCGCAATCAACATCACCGCCTCGCATAACCCCCCCACCGATAACGGCTTCAAAGTGCGCAACGAAACCGGCGGCGCCATAGACCCAGACGGACTCAAACGCATCGAAAGCCTGATTCCAGACGACGCCCAAAGCGTAAAGCGCAAACCGCTCAAAGACGCCCTGGCCGCAGGTCAGGTGGTCAAATTCGACGCCGCCGCGCCCTACATCGAACACCTCACCCGCGACGGGTTGATAGACCTGCAACCCATCAAAGATGCCGGGCTAACTGTGGTGGTAGATGCCATGTGGGGCAACGGCGCAGGCTGGTTTAGCAAACTGCTGGCAGGCGGCAAAACCAAAGTCATCGAGATCCACAACGAACGCAACCCATCCTTTCCCGAAATGAAACGCCCCGAACCCATCCCACCCAACATCAACGTTGGGCTGCAAGCCACCCGCGACCACCACGCCGACGTGCTGCTCATCACCGATGGCGACGCCGACCGCGTGGGCGTAGGCGACGAAAATGGACAATTCGTCAACCAGCTGCGCGTCTATGCCCTGCTGGCCTACTACCTGCTCGAATTCCGCGGCGAACGCGGGCCCATCGTCAAAACCCTATCTACCACCGGCATGCTCAACAAACTGGGCGAAATCTACGGCGTGCCCGTCTATGAAACTGGCGTAGGCTTCAAATACGTTGCCCCCAAAATGACCGAAACAAACGCCCTCATCGGCGGTGAAGAAAGCGGCGGCTATGCCTTTCGCGGCAATGTACCCGAACGCGACGGCATCCTGGCCGGCCTCTACATGCTCGACTTCATGGTGCGTACCGGCAAAAAACCCACCGAACTGCTCGCCATGCTCTTCCAAAAAGTCGGCGGCGAATACTACTACGACCGCATAGACAGCCCCTTCAGCGGCGACCGCGCCGCCCGCGAGCAAATCATACTCAACGCCAACCCCCAAACCATCGGCGGGCTTAAAGTCACCGAACTGGTCACCATAGACGGCTTCCAATTCCGCCTAGAAGACGGCGGCTGGATGCTCATCCGCTTCAGCGGCACCGAACCCATTCTGCGCGTCTATTGCGAAACCCGCCACAAAGATAAAGTACAAGCCATTTTGCAAGACGGACTCAAGGTAGCGGGCATAAAGTAATCACATATCATTGCGAGCAACCAAAAGGAGCGCAGCAACCCCCAACCGACAAGGATTGCTTCGGACTTCGCGCGCGCAATGACGCTTCTCCCCATGAACCTCACCGACACCCACTGCCACCTGGATTTTGAACGCTTCGACGCCGACCGCCCAGATGTGATTGCCCGCGCCTGGGCGGCCGGCGTGGCCCGCATCCTCATCCCCAGCATAGACCTCCCCTCGGCCCGCCGCACCGTTGAACTGGCCGCCGTCCACCCGATTTTGTACGCTGCCGTTGGCATCCACCCCACCGACTCACTCACCTGGGATGCACAAACACCCCAAGCCCTGCGCCAACTAGCCGCAGACAATATGAAAGTGGTGGCAATAGGCGAAATTGGGCTGGACTACTACTGGGATGCCGCCCCGCACGCGCATCAAAAAATGGTGCTGCAAGCCCAACTGAACCTTGCCGCCGAACTACACCTGCCCGTCATCATTCACCTGCGCGAAAAAGGCGATGCCCCCCACGGCCCCTGCGCCGACGCAGCGTTGGAAATCCTTACGGGTTGGGTACACCGCCTGCGGGTAGAATCGAATCCACTGGCCGCCCGGCCCGGGGTGCTGCACTCCTTTTCCGGGTCGCTGCAAACCGCCCAACAGGCCATCGCCCTGGGCTTCTACATCGGCATCAGCGGGCCCGTCACCTACAAAAACGCCCAACAAAAACAACAGGTCGTTGCCGCCCTGCCGCTAGAGCGCATACTCATCGAAACCGACGCCCCCTTCCTTGCGCCCGTACCACAGCGCGGCAAACGCAACGAACCTGCCTTTGTACACCATATTGCTGATAAAATTGCAGAAATCCACAAAATAAACCCGGAAGAAGTTGCCGCAGTAACCAGCGCAAATGCGGCGCGGCTTTTTTCCTGGGGAGGCTAATTGTTGAGCACGACGACCTTTTTTACCCCTGTACAAAACTCCATCAAACAAGTCGAAAACCTGATGCGCAACCAGGCCGGGCCAGAACACCACCCCGACCTGCGCGCCGCGCTAGAGCACCTGCTTTCGGCGGGCGGCAAACGCGTGCGCCCCACCGTCGTTTTTCTGGTAGGCAACATGCTGGGCGCGCCGCACGACAAACTGGTTACCCTGGGCGCATCGGTAGAAATGCTGCACACCGCCACCCTGGTTCACGACGACCTGATAGACGGCGCATTACTGCGGCGCGGCATTCCCACCCTTAACGCGCGCTGGTCCCCTGCCGCCACAGTGCTCACCGGCGACTTCCTCTTCTCGCGCGCTGCCAAACTGGCCGCCGATACCGACTACTTGCCGCTCATGAAACTGTTTGCCGAAACCCTGAGCGTCATCGTCAACGGCGAGTTAGTGCAAATGTTCTCTGCCAAGGGCATTATCAGCCGCGAAAACTACTACCAGCGCATTTACGCCAAAACTGCCTCGCTGTTCGAAATGTCCACCCTGGCCGCAGCCATGGTAGCCACCGAAGATGAAGACACCCGCGCCGCCATGAAAACCTACGGTTACCAGATTGGCATGGCCTTCCAGATTGTAGATGACATCCTGGACTTCACCGGCGACCAAAGCGCCGTAGGCAAACCGGTAGGCGCCGACCTGCTCAATGGCCTGGTCACCCTGCCCGCCATCTACTACGCCGAAGCGCACCCCGAAGACGAAGATGTGCGCCTGCTCAAAGAGGGCGGCTGGGCCAACCCAGTGCGCATGACCCGCCTGGTCGAATCCATCCGCAATTCGCACGCTATCCACAGCGCCATGGACGAAGCCCGGGCCTGCATAGACAAGGCGCTGGCGGCCCTTGCCCCCTTCCACCCGTCTATCGAACGCGCCGCGCTCGAAGACCTGGCCCGCTACATTGTAGATCGCAACGTCTAGCCACGGCCCCGGCTTATTGCTGGTAACGCCGCCCGTCTGTCCTTTTTTCTCACTCTTTGGAGGCTCAGCCTCCAAAGAGCAGCCTTTGGCAAACCCATGCTCACCGAAAGCAACTACTGGCTCACCACCGTCGAAAAGCCAGACTTCCCTGCCCTACCCCTGCCGCCACAAGTAGATGCCGCCGTGATTGGCGGCGGGCTAAGCGGGCTTTCGGCGGCGCGTACCCTGGCCAAAAGCGGCGCGCGCGTTGCAGTGTTAGAGGCGCACCACATGGGCTGGGGCGCATCCAGCCGCAATGGCGGCATGGTGCTGGCCGGAATGAAACTGAGCGTCAACACGCTCATACAGCGCTACGGGTTAGAACGCGCCCAACGCCTGTTTGCGCTTTCGCTCGAAGCGATTCGTACCGTCGAGCGCCTGGTTGCCGAAGAAAACATCGCCTGCAACTTTGCCCGCACCGGCTGCCTGGAAGTCGCCTGGAAACCCGCCCACTACGCCGCCTACGCTGCCACAGCCGAAGCCCTGGACAAGCACTTTGGACACAAAACGCGGCTCATCCCCAAAGCCGACTTGCACACCGAAATCGGCTCCGAGCTGTATCACGGCGGACTGGCTGAGGATATCAGCGCAGGGGTTAACCCGGCCCGCCTGGTCATGGGTCTGGCCCGCGCGGCAGCCCAGGCCGGGGCTCAAATGCACGAACATACCGAAGTGCGCCGCATCGAAAAAAGACAAAATGGGGGCTTCATGCTCGAAACCAATCGCGGCAGGCTGGTTGCCGGGCAGGTTTTTGTAGGCACAAGCGGCTACACCGGGCGCGCCACGCCAGCGCTGCAAAGACGAGTCATCCCCATCGGTTCGTACATCATCGCCACCCAGCCCCTGCCCGATTCCCTGGCCCGCGCGCTGAGCCCGCGCAACCGCATGATTTTTGACTCCAAGCATTTCCTCTACTACTTCCGCCTGACGCCCGACAACCGCATGTTGTTTGGCGGGCGGGCGGCCTTCCTGCCCGAAAGCGCCAACGCCACCCGCCGCAGCGCTGAGATCCTCAGGCGCGGCATGCTGCAAGTTTACCCCCAACTGCGCGAGATACCGCTGGACTATGTGTGGGGCGGCAACCTGGACTTCACCTACGACATCATGCCCCATGCAGGCGCACTGGACGGGCTGCACCATGCCCTGGGCTATGCCGGGCACGGGGTAGCCTTTGCCACCCACCTGGGGCAACTGGTGGCGCAGCAAATGCTTGGCGAAAATGTAGAAAATCCGCTGGCCGACCTGCCCTTTCCGCGCGTGCCGCTCTACAACGGCAACCCGTTGCTGCACCTGCCCGCGGCCTGGGCCTATTACCGCCTGCGCGATGCGCTGGAATAAACCCGCCCTGCAATCCGGGCTGCTGAGGCTTGCCGCCGCCCTGTACGATACACGCAAATCAATTTATTGGTTATGCGCAATTCTTCTTGACTTCTGATTCCCCTCGTGCTAAAATGTACATATCCCATCCATTGGATAACATCGTGACCGACCCACGAAGACCACTGCGGCTTAATCTCGGCTTTCTCGTTAGCGCATCTATCGGGACAAGCCGCGATTTTACATTTGAAGCCTCCGAAATTCGCCTGGACAACGACCTGGACGTGTTCAACTTTGCGGGCGTCCTCAAAATCACGCGCACGCCGCAGGGGCTGCTCACACAGGGGAGTTTTACCGGCAGTTTTCCGCTTGAATGCGTGCGCTGCCTTTCAGATTACGAGCAATTTGTCCGGTGGGAATTTACTGAACTATATGCCTTCAGCCGCGATAACATCACCGACTCTGGGCTGCTTATGCCTGAAGACGGCTTCATTGACTTTGAATCGATCATGCGCGAATACGCCCTGCTCGAAGTACCCATTAGCCCCATCTGCAAACCCGACTGCAAGGGACTATGCCCGGTTTGCGGCGAAAATCTAAACGAGATAGACTGCGGACACAGAGATACCAATACCGACTCACCCTTTGCGGCGCTCAAAGACCTGCTTGGCTAAACCACCTGGTGTCAGGTCGCGCCGCATCACAACAAAATCATGGAGGCAGGCGTGGCTACAAGACGGAAGCAAGTCCTGCATCTCTTGCTCGAAAAAGCGGGGGTGCAAGGATACATCACCACGGAAGACCTGATGGAAATTTACCCCGACGCCGGGGCAGACGCTGAACGCCTGAGCGTATTGCTCACTGCGCTGCGCCGCCGGGGGGTAGATGTTCTGGACTCAGAGACCGATTACCTGTCTCAGACCGAAGACCTGCCGCTTTCTGAAGAATTTGAAACCTGGGCCAACCCAATCGAACACATCGCCAGCGATGACACGATTGGGTTGTATCTTAAAGAAATGGCGCGCGTGCCGCTGTTGGGGGCAGAAGAAGAACGCGAAATTGCCATCCGCATCGAGGCGGGCCGCCGCGCCCGGGCCGAATTGCTCAAAGCCAGGGGGGCGCTTTCCACTGCCCGGCGGCGTGAGCTGGAAGCCGCCATCAGCGATGGCGAAGCCGCCCGCGAGCACCTCATCAAAGCCAACACGCGCCTGGTGGTCAGCATTGCCAAGCGCTACATGGGGCGCGGGGTGCATTTTCTGGATTTGATTCAAGAAGGCAACCTGGGCTTGATGAAAGCAGTTGAAAAATATGACTACAAACGGGGGTTTCGCTTCTCAACCTACGCCACCTGGTGGATACGGCAAACCATCACCCGCGCCATCGCCGACCAGGCCCGCACCATTCGCGTCCCCGTGCACATGATTGACCGTATTCGCCAAATTTATAAAACCACGCACGACCTGGAACAAAAACTGGGGCGCGAACCCACCGCCGAAGAACTGGCCAACGAAGTCAAACTGCCCCTAGCCAAAGTGCAATGGATCTTGAAAGTATCGTGGCGGCCGCTTTCGCTGGAAAGCCCGGTAGGCGACGACGAAGAAGCGGAACTGGGCATGTTCATCGAGGATGAATACAGCCCCACCCCCATGCAGAGCGCATACCAATCGCTGTTGAAAGAAAAAATCGAAGAGGTGCTGGCGACGCTCTCGCCGCGCGAAGCGCGCGTGCTGCGCCTGCGTTTTGGGCTGGATGACGGCAAAAGTTACACACTGGAAGAAGTCGGGCAAAAATTTGGGCTGACGCGCGAGCGCATCCGACAGATTGAAGGTAAGGCGCTGCGGCGGCTGCGGCATCCGCGCCGGGCCAGGCAGTTGAAAGAATACCTGTGACCCCATAACGGGTATAATCACAGCATCGTATCCGCACTGTTTTCTGGTTCTTTTCTACAATAAGGAGGAAAAATGACCGCACTCAGCAAAATCGAAGGTATTGGCGAAAAGTACGTCGCTAAATTGAAGGAAGCCGGCATCGAGAGCATCGAAGCCCTGCTCGAAGCCGGCGCAACCCCAAAGGGGCGCAAAGAACTGGCCGAAAAGACCGGCGCAGGCGACGAACGCATTATGGACTGGGTCAACCGCGCCGACCTGCTCCGCGTAAAAGGCATTGGCGAAGAATACTCTGACCTGCTCGAAAAAGCCGGGGTAGATACGGCTGCCGAACTGGCTCAGCGCAACGCCAGCAACCTGTATGCCAAACTGGTAGAAGTAAACGCCGAAAAGAAACTGGTGCGCAAAATGCCCACCGAAGACCAGGTGGCAGGCTGGATTGAGTTCGCCAAGACCCTGCCCAGAGTGATTCAATACTAACCCTCACCGTCCCGAAGGTACCCCAAAAACCTTCGGGACGATTTCATTGCCCCATTTGGGGTGGCGAAATCCTGGGCGAGCAGATAATTCCGCTGCTTTTTTTAGGACAACCGCTAGCGTTTGTCCTACCTGTTGATATCAATATGCTCAATGCAGGGTTTTTGATAGCCCTTGATTTATCCACTGCCGCACCATTGACAAACCCTTACCGTGCGCGTAAACTAAACGCAT
>FWPV01009651.1_pt1 | contig 16225 bp, 15 predicted proteins | sample 2228371 | NCBI WGS metagenome assembly FWPV01 (sample SAMEA103939776, study PRJEB20133) | metagenome | reverse complement strand
TTTTTGCGTTTTATATATTTTTTTATATATTTTAAAAAAGATTTACCTCATTTAAATTAGAATCAAAAGCTTCTTTCTCAAGAAGATATTGTTTTTAGATTTATAATATTTTTATTTTTAACCGAAATCAAAATGAAAAAAGAAGAAGAAAACAAGATTGGAAAAGTTGTCAGCTTGCCTATAACACAAGAAGTGGAGAATTCCTATCTTTCCTATGCTATGAGTGTGATTGTTTCTCGCGCTTTACCTGATGTGAGAGATGGATTAAAACCTGTTCAACGTCGTATCCTCTATTCTATGTGGACATTAGGTTTAAAACATAATGCTAAATTTAGAAAATCTGCCACTGTGGTGGGAGAAGTATTGGGAAAATTTCATCCTCATGGAGACGCCGCTGTTTATGAAACTATGGTGAGAATGGCTCAAGATTTTTCTCTGCGTTATCCTTTAATAGATGGACAAGGCAACTTTGGTTCTATGGATGGTGATAGTGCCGCTGCCATGCGTTATACTGAAGCAAAACTAGCTACTATTGCTGAGGAAATGCTTTTTGATATTGAAAAAGAAACAGTTGATTGGACTGATAACTATGATGGCACTCGTAAAGAACCCAAATTTTTACCTGCTAAGCTTCCCCAACTTCTGCTCAATGGAACAATGGGAATTGCTGTAGGAATGGCTACTAATATTCCCCCTCATAATTTGGCTGAAGTAGTTGATACTGTTTGTTATTTAATTGATAATCCTCAAGCTTCTATTGAAGAATTAGTTAAAAATTGCATTAAAGGACCAGATTTCCCCACTGGTGGAATAATTTATAGTCAAAAAGATATCATTGAAGCCTATTCAACTGGTCGAGGAAAAATTGTTACTCGTGCTAAAGCTGATATTGTGGAATCAAAAAAAGGAAAGTTTGAGATAATTATTTCAGAAATTACTTATCAAACCAACAAAGCAGTTCTCATTCAAAAAATTGCTCAACTAGTGAAAGATGGAAAAATTCAAGGAATTAAAGATATCAGAGATGAATCAGACAAGGATGGAGTTCGCATTGTTATTGAATTGAAAAAAGATGCTTTTCCTAAAAAAATCCTAAACAAACTCTACAGTGCCACGGAACTTCAAAAAGCTTTTCATTTCAATATGCTGGCTTTGGTGGATGGAATTGAACCTCGCATTTTGAACCTAAAATCAATTATTGAATACTACATTATTCATCGCCAAAAAGTAGTTACTCGTCGTACCCAATTTGAACTTAAAAAAGCCAAAGAAAGAGCTCACATTTTGGAAGGCTTGAAAAAAGCTCTAGATCACATCAATCAAGTAATTGAAACTATCAAAAAATCTGCTGACAAAGAAAAAGCTCATCAAAACTTGATTTTGAAATTTGGTTTTTCAGAAAAGCAAGCTTTTGCCATTTTGGAAATGAAACTTCAAACTTTGGCTGGCCTAGAAAGAAAAAAAATTGAAGATGAATTAGAAGAAAAACTGAAATTAATTGCCAAACTTGAAGCAATTCTTGAAGATCCTAAAAAAATTCTCAAAATCATCAAAGATGAACTTCTAGAATTAAAAGAAAAATATCAAGATAAAAGAAAAACTAAAGTTATAAAAGGTTCTGTGGGAGATTTTTCCCAAGAAGATCTTATTCCTAATGAGGAAGCTATCATTATTATGTCTGAAGATGGTTATATCAAAAGACTTTCCCCTAATACTATTCGAACTCAAAAAAGAGGTGGCAAGGGAGTAATCGGCAGTCTCATAAAAGAAGGAGACCAAATTGATAAAGTTGTTAGCGCAATGACTCATGACAATCTTTTATTTTTTACAAACACGGGAAAGGTTTTTCAAATCAAAGCTCACGAATTACCTGAATCTTCTCGTGCTTCAAAAGGATCTGCTATTGTTAATTTTCTTCAAATTGCTCCTGATGAAAAAATTACTTCTTTGCTTGCTATCCCCAAAGGCTCTCCTGCTAAATATTTAGTGATGCAAACTCGAATGGGAAAAATCAAAAAAACTTCTTTGATTGATTTTGAAAATGTTCGTCGCAACGGCTTAATTGCAATCAAACTTGAAAAAGAAGATTCTTTAGAATGGGCTGGCACAACTTCCGGAAAAGATGAAATTGTTATTATTACTCAAGAAGGTCAATCTATTCGATTCAAGGAGTCTAATATTCGTTCTATGGGAAGAGGAGCCGGTGGAGTGCGAGCTATTCGTTTAAAAGGAAAAGATCAAGTGTCTGGAATGGGCATTATTAAAACCCAGTTAAAAGATTCTCAGCTTCTGGTGGTAACCGAAAAAGGTTTCGGAAAGCGGACTTCTCTTTTAAAATACAAAATCCAATCTCGAGGAGGTTCTGGCATAAAAGCTGCAAAAGTTACTGCTAAAACTGGAAAACTGGTTTCTTGTCATGTTTTAGAACAATTAGATAATCTTGATTTGGTGGTTAGTTCTAATAAAGGTCAGCTTATTCGAACCCCTCTTAAAAGTATTTCTGTTTTAGGAAGAGCTACTCAAGGAGTGAAGATTATGCGACTTAAAGGTCAAGAAACAATTGTTGCCACAGCTATTTTGGAAAAATAAGATTTTAAGAATTAATTGATCCTTTTGTTGAAATTTTTACCCTTTAAATAAATTATTAAATTGAAATAAATTAAGATCAAAATTTTTTGTACTTTAATTAAATTTAGTTTGAATTAAAAATCTTGAATTAATAAAAGCTTTAACAGAAATAAAAATTATTTTTTTGGTTTTGGTGTTGTTTGTGAAATTTTTCCCATAACAATTTGAAATAACTTGATCTTTCTGATAAATCTTTGTTTGATTATTTTCAATTTAATTATTTATCAGTTACATTTATTTTTTATTTTATTGATTTTTATGATATAATTTCGTTAGGTTTTAAAAACAAAAAGATGTTTAAAAACAAAACCGAAATAAAAAAAATTTTTCACATTTTGCTTTTAACTTTAATTATTTTTTCTCCTTTGTTTTTATCCGGATGTCTTAAAAAACAAAATCCCATTAAATACAGAATGAGCTTAGAAATTTGGGGTGTTTTTGATGAATCAGATATCATTGAAAGAATCATTCAACAATATCGAAAGGATAACCCTCAAATAAAAGAAGTTCGTTACAAAAGAATTTCGCTCAATCCAATAGACTATGAAAAAGAGCTTTTGGATGCTCTTGCCAGTGGAAAAGGACCTGATATATTTTATTTTCATAATACTTGGCTTCCAAAACATCAAGATAAAATTGCCCCTTTTCCTGATTCCTCAAACTACATTCAACATTTTAAAGAAACTTTTGTGGATGTGGCTTTTAGTGATTTTGTTCAAGATAATCAAATCTATGCTTTTCCTCTTTATTGTGACACTTTGGGCCTTTATTACAACAAAGATCTTCTCAGCCAAGCCGGCATAAGCACTCCACCAAAAACTTGGGATGAGTTAATGAATCAGGTAAAACTTTTAACCAAGTTTGATGATTTTGGCAATATTAAACAAGCTACCATTGCCATGGGAAGATCAAAAGATCCGGGTGGAATAAATCGAGCAGGAGATATACTGGCTTTACTTATACTCCAGAGCGGAAATCCCATTGTTGATCAAAAAAATAAACCTGTTTTTGATCGTTCCAATTTTGAAAGAGTTAGGCCAGGTCAAAATGCTTTAGAATTTTATACTAGTTTTTCTCAAGGTAATTCAGATCTTTATACTTGGAATTCTAAAATGGATTATTCTATTGACAGTTTTCGTTATGGAAGAACTGCTATGATGATAAATTATTCTTATTGGATAAATAGACTAAAAAAACTTGACCCCAAGCTTGATTTTGAAGTTTCCACTGTTCCTCAAATTGATCTTGATAATAAAGTTAATTTTGCTAATTACTGGGGTTTAGCGGTTACAAAAAACAAAATTCTTGTTGATGAAAGAAACCAAAAAGTTACCTACACTAACAATGATAGAATCAATGAAGCTTGGAAACTGGTGCTTTATTTAACTGACAAACCATTTGGCTCTTCTTCATTTGATTTTGATCCTAATGCTGAATATCTTTCTGCAACTTCAAAACCAGCCGCTCGAAAAGATTTGATTGAAAAACAAAAAAATATTCCTTCTTTAGGAATTTTTGCTGTTCAGAATCTAACTGCTAAAAGTTTTCGCCAACCTGATAATTTTGCTGTTGATGAAATTTTTGAAACAATGATTAACAATGTAGCCAGCGGCAAAATGACTTCTAAAAATGCTGCTGAAGTTGCTATTGACCAATTTCAAGCTCTTTTGAAAAAATAAAAATAGTTTAAAATTATATCTATTCTATTTGATTTTAATTTGGGATAAAATTTCAGCTATTAAAATTTTTTTGCTTTGCATAAAAATCAATAAAAAATTTTATGAAAATAAAAAAAATCATTTTTTTTCTTTCTTTCTTGGCTTTGAGTTTAATCTGGCAAATATCTAAAATGAAAATAATTTTTGCTGCTAGTTGTGCTGATTTGGGTGGAATTTGTACTATTGATTGTGATCCTCAAAATGTAATCACAGAAGCTGAAAGTTGTCCTTCACCAGATACAGGTGAAATTTGTTGCAAAGCAAATAACAATAATAACGATGGGAATAATGATGGGAATAATGATGGGAATAATGATGGGAATATCAATAATACTACTTGTTCTGAATCTGAAACTCCTAATGAAGGAATTGGAGGTGGTTTTTTGTTTTTTAAAAAATCACTGGTTCCTTGTGGCAGAAAGTGTGATGTATCTTCTACTTCTTATGATGAATCTGATCCGTGTACTCTTTGTCATTTGATCATTTTGTTTAAAAACATCTATGATCTTATTTTTTCTCTTTTGATAATTGTTTCTTTGGTTATTTTAACAGTAGCTGGGGTAGTTTATATAATTTCTGCGAATGCTTTTAATCTTAAAAATAAAGCCAAAACAATAATTATCAAAACTCTAGTTGGTTTTGGACTTTTTCTTTTGTCTTGGCTGATTATTTTTACCATTTTAAAATTCATTTCTGCTAACTCCAGTTTTTTGGGAACGGGAGAAGAGTGGTATGAATTTGAGTGTGATACGGAAAGTTATTTTAAAGGAGATATGGACTCTGTTTTACCTCCGATTAATCCTCCAGATAATCCTCCCGAAAACCAGAAACTTGTTGTTGAACCAAAAGTAGTTGTTTTTGAAAAAGAAAATGAGACTCAACAATTAAAAGTTTTCTTCAAAGAAAGCGAAGAAAGTGATTACATTGATGTTACTAAAGATTGTAAATATGAAACTTCTGATTCTTCAGTAGCAGTTGTTAATGAAAGTGGTCTAGTAACAAGCGAAACTTCAGTGGAAATGGGGGAAGTAAAATCTACTCAAATTATTATTACTTATAAAGAATACACAACAATGGTCCCAGTTAATATTTTTTCCAATGTTTGTCCTATTAGTAGTGTGCTACAACAAAAAATAAAAACACAACAAAAAGAAATGAAGAAAAAAATAAAAAAAAATTGGTTTTTGTCAAATTTAATTAAGACTAGTTTTTTTGAGAAAAACATTTTTTTTAAATCCGCAAGAGCTGAAAATGCTAAATTTATTAAAAAAATGTTAGAAACAACTGCTTTAGATCCCGAAGTATTTTATTTTTCTGATATATTTGAAAAAGGTAAAGATGTTAATTTTAAAACTTGTGTTACTTCAGAAGAAGATTTAAGTTTTCTTAAGTTTTTTCTAAAAGAAGTTGATGCATCATCATTAGAAAGTATATTGATAAAAAAAAGCGATGCTTTTGAAGGATATGCTATTGTGATAGGAGGAGGAGTAGTTTCTTTTTATCCTAGCTCATCTGATCCTAAAGACATTACATTTAATTTTTCTAATTCAGTTATGAAAGAACCAGCAATTACGGACGGTGATAAATATTATTATGATTCTTTTCAAGGAAAAAGTATAAAATTAGAAGATGGATTTTATGACGTCCTTATTTTTGGGAAAGCAGAAGGAGTTACTTATAATTTTCAATTAACAAATAGACTTGAAATTAAAAATGATACATTAAAAAATGATTGCGTTCATGTTGCAGGAGAAGGTAAAAGAAAAGTAACTTTTATTCCTGCAAAGGATATTAGCGAATGGTATCCAGAACTTAATGATCCAGATCTTAAAAGTGAAGAAAAGAGAATGTTGCTTTTTGATTTAATTCGTTACAAATATGCAACCTTTGTATATCCTCCCGTTGATGCTAGTCATTATAATATTTATCTTTCTATGACACCTGAGTATAATAGTTGTGGGGAAGATGTAAGCAATTTAGAAGTCAAAATTTATTTTGGACCTACGGCAAGTGTTGAAGAATTTTTTTGTGGTTTTTCTTATTTTGGCGGTGGAACAAAAGCCCGAATCGATATTTTTCATTATAATATAGAAAAGACTAATTGTTCTGAGGACAGAACTTTTGCTCATGAGTTAGGTCATGTGGATGGAAAATTGTATGATGAATATTACAAATGTACAAGCATTAATCCATATGATCCTACATATAATAGTACTGGATGCAATTCATTATTAATTTCATATTTCGGTTATAAAACAAAGGGAGATATAATAGAAGCAAGAAATTGTTTTGGAGTTAAAATGAGTTCTAGTGATTATGCAAAAGAATCGGAAATTGGAGAATTAAAAGCTTGTGAATATTTTGATAATATCTATTCAGATTATGTCAAAGAATGTAACAAAAATTCCCCGGCGATAAATCAATGTCTTGAGGTTGAAGGTTATGATAAGCAGGGCTATTTGTGGTTTAAAAGTCAACCATATACTATAATGGATTTTCAGTATTTTGAACATTCTTCAGAACAAAAATTTACTCCACTACTTAAAATTTTATATGAAGAAAGTTTTAATCAAATGTTTAAATAATAGAAAAATTGATAATTTTGAAAAAGTAATTTATTTATGTGATTTTAATGAAACATTTAAGAATTAAATTAGTGATGTTTATAGCAAGTTTTCTTTTTTTTATTCCTTTTTTTTTGCAAGGAAGTACTCCGAAATATTATTATTTTATTTTCTACTACAATACTATTGATAATTCCTTAAAATTAAATGCTAATTCTAATTTAAAACCAATTGGACTTACCGATATGAATCTTACCTATGATATTGGACAGGGTTCTCAGTTTTATGCAAAAGTTTTTGGTTTTGATGGGAAAGCAAAAAATTTCAAAGAAGGAAGTGATCGTTTTTATTTAGGAAAATGGACATTTTTGATTTTTAAGGATGGTCAAAGATTTTCTGAAGTTGAAGTTGAAAATGAAGGAGAAGTTAGGGTGAGCGTTCCTTATTTTCCTGATGGAAGTTATGTTAATATCTATGATGCTAAAAATGATCAACTAAAACTTTCTATTGATGTTTCTTCTTTTTCTCAAAGATTTCAAGTGATAAATGAAGATAATGATGGGAAAAAACAAAATGAATCCAATGAAGATAATTTAGAAAACAAAAACAAAAATCCTCAAGCCAAAGAAGGAAAAATAAAAGAAAAAAAATTAGGCTGGTCTGCTATTGGAAAAATTTTTGTTTTTTTGATCGTTTTGTTTTTTGGTTTTTGGGGTTGGAATTATTGGAAAAGAAGAAAGTCATATTAATCAGAAGATAAATTAGTGTTTTTTAGTGAGAAAATTTTGTAATTTTCTGAGGCTTTTTGTTTTTTTAAAAAAATTTTTGAGAAAATGAGTGAAAAAATTATGAATCTAGCTTATTCTTTTTAAAAGACTTGAAATTTTTAGCACAAAAACCTTACAATTTGTTCATTTGACTTTTTTTGAAAAAAAGTTTATAATTTAAGGAGTGAAATTTTAAATAGACAAGCCGCGAGGCTGTTTTTTAAATCTTGTTTTTAAAATGAATAAAATTATTGGATTTGTCAAAGAAGCTTATATAGAACTTAGAAAAGTTAGCTGGCCCACTCGAGAGCAAGTGATTAATTATACTTTAACAGTTATTGGTGTGAGCGTGGTAGTTGCTGTTTTTTTGGGTATATTGGATATGATTTTTTCTTTTCTTTTAAAAAAAGCTGTTTTTTAATTGAAAAGATTTGATTTTATTTTGATTTGAAATTATTTTAGTTTAATTGAAAAATTAATTAATCTGAAAAGCTTGGAATTTGATTTTTTTAAATTAATTTTAAATCTAACTTTTCAAATTTTTAAAGTTTTTATAACAAAAAATGGCAAAACAATCACAACATCATGGTAAAGCTTGGTATGTTTTACATACCTATAGTGGCTATGAAGACAATGTTGCAAGAAACTTGCGACAAAGAATTGAATCAATGGGAATGCAAGATAAGATTTTTGATGTGATGGTTCCAAAAGAGAAGAAAATAAAAATTCGTGGTGGAAAACGTTATACAGTTGAAGAAAGAATTTTTCCCGGTTATGTTTTAGTGAATATGATTGTTACAGATGATTCTTGGTATGTGGTAAGAAATACTCCCAATGTAACAGGTTTTATTGGAATAGGAACAACTCCCACCCCAGTTGATCCGAATGAAATTCTTTCCATCAAAAAAAGAACAGGGATAAAAGAACCAAAATATAAAATTGATCTTCGCAAAGATGATGCGGTTAGAATTGTGGATGGTCCTTTTAAAAATTTTGATGGGAAAGTAGATGAAGTGGATGAGGAACGAGGAAAGGTGAAAGTTTTGGTTAATATTTTTGGTCGTGAAACTCCTGTGGAACTTGATTTTTTGCAAGTTCAAAAAATGTAATTTCAAAAAAAGAAGCAAAGAAGGTTTTTTCTCATTTAATTTAAAGCTCTAATTTTTTCAAAGTTTTCACAAAAATGGCAAAAGTAATCAAAACAATTATCAAACTTCAAATTAAAGCTGGCCAGGCTAATCCCGCCCCTCCAGTGGGACCGGCTTTGGGTCAGCACGGACTCAATATTCAAGAGTTTTGTAATCGTTTTAATGAGGCAACAAAGGAAATGGGAGGAGAAGTTATTCCAGCTGAAATAACTGTTTATGAAGATCGAAGTTATGATTTTATTCTTAAAACTCCTCCAGCAGCAGAGCTTTTAAAAAAAGCTGCCAAAATTGAAAAAGGTGCCAGTAATCCTCTTAAAGACAAAGTTGGAAAGGTAACCAAAGATCAAATCAGAGAAATTGCTGAGAAAAAGATGAAAGATCTTAGTGCTAGAGATATTGAAGCGGCAATGAAAATAATTGAAGGAACAGCTCGTTCTATGGGAATAAAAATAGAATAATTTTTTTAATAGTTAATTTAAGTGGGAGCAGAAATGAAAAAATTTTTGCGCTTACCACCTCAAAACAATGAAGAAAGGAAAAAGATATCAAAAAGCAGCGAAGTTTTTTGACAAAACAAAAGTCTATTCTATTGATGAAGCTTTGGATATTTTGGAAAAATTTCCTCATGCCAAATTTGATGAATCAGTGGAAGTTCATATAAGAACTAAAATAGATCCCAAAAAAACCGACCAACAAATTAGAGGAACAGTGGATCTTCCTTTTGGAACCGGAAAAGAAGTAATGATTGTTGCCTTTACCGAAACTCAACAAAAAGAAGCTCAAAAAGCTGGAGCAGATATTGTTGGAGGAGAAGAGTTGATTGAAAAATTGAAAAAAGGAAAAATAAAAGAATTTGATCTAGCAGTGGCAACGCCAGAAATGATGCCAAAATTGGCTCAAGTTGCCAAGATATTAGGACCTAAAGGATTGATGCCCAATCCCAAAACTCAAACAGTTGGTCCTAAGATTGCTCCTTTAATTGAAGGATTAAAAAAAGGAAGAGCCAGTTATAAAAGTGATAGAAGTGGTAATCTTCATTTGGCAATTGGTAAAAGATCTTTTAGTAAAAATCAACTTAAAGAAAATTTCAAAGCTTTTTTGGAGAATGTTAAAAAAAATAAACCAGATGCAGTTAAAGGTATTTTTATTAGAAGTGTCTCTATTTCTGGAACAATGACGCCGGGAATAAAAGTAAAAGACTAGAATTTTATTTAGTACAAAATTGTTTTTGAAAAAAATAAGAAATTATAAAAAGTAAAAGCTATGTCACAAGATAATCTCATCAAGTTAAAATGTTCTCAATGTGGAAAAATTAATTATTTTACCTATAAGAACAAAAAAAAGATTCAGGAAAAGTTAACTCTAAGAAAACATTGCTCTTATTGCAAAACACACACTCTTCACAATGAAATAAAGAAAAAATAAAAAAGGTATCAATAAAATCAAAACTTTCAACATAAAAAACCGGAAGATTTTCACCTTCCGGTTTTTGAATGAAGATTTTTAATCAAATTTCTGAAGCAGTGAGTCTGCTAGATATTGAATCATCTCTTTTTATTAGTTTTATTTTGGGAAAGAGCTTTGAAACTAGAATCAGAAAAAACAAAAAGAGCCTTCATTTTGCCCTCCTTTTTTTGGTTTCTTGTGCTTGAAAACAGCAAAGACGTCTGAGATTTTGATAAATAACCTGTTTTCTTCTTCTCCAAGAATCACCGCTCATTGGGGGCACCCTCCTTTCTTGAAGATTAAAAGTTTTAAATTATTAAAATTGTAGCAAATAAAGAACCAATTCAAATATTGACAAATTTTTTCAAATGTGATAAAACTTAATGTCAAGTTTTTAAATAAGGCATTTAATTGTGCCTGACTAAAAATTAGACTTCAAGGAGCTGATTTTTAGTCAGGTAGAATTTAAGCTCTTTGACAATTCAATAAATCACAAACTACACAAGGAGAGGGAGGAGGGAGGAAAAAATGCTAGAGAAAATCTGGAGTAAAGTTTTGGGGTTCTTGGGACTGAAGGACGCCCTCCGGATTGTATTGGAGGGCATTGGGAATGAGACGGCTCGCAGAGCCGTTGAAAAAGCCTTTTTTGAGGAAAAAGGCTGGGATAATGAAATCTCAGCCATGAATGCGGTTTTTGCTGCCCAGGCGGAAGGGCAAATTTCCGCCTCTGAGGCGGAAAGAATTATTACAGCCGTTTACCGCCTTCGAGAATTAAGAAGGCGGTTTGCCGAGAATGCCTGCATTATCATTGCAGGCATTTGCGGAAAAAAAACGCCACCAGCAGAAGTGGTGGCAGAAATTAAAAAACCCGACGGAACTGTTGTGAAAAGGTTTCGTCGGGAGAGAGAAGAGCAGAGTTTTGCTCTTCTTCGTTGGTTGGCTCGCAACGAAAATGGCGGCCAACGTTCTCAAGAAGAAATTTTTCAGCTCCTAAGGGAATTGGGGGCTGATAATCCTTATCCTTACGGTGTTATTGACACCGTCAAGGAGTGGTCTGTCCACGAAGGCCCCTCTCAGGTCAGAGAAATGGGCCAGAGAATAGAAAGATCCCTCTTTTTTGGGGGGATAATAATACTAATATTAATGGTTTTATTTATTATTATCTTGTTTTTGTTTTAAGGAGGATAAAGATGAGAACAGCTATTATCTATAGTATTATTTTTTTTCTCATTTTTATTTTCCCCGGTTTGGTTGCTTACAAACTGGGAATTATTCTGGGAGGAGCAACAGCCCTCTCAGGATTTTTCGCTCTTTTCTTCTTCCTCAATTTTTGGGGAAGGAGGATTCCGGGATTATATATCCCGGGAACAGGCATTTTGGCTCTTTTTTCGTTTCTCACAATTCTTTTTTTTGGATTGTTGGGAAACGAAACGGCTCTCCTTTTTTTTGGAGGGATGAGAAGTTTCATCCAAACCTCTGCCACTGAGGTGGCAGGAGGCGTGCAAAGTTTGGCCCATCATATACGTGAAGCCAACCATGTTTGGTGGGCAAAAAAAGGAGTGGGATATTATGAAGAAGATGGGAAATTAAATCAATTGGAGCAAGATACAAAATTATTCTTGCTCCAGGAAGAAAAAGGAGAAACCCAAAGGTTTGGGTGGTTTCTCCTGCCAAATAAGTTAGGACATTTTGACGAAAAAAATGGATCCAAAAAAGTGAGGTTTGCTTTTTCGGATCTAGAAAAGAAAATTCCAAAAGAGACGACTCTTTTAAAGGAATCAAAAAAAGAAAAGTCTCAGTCTATTAAAATTGGTCCGGCAAGCAGTGCTATTCGTTTGCCGGTTGAAATTTTCCCTAACACGAAAGTGTTAGAGGGAGAGGGGAGTTTAGTCATTTCTTGGCAAAAAGCATCGGGTTTTGTTATTAATTGCCCAGATGCTAAAATTACGATCCAACGTTTTGGTGATAAAAGTTGGATCAAAAGAGGAACTACTTTGGGAGCTTTTCCTTGGAATATTATAGGAAGCTCTCAGGGAATTTTGGAGATTCAAGCTCTTCGAGTAGAGTTTATTGGACCTGCCCAGAAGGGCTTTTACCGAGAGATCTCAATCGAGCCTCTCGGAGGAGGAAAATTAAAGTTAGAAGAAGAACTTGAATTTCATCAAGTTTCCTTCTGACTGACAAAAAAATACCGCGGATAGTTAAAAAAGAACTCTTCCGCGGTTTTTAAATTGTTAGAAATTGTTGTAATTAGTTATTATAAATTGTTTTATTTTTTTTGAAAACAAAAAAGATGTTTTTTAAAAACCTAAGCTAGAAAAAATTGCCACTTAAGATGTTATCAATAGTAAGAATAATAATAAGAGAAATGCCAGTTACCAAAACAGCAACAACAGAATATTTAAAATTATTTTTTGCATTTTCAGCTGAGTATTTATCTCCCAAAGCAAAAAAGTATTGTACTCCAGTTATTACAAATGAAATTACAGCTAAGACTACAAAAACAGTTAAAATCCATTTCATAAAGAACAGCAAAACATCCAAAAGAGGTCCTTTACCGGTTGTATCTGGTGGATCAGGCAATCCAACATCAGGAATAGTAATTCCACCACCACCGAAATCATCATCAGGAGAAGATGGGGGCTTGGAACAGCATTTTCTACCAGATCCACAAGAAGAATCATAAGTTGAATAATGAGTGCCGCAATCGCTTGTACTAGAAGAATCGTGACAATAACTTTTATCTACATTAGGATTACAATCATCACTATCCCAATTTTGAGCAGAAGCAGAAAATGCACTTAAAAAATTTATCATTAAAAAAATGTTCAAAAACCAAAAAATTATTCTTGTTTTCATTTTTTTTAAATTATTTTTTAATAAATTTTTATAACAAAATTGTATCTGAGAGAAGTTCATCAATAAAATTAAGAATAATATAACCGGAAAGTCCAATAACAATTCCGATAATGGAATATTTGACCATTCCTTTGGCTTTTTCAGCAGCGTTAGTATTTGATCCGGCTGTTAAGAACATTATTCCACCTATCACAAAAGCCATTACAGAAAGAAAAGTGAAGATATAAAGAAGCCAAAGAAGAAGAGTTAAAATAACATCTTCAACATAAACATCAGAAGTGCTGCCGGGAAGTTCTGATTCTTTAGCAAAATCTATTCCTTCTAACCAATCAGCTGATGAAATTGGTAGAAAAACAAAAAAGAAAGAAAAAAACAACGAAAAACCAAGGATAATTTTTTTATTTTTCATAAATTTTTATTATTTGAATTTTAATTTTTTGAAACTAATTATTTATGTGCAAAAAATTATTTTAATATTTTTTTATTTTTTTGTTTTTTTGATTTGTTAAAGGCATGTTATCTTTTTTGTTTTTAAAATGAATAAAATCAAAAGAAAAAGATAAATTTCAAATTTTTTATTTAAAAATAATGTTTAATTACATTGACGATCAAAAATCCAAGAATAGAAAAACCAAAAGCAATAGCAGAAGCTAGTCCAACTTTTTGGCCTTCTTTGAAAGTGGATAAATTTCCTCCCGAAAGTATCATTTTAATTCCAGCATAAATAAAACCAAAAATGGAAACTACAAAAAGAATTGCCAAAAGAAAAATGATAAATTCACTAGTTTTTAAAAAATTTTGAGCGTTTTTTTGAGGAAGTTCAGCTTCTCCTAAAGAAGATTTTTCTGTGACAAATTGTCCCAGGACCAAATCGCTGACTAAAGGAGAAAATTCAAAACAGAAAAAAACCACCAGAAAAGATAAAAATGAAATTATTTTTTTTAACATTTTCAAAAAGGAAGAAAATTTTTTCAAAAAATTTATCGCTACTAATAATTTTATTTCAAAATTAAATAAAAAACAAGCCTTTCAAAAAGGCTTGTTGTTTAATAAAAAAATTTTTTTTATTATTCTTCATTCAACCGTTCCTTGTTGAACCGTTCCTTTAAGAGTGGTATTGATAAAGTTAATAACAATATAACCTAAAAGCCCCACCACAATTCCGATAATTGAATTAACCATCCATTTTTGAGCGGATTCAGCTCGACTTGAACCACCAGCGGTAACATAAAGAACACCAGAGATTACAAAACCTATAACTGCTAAAAAAGTTAAAATAAGAAGTAACCATTTAAGAAAAGTGAAAATAATATCAGAAATTTCAGTATCTTCCAGTTTAGCTTCGTCCATTCCTCTTCCTGAATTCCATTGTCCAAATACTAACATGGGAGCAAGCATAAAAAATAAACAAACCACAAAAGCACTGATTTTTTTCAAAGTCATTTTTTTCATTTTTTCACCTCACTTTCTAGATTTTTTATTTTTATTTTTTATTATTTCTATTTTTAAAACCAAATTTCTTTTTCCATTATTATAACATTATAAAAAAAATAAAACAACAATTTATCTTTAAAATTATAAAAATTTTTCAAAAAAATCAAAAATATTTTTTCGTTGCTTAAAAGAAGAGATTATTATTAGTTGTTTTTTAACTGCCTGCTTCTAAAACTATAATTATTTGTTTTGTTATAATTACTCCTAAACCTGATATCAAAACAGCAATGATTGAGTAAAAAGCAATTTTTTTTCCAATATCTGCTTTTTGTTTATCACCTAGAGCAGCAAAATACATTATTCCTCCGACAGTAAAACTAATAATAGCTAAGACTCCAACTAAAGTTATAGCAAAATCAAGAATATCAGCTAAAATAAGGGGAATTGGTTTAGCACTATCAATCAAATCACTAGCAAAAGGTCCGTTTTGAGCAACCTCTTTTATTTCTTTCAGCAGTGAAGGAGCTGCTACTGCTACTGCGAAACCAATAAGAGCATATTTAATAATTCCTTTTGCCCAACCAATTTGTTTTTCGGAACCGGCTGAAGTGATGTAAATTATTCCTCCTATAACAATCATAATAATTGCCAACCAGCTGATTATTCCTTGGATGGAAGCTAAAAGATTGGAAAGCCATTCAGAGAAGCTATTTACTTTTAGAGGATTTTCGTAAGTATAACTTTGATTAGCTCCTAATGTTTCAAAACAAAGAACGAGAAAAAATCCCCAAATAAAAAACAAAAATAAAACTAATGAAAAATTTTTTTTCTTAATTTTTTTTTTGAAAATCATCTTTAATTTAATTATGATTAATTTAACTATAATCAATTACAATTACATCCATTTACATTTCCAATAGAAACATGCATGTGGGTAGAGTGCTCGTAAACAAAAGCTCCAGAAACACATGCTTTGGCAGCCTTATAAATTTCATTTTTGTATTTTGGACTACCAATATCAACAGCATACGATTTTGTTTCTCCCGGTTGAGTACCTCGACATGTTCTTCCACCGTAATGACAGGAATATTGTTTATGATGGCAAGGAGGTTGTTGATAATTGAAAACACAACGATCCATTCCTGCTGAGTCAGAAATAGATTTGATTTCTTTTGCACCTTGAGGCAGTTTATCTTTCATACAATTTAATAAACTTATTAATTGAGGAGAAGCGTATTTTATTTGAGCACTTATTCCTGGTTGAAAAGTATAATCAGAAAGATCGCCCGGAGCAGTTGGTGTGTCAGGAGGAGGAGGAGAAGATTCAGGAGTTTCTGAATGATCAAGATGTTCTACCGGTTCTCCTTTAAAAGCACTATAAGTGCTGCAATCAAATTCATACCATTTTTCTCCAGTTCCTAAAAAGTTAGTATTGGCAGAAATAAATTTTAAAATAGTAAAAATAATCAACCAGGAAAGAAGAAAAATTCCAAAACCAGTTAAGGTTTTGGTAATCATTTCTTTAGCTTGAGTTTTAAGGCGAGGATTATCAGCTGATACAATATAAACTACTCCAGCTACTGTTAAAATAACCAAAGAAACAATTATCAAAAGAGAAAAAATAAGATCATAGATGTTTTTAAACAAAATGATCAAATGAC
>FWPV01009650.1_pt1 | contig 16226 bp, 15 predicted proteins | sample 2228371 | NCBI WGS metagenome assembly FWPV01 (sample SAMEA103939776, study PRJEB20133) | metagenome | reverse complement strand
TGGCGGAACAGGCAGACGCAGCGGACTTAAAATCCGCCGGTGGTGACACCTTGTGGGTTCAAGTCCCACCCGCCCTACAGATCAGGCATCATTATTCGATTCCCAAATGAGTGGACCAGAGATCACAGTTTGCTTGCCCCGAGGAAAGCGCGCCTGACCTCGGGATTGTTCAACAACTCTTGCCCTGTTCCCTCATAACTATTCTTCCCCAATTCCAACACATATCCCCGGTTGCTGATCTGTAAGCCTTGCTTGGCGTTTTGTTCAATCAATAAAATTGTGAGACCGGCCTCCTTATTCAATCGACGGATTGTACGGGTGATCAAAGTGTTAATGGCTGGCGCTAGTCCAGCAGAAGGCTCATCCAACAGGACCAATTTTGGCTCAAGCATCAATGAGCGACCGATTTCAAGCATACGCTGCTCGCCCCCACTCATCAGACCCGCTTGTTGGCGGGCGCGCTCCGAAAGGATCGGGAAAAGGTTATAAACATACTCGATTCTTTGTTTGATTCTACGCTTATCCCGCTCCAGGTACATTCCCAATTCCAGGTTTTCGTAGACGGACATCTGCGGGAACACACTTCGATGTTGCGGTACGATCGCAACCCCGGCTTTGAGCATATCCTGAGGCTGGCAATCGGTCACGTCCCGCCCATCGAACCAAACCTTGCCCAAGCGTAATTTGATGAAACCGTAAATTGCCTTGAAGACGGTCGTCTTCCCGGCGCCGTTCGGGCCAATGATGCACACGATTTCTCCTGGATTCACCACCATACTTACCCCCTTCAAGATATCGAATCCTTGGTATCCTACGTGGATATCTTGGATTAGTAGCAATGGATTCCTGCTATTGGTCATTCTTACTGCTCTCGTCTTCGAGACCAGATCCCAGATAGGCGTCGATTACTCGAGGATCATCGATCACTTCTTTGGGGGTACCCTCAACAAGTTTTACGCCATTCTCGAGCACAAAAACCCGGCTGCACATGTCCTCGATAAAGTGCATATTGTGTTCAATTATGACAAATGTCTTTTTTTTATCTACATTTAACTGGTGAATCCGATCTTTAATCGTCTCCAGAAGCGTTGGATTGATCCCCGAAGCGGCTTCGTCGAGGATGAACAGGTCGGGGTCGGACATCAGGGCCATGCCTATTTCTAATAATCGTTGTTGCCCCAGGGACAGATTGCCAGCCTGTTCCTTGAACAAATGATCGAGGGCTAAGAATTCGATGATCTCTCGCGCCCGAGCTTCTGTCCGTGGATGGCTTTGACGCAGTTGCTTCAACAATCCTTCTCCGCGCCATTGGCGGCTAAGGAGCATGTTTTCCCGCACAGATAACTTGGGGTATATTCGCACCCGTTGAAATGTGCGAGCCAATCCCATCCGCGCCACCTGATAAGGTTTCTTCCGCGTGATATCTTCCCCTTTCAAGAAAATTTTCCCCTGAGAGGTATCAAGCATCCGGCTGAGGCAATTGACCAGGGTAGTCTTGCCGCTGCCATTCGGACCAATAATGCCCAACAACTCGCCAGGGTATACGGCGATATCTACCCGGCTGAGAGCGGTAATGCCGCCGAAGGATTTACTAATTCCCTTTCCCTCCAGGAGGGGCTGCGAAACACGACGGTCGAGTGTCACTTAGATACCCACTAATCCGATTGGTTCTCCTTGAATTTACGACTCCAAACCTGGAGCAATCCAATGTTTGATCTATCACCTAGCGTGCCCATGATACCGCCTGGTAAAAACAAGACGATAAGAATAAGGAGTATGCCTTCAATAATCAGGTGAAACTGGAGGAAATTCGCCCACAAGACATCTCGCATCCAATAAATGAGAATCGCGCCGATTACGGGTCCGGCCACGGTGCCGAAACCCCCAAGCATGGTCATCATCGCAATCTCAACATTGCGGCTGTTCAGGAAAACAATATCAGGATCTATGAATGTGTTTTGATAAGCCCACAATCCGCCAACGATCCCGGAAGACAGCGCAGCTAAAGTAAACGCGACAACTTTATGCAATGTGGTGTTGATGCCACGCATCTCTGCGCCAGTTTCATCCTCTCGGATGGCTATCAGGGTGGCGCCAAATTCAGTTCGTCTGATCCACCATACCAGGGCGATCACGATCACAGCCTGGATCAATGTCAGGTAATAAAAAAGCGGGCGGTTCAGGTATGGCGGCAAGGTCAAACCTGGCCCGCCTCCTGTTAATGGTTTGATCAGGCGGACAATCTCGCGCATTGCGGTAAAAGTTCCCAACATGGCGATCGAAAAATAGGAACCCTTAAGATGCATTGTTGCCCAACCAATGAACACAGCAAAAATTGCGGCAATCCCTGCGCCTATGAGCAACGTTGGATAGAAACTCCAGCCAGCCTTACTCATCAATATACCGGTTGCATACGCTCCCAGCCCGAAGAAAGTGATGTGGCCAAAATCAACATATCCGGTAAACCCGCTGATCAGATTCCAGTTGCTTGCCAATGTGATCAGCATGAACATCTGAGTAAAAGAAAACAAGAGCGAACCGGTCACAAGATCGTCAAAGCCTTCAATAGAACATAGTAGCGGAAATAAAAACAAGAATGGCACAAGCAGTCCTAGAACCCACCGCCAGAGACGGTTGCTTCGTAAACGCTCCCAAACCTTCTCGGCTATCATAGCTGCTCGACCGACTTTAAACCACCAAATAAACCTTGCGGTCGGGTGATTAAGACAACCACCAGGATAACGTACGAAACCACAACTCCTAAATTCGTGCCGACGCCTGGGACGTATGTGGCTACATAAACTTCTAGCAATCCAAGGACAACACTGCCTAAAAACATACCCCAGATGTTCCCCAATCCCGACATGGTGGTGATCGCAAAAGCTTTTAAAGTAAAAGGCTGACCCATGAAGGGAAAAATTGGTTGAATCGGAGCAATTAGCACGCCTGCTGCTCCGGTAAGAGCAATGCAGATGGCGAAGACGACAGCGTAAACGGACGAGATTTCAATCCCGACGATTTGAGCGGCTGTTCGATTCTGGGCTGCGGCCCTGATGCTCCTCCCCAGACGGGTGTATGCTAAAAATAGCGACAGGATGAGTACCATGAGAATCGATAAAGCTAGGGTGGAGGTCTTAACCACGGGGAAGGTGATATTACCTTGCTGCCAAAATCCGCTGATTACTGTATCTACATTGCGGGGTGTACCAGTGAAGAAGAGTTTTAGCATATTAGCGAAAACGATGGATAACGCATAAGTAACCAGGAGCGAGATCAGTGGCGGGCGGTCTACAATTCGATTGATCAGCGTTTTCTGAATGAGGTATCCCAGGAAAAACATAAAAGGAATGATTACGATCAGAGATAAGAATGGCTCCCAATGCAAATACCGATTAAATATCCAGGCGAGGTAGGCGCCGATCATGAGGAATTCACCATGTGCCAGGTTGATCACCCCCATGACACCCCAAATGATGGAGAAACCTAGTGCCATGGCAGCATAGAAGCCTCCCAGCATGATCCCATTAATCAGTGCCTGAATGAATTGATCCAAATCACGGCTCCTTAACAAGGACTCGCAATTGAAAAATGAATCATGAAAACTTGATGATCAGAAATCATGATGCGTGTTTCACTTATTGCCAGCTAACACGCATCATGGTCGTTATTATTGGCGCTGGCTCTGATCTTACTTTACGGGCATTGGATAAACCAGCTCGGCGACCGCGACATCGGCAGGTGCCACGACGAGCGGAACGCCGTCCTGGATCTGGATGGTCACCATCGGTTTAGCCGTGTTCTTCCCGGTTTCGTCAAAATTGATCCGACCATAGAAGGTTTCAACATCCAGGTCTTGTAACGCTTGGCGGACCTTGTCCATATCCAAGCTGCCTGCTTTCTCGATCGCAAGCTGCAGAGCCAAACCGGCGGCGGTTGAGCTGGCAGATTGATAGGGCGGTGCTTCACCCCACCGCTTTTCATATCGCTCAGCGTAATCGGCGGGGGTTCCGAAGAACTCATCCTTGTAGCCCAGGGTTCTATCCCATTGGGAGTCGCCCATTATAAAGGCCGCTTGATCACCCAACTCCGCCACGAACTCAGGGCTGTCAGGTCCTACCGTAAGCATCATCGCTTTTGGATAGAAACCAACCTCACTTGCGCTCTTGACGACCAGGACTGATGAATTAAAGTGACCGGCGCCGATGAATACATCCGGATTCAAATCACGGAACTTTGTCATAATTGCTGAGAGGTCGGTGATGTCTGCTGGGTAGGTTTCCCAGGCCAGCAAGGTCATGCCATTTTGTTCGATCCACATCTTCGCTCCCTGAGCAGAAGCGGCCGAGAAAGCTTCATCCAGTTGAGCTATCACAGCGGTCTTTGCGCCGGCTTCTGCCAATGCCTGAATGGCAGACTCGGTATAATACGAGGCCGGGGTGAGCACCGCAAACAAGTTTTTAAATCCACGGGTAAAGAGAGCTTCAGAAGCTCCGTGAGCTTCCACCATGATCACGCCATACTTTTCTGCTATGGCACTGGTACTCATGGTGATGCCGCTGGAGTAGGGCCCGAGCAGGAAATCGACCTTATCCTCGGTAATCAGTTTCTCAATGAGTTTTGCAGAGGTGTCAGGATCGCTTTCGTCATCATAGTAGGTGATCTCTACATTACAGCGCTGATCACCAACTTTTACACCCCCGTACTCGTTATTCACCCATTCTCGCCAGGTTTCGTACCCACGCTGGTTCCAAATACCTTCTCGGGCAAAATTACCGGTTTCGCTGATCGGCGCGCCCAGGCGAATCGTACAATCAAACCCGGATGTTTCACCAGTTATTTTAGGTGTACAGGCAGTTAACAATAGAGTTAACAGGAGAAAAAATCGAGCCGGTTTGAGCAATTTTCGTAGCATTAGATCATCCTTTCTCGGGCATCAATAAATGGAAATAACTCTGAAGATCATTCAACCCAACCGTATCGAAGTCCGCTGTCGAGTGATTATGAAATAGTATCGCCTCCTTTCTGCGTAGATTTCATCGGAATGAAGGGATCCAGTGGGGGATGGATTTGCCACATCCAGATTTTCTTCGAGCCGTAGATGTCAAAATAGACAAGGGAGCCATAACAATCCCACCCTACTCTGCGCAACCCTTTCTTAGAAGACAAGTTGTCAGATTCTACATTTGTATAAGCAGTCCGGATCCCTGACCGTTGCAGATATCTGAGCATCTGGTTGTTTACTGCTCCATGCACACCTTTCCCCCGCCAATTCGGGTGGGTAAAACCATCATCGCATAAGGCTTCGCTGCTCCGCAATAGAAGGTAATACTGATTGTAATCCATCTTATGGAAGAAAATCCAATTGTAATGGACTACTTCAAGGCCGACTTTCCCTAAAAAGCAGATATTGCCTTGATTAAATCTTTGTACGATCGTTTCTTTAATGCTCTTTTCCTTGAATAACCTTTTTTTCTGTTGTTCGCTCCAGCGAAGCTCTGTTAATTCTGCAATTCGATCAATGTCAGCCTCGGTAGCCGGACAGATAGTAAGGTCTATGCTTGCATGTTTTTCCTCCAGGGGTTGGGTCAGGTCCTTTCGGCAAAAAGTGATTGCCCTCAAATCACCGAGTGGATGCAAACCCCATCTTAACATCCGCCAGAACAAGATATGAATCCCTTCATACCGGATCGTATTAACTCCTTCACGTAAGAGCCAGCTAATCTGAGATTTAATCATTAAATTATTCATTCCTTGGATCGGGTTGCGTACCAGCAAATCGCCGCTGCGACTCGGACAGTTGCGAGAGTAGATAGGTAGCAGGGAATTCGCATTATTTGTAATATTTGCCTGTTTTCTCGCATATTGTGTGGCGATGCCCAAAAGATATAGATTGGTTTTACTTGAGCGCCTTCTTTCTGAACCTGGATGACCGTTTCGACAATCGCATTCATCAGGGGCTCGATGGTTGTGGCTACGTCTATGATGGTCACCAGTAATATATCGATCTCATCGGAGTCAAAAAGGCTCTTGATTATAGGGGGGTAAAGGCGCGGGTACTCCCGCCAGATTGGGGTCAAATCAACTGGATTCCTGACACTCGCATAATAAGGGAGGTAAGGGTGTAAGAAAGCCTGCATTCGAGGAGAAAACTCGGGCACTTCCAGATTGTGCTCTAGGCACAAATCCGCCAATTCGACACCCACACCACCCGCACCCGTCAAGATGCCAACCCTTCGCCCTTTGGGTAGCGGCTGCCATGTCAATCCTTTGGCAATATCGAGCAGCTCCAAACCGGTTTGCGCCGGGATGATTCGGCTGCTCTTTATCTTTTCCTGGATCTCTGCCTCGGCTGATTGAAGGCCAATGTGCGCAAATGAGGCGCGACGACCTGCGTGTGTCCGGCCCAGCCGGGTCAAGACAATAGGCTTTTCATTTGCCAGTCTATTCGCATAGGTGAAGAAACTCTCTGGATCGCCGAATGATTCTAGGTACATCCCAACAACTTGGGTATCCCCGTCGCGAAGGAAGTAATCCATGAATTCCGGCAAGATTACATCGGCTGTATTCCCGAGATCGCAAAATTTTGCAATTTCTAGGTGATGATCTTGGGCGTACATGTAAATTGCCATTCCATACCCGCCACTCTGGGTGATGCATGAAAATCCAGGTCCTCCAGGGGGTAGCTCTGGAACCATCGAACCATTAAGTCCCGATGGACAGTTAAACATCCCCAGGCTGTTAGGACCTACCACCCTTATCTCCCGTTCCCTTGCCCTAGTGATCAATTCATTTTCCAGTAATTTCCCGCCCCCAGGGACTTCGCCAAAACCACTTGGAATCGCCAGCAGGACCTTAATCTTCCGGACTGGGCAATTCTCCACCAGCTTCACGACCTCGCTGGCAGGGATCAAAGGGATTACCAAATCAATTCTAGAAGGCAACGCGCTAATGCTCGGGTAGGTATGACGTCCCAAGATCTCTTTTTCTGTAGGGTGAACAAGAAATATCTCCCCTGGATAGGAGGAAAGAAGATTCTTTACAAACAAATTGCCCATTTTCCCCTCTTTATTGCTCGCCCCAACAACAGCGATGCTTTGCGGGGAGAAAAGGCTGTCCAAAAGTTCATTCCCGTCGTTCAACATCGTTACTTTCCCTGTCTAGGTTGGAAAAAGCCAGCCTGTCTTTCGAGGATTTGTAAACGTCGTTGGTTTGGTCTTGATGGGGGTGGTATAAACACATGAGCACGATCTTTCAGGATGAAATGATATGTGAAGCTGCCTTGTAAGGGATCGCGGGTGTACACCATTCAGAACCGGATTCCCAACTTAACCGGAGGAGTATTGGTTAAGCTGTGCAGAAAATTGAAATCCATGTGAAAGTACGCATCAATCACCTGCCCTGGTGCCAAAAGGCAATATAGATCAGATCGTCATCGGGAGGGGGCTAACGCCATGTCTCGCTTTCCAGAGAGGGTGCGGATCGCTGGTGCAGCACTCAGGTGTTGAATACTTACCAGCGGAAACGGCGATCATGTCCTGAACACTCCTTAGCAGCCGTGCCACCGTGTGGGATCCTCGGGTTATACCATCCTGGTGTCACGTGTCTATAGCAGCTAATGTTTTTGACCCAGGAAGAAGCTGATTGAGAATGATGAATAGGTTTCAGCGTATGAGTGTCGGGAATACACCTTATCTGGAAATGATGATGTGTATACGGTTAATAATGTACATCGCATCCCCCCTGCTTCCTGAATTTAGTAAACCATTAATTACTTGTATTGTCAAGTTTTTGGGCATTCCTGTAGCATCACAATGAGAATGGCACTTGAGGAACAATGGCAGAAAGCCGAAACCTTTCCGATTCTGGAATTATCCGTTTCGGTTTGAATCGGTATTGGACCTCCCCTGAAGTAAGGAGAGTTGTTCCGCTGCGGTAATCCGATGTCATATTGTGGATCGAAAGCCGTATCATTCTGGTTACGAGGGCGGTCGCTCTGAGTGATCGATGGAAAATTGTAGATGCGATCTAATCACGAAGCTGCCCCCATCTCAGAATCGTGTTCATGGCCGGGGATAACCTCATCGAGCTACGTATCAGGCTCCTGACCAGCCTATTCTGCCAGCGGCATCTCCTCATGTGCGCTGATCAAAGCAGTATACAGCTTTGTCAGCACATCCCGCCGATCCTTCAGCATCTGCTTGTAACCAATATTATCCGTGTTGCTGATCTCCATCCGAAGATCGGAGATGCAAGTTTCAAGGAGCTGAGTCAACACCGCAATATCGCTTTTACTCAAGTTGATTTGGATCATGGGTGCGCTCCTTTCAGAAAAATAGCCGTTCAGGGTGAAGATGAACGGCCGTTGGGTGAAGTCGTGATATCGTCCAGCCGCGATGACGCAAGCTGTCTATACTATTATTATAGAGTCTCGGGAAGGCGGAGTCAAGAAACGGTGGTATACCCACTCTCTGTGAACATGAGGGGATACGAAATTATCGATAGAATTACTTGATTTTCGCCTGATCTTCCCCGATAATGATTAAGGTTGCTGACGGGCAGGGCCTTGACAATCAGCAACTGATACCGCCAGACGATCCAGCCGCAACCTGTTGACAGGGGTTGAGGCGATCACGTCCCAATCATAATGAAAGGAGAATCAAAATGAGTTCAAAGAGCGTCGGTGCCACCAAGCGCGCCTTCCAGGCGACACCTTTGAATCGCGTTGAGCCTGTTCCTCCCGACATCGAAATCGCACAGGCCTGCAAAATGAAGCCGATCTCGGTATTAGCCGAAGAAATGGGTCTGCTTCCTGACGAGATCGAGATATACGGCTCTTACAAGGCGAAAGTAAAGCTGGAGGTGCTCGACCGGCTCAGGGACGTGCCCAATGGCAAATATATCGACGTGACCGCTATCACTCCGACACCGCTCGGCGAAGGCAAGACGACCACCACCGTGGGTCTCAGCCAGGCGCTCGGCGCTCATCTGGGCAAGTCCGTCCTGACGGCGATCCGCCAGCCCAGTCAGGGTCCGACCTTTGGGATTAAGGGCGGCGCGGCGGGCGGCGGATACAGCCAGGTTGTGCCGATGGAGGAGTTCAACCTCCATCTGACGGGCGACATCCACGCCATCACGGCGGCCAATAATTTAATGGCAGCGGCGATCGACGCACGCATGCTGCATGAAAGCGGCGCCACCGACGAACAGTTGTTTAACCGCCTTTTTCCCCCTGATAAAGAAGGCAAACGGCATTTCTCGCGGAACATGATTGCCCGCTGTAAAAAGCTCGGCATCACCGCCGCTGATCCAGAACAGATGACCGCTGAGGAGCGCAGCCGGTTCGTCCGTCTGGATATCGATCCGGATTCGATCACCTGGAGGCGGGTGATTGACACCAACGACCGTTTCTTGCGCGGGATCACCATCGGGAAAGGGCCGGAAGAGAAAGGGATGGAGCGCGACACGGGATTCGATATCACGGTCGCCAGCGAAATCATGGCCGTCCTGGCGCTGACCACCAGCCTGGCCGATATGCGCCGCCGGCTCGGTCAGATCGTCATCGGCACCAACAAGCGCGGCGAGGCGATCAACGCCGAAGACCTCGGCGTGGCAGGAGCGATGACCGTATTGATGCGCGACGCCATCAAGCCAACCCTCATGCAAACCCTCGAAGGGACGCCGGTGTTCGTTCACGCGGGACCGTTCGCCAATATCGCTCACGGCAACAGCTCGATTCTGGCCGATATGATCGGGTTGAAGCTGGCGGATTATGTGGTTACTGAATCCGGTTTCGGCTCAGATATGGGCATGGAAAAATTCATGAACATCAAGTGCCGCTATTCCGGACTGGTGCCTAATGTGGTGGTAATGGTCGCGACCGTGCGGGCCCTGAAGATGCACGGCGGCGGGCCGAAGGTGGTCGCTGGCAAGCCGCTGGATCCGGCTTATACCGAAGAGAACCTTGATCTCCTCTCCAAAGGCCTGGATAATCTCCTGGCTCACATCAAGATTGCCAAGAAATTCAATCTGCCGGTGGTTGTGGCGATTAATTCGTTCAATACCGATACGGAGGCTGAGCTGGATCTGATCCATAAGGCGGCCGTGGAAGTGGGCAACGCTGACGATGCGGTGGTCTGCCGGCACTGGGCTCTGGGCGGAGAAGGCGCAGTCGATCTGGCCCGGGCCGTGATCAAGGCGGCGGAGAAGCCCAGCCAGTTCCGCTTCCTGTATGATCTGGATTTGCCGATCAAGGAAAAAATCGAGATTATCGCCCGCGAGGTTTACGGCGCGGACGGCGTGGATTACCTCCCTCAGGCCGAAGCCCGCATCGCTGACTATACCCGACTCGGGTTCGATAAGCTGCCCATTTGCATGGCCAAAACCCATCTCAGCTTGAGCCATGATGCGGCCGTAAAAGGAGTGCCCAGGGGATTCCGCATTCCGATTCGGGATGTCCGCGCATCGGTGGGCGCCGGCTTCTTGTATCCGTTGCTGGGAACGATGAGCACCATGCCTGGTCTGCCCACCCGACCGACATTTTTCGATATTGATATCGATTTGGAAACAGGCAGGGTGCTGGGACTGTCCTAGACTGGATCATCATGATATGGTTTGAAACCCCAGCCGGCGGTCAAACCCGGCTGGGGTTAAACTGGCAGCCGGCGGCGGTGTGATTACCATCCTGCGAGAATCCGGGGTTTTACGGCGGCGTGAAGCGCCGCGGCAAACCCTTCTATGGTGGTCGACGGGTCTCTATGCGCCTGAGGCGAACCGTTTTTCCGGCTTGTTAAAAAGAGAGAATTAAGCTATAAATAATGGAATTGATCGGCCGTCTTCATAAACCGATCCGGACGGGCGCAATCAACCCTGCTATCTAGCGAGCGGAGGCGGAATGGATATTTTTGGCAAAGAAGCGACTTCCTTGGATGTCGGTCAGCGGTTAAAGAGTCTGCGTGAAGCGAGGGGAATTTCCATGCGCAGCCTGGCGCGCAGCAGCGGGTTATCGGCAAACGCTTTGAGCATGATCGAGCGAGGGCGGACATCGCCTTCCGTCAGCACCTTGAGTAAATTGGCCAATGCATTGGAGGTGCCGGTCACCGCATTTTTCCGCGTCGAACCCGAGAGGCGAAAAGTGGTGTTGTGTAAATCCGGCGAACGGGCGCGCATGCCATTCCTTCGGGGTACCTGGGAGGGGCTTGGAGGCGAAGCGTTCGAGGGTCGCATGGAGGCGTTCATGGTGACTCTCGAAACTGGAGCGAGCAGCGGCCCTCACGGTATGCTACACACCGGCTCGGAATTTGTATTCTGCCTGCGCGGAAAACTGGAATATGAAGTCGAGGGAGAGCGATACCCGCTGGAATCCGGCGACAGTCTGATTTTCTCAGCCCAGCTGCTTCACCGCTGGCGAAATCCAGGACCTAATGTGGTGAATGCCATTGTGGTCATTTCCGGTTTTGAGGAAGGCGAGCATCCGACTGAATTCCACCTGGCGTCCACGACCATGGGGATTGAGCTGGATGAATCCGAGCTCGATCAGGGCGCCTGAAGGGAAACGCGCTGTTCGATACGTCTGCCGCCTGCGGACGGCGCGTTAGAATCCGCCAGGCCCAGAGATAGAAGATCAATGGGAAAGGCCCGGCGTCTGTCCGTCTGGTATTGTGATTTAACTCAAACCGGATTATATTTATCTCCATGCCGCTGCTAAAAAAGAAGCCGCTAACCCCGGGTAAACCCAGACCTCCGCGGAGACCGAGAGCGCCTAAGAAATCACCGTCGGAACAGCCGAAGGCCAGGGACATGAGTCTCTGGGAGCACGTCAGTGAGCTTCGCAAGCGCCTGGTCCGGGCGCTCCTCGCCATGGTCGTGACCACCGCGATCTGCGCCGCGTTCGGCGAGAATTTGATTCGCATCCTCGCCCAACCGATCGGCGGGATCGAACAGCTGGTTTCGATCGAGGTGACCGAGAACGTCGGCGTATTCATGCGGGTGGCGCTGCTGGGCGGATTTATCCTGGCATTTCCGATCATTCTCTGGCAGCTGCTCGAATTTATCATCCCGGGGTTGACTGAAAAAGAACGCCGGGGGGTATTAGTCGCCATTCCCTTCGCCACCCTGTTGTTTGCTGCGGGGGTTCTCTTCGCTTTTTATGTGATGCTGCCCGCCGCGCTTCCCTTTTTGATCAGCTTCATCGGTATCCGCACGACGCCGCGGCTTTCAAACTATTTCAGCTTCGTGACCAATTTGCTATTCTGGATCGGGGTCAGCTTTGAAAACACGCTCGCGGTCTACGTGATCGCCCGACTGCGGCTGGTGACCGCCCGCGCCCTGCTGGGTCAGTGGCGAATCGCAATCGTGGTGATCGCAGTCATCGCCGCCTTCGTCACCCCCACACCTGACCCGGTCAATATGGCTCTGCTCATGCTGCCGTTATTTATCCTCTATCTCCTGAGTATCCTTCTGGCGGCCCTGGCTGTCCGCGGAGAGAAGAAGGAAACAGAGGAGGTGACTGCGTCATAATGTTTTCGGCGGCGCAATTGGCGGCGAAGATTGGATGCTGTGTGTTAAAATGTGAAGAAGGAGATACCTTATGTTCCGGAACTTTGGCGCACCCGAATTAATCCTCATATTGGTCATCATCGTCCTCCTGTTTGGCGTAGGGCGAATCAGCAAGATTGCCGGCGAGGTAGGCAGCGGGATCAAAGCTTTTCGCAAGGGATTAAGAGGAGAGGACGCGGAAGAAGAGACGCAAACCGGCGAGGAACAGAAATAGCCGGCTCGCCGGGCTGGCTGCTGCAGTCCTGACTGCAACCGTGCACATCTATTTGCCTGTGTCCGTCGAGCCTCCTGGACTGGTTTCTGGAGGCTCGTCGAAATTAACCTGACTCGTCCGAGTCGGTATCCTTTTGTTCAGATGGGGGAGAAGCAGGAATTTGCTCTCCTCTCTCCGGCTTGTCTGAAGGTTTGACCCCGTCTAGTCCTTCAGGTGAGATTTGTTCTGTTCCAGCGGCTGGTTTTACCGCCGGTTTGTAAGCGGTGGGAGGCCAGCCTGCAGCGGCAGAGGGAGGAGCGATTTGCCCGATCTCGCCGCTGGTTTTTTTAAGTTCCTGGGTCGTCTTGCGGATCTCAGCCAGGTCCTCTTCCAGACCGGCTTCGCGGACCAGCTTGGTGGGCATTTCGCGCAGCTCGCGCTGGGTGTCGATCATCATCGACCAGATCGGCGATCGGATAATTTTTCGAATGGTGCGGCCAAGCGAGCGGGCGGTCTTAACGATCCCCTCAGGCCCGAGGAAGATCAGGGCGATGATAAGGATAAAAATCAATTCCGGAATGCCAATATTGAATAATTTCATACCGCTGCCAGGTTCTCCAGTTGAGGGAACGGCCGCCCAGCGCAGACCGTCTGTTCGATATTATAGCACCGCTCGATGTCGGCGGGGATGGACCGCCCGGCTTGCTTGGGATGCCCAATATTGTATCGAGCCCCGGACTCGAGAACACGCAGAATAGCACCCCATGACAGGCTCAGGGTGCAGCATCCAGTCCTGGGATTGGCCTTCCCGGCCGAAAGAGGAGATTATCCTTTGACCGCCGCCCGCCCGGCCTGGAAGGCCTGGCGGTTGAGGTCCAGATATTTGGGCGGGATGCGGATTTGCAGCACCTCATCCCAGGCATGCTCGTCCAGATCGAGCAGGGCGGAAAGCGCGCCAAGCAGGACCACGTTCGCGGCGCGGGCGTTTCCCAGGCTCTCGGCGATCTCGATCCCTTTCACCCAGTAAATCCGGTTGGTCACCTGGGCGAGCTGCTCGTGAAGTTGGCCGTCCTCAGGGTAGGGGATGCCGGTGGTGTTGACCGTGACCGGCTCAATGGCGTAATCGTTGACCAGCGCCAGACCTCCGGGTTTGAGCAGGTCGCGGAAACGGGCCGCTTCCATCTTCTCGAAGGCGATCAGCACATCCGCCTCGCCGCGCGGGATGATCGGCGAAAAGACCTGCTCGCCCCAGCGCAGGTGCGAGATCACGCTGCCGCCGCGCTGGGACATGCCGTGCACTTCGGCTTTCTTGACGTCGTAACCCAGTTTAAGCCCGAGCTCCGCCAGCACATCTGACGCCAGGATTGTGCCCTGGCCGCCGACCCCGACCAGGACGAAGTTGATCGCTGCGGATTTCATTGGCTAACCTCCTGCTGACGGGCGAGGATTTGGTCGCGGAAGAGAATGGCGTCCCGCGGGCAGATCTGGGCGCAGATTTCGCAGCCGGTGCACATCAGCGGATCGATTTCTGCCAGCGGGCGCTGCGTACGGGGGTCGAGCTCATCCGACTTGAGAATGGCCGGGCAGCCGATGCGGAAGCACAGCGTGCAGCCGTTGCATTTCTCCTTGACGACCTCCAGCGGCAGCCAGCGCGAACGGGCTGAAGGCAGCAGGGCGCATTCCTCGCGGGTAATCAGCACGGCGGGCTCGTCGCTCTTCAGCCATTCCTTCAACAATTTCTCGATCGCTGCGACGTCGTAGGCGTCCACGGTGGCAACCCTCTCGAAACCCAGGGCGCGGACCAGCCGCTCGATATCGATCACCTGGGTTTCTTTCTGCTGCAGCGTTTTGCCTGTGCCCGGATTTTCCTGGTGGCCGGTCATGCCGGTTACCCGGTTGTCCATGATGATCGTGATGACGTTGCTCTTGTTGTAGGCAACATTGATGAGCGCCGGGATGCCGGAGTGGAAGAAAGTCGAATCGCCTATGACGGCGACGTGGCGTTCCTTGTCGCCGGCGACGGCTGCGCCGTGTGCCACGCCGATACTGGCGCCCATGCAGCCGACGGTGTGGAGCGCGTCCAGCGGCTTGACCATTCCGAGTGTGTAGCAGCCGATGTCGCCGTTGACCGGCACGCCCAGCTTATGCAGCACGTAAAACGAAGACCGGTGCGGGCAGCCCGGGCAGAGAACAGGCGGGCGGGGAGGCAGATTTTCCCCGGTTAGCGGCTGAGGCTGCAGCAGAAGCGGCGGGAGCAGGCCGGCCTGCTGGCCGCTGGCGCGCACCGCCGCCGGATCAAGCTCTCCTGCGATGGGAAAGATAGATTTCGTCTGCGGGTAGCTGCCCCCCGCCGGCGGCGACTCGTCCTGGCTGAAGAGCTTGATGCCCATCAGGCGGATCTGCTCCTCGATGAATGGATCCAGCTCTTCCAGGACGATGAGTTTTTTAACTTTTCCGGCGAAGCCGCGGATCATCCGCTGCGGCAGGGGGTAAACCATGCCCAGTTTGAGCACGCTCGCTTCGGGAAAGACTTCGCGAGCGTATTGGTAAGCGATCCCGCCAGTGATGATCCCCAGCTCGGTGGAGCGCCATTCGACCCGGTTAAAGGGGAAAGTCTCAGCGAATTCAGCCAGGCTTTTAATTCGCGCCTCGATGACCGGATGACGCTGGCGGGCGTTGGCCGGCACCATGCAGTATTTGGCCAGATTGCGCGGGTATTCCTCCGGCACGGGGAGGTTTTCCCTGCGGATGCCGACCTCGACCGGCGTGCTGGTATGGCACACCCGGGTAGTCATGCGCAGAAGCACCGGCGTGTCGAACTGCTCGCTCAAGTCGAAAGCGGCGACCATCAGGTCGTGCGCATCCTGGCTGTCAGCCGGGTCCAGACAGGGGATGCGCGCGAATTTAGCGAACTGGCGGTTGTCCTGTTCGTTTTGCGAGGAGTGCATCGAGGGGTCATCGCCGGAGACAAGCACCAGCCCGGCCTCGATCCCGGTCATCGCGGCGGCGAAAAGCGCATCCGCCGCCACGTTCACGCCGACGTGTTTCATCGCGGCAAACGCCCGCCGCCCGGCGTAAGCCGCGCCGATGGCGACGTCCAGGGCAACTTTTTCGTTCGGCGCCCATTCCGCGTACACGTCAGGATATTGGGCGAAGGTTTCCATGATCTCCGTCGACGGGGTGCCGGGATAGGCGGAACCGACTTTGACCCCCGCTTCCCAGGCGCCGCGCGCGACCGCTTCATTACCGCTCAACAGTCGTTTCATTTCCCGGCCTCCGAAGGTATTCGATCACTCAGGATGACGCGCCCGTCCAGTGCCAGCGCGCCTTGACCGCGGGGCAGCACCAACAACGGATTAATCTCCATCTCTTCGATCTGGGGATAGTCGAGAGCAAGCTGGCTGAGACGGTTTGTGACCAGATTGAAAGGTGAAGCCCGTCGACTTTCTCAATCTGGGTGTATGTAAAGAAGTCCCAT
>FWPV01008814.1_pt1 | contig 16226 bp, 18 predicted proteins | sample 2228371 | NCBI WGS metagenome assembly FWPV01 (sample SAMEA103939776, study PRJEB20133) | metagenome | reverse complement strand
TACCCGCGTTCTGACTACGAGCAGAACTTCGGCGATGGGGCAGCAGCACTGCTGGTGAGCAGAAAGGGCACTACAATTGCCGCGGTTGAGGCGAGTTACTCCATTGCAAACGATATGTATGATGTCTGGCGGCTGGACAAAGATATCTTTGTACAGTCATGGGAGGACCGGTTCATTATCGAGCATGGCTATCTGGAGAACATGTCCAGGGCAATCAGTGGACTGATGAAGAGTCAAAACCTGAAGGCCGAGTCAGTTACCAAAGCCATTTTCTACGCACCCAATGTCAGGGCGCAGCAGACCCTCGCCAGACAGCAGGGCTTTGATGTTAAAACACAGTTGCAGGACCTTCTCATGGGGGACGTGGGTGTATGTGGTACAGCGCATGCCCTGATGATGCTGGTGGCAGCCCTGGAGGAAGCAAAAGGCGGAGAGACCTTCCTGCTGGCAAATTACGGTGATGGCGGCGATGCCTTTGTCATAAAAGTTACCGAGGCGGTGGAAAAGGTGAAGGGAAAACAGAGAGGTGTCAAGGGTTTCCTTAAGTCCAAACGGCCGCTCCCCAGCTACGAGCGGTATCTCAGCTATCGCGGGCTGCTGGAACCGCAGCCTGGAGAACCCTTCAAACTATTCCCCTCTTCCACTGCTAGCTGGCGGGAGCGCAACTGGGCTATCCGCTTTCACGGCAGCCGCTGTAAAAACTGCGGTCTGGTAACCTTCCCTATCCAGCGGGTGTGCTACGGGTGCCGTTCCAAAGACGACTACGAGGAGGTCAGGCTTTCTGATAAGAAGGGGACGGTCTACACCTTTTCGCTGGACACGCTGGCGGGAAGGAGTGATGACCCGATGGTGCCACATATCGTCATCGAGTCTGAGTTAGGTAAGACCAGAATCTACAGTATAATGACCGACTGTGACCCCGGCGAGATAAAGATCGGTATGCCTGTGGAGATGACTTTCCGCAGACTGTACGAGGGCGCCGGAATGTACAACTATTTCTGGAAGTGCCGACCGGTAAGATAGCAGACGGTATGGAGGGACAAAAATGGAGAGCATCAAAGATAAGGTTGCCATCATAGGCATGGGGTGCACCAAATTCGGGGAGCGCTGGGATGCCGGACTTGATGACCTGGCTGTAGAGGCTGCATATGAAGCTTTCGAGGATGCCGGCATTGATCCCGGTGATATTCAGGCCGGCTGGTTCGGTACGGTGACCGCTCCCACCACTGGCATAGGCGCCACACATGCAGTTAATCCGTTGAAGCTGCGCATCCCTATGACAAGGGTGGAGAACTGGTGCATCACGGGGCACGAGGCGCTAAGGAACGCCTGTTTTGGCGTGGCTTCAGGAATGTATGACCTTGTCCTGGCCCTGGGTGTGGAGAAGCTGAAGGATACCGGGTTTCCGGGGTTGGGCACAGGTAGGGGTATGGGACCGGTGCTCGAGGCAAGACGCACCTCGCCGGGAAGCTTCGCCCTTATTGCTACCAGGTATTTCTATGTCTATAACTTGAGTCCGGAGGAGGGCAAGAGAGTTATCGGCAAAATAGCGGTGAAGAACCATTTCAACGGCAGCATGTGTCCTAAAGCCCACTTCCGCAATAAGATAACGCTGGAGCAGGTACTAAACGCGCCGATTATTGCCTGGCCCCTGGGGCTTTTCGATTGTTGCGGTAATAGCGATGGTGCGGCTGCTGCCATTCTGGTCCCGGCGAAGATAGCCAAGAACTTCAGGGACGACCCCGTCTATATAAAGGGACTGGGACAGTCTTTCGACCCGCTTTTGCCACATACCCGTCCTGGATTTGACTGGTTGACCTGGGACGCGCTGGTCAATTCATCGCGGCAGGCCTACGAGCAGGCGGGTATAAAGAATCCCAGGGAAGAACTGGATATCGCCGAGGTCCATGACTGTTTCACCATTACCGAATTGATAATCTACGAGAACTTTGGTTTCTGCCCCCGCGGGAAGGCCAAAGAGGACATAGACGCCGGCTTTTTTGAGCTGGGAGGAGGGTTGCCGGTCAATGCCGATGGCGGTCTCAAGTGTTTCGGGCATCCGGTGGGTGCCAGCGGGTTGAGGATGACCTATGAGGTCTATAAACAGATACAGGGCAAGGCTCAGTCACCGGAGCGCCAGCTCAAGGACGTGCGCCTCGGGCTATCACATACTTTTGGCGGACCCCCACAGGTAAGTGCGGTAGCCATCCTGGGCAAAGAGCTGGGGTAAACCGGCGGTTGTCACCGAGAGGCTGTAAGCAGGCAGGGGGAGGGAAGCTGTGCCCTTTATTATTGCTAAGCTTGCGTCTCGTAGTTATAGAAGCCGCGGCCTGTTTTTCTGCCCAGTTCTCCAGCCCTCACTTTCATAACCAGGCATCTCGGCGGCTTGAACTGGTCTCTCATGTATTCCCGGTAGTGGGTCATGGTGATGGCAAGACCAGTATCTAGTCCTACCATGTCACGCAATTCAAACGGTCCCATCCTGAAGCCACAGCCCTCCCGGTAGGCCGTATCTATGTCCTGGGGCTCAGCAATGCCCTCGTCGTATATATTCAGACCTTCGTTGTACCATATCTGGAGTAGCCTGTTGACGATGAACCCTGTGGAGTCCTTGCAGATTCCAGGTACTTTGCCGAGCTTATGACAGAGTTCGGTTATCGTTCTAACAGTATCCTCACTCACCCGCTCGTGGACGACCACTTCGATGCCCTGCATGAGTTGTGGAGGGTTGAACCAGTGCATCCCTATGAATTTTTCAGGGCGCTTTGTTGCCATTGCCATCTCGGTGATGGACTGGGCGGAGGTGTTTGAAGCGAAAATCGTCTCGCTGTGGCATAATTCGTCTATTTCCCTGAAGACCTGCTTCTTGATGTCGATATCCTCAACTATAGCCTCGATGACAAGGTCGGCATCCCCAACAGCTTCCCTGAGGTCCGTCGTCCCTTTTATCCGTTTGAGCACCGCGTCTGCTTCAGCCTGTGTCATCTTCTGCCGCTCTACACTGCCGCTGAGGAACTTTCTTATCCGCGCTATCCCAGCCTGGACGAATTCATCTTTGATGTCTCGTAGGCTGACCTCGTAGCCGGCCTGGCTGCATACCTGAGCGATCCCGTGTCCCATGACGCCAGCACCGAGGACGGCGATTTTTCTTATTTCCATGTTTACCTCCAGTTGTACTTAGTGGCGTTCTGTTAGCTGCACCTTTAGGTATAAGGGTAAAAACCGCGCCCCGTCTTTTTGCCCAGCCAGCCGGCATTGAGCATTTTTCGCAGCAAGAGGCAGGGCTGGTATTTCGGACCAAGTTGCTGTTGCAGTATTTCCAGGGTCGCAACCACTCTGTCAATGCCCACAGTATCGGCAAACTCGAAGGGACCGAAGGGCCAGTTGGCACACAGCTTCACCATTTTGTCGATGTCTTCGATGGTTGCCAGTTTTGCTGAGTACATCAGCGCTGCCTCATTTATTATGGAAGCCATTACCCTGTCAATGATGAGGCCGGGGCTCTCCTCCAGCTTTACCGGGACTATGCCCGCTTTTTTCAGGGATTCTACACAGATGTCAACCGTTTGAGCTGCAGTCTGCAGTCCTTTTGCCACCTGAGCTACCAATTTGCCTTGGACGGGGTTCTTGACAAAGTTAATTCCGATGAACCTGTCCGGTCTTTTGGTGTTATTTGCCAGGCGCGTTATCCATGGATTGGCAGTGGTTGTTGCTAGGATTGTCTTTTCCGGGCAGTGGGCATCACAATTGCTCAGCACCTTACCCTTTACCTCCAGGTCATCGGGAAGGAACTCGAGCACAAGCTCGGATTCGCTTGCCTTGGCCAAATAGTTTTCCGTGAGGTCAGCGATGGAAACATTGAAGCCGTTTTTGCCCAGTACCTGTGCCAGTTCTTCGCTCAAACCAGTGCGCCCGACTATGGTGATGCTTGTTATGCTCATGGTCGCCTCCTGATTCCAGTGCTGGCTGAGTTTTAAGTAGCTTCGATGAATTGACGAATATAGTTGTTTACCAGTTCAGGCTTTTCGTGGACAACCCAGTGGGAGCCGTCCGGTATCCGCTTCACTGTGAGGTTGGTGACGTATTGTTCCAGGCCGTCAAGGTTACCCGGCAACAGGTAGGTGTCTTTTTCTCCCCAGATCACCAGCGTAGGAACCGTAATAACACTCGTCCTATCCGATGCGGCATCATCGCTGCTGCCGGTGAATGAGCCGAGCTGAGCAGCGCGGTAATAGTTCAGCATCCCGGTGAGGGCACCTGGCTGTGACCATGCTTCGATGTACTGCTGCTTATCTTCTTCGGTGAAGTAGCCCTGTTCTAAACCTTTTTTCAGCACAGCGTTTACCAGTGCCGCGTAGTTATCACGGGAGAGGATTTCTTCTGCTTCGGCACTGCGATGGAGGAGGATGTACTGGCTGGCTTTCTGCTGTGCCGGGTTGTGGCGCAGCTCCCTGGCGAATACTGCAGGATGGGGTGCGTTTATAATGATGAGTTTTTCCAGATAGTCGGGATGACGCATGGCAAAGGGCCAGGCCACCGCTCCACCCCAGTCGTGACCCACGAGGACGAATTGCCGGTGGCCCAGATGTTGGGCAAGGGCGCGGACATCTTCTATCAGGTACTTTGTCCTGTACTGTTCAGCATCTGAGGGCTTGGACGACAGGTTGTAACCCCTCATGTCGGGGGCCACCGCCTGATAATCGCGCCCGAATTCTAGAAGCTGCCGCTTCCATTCGTACCAGAACTCGGGGAAACCGTGTAGAAACATGACCAGCTTGCCCTTGCCAGCAGTTACGTAATGCAGACGGACTCCATCCAGCTCAGCATATTTGTGTTCTAGCATAAAGCCCCCTGTTTGGATTGTTGCTCCTACTGCGAACGGAGAACGGGGATATGTTAGCATCGCGTCTAGTAGCTGTCAATGTATCGGGTGAATTTTCTCAATTTGGGACTGCAAGGTTTGATACCATAAACCATAAAATGGTGCAACACTTTCTGTTTGCACCGCTAAAAGGCTTGGTGTTACAATTTGGCTCAAAGTTATGGTACTCAGCGACCGTACCATTCGCGAAGAGATTGCCAAGCGTCGGATTGTCGTTGAACCGCTGATGCCTGGCTGTATTCAACCGGCAAGCATAGATGTACACCTTGACAGAAAGTTGCTGGTTTTCAAAGCGGCGCAACCCCACGGCTATATCGATGTCAAACAAGGTGTCGAAGATCTGATGGAGCAGGTTGAAATACCGGAGGACGGTCCTTTTTTTCTGGAACCAGGAGGATTTGTGCTGGGCAGTACTTTAGAAGCGGTGACGCTTCCCAGCGACATTGTGGGGCGGCTTGAGGGCAAAAGTTCGCTGGCAAGGATCGGGCTCTTGATGCATTCCACTGCGGGGTATGTGGATCCAGGATGGAGCGGCCAGCTCACCATCCACCTATCAAATGTTGCCAAAATGCCGGTTACACTTTATTATAAGATGAAGATAGGGCAGCTCTCTTTCATAAGGTTGACTTCAGCTGTGGACAGGTTATATGGGGCCGAAGGGTTGGGCAGTAAGTACCAGGGGCAGACCGGACCTACTGCCAGTCGGTATCACTACAACTTTGAGGAGGGGAAATGATGCTAGGTCGCCCGGTCAATTTCATGGAGTGTGCGCTGTCGTTGGCCCGATTGGCTTTAGGCTATACCAGTCCTAACCCTGCTGTAGGAGCGGTAGTGGTCAGGGATGGGGTGGTGGTGGGGCTGGGGTATACCCAGCCACCGGGCTCAAAACATGCCGAGGTGATGGCTCTGGAACAGGCTGGGCCTAGGGCCAAAGGGGCAGTTATGTATGTCACCTTGGAGCCCTGTTGCCATTACGGGCGCACGCCTCCATGCACTGAAGCGATAATCGAGGCCGGCATCTCTGAAGTGCATGCAGCTCTTATCGACCCCAACCCGCTGGTTAATGGCAGGGGGATAGAAGCATTGGAGAAGGCCGGGATAAAGACCGTTCTGGGTGAGTGCGAAGAGAAGGCTAAGGAGGTGAACGAGGGGTACATCAAGTTCATTACCACGGGTTTGCCCTTTGTCATCGCCAAGTTTGCCATGAGCCTTGATGGTAAGATCGCTACGCAGACCGGCGATTCCCGATGGATAAGCAATGAGGAATCGCGGAAATTTGTGCATTACCTGCGCCATATAGTGGACGCTATAATGGTGGGTGCGAATACCGTGCTGGCAGACGATCCACAGCTTTCAGCCAGGGGATGCAGTGGCAAAGGCGGTAAGACCAAGCGCCAGCCGCTGCGGGTGATAGTGGACGGTAAAGGCAGGACGCCACCGGCGGCGCGTATATTTGGCGAACCCGGTGAGACCATCTTGGCGGTAGCCAAGCCGCTGGACCCAAAAAAGGCGAGGGATTTCAAGGCGGTGGGTGCTGAGGTTGTGGAATTTGATGCCAGGGAAGGTGTGATCGATTTGTCGGAGCTGTTGTCCCTGCTGGGTAAGCGTCAGGTCACCAGCGTGCTCGTTGAGGGGGGAAATAAACTTTTTGGCTATTTGTTTGACCAGAAGCTGGTGGATAAGGTGCTGGCTTTTGTGTCACCAATCATAATTGGTGGGGAGGGGGCTAAAAGTGCTGTTGGTGGCAACGGTGTGGGCAGGGTGAGTGAGGCACTCCAGCTGAACAGGGTAAGGGTGACGGAATTTGGAAACGATGTTCTGATCAGTGGCTATGTCAAGTAGGGCGATATGTTTACCGGTATCGTAGAAGAAGTTGGGACAGTCAAGGGTCTGTCTAGAGGATTGACCATCGAAGCCGGAAAGGTGGTCGAGGACATGAAGGCCGGGGACAGCATAGCTATTAATGGTGCCTGTCTCACAGTGGTCAAAATTGACAGAAGCAGCTTTTGTGTCGAGCTCATGCCGGAGACCCTTCGCCGTACTAATCTTGGCAGGCTGCGCTACGGGGACAAGGTAAACCTTGAAAGGGCTATGCCCGCAAAGGGACGTTTCGGCGGACATTTTGTCCAGGGGCATGTGGATGATGTGGGTATGGTAAGCTCAGTCTGGAGAGAAGGTGAGGCAGTTATGATGAAGTTCTCAGCCCCCAAGAACCTCATGCCATATATAGTCGACAAGGGCTTTATAGCGGTTGATGGTGTCAGTCTTACCGTGATTAGTCCGCAAGGGAACAGCTTTTCGGTCTCCTTGGTCGGCTATACGCTTGAGCATACCATATTGGGGCAGAGAAGGGCTGGCGACATAGTAAACCTTGAAGTTGATGTGCTGGCTAAGTATGTCGAAAGCCTAATTCAGGCAAGCGGTCACCTGGTGACAGAAGAGTTTCTAGAAAAATACGGTTTCGTGAAGGCGAGGTGAACATTAAATGGCATTCGCAACAATTCCACAGGCGATAGAAGACATCAGAGCAGGGAAGTTTGTCATCATTGTTGATGATGAGAACAGGGAGAACGAGGGTGACTTGGCCATTGCTGCGGAGAAAGTAACCCCTGAGGCTATCAACTTCATGGCCAAGCATGCAAGGGGGCTCATATGTATGCCCATTATAGGCCAGCGGCTGGACGAACTAAAGATTCCGCTTATGGTGCAGGACAATACTGCGAAATTCTGTACTGCTTTTACAGTATCTGTGGAAGCGAAGCATAAGACATCGAGCGGTATTTCTGCCTATGACAGGGCTGCTACCGTAAAGGCGATACTTGATCCAAACACAAAACCCGAGGACCTGGCACGACCCGGGCACATCTTTCCCATTCGGGCCAGGGATGGTGGTGTGCTGGTCAGAGCAGGGCATACTGAGGCCATAGTAGACCTGGCAAGGCTGGCTGGGCTTTATCCTGCCGGTGTAATCTGTGAGATCATGGATGACGATGGCACCATGGCACGTCTGCCCAAACTTGAGAAGATGGCGGAGAAGTACGGACTAAAGATAGTCAGTATAGCAGATCTTATAGCGTTCAGGAGACGCCACGAAAAGTTAATCGTACGGGTGGCTGAAGCCAGACTACCCACCAAGTATGGTGAGTTCACGATGATTGCCTACAAGAGCAAGGTAGACCCTGATGAGCATGTTGCTTTGGTACGTGGTGATATTTCCGGGGAGGAGCCTGTGCTGGTCAGGGTGCACAGTGAGTGTCTTACCGGCGATGTGTTTGGCAGCCTGCGCTGTGACTGTGGTGACCAGATCCATATGGCGATGCAGAGGATTGTTGAGGAAGGGAGGGGGGTGTTCCTCTATATGCGGCAGGAGGGACGGGGAATCGGCTTCCATAACAAGGTCAGGGCTTATGCTCTCCAGGACCAGGGCTTGGACACTGTAGAAGCCAATATTGCTTTGGGCTTCGAACCCGACCTCCGTGACTACGGCATTGGCGCACAGATACTGGCAGACCTTGGTTTGCATAAGATTAGGCTTTTGACCAACAATCCCAAAAAAGTGATCGGGCTTCAAAGTTACGGTCTGGAGATAGTGGAGACTGTGCCTTTGCGCACACTGCCAACGCCGTATAACCTGGAATATTTGAAGACAAAACAGGAGAAGCTGGGACATCTACTAGGCGTTGATAGCGGTGAGGAGCCGAGTTAGACTGAAGGGTTAAGGAGGGAGACAAATATGTCCAAACGATATGAAGGTGTGCTAATCGGGAAGGGGCTGAAATTCGGCGTGGTGGTATCGCGGTTTAATGAGATAATCACATCACGACTGCTTGAGGGTGCTATGGATGCGCTTTTGCGGCACGGTGTGGAGGAAGCTGATATCGATGTGGCATGGACGCCGGGTAGCCTGGAGATACCTCTTGTAGCCAAGAAATTGGCGGAGACAAAGAAGTACAATGCCATTATATGCCTCGGGGCAGTCATTCGGGGTGGTACACCACATTTTGAGTATGTTGCTGCTGAAGTCAACAGGGGCATTGCTCGTGTGAGCCTTGACAGCGGGTTACCTGTTATTCAGGGGATCATAACTGCTGATACTCTGGAGCAGGCTATAGAGCGGGCTGGAGCTAAAGAAGGAAACCGTGGGTTTACGGCAGCGACAAACGCGATTGAGATGGCAAACTTGATGAGGGCGATCGGCGGTTAGGAGACTACCTTGTAAACCTTGTCCCCTCGCCTCACACGGTCGGGTACTTTTACCCCTACGGAGTCTCCAGCTTTAGCCTCGTTGACATTTACGTTGTTGATCTGCATCGACTGTACGATGAGTTCCAGGTCAGTGGTGTGCCCTTTGATATGAATTTTGTCACCCACCTTTAACGACCCGGTAAGGGTGATACCAGCTACCACGGGTCTGGCAAAGAAATCATTTACCTGTCCGACCTCAATTTCTGGCATTTCAGCTCACCTCCTTTTCCTCCGGTTGCAGACCAAGTGTCGTCAATAACTAGTATATTTTGCCTGGAATAATAAATCAATATCCATCCTCGGTGTCAGATGGACTCAATGTTGTTGACACTTGTGGGGGGAAGTGTTAGCATTTTGTTGCTTGACCTACCGAATAGCTACTTGCTGGGCGTTGCCGGCAAAGATCATAGACGGACGAAAGGGGGTGATAGCTGCGAGTTATCGAGGACGACTGAACCATCGCTACGTGACATCGGGCACATGCTTGAAAGCACTGAAAAGGAGGACAATATGCCGTACGAAACCCTGATAGTTGAGAGAGAAGAGAACATTGGAATCATAACGTTGAATCGTCCCCCGGCCAACCCAATAAACTCAACGGTGCTGAGAGAACTGGACGCAGCCTTAACCGAGTTCAAAGATGACAAGTCTATACGGGTGTTGATCATTACCGGTGCAGGTGACAGGGGTTTTTCTGCAGGATTTGACATAAAAAGTGCAGTGGAGGGGCGTGGTGGTGAGCCTGGCCCTGATGGCAACGAGGTGTTTTTACGCATTGAGCGTTACCCGAAGCCGGTCGTTGCAGCTATCAACGGGTATGCCCTTGGCGGTGGCTGTGAGCTGGCAATGGCTTGTCATTTCAGGTTTATGGTGGATGCGGAAAGGGCGGTTATAGGTCAACCTGAGATAGAGCGCGGTATTATTCCTGGCTGGGGTGGTACCCAGCGTCTGCCCCGTCTTATAGGCAAGACCCGTGCCCTTGAAATGCTTCTAATGGGAACTCCGATCAGGGCTCCCGAGGCTCTGCAAATAGGGCTCATCACCCGAGTCTCGAAGCCGGGCGAGGTCCTGAACGATGCCAAAGAATTTGCTAAAGCATTGGCAAAGAAGGCTCCGGTTGCTGTAAGCATCATTCTGGATTGTGTGACTCGCGGCCTGGAGGTGCCTATCGAGGAGGGCATAAAGATCGAACGGGAAGGCTCGCGAAGAGTAGCGCAAACCAAGGACGCCCAGGAAGGCATGCTGGCGTTCGTTCAGAAGCGAGAGCCGGTATGGAAAGGAGAATAGCTGCCGGACCGGTTTCGGCTTGATTATACGTCCATCCCTGTAATCCGAGCAGGCTACAGGGGGACTGGAGGGCGATGACGGAGGAAAGGGCTTCTCTTTATACAATCGAGAAGAGGAGCCCTTTCCTCCTGTTTTTGTCTACAGGTACCAGATGAATGCAGTGGTCACAATGCCGAATAGCCCGGTTACACAGATGACGATGCTGCTCAGGAGCCACCAGAGTTCTTTGTGTCGGGCCAGTGTGTCTGTTAATTTATTTACCCTTGCCATCTTCTTTACCTCCTTGGACATGGAGTTTTTTATCTCCTCTTGATCCCATTATCTCCTATGTGCCAGCACAAGTAATCAGCGTCATGTACGATATTGACTTACTGTTTTTGTTCTAGGATGAGTGGCTGATGCTTACAACTGTTTTTCCTACAACTTTTGGATGATGTTGGGCTGCCGGGTCTTGCAGGAGTAGTAAAATTAGTACGGAAGGTCGAATTCCTGATGATGGGCCGGTTGGTCAGTGAAATTGTCCCTGGCATTTATCGGGTTGGTGGTTTATGGGGTAGCGGTATCCTCGGGGCTAACATCTATTGCATAGCTGATGATGGCCTCACGCTGGTTGATACTGGTTTCAGGGGGCGACTTGGAGCAATAATCAATTCTGTTTGCAGTCTCGGTTACTCACTTCAGGATATAAGGCGAATAATCGTTACACACCACCACCCCGATCATACTGGCAATCTAGCCAGACTGAAGGAGTTGACAGGCGCCATGGTGATAGCTCATGCTGGGGATGCCCCTTATATAAATGGGATACTACCTCAGCCAGGTCTACAACGGCTGACTCGGTTGGCCAAGTATATGACTTTGCTTGGTTGGTCATGGGCGTTTACACCGGTGAGGGTAGACGTGATGGTCAAAGATGGTGACGTGTTACCGCTGCTCGGCGGTATGCAAGTGGTTCATACCCCTGGGCATACGCCAGGCAGCATTTGCTTGTGGTTTGAGCAGAGGAAGGTGCTCATTGTTGGCGATGTGCTTGCACATCGGTTTGGGCTGAGGCTGCCGGCCTTGATGTTTACTGCAGATATAGCCCAGGAGATACGTTCCATCAGTCGGCTCTTGGGGCTCGATTTTGAGGTTATCTGCTTCGGCCACGGGCCCCCGATTAGGGGACATGCGCGCGAGGTTGTTGCTAAGTTTGTAGATAAGGTCGCTAAAAGGTATCTACATAGGGATGTCCTGTGAAAAACGCAAAAGGCGAACTGTCTACTATCCAGAGACCATTGCTGGCGGACTATCTTCAGTATAGCCCTGGCCCGCCTCCTAGCCTGCAACTTCAGCACAACCCGCCTCAAGCATGATGCCAGTGGCGAGCTCTTTGCTATCCTTAGCGTGAAACCAGTGGGTATCCGTCTGGCTGACGGCACATTTTGGATATCATATGTAACGCTTGCTTTTGCCCCACTGCTGACCAATCATCATAGACTTAATTCCTGCCGTCGACTAGTTTGTTACGTTTCTCTCTATACTTATGGACCCAACCCACCTTGGCAGTTCCGGAGGAATGCGGATCATACCGGGATCTGTGAAAATCTTAACTTTTCGGTGGGGAAAAGTCCTGTATGGTAGCGCATACCGGATTCGAACCGGTGATCTCCTCCTTGAGAGGGAGGTGTCCTAGGCCGCTAGACGAATGCGCCGTAATGGTGGCTGGGGATCCAGGATTCGAACCTGGCCATACGGATCCAGAGTCCGCTGTCCTACCGCTAGACGAATCCCCATCCAGCGATGGATTATAGCAAAACAGCTTTGGATAGCACAAGACGGTTTTGCTGGACTGAAGAATGCCTGCTATACTCTGTGTAGCGGAGCTACCCAGATTGGACAACTGGGACATATTGCAGGAAGTCATAGGTGTCAATTTCAGCGACGTTGCTTTGCTGGAACAGGCGTTGACACACCCTTCTTACGTACATGAGAATCCTAACATCGTTGCCATCGACAACGAGCGCCTTGAGTTTTTAGGTGATGCCGTGCTCAACTTTGTGGTCACAGAGGTATTGTACCGCAATTTCTCCGGATTGAATGAAGGCGAACTGACGGAACTCCGTGTTTCGCTGATAAGACAGGAGACCTTAGCCAAACATGCCCTCAGAGTCGGATTGGGGAAATATCTTCTTCTGGGCAAAGGCGAGGAATTGACCGGAGGTAGAGAACGGGAAACGAATCTTGCCAATGCCTTTGAAGCTCTCATCGGCGCTATTTTCCTTGACCAAGGGATTGATAGAGTTCGCAATTTTATACTGTCTCAGCTTGGCGAGGAGCTGGCAGATGCTGCAGATGGGGGTAAGAGGCGAAATTACAAAGCGCTATTACAGGAGTTCACTCAGGCGAAATTCAGACAAATACCTGTATATCAGGTCGTGACAGTTTCCGGGCCCGACCATGCCAGGCATTTTACTGTAGAAGTAAAGCTGGGTGAGCGGACAGTTGGAATCGGCTCAGGTAAGAGTAAAAGGGCAGCGGAAATGGCAGCAGCCCGTACTGCGTGGGAATTTTTCACCACCTCTTAAGCTAGACGGTAGGCGGATGGAATTTCCTGTCTATTCAACTGCCGTTCTTATCTCGCCGGTTGAAGTACTACGATCTCTGTGTTTTTGGGGAGTTCCGACGCCTTAAAATCAGCCTCGCTAGCATTCAACCTCTTCACGCCGGATTTGCCGGCGAGGAAATCATCTACCGGACTTATCGGAAAATCGCACTTCGGGGTCTTAAAATGCATGGGGATGATCACTTTTGGCTTCAGGTCTTCGCATACTTGGGCGGCCACTCTGGAGTCTATGGTGAAAAAGCCCCCTACCGGTACAAGCAGTATGTCCACAGCCCCGATCTCTCCAATTTCCTCTTTGCTCAGCCTATGTCCGAGGTCGCCTAGGTGGCACACCTTTATTCCATCTACAGAGAAGCACATCACCACATTGTCGCCCCGTTGACCACCTTTGGACTCGTCATGGTAGGTGGCAACCCCCTTAAACTGTATGCCTTTGATAGTCTTCGTACCGCTCCCTTTCACTACCTCCGGGTTTCCTTTCACCGCAGCAACATTGTTGTGGTCGAAATGGTCATGGCTTACAGTAACGATATCTGCAGCCTCGTCAACGGGCGAATAGTTAAGTCCACTCCCCTGAATGTATGGGTCTGTGATGATTCTCACTCCACCGTCTGAAGTGATCAAAAAACATGCGTGTCCCAGCCACTTTATCTTCATTGCTTTGCCTCCTTAGTAGTTTTATTACATGGTGTACCTTTCAGACCATGTGTCTATGCCTGAGCTGCGGAATTCAGGGCAAAATTGACTAGCGTGCGCACACCCACTCCCGTAGCTCCCTTGGGAAGATGTCCGGACTCCTTTTCTCTAAACGAGGTGCCGGCTATGTCAATATGTACCCAAGGTGTGTCTCCGACAAACTCGGCAAGAAACTGGGCGGCAGTAATAGCCCCTGCCCACCTGCCGCCGCTGTTCTTGATATCGGCAATATCACTCTTGTTCTGCTCTTTATACTCTTCGTACATGGGCATCTGCCACAGCCTTTCACCGGCATCGGCAGCTGCTCTTAGAACTCTTTCAATAAGCTCCTGGGAGTTACCGAACAGCCCGCTACAGATATTGCCCAGCGCTACACGGCAGGCGCCTGTCAGAGTGGCAATATCTATCAAAGGTGATAGTTTCAGTTTAAGGGCGTAACTCAAAGCATCTGCGAGAATCAGTCTCCCCTCGGCATCAGTGGTTTCGATCTCGATCGTCTTGCCATTAGCTGCCCTGAGCACATCGCCAGGTTTCAGGGCATTCCCGCTGGGCATGTTTTCCGTAGCTGGGGCAATAGCAGTGACATTCACCTTAGGTTTCAGTTGTGCAATAGCTGCCATGGCCGCTATTACAGCTGCAGCACCCGCCATATCACCCTTCATCTCACCCATCCCCTCGGACGGCTTTATGGAGATCCCACCGGAATCGAAAGTTATTCCTTTGCCCACGAAACCGATGGCGCTTGTGGAGTCCTTATCGCCTTTGTAACTTATAATAATGAGTTTGGGTGGTTGTTGGCTACCGCGTGCTACCCCGAGCAAGGCACCCATTCCTTCCACTTCCATCTGTTCCCGGTCAAAGACCGTTATATCTAGGCCATAAGCGGATGCCAACTCCTCGGCTCTCCTTGCCAGTTCAGCAGGCGTCATGTAGTTGGCTGGCTCATTTATCCAGTCCCGTGCCAAGTTAGTGGCTTCAGCCAGAATTTTCCCCTTTTCACAACCTACTTTCAGTTGCTCGAGGCTTTTTTCATCCCGTTCTACCAGTAGAAGTTCTTCGATGTCTTTATCTTCAGTCTCTTTGGTCATGTACTTTTTGAACCGGTACAATCCCAGCAAGCTGCCTTCTGCTATGGCCTGTGACGCAGTGCTTATCTCAAGGCCCCCAGCGCCAGCTCCGTGGACTATGGTGGCTACACGTTGGCAATTTAGCTTACGTAGGTGCCGGCAAAATTCTGCCGAAATACTCCGCAATTTGTCAGGGCTGAATTCGGCTTGCTTTCCCAGCCCGACCACGGCGACGATCCTGGCTGGTATTTTCCCCAGACTGTGAACAATAGTTATCTCCCCCAATTTTCCCTTGATTTCACCATGCTCTATTAGCCTGGTGATAGCCCCGTCCAGCGCTCTGTCCATAGCCGCTGTGGCCCCACCCGGTGTCTTTAGACCTTCAAAAAGATTCACTACCAGAGCATCGGCCTGTACTGTGGTAATATCGGCTGAGACAACTTCGATTTTCAAAGTCTACCTCCCCCAGAAATCAGTACGCTAATTTTACGCTGTACGCCAAGGTGTAATCTATTTTAGCTTGCCAGGGCCCGTGAGTAAAGCAAGCCTTTTGCAGACATTAGCGGTTTAGGGCTTTTACGATCTTGTCAAGCACTGGAGCGATATCAAGGGACGTATCGACCACAAAATGGTTACGCCAGATCTTGTCCACTTTCTGTCTCATGCGTCTGTAGACTTCCCAGTCAGCGTCTGATTTATCTTCAGGGTTATGGTGTGCCTTGCGCGCTTGCAGTCGCTCATAGGTTATCGAAGGCGGCGCCACTACGCGTATTAGAAACAGGCGGGCATTGGACCTGTCAGCAATGTGGTACAGCCGCTCGCGATGGTGTTCGGAAAGATTGGTAGCATCAAAGATGACAGGTATCCCATTGCTGAGCAGTTGTTGGATGAGTAAGTGGCAAGCTGAAAAAAGGCGGGAGTTCTCGGCAGCGCTATACTGCGGTGAAGGGAATAACGTTTTACGCATAGCATCGCTCTCAACGATACATGCCGGGAATCTTGATGCTAGTTTGCGGCAGAGGAAGGACTTCCCTGTACCAGGAAGCCCGCTCACAATAACGAAAGGAGGATTGACCATCGGCTCAGGAAGCTGCCCGAGGCTATTTTTGAGTCTGGCTACATCCTGCTCGAGCTGACATTCTTCTGAGGTAGCAGCTTTGTCAAATTCAGCGGCTGAATAAGGCTTTTCTTTGTCAGGCATGGCTGGCAGCATTTTAAGAAAACTCTCGGTTTCTATCAACTTTGCCTGCTGTTGCTGGCATACCAGTTTGCCTTCCAGATGTGGACGTCAATGTTGACAAGTGCGGCTGTAAGTATCCTTGTTTTCAGCGGTCGCATGCCAAGGGCTGTCGTGGCGTCCCTGGAGGGATTCGAACCCACGACCCGCTGCTTAGAAGGCAGCCGCTCTGTCCAGCTGAGCTACAGGGACTTGGTTTGAGTGTAA
>FWPV01009649.1_pt1 | contig 16228 bp, 18 predicted proteins | sample 2228371 | NCBI WGS metagenome assembly FWPV01 (sample SAMEA103939776, study PRJEB20133) | metagenome | reverse complement strand
ATCGGTCTCTCGGAGGAAAGAGTAAAAGGCAAACCCAGAAAGGATATTGACTAAAAAGAGGAGAATTTTTGTTGCCCAAAACAAATCGCCCAAGAGGAAGGCAAAAGAACCGGTGAGGAGGGAAAAGAGCGGGCTATAAAATTTTAGCGCCGGATAACCGGAGTAGAAAAAGAAGGAGAAGAAGGGGAAGCTTCCTCCCTTAATCCACTCCTGAACAAACTTCGCCCGAACCAGATGGGGCCAGGCATCACCAGTGGCGGGATAACCGGGATAAAGGAAGGTGAGAGAAGAGACGAAAGAGATGGCGAAAAGGAAGGCGAGGGGAGAATTTATTATCCTCTTTCTTTTCGGCACCATCTAATTTACCCAAAAAGTGAGTGCCGTCAAGTAAAAATTAAAAGCGAGATGGCGGCGGCAATACCGAAGAGACCGCCAAGCAAGAATGGGGCGCTCGCCCCAAATCGAGACCAGAGAAGACCCGCCAGAAGCGAGGCGGGGAAAAGACCAATGCCGGTGAGGGTGGCGTGCCAGCCGATTAAAGACCCCCTTATCTCTTTGGGCGCATTATCCGAGACAAAAGCCCTCTCCACCCCTTCGGTGAGGGCGGAATAGAGACCATAGGTAATAAAAAGAGGCAAGAGATAGAAGGGGTCATTAGCGAGACCGAAGCCGAGATAGACGAGCCCATAGATTAAATAGCCGATGACTAATAAACGCTTCCGTCCAATCTTATCCGAGAGGTGCCCCGCCGGATAAGAGAAGAGACCATAGATTAAGTTATAGATGAGATATAAGAAGAGGACATTGGTTAAGGAGAGACCCAATTTATTGGCTCTCAGGAGAAGGAATTGGTTAGAAGAGTTACCCAAGGAGAAGAGGAAGACGATTAAGAGAAAAGACTTCAATCTCTTGGGTAAGGTTTGCCAATCCTTTAAGAAAGAGAACTTGCTTCTTATTCTCTCTTCAACCTTCTTTCTCTCTTTGACCAAGAACAGGAAAAAGACCCCGAGCGTTGCGGGAATTAGAGACCAGAGAAAGATGCGGTTGAAGTTTTGATTTGTCTTAGCTAAGAGATAGATGGCGAAGAGGACACCCAAGGCGGCGCCAAGGGTATCAAGCATCCGGTGGAGACCAAAAGCCTTCCCTCGTTCTTCTTCCACCGAATCGGCGATTAAGGCGTCACGGGGGGCGGTCCTTATCCCTTTACCAAAGCGGTCTAAGACCCGACCCAAAAAGACAAGTCCCCAAACTCGGGAGAGATAGATGAAGAACTTACCGAAGACGGAAGATGTGTAACCGAGGATGGCGAGAGGCTTTCTCTTACCTAAGAGGTCGGAGAGATGACCGGAGAAGACCTTTAAGATGCTGGATAGACTTTCCGCTACCCCTTCAATGAGACCCAAGATGGCCGGACTGGCCCCGAGTCGCAAGGCGAGGTAGAGGGGGATTAAGGGATAGACCATTTCGGTTGAGACATCGGTTAAGAAACTGGTAATCCCTAAAATTATCACATTGAGCATAGCCAATTCTAAGAGAAGGAGAGAAATAATCAAGTTGACAATAGTGAGATTTTCTAATATCTTTCCTTAAACGGGGCGTGGCGCAGTTGGTTAGCGCACCAGCTTGGGGTGCTGGGGGTCGCTGGTTCAAATCCAGTCGCCCCGATTTCGCTTTTGAAGTAATCCCGAAAGAGACAATTTGATCTGATTTTTATTTTCTAATTGGCAATTTGGTCATCTTGGGAAGCGAGGGTCGCGAACCGTTGTTTTTGGTGGGCGTTATGAGGGGAATTAAAGGAGGCAAAGATGTGAGATAAGGTCCGCGACCCCCAATTCTATCCATAGAGTTCATTTTACCATAAATTTGAAAATTAGTCAATAGTCACCATACCCGCTTGATAAAAAGGAAAAAATGCTCTTGGGAAAAGGCAAATCTAAGCCCGCAGAGGAGGTGATTAAACTATGCCTTCTACAAGTAGTATCGGAATTGCCTTCCCCCTATGATTTTTTAATAAAAAAGTTTGGGAAAATTGAAGAAAGCCGACTCTTGACAAAAACCAATTTTTATTGTATAATAAATGTTATGAAGGGGCGGGCTTTAAGTTATGGCGAAATGCCTGAACGGGGCAGGCAGATATCCCCGTAAGGGAGGAATTATGAAGTATCTTTCTTTCTTTTCCTTTTAGTCTTACCCACAACCCTCTTTTCTCAGTGGATTCGCTTGCCCGATATCCCAGAACCAGTTAAGGAAGGAGGTGCTCTCACCTTCGGTAAAAGCGACTGGCTTTATACCTTTCCGGGAGGAGGGTCTATGGGATTTTATTATTCCGATATCAGCGAGAGAGTTTGGCGTTCCGCTCCAAACACACCGGGTTCGGTAGGAGAGGGTGGTGCTCTAACTTCAAATTGGTATTCTACTCTCTATCCCCAACCGGCTACTCACATCTGGGCAAGGATTTTTGGTGTTTTGATTTAAGCAAGGATTCTTGGATGATATTGCCCCAGGTCCCTGAGCCTGTTCACGGCGTGCTCGCTTACGGCTCTGATGAGAATAATGATGGAACAGGAGGACACTACTGGGTTTATACGATAGCTGGGAGCGCCTATCCCTATTTCATTTACAAATTTGGACCGGTTGCCCACCTGGTGGTTGGCCTACGGGTATTGAGCCACAAGCACTACCAAAGTGGTATTGGGTTTGTAGTATTCCGCGCACATCTCCGCCGGTGGTTGGGAAAAGTAGCATATTCGTCCACGATGGTAAGCTGGGAGGAGTTTCTGACACGCTCGTTTACAACTCGAGTGGATCCGGTCATCAGCCTTATCGGATTTTCAGTAATACTTGGGGATATTTTATATCCCTTCCTTGGGAAATCGGTCCGGGTAGCGATATGACATCAACAAAAGGCGCGAGTTATTCACACTGCGTTTTTGTTACCAAGGGAGGCGGCGAGAGACATTCAAGCTACCGATTCCTGGGGAGCTCTAATTGGGGGAATATAACCAGGAGGGGTTTAGGCCATAATGTAGACTACGGCGGTGCCTTAACCCTTGGTCCTAGTTTGCCGGAATTTCCAACCGGGTATTTCGCACTCTATCTCCTCGTCGGCGGGGGTGAAAGGGCGTTTTATGCTATCCCTGATAGCCGAATCTTTACAACATTGGAAGGCGGAGGTCAGGTATCCGATATAACATCCAGTCCTTTTGAACTCGCAATCTATCCCAACCTTTTAACCTCAAAAACGACCATTTCCTTCTCATTGGCGAAAGATGAAATGTTAAGTCTTACTCTCTATGATGCTATGGGAAGGATGGTTAAAAATATCTTCTCCGGTAAATTGCCAAGCGGAAATCACTCATTCTCTTGGGATGGAAGAGATGAGAAAGGAAGAAGGGTATCACCCGGCATCTACCTCCTACATCTCAGAAGCAAAAAATCAGAAGAGATAAGAAGGATTATAGTTAGGTAATAGGAATGCTATAACTTAAAGCCCGCCAAAATTATGGAGGATAAGATGATAAAGAAAATTTTATTCTTTTCTCTTCTATTTCTCTTTTTAAAGGGGGAGTTCTTTGAAAGTCATATCCCACTACCAGAAGGCACTTCCGGCATATATGACCTCTGGATTTTACTCTACAATCCAACCAATGATAAACTTTACCTCCTCGGCGCTTCGGGCGACTTCGCTATCTTGGACGGAGAAACTCTTGACACAATTGATTTGACTTCTATTTACCCCGCTTCTTTCCCGCCCGCCTTTCCCCATTTTCATTACCTTCCCCAAACTAATAAGGTCTATTTGGGAGTAAGGCTCGACACTTCACCTTATCTCTCCTCGCAGAAATATGGTTACATCATCTTTGACGGCGAGACGAACCGAATAATTGATACCATTCTGGTCCAGATCTGCGCAGAAGGACAGGATATAGTTTTATAATGAGATTAATAATCGGCTCTATATCAACGAGCTTCACTGGAGCGACAAGTCGCAGAAACAACCCGATTTCGGATATATCCTAATCTTTGATAACCGGACTAATGAGATTATTGATACGATAAGACCTTTTGGCGTCCCATTTGGCTTAGCCTTTAACCCCCGCTCCAATCGGCTCTATGCCTTTTGTGTGGTTTGGAACGAAAGCCTTAACCGTCGCTTCTTTTACGAGTGCCTCAATATCATTGACTGCCAAACCAATCGGATTATTGACAGCACGAGAATTAGGGGCAATACCCACTCTTATGGCTGGGGAAGCAATTTATTATATCACCCCTCCCTAAATAAAATCTACTTCCGGACCGTTTCCTCGTTATTGGTTGTTGAGTGTGCAAACGATTCGGTCATTGCCCAACTACCGGTTCCCGGTTGGAACCCACAGATTCTCTTCCATCAACAGGCGAATAAGATTTACGCCTCAACCAACTCTTCCATAGTCGTGATTGACTGTCTTCGGGATAGTATTATCAAGACCTTTCCCAACAAATGGATTCTCCCTTTAGCCTGGCCGAAATGGGTGGAATATAACAAGAGAAATAACAAGGTCTATCTCGGCACCAGTTCCTCATCTCAGATTTGGGCAGAGAAATTAACGATAATTGATGGTGAAAGAGATAGCATTTTAACCGAAATCACCATCTCTCCGGTATGGTTATCTTATGACGAAAATCACAATCGCCTCTATTGCGTATATTGCATTGGCGAAACTTATCCTCGGTATCGCATCGCAATTATTGATGGCGAAAGCAATCAGATTATTGATACCTTATTCACTGGGGTATCTCTTGGAGGAACTATCGTATGGAATCCCTTGAGTAATAAGATATATGCGGTAATCTTTTCCCCAGCCGAAAGGGAATTGGGTGATCGCTTAGCGGTAATTGATGGGCGAACCCATCAGGTAATTAAATATCTACCGATTGCCGCAACCGATATGGACCCATCTTATTTAACGGTAAATACAACAAGAAACAAGGTCTACTGCACAAGTTTTTTGAGTGGAGCAGGTGGAAGGATAACGGGGATTGACGGTGAGCGGGATACAATAATTACAGTAATAAATATTGGCTCTTATCCCTGTAAACTTGATTATAACTTTATCAATGATAAGGTCTATTGTGCCGCTGATTATAGTGGGTTAGTGATAATTGATGGTGCCGGGGATACAATCATCACCTATGTCCCACTCCCTTTTCCCGCTTCTACCGATGCACCTATCTGGCATCCCGGGGTGAATAAGGTCTACTGTGGCAGTCTTGATGATAATCGGATTGCGGTGATTGATGGAACAACAAATAGACTCTTAAAATTTATCTCCATAGAATATCCTTATGGCTCATTCCAATATACCTACAACTTAACCAATAACAAATTATACTGCACCTTTATTTCGCCGCCACCAAACTTTTATGGGGGATTCGGGATTGTTGATGCGGTCTCCGATACCCTTCTCAAATTCTTAAACCTCGGTCCTTGTTCTGGTATTACCTGGAATGCAGAAAATAATAAGGTCTATTTCTTATATAACACAGAGTTTCCCGAACTTAAGTCTCGTTTAGGGGTCATTGATTGTCAAACCGATTCGCTAATTCGCAGAATTCCAACATCCCAGGCGGGTTGGTATCTCTGTTGGAATCCGGAAAATAATAAAATCTACACCGAATTAGACCCATACGGTGTGGAGATTTATGACGGTGAGACCGACAGCCTCTTAGAACTCGTCATTAGACACATCGCCGGCTGGCACGGTCAGCCATTCGCGATAAATTTAGAGAATGACCGTGTCTATTACTCACCGCTTGAAAGGGGCCGAATCCTCGTTCTTAAAGGAACCCCTTCTGGAATTGGAGATTCTAACCAGGAAAGGTTAAAATCAAAGTTGCAGATTTACCCCAATCCCGCATCTTCCTTCTTTAATATCCGCTTACCCCAAACCGCTCACCGCATAAAAATCTATGATGTTTCCGGAAGGTTAATTCGGGTTGAAGAGCTAAAGGGGGTTAAGGAGTTAAAGTCTCCCTTAAAGGGATAAAAGAAGGGGTCTATATTGTAAAAGTTGGTCAAGAGAGGGCAAAATTAATCGTCAAGCGAAGATTGTGATATAAGTGTCACTTATAAAGTTTTTCAACCTCTTTTCTCTTAAGGATTTAATTTTACAAGGCTTATTGAATTTTTATAGATTATAGGGGATAGTCCCCTCTACGCCTTAATGAATGCCTTAATAAACCAATTAATAAGCCAATTATTGTCTCCACCTCTCTTTCCCTTTTTCAATCTCCTTCCCTTTGCCTTTCCTTATCCCAATCTCTTTCACCTCATCAATCACTTTCTTCTTCCCTTAGATAGCCCCTCCCTCAGCCTCCTACCGAATGCTTTAAAGAGTCGGTTCCAAAATCCCTAATCAACCTCTCTCTAATCTTTACTCTTTCCATCTTTGCCAAAAACCAAACATCTTTCTTCTTTCGTTTTGCCTTTTAGGCGAGTCGCCAGCGGAGAAGGGTAATGAGGGCAATTAAGCCGTCCTTCGCCTTTATCTTCTTCCCTTCCTTCCGGGCGGAATACCGGATTGGCACCTCATAAATTTTTATTCCTTTCTTTAACAACTTGGCGGTTATCTCCGGTTCGATCTCAAATCGCTTTGACTTCAGATTTAGACCCAAAAAGATTTCTCTTCTTATCATTTTATAACAAGTTTCCATATCGGTTACCCTTTGGTTAAAAAAAAGGGAGGTGAGGAGACTTAAAAAGATGTTCGCCAATTTACTCTTTAAAAGAAACTTCCCTTTCCCCTTAAATCTTGAGCCATAGACGACCTTCACCTTGGGGTCAGAGAAGAGTTTAACCATTCTTTGATAGTCAAACGGGTCATATTCTAAATCCGCATCCTGGATGACGATTAAATCACCACGAGCGGCCTTAATCCCGGTCCGGATGGCACTCCCCTTTCCCAGGTTTCTCTCGTGAAAAATTACTTTCTGTCCCTTAGCCTTTGCTAACTCTCTCAATTTTTCCCTTGTCCCGTCGGTTGAGAAATCGTCAACGACGATTACCTCTTTCTCAACCGGCACCTCCTCAATTAGTTTTAAGAGTTTATCTAAGGTCTTTAATTCATTATAGGCGGGGATGATGACCGAAAGTTTCATTCCGGGTAACGGGTTTTGTAGAGAACCATTTGGGGATAGTCGGTAGAATGTAAAGGCTCAAAGTTATTAGAAAATTCTCTAAGGAGAGGGGAGAGATAACGCAGGGAGGTGTTTGTCCAGAAGAATTGGTCAAAGAGGAGATGGGTGGCACCCTTCTCTTTTAAATCAAGTAAGATATCTTTTGGCTCGTTTGAGAACTTATAAAGAAAACTCTTTCTCTTGGTTAAGAAGTAGACAAATTCTGGTTTCCGGGAGGCAATTATCGCCTCTTCTTCGGTATTCTCTTTTAGCCACTCACAGGCCTGAAAATAACGGATCCAGTCTAAGGGATAACCAGCGTATTTGTCACCCCTTAAATGAGCGAGATTGACTGAGAGGTTCTCTTGGATGGTATTAATGTCTTTCACCAAGTAGCCCAAGAGGATGAGACCAAAAAGGAGGGTGATTAAAGAGGGACTTCTCTTAAAGAGAATCTTTAAGCCGAGGAAGAGATAATAAAGAAGGAAGGGAAAGAGGGGCAATAGAAATCGGTCCCCAGTCCAGACCGGAGGCCAAGAGTAGAGGATGAAAAGGGAAAAGAGAAGGTAGAGGAGGAAGAGGAGATCACCTCTCTTTAAGGAGTGATAAAAGCCAAAGAAGAAAAAGATTAAGGAGGTAAGGCCGATGAGGAAGAAGAGGGGAGAAGGGAGGTTATAAGGGAAAAGCATTTGGGGGAAGACAAAAAAGGTATAGAGATAAAAGTTTTCCCCCACTCTCCCAAGATAATCCGAAAGAGAGATCCTCCCTTCTTCGGGATGGTAGGGATTCTTATAGGTGAAGAGTTCTAAATAACCGGGACCACCAACTCGGCTATTCCGGAAGAGATAGGGAAGGAAGAAGAGCAGGAAAATAAAGAGGATGAGGAAGAGTTCTTTATAGCGTTTTTTGAGGAGGAGATAGAAGAAGAAAGCCGGGAAGATGCCAATTCCGGCGGTCCGGATGAAGAGAGAAAAGGTGAGGGCAAGAAAAGAGAAGAGAAGAAACGAGAAAGAAGATTTTTTTTCATACCTTTGAAAGAGATAAAAGGCTAAGAGGCTAAAAAAGATGAATGGCATCTCGGAGAGGAGGGTATGGGAGTATTGGAGAAAAATTGGGGAGGAGGTGAGAAGGATTAAAGGATAAATGGTGGCGAGTTCAGAATTCTTAGAATTTTTAAGAATTTGGTGAAAGATGAGGAGAGCGAAAATGGCAAAAAATAGTGGCAGGGTATTTAAGAGGGGATAGTTTTCACCGAAGAGGAGGAGAAATGGTCCAAGGAGGAGGGGGAAGCCTGGAGGATAGGTGGTGTGGGGAGGCGAAGAAGGGAAGTGAATATCCCGATAACCTTGTCCAGTAATTAAAGACTGAGCTAAGATAAGATAGCGGATGTTATCTCCACCTAAGAAATAGCGGGTGTCAAAATTGAGAATCATTAAGAGGAGGGCGAGGGAGAAGAAAAGAAGAAAGGACTTTTTCTCTCGCTTCCTCAATTCTCTTTCTTTCTTCCCCATCAAGGGATTTGCACCAATTTTAGTAGCCCAACTCTTTCTTAAACCAGGCAACGGTTTTTGATAGCCCTTCCCGCAATTTTACTTTCGGTTCCCAACCCAAGAGAGTTTTTGCCTTAGTGATGTCTGGTCTGCGCCGTTCCGGGTCATCGGGATAGGGTGGGAGAAAAGTGATCTCGCAACTCTTTCCCGTTAACTCCAAAACCAACTTGGCGAATTCTAAAATGGTGAATTCCTCGGGATTGCCTAAGTTTACCGGCTCAAAGACTTCGGTGGTGAGAAGCTTTATGAGCCCGGCGACCATATCGGAGATGAAACAGAAACTACGGGTTTGGTGTCCATTACCGTAAATGGTGAGTGGTTCGTCCCTTAATGCCTGACTAATGAGATTGGGCACAACCCGACCATCGTCAATCTTCATTCTTGGACCATAGGTATTGAAGATACGGGCGATTCTTATCGGGAGGGAGTATTGCCGGTGATAGGTCATCACTAATGCCTCGGAGAAGCGCTTCGCCTCGTCATAAACCGCCCGCCGACCAACCGGGTTGACATTCCCCCAGTAGTCTTCTTTCTGGGGATGGGTAAGGGGGTCACCATAGACTTCGGAGGTGGAAGCAAAAAAGAAGAGGCAATTATTTTCCTTTGCCAGTTCTAAGAGATAGTGGGTGCCAAGAGAACCCACTCGCATCGTCTCAATTGGGAGTGAGAGGTAGTCTTTGGGACTGGCTGGGGAGGCGAAGTGGAGAATGGCGTCAATCTTTTGGGCTAGCGCCCCGCTTCGTCTAACTTCCATCGGAAATGGCTCGGAGACATCAAATTCTAAGAAATGGAAGTTCTCTTTCCCTAAGAGGTGCTGGATATTCTCTCTCCGTCCGGTTAAGAGGTTATCAACGCAGAGGACTTCGTCACCCCGGTCAAGGAGGGCCTCGGCTAAATGGGAGCCGATAAAACCCGCGCCGCCGGTTAAGAGGATTCTCATCTCAGTAACCCCTGCCCACTCCTCGGTAGATAAATCCCAACTCTTTCATCTTTGCTGGTTCAAAGATATTCCGCCCGTCAACGATTATCGGTAGTTTCATCAATTCCTTCACCCTTTTTAGGTCTAAACTCTTAAACTCCTCCCATTCCGTAAGGATGAGAAGGCATTCGGCACCTTTAGAGACTTCATAGGGCGATTGGCAATAGGTGATGGATGGGAGAACCCTTTTCGCATTCTCCATCGCCCGGGGGTCATAGGCTTGAATCCTCGCCCCTTCTCTAATTAGATGATTAATGATGTCAATCGCCGGGGCAAAGCGCATATCGTCGGTATTCGGTTTAAAAGCCAAACCTAAGACCCCAATTTTTTTCTCTTTCAGGTTCCAGAGCAAATCTTTCACCTTCTTGACGAATCGCTCCCTCATCTCATCGTTTATCTTCTTCACTTCTTTGAGGAGTTGGAAGTCATAGCCCAACTCCTCGGCGATTTTGACAAAGGCATCCAGGTCTTTGGGAAAACAGAAGCCGCCGTAGCCAATCCCGGCGTTTAAGAAGTGAGGACCGATTCTTTTGTCTAAGCCGATACCGGCTGAGACCTCTTTCACATCAACATTGGCTAATTCGCAAATTATGGCGACCGCATTGATGAAAGAGATTTTCATTGCGAGGAAGGCATTGGCGGCGTGTTTAATCAGTTCCGCACTCGCTAAGTCCGTAATTAAGACTTTGGCGTTGAGGGGTTTGTAAATCTCTAAGAGAATCTCTTTTGCCTTCTCCGATTCGCAACCGATGACGACCCGGTCCGGATGGAGGAAGTCATTAACCGCACTCCCCTCCCGCAGAAACTCCGGATTAGAAGCGACATCAAAAGGGACGCCCTTCTTGTTATAACGCTCAATGGTGGTTCTAACCCATTTTCCGGTCTTCACCGGAACGGTGCTTTTCTCCACGATTACTTTATAATCATCCATACTTTCGCCAATCTCCCGGGCGACGTTCTCCACATAGGACAGGTCTGGTTCACCGGTCTCTTTTGGCGGGGTACCGACGGCAATGAAAATGACCGAAGAGTTTTTTACCGCCTCGGCGATTTCGGTGGTAAAGGACAATCGCCCTTCTCTTGCGCCCTCTTTGACGATTTCTTCTAAACCGGGTTCGTAGATTGGGATCTTCCCTTCTTTTAGGAGGGAGATTTTTCTAAGGTCATTGTCAACGCAGATTACCTCGTGTCCAATCTTGGCTAAGCAGGCCCCGGTTGTCAATCCAACATAACCTGTGCCAATGACCGATAGTTTCATTGTTAACTATAACCAATTTTAGGGATAATGTCAATTCTCAACTGAGACCGAGTTAAGGGGTAGATTCTAATCAATCCCTTAAATCCTTCCCAGCCACCGGCTCAGACCCCAAAGGTTTTATTCTTTGGCGGTAGTCAGCCTCCTGATACGGGACGCAAAAGGGCTCGCCAATGGGTCTATTATGACCTGCTGACAAAAGAATTGGCGACCTTGAGAGTCCACAGTCTCTTAGGTGGGATTGTCTATAATGAGAAGAGGGCAAAGGCGTCTTCACAATTGCGAAACTACCCGCGGGCGTCTATCTCTTACGGTTTTCCGCAAAGGGCGATAAAGAGGAGAGGAGACTTATCGTTGGGAAATAGCCCAAAGTGTTCAAAAACGCTTTTTTGTTTTGGGTCATACCCTACCCCTTATCTTCCCATTTTCGTTCAAGGCTTAGAGGGGGATGGGGTATTTCTCAAATGAAAGATCTCATTTAATTTGCTTAAGGATTTCATCGGTTGTGGTGATGCAGGCGAAGGCATAAGCCAGGTTCTTTAAGGTGGCTAAATGGAGTTCCTCATAAGGGGAGGCGGTCCCATCCAAAAGAAAGAAGACCCGAAAGTCCCGAAAGAAGGCATCCCGGGCAGTTGACTCGCAGCAGATATTGGTCATCACCCCAGTGATGACTAAGTCGGTCACCTTTAAGCCCCGGAGGATAATCTCTAAGTTTGTATTGTAGAAGGCGGAATAGCGTTGCTTTTCAATCACCCTCTCGCCCTCCGGTTTTAACTTCGGATGGATTGCAACCCCTCTTGTTTTCGCTTTCAGGACCTTTCCTGCCTTTAACTCCGGCCACCAATCCGCAGTCATCCCCCCATCAACCTTTGGGTCTTTATGGCTATGGGCGGTGTAGATTACCGGAAGCCTCTTCCTCCGGAAGGCAAGGAGTAATCTTTTGATATTGGGGATGATGGCTTCCCCTTCGGGGATGTAGACCTCAGAGCCCGGGGTGAGGAAGTCATTCTGCATATCAATGATTAAGAGACAGGTCTTCTTCGGTCTTAACTTCATCTTGTGTTGGTTAAATGGGGCAATCGCTTTCTGCCATTTTTTTATCTTTAACATAATTCCTCCCCATCAATTATAATTGAAATTGCCCTTCGGTCAAACTTCTAATTAATTTCCCAACTTCTTTTTTTAAACAGAAATTAAATTGAATTCAAGGGCTGGCTTTCGACCATCGTCAAAGAAAATATCCAATTAGAGGTGTCGTTGGGTAGCTTTTTTCTATCTAAACCCTGGTCAAAACCGGCTAATTAGGAAGACCAATTGCTTGACGAAAGGAGATTTTTGATTAAAATTGTTATTCTTAGGAAAGATGCGAATACTTTTAATCTTATTCTTCGGCTTCGGTCTTTTGCGGGCGAAGGAGTGCCTGATCCTTATCTCGCCCTATGAGTTTTCGGAGAAGGATTTGGTCCTCTTAGAAGAGGGGTTGAAGAAAGTTGCCTCCTTGACCACCGCCTCCGCCGAAACGACTACTTGCTTTGGGGATTCGGTTATGGAGATAAAGCCGACGGTTTTTATCTATAATATTGATACCTTAAAATATGACCTTTTGATTATGGTTGGTGGGGTCGGTGCTCTCTTTTATGATGGCGATAAAAATTTTAACCCAATCCTTTCTCATTTTTCGCGAAAGGGTTTGGTCGGTTTGGGGATTGCGAATTTGGTCATTGCCCGAGCCGGTCTCTTAAGGGATAAACCAGCGACCACGATTCGGGACAAGATGGCGATAGAGGACCTAACTTCTTATGGCGCTCATTATCGTGATCAACCGGTGGTGCGCTCGGGGAGAATCCTCACCGCCCCTTCCGTCAATCGCCAACTTTTAAGAGAGATCGTTTGTTTCCTCAAGGACTTGCGTCCCGTTTCGCGATTGGAATGAAATGATTGCCCTTTTACAGAGGGTAAAGAGTTCTTTTGTCCGACGCCAAAGTAACGGTGAGGTGATTGCCCAAATCGGCAAGGGGCTCCTCGTTTTCCTTGGGGTGAAAAAGGGTGATACCGAAGAGAAGGCGATTTTCTTGGCCAAGAAGATTCCCAATCTCCGCATCTTTGAAGATGCCTCCGGCAGGATGAATCTCTCCCTTCTGGATATTGGTGGGGAAATCATCGTTGTCTCCCAATTCACCCTTTACGCCGATACCCGAAAGGGAAACAGACCGTCTTTCTTTGAAGCGGAAGAGAAGGAGAAGGCAAAAATCCTTTACGAGAGATTCCTCCAACACCTCCGCTACCAAGGGATACCGACAAAATCTGGCCTCTTTGGGGAATACCTCTTGGTCGGGATTGAGAATGACGGACCGGTAACACTGATTCTGGAGGAGTGAGATGTTCAGTATGACTGGTATGGGAAGAGCGACACGAGGGGGTGTCACCGGTGAGGTCTTTTCCTCTAACCACAAATACTTAGAGATTGTCCTTCGCCTACCACCAGAATTAGAAAGGATGGCCGAGGAGATTAGAGAAATCGTTCGTCGCCATTGTCGCCGGGGCTTCATTACCCTCACCCTCCGTTTGGAAGAGAATTGCCTTCTTTTCAAACTGAATGTGGCGAGATTAAAGAAATACCTATCCCTCTTTCAAGAGCTAAAAGAGAGATTTGCCATCACCGGCGAGGCTTCCCTCTCCGACATCATCCGCCTGCCGGAGATTTTTCAAACTGACCTCCCAAAAGAGCTGAGAAAAAATGTCCGGGAGGTTGTCTCCGCCGCTCTCGCAAAACTCCAAACGATGCGGAAAGAAGAAGGGGAGAATCTTTTGGTTGATTTTCGCCACCGATTAATGAAGGTGAGTCGCCTCTTAAAAGAGATTAAAAAGAGAATCCCAAAACGCCTAAAGGAGAAGGAGGCATCTCTGGTGAGGAAGTTTCAGGAAGTCGCCACGCCCGTTCCCGAAAACCGCATCAAAGAGGAGGCGATAATCTTCGCTGGCCGGACCGATGTCTCCGAAGAATTGACCCGTCTCTTATCCCACTCGCGGCTCTTCCTGGCGGCTTTAAGAAAAAAGTCAACCTCGGGTCGGAAGTTAGAGTTTATTCTCCAAGAGATGTTGAGGGAGACCGAGACGCTCTCCTCTAAGGGCCGAGACTTCTTTGTCGCCAAAACGGTCATCGCCCTAAAGGAGGAGATTGAGAAGATGCGCGAACAAGCGAGGAATGTGGAATGAGAATTATGAAGAAGCCTCTACTCTTTATCTTAGTCGCCCCTTCGGGAAGCGGTAAGACAACGATTCGGAGAGAATTGCAGAAGCGGCTTAAAGGCTTCTTCTATTCAGTCTCGGCGACGACCAGAAGAAAGCGAGAAGGAGAAAAAGATGGTTCCGACTACATCTTCCTCACCCCCCAAGCGTTTCGCTCCTGGCAAAGGGAAGGCAAATTATTGGAGACAGTCCGACGCTACGGCAATTGTTACGGCACGCCCAAAGAACCCCTCTTGACCGCCTTGGCCCAGGGGAGAAATTGCCTCCTGGACTTAGAACCATCCGGGGTAAAGAGAATAAAGGAACTATTCCCCAAAGAGACGGTCACCATCTTCCTCCAACCGCCTTCGGTCGCGGAGTTGAGGCGCCGCCTCCGCCGTCGTCCGCCCGAGGAGAAGAAGCGTCGTCTGTTTGAGGACAAAAAAATCTTTTCCGGTATTAATTGGGACTATTCGGTCCTAAACAAAGACCTAAAAGAGGCGATTGATGAAATAATTGGGATCATAAAAAAGGAGTTGAAATGGCAAAATATATCCCACCAGAAAAGATCTGGGAGAGATACAAAAATCGTTACGAGGTGATTATCCGTGCCGCTGATCTGGTGCGGGAACTTTTAGCCGAAGAGAGCGAAGGGCGAACCGAAACGTCCTCCGACTCAGCCATTAAGAAGAAAGAGAGTATCTATATCCAGGCCTTAAAAAGGATTCTGAGCGAAAAGCCGAAAGATGAAAAAAGGTGATGATGAATCTATCCGACGGAGTTTAATCCTTGGTGTCAGCGGCGGCATCGCCGCTTACAAAACCGTTGAACTCCTAAGACTTCTAACCAAAGAAAATTTTGACTCCTGGGTCGTAATGACGGAGAATGCTCAAAGGTTCATCCAACCCTTGACCTTCGCCCCCTTCACCCGACACCCCGTAATCACCTCTCTCTTTGATGCCCCCCTCATCCACATTGAATTCCAGAAGAGAGACATTTTGCTTATTGCCCCGGCGACCGCCAATATCATTGGCAAGATTGCCCACGGTCTTGCCGACGATTCCCTCTCCACTATCACCTGTGCCTTCCCGGGATTAAAAATTTTAGTTCCGGCGATGAATAACTTGATGTGGGAAAATCCGATTGTTCAGGAGAATATTAAAAGACTGGTCTCTTTCGGTTATCAGATTATGGAGCCGAAGGAAGGGGAGTTGGCTTGCGGGGTGAAAGGAAAAGGACGGATGCCCGAACCCGAAGAAATCGTCTCTTTCCTCAAAGGCGTCATCGAAGAGAAGAAGATTCTCTTTGGGTTAAAGTTTCTCATCACCGCTGGTCGCACCGAAGAGGATATTGATGCGGTCCGGGTGATCACCAACCGCGCTTCCGGGAGACTGGGCAAGGAATTAGCCGAAGCGGCAAAGAGATTGGGTGGGGAATGTCTCCTCATCGCCGGTCGGATGGAAGAGAAACCAACCGGGGTTGAGACGATTTTTGTCCGAACCGCCGCCGAGATGCGGGCGGCGATCAAGAAGGTAATAAAAGATTTTGATGTCTTAATTATGACCGCGGCGGTTGGTGATTACCGACCGGTTGACCAAAGATTGAGAAGTAAGATTAAAGAAAAATCTCTCTCTCTCTCTCTGGTGAAAAATGTTGATATCCTAAAAAGCCTCTCCGAAGAAAAACTCTTTAAGGTCGGTTTCTCTCTGGATGTGAAGGATGACCTAAAAGAGGCGAGGCGAAAGCTAAAGGAAAAGAAGTTAGATCTAATCTGTGTCAACTCGGTCTCTTCCTTAGAAAGCGAGAGCATCAAAGCCACCCTCTTAACCAAAGACGGCAAGCCGGAAAGACTTCCGATGATGACAAAAAGAGAATTCTCCCTCCTCCTCCTGAAGAAGATTCAAGCGTCAATTCGGCAAGAACGGAAAGAGTAGAGGGGTATGGAAGAGAGAAAGGTCCCTTATGACATTGATGCCGAGTCGGCAATTTTAGGGGCAATCCTCCTAGACCACCAACTCCTGCCTCGGGTCTTAGAGTATCTTGATGAATCCTGCTTTTATT